>Ga0208162_1000003_pt1 | contig 155702 bp, 176 predicted proteins | sample CB_VirMetaG_4_FD_184539 | JGI IMG/M metagenome (GOLD analysis project Ga0208162, IMG submission 184539) | Freshwater to marine saline gradient viral communities from Chesapeake Bay - CB_1508_1M Viral MetaG (SPAdes) (version 4) | ecosystem: Environmental > Aquatic > Marine > Coastal | place... | reverse complement strand
AGACTTGAATTTGGCGCTGGGAGAGCGAGCCTCTACGGTTGAATTGGTCGAGCAGGCTAGTGCCAAAACTTCTCTGCCAATCAGTAAGTCTGTCGTGTTTAATGAATGTTTCAAGTCTTTGTTGGATGTCACTCATTCTCAACCTCTCAAGCTTCGTGCTTTTTGTGTTGCGTGCCAAACATAGTTGCCCATAGAATGCTTTTATCATAAGCAACAAGCCAGTCAGGGGAAGCTCCATAGAATGCTTTTAGAAAGTTTTCATAAAGCTCTCCAATTTCTTGATCAAGTTGCTGTTGCTCATCTTTGTTTTGCTCTCGCTCATCGCTCATCTTGAACCCAATCTTCTTCACTTTGTCCTCCGTTGTTGCCGTCTCGTACCTTGGACAGCACAAGTCGTTGGTTTATTCAAGAAATCTGCCTGGTGGGGATCGAACCCACAACCTCTGGCTTATAAGGCCAGTGCTCTAACCTGGTTGAGCTACAAGCAGAAAGTCTATGAGCACGGGTGGGCCTTGAATGGGCCGTCGCCTCTTTTAATACAAGACTGGTACTAGCCTACTTTCATTAAAGCTCATTATAGGCAATGAGATAATACCGCGAGCGGGAGTCGAACCCGCACGTCCATACGGACGGGAGATTTTAAGTCTCCTGTGTCTACCGATTCCACCACCACGGCATACTATTATTTAAAGTCTATGGACCCTCTCGGACTCGAACCGAGGACCAACCCGTTATGAGCGGGTGGCTCTGACCAACTGAGCTATGGATGCGAACGGTCAACAGTAACGCTGCACGGCACACTTATATTTAAGTGTTTTGGCGAAGGAGACTCCCTTTCGGGTTTCCCGTTGTCGGCCAGGGGCCTACCCCCAACCTCTCTTACTACCTTCGCTTGTCGTTACTAACGGGCTGTTGACGACCCGCCTCATCCGAGGAGGAGTTTTTATTCTGGATGACTAGTCCAGTTCAATCATAGAGGGACCACCCCTACTAGCCCTTGTCAGGGGGCGCGTCATGCATCAGGGGGGACTCGAACCCCCATGCCCAAATGGGCACTGGAACCTAAACCCAGCGCGTCTACCGTTTCCGCCACTGATGCTCTGCCAGCCTCATCCCTTAGACAGGAGAGGCTGGTGTTTTATTCACCATTTTCTTTTGCTTGCCAGCCCCTCGTTCGCTAATATAACGATTGAGGCTGGGGGTTTATTCCTTCAATCCATTGTTTAAGGTCTATGATGTACGCCACATCCTTCGGGTGGCCAAAATCTTTGAAATAGTATTTGGCCCAATTATACTCATTGGACTCCTCTGCATCGGTTTTCGCCCTGTCAATGAAGTCTTGAGCCTCTTCACGAGTCTCAAAACACTCAATCCAGTCCCCGTCCCCAGGGAACGGGTGGCCCCAACAACTAGCAGTAACTAGATAAAGCTTTTGTTTCATGTTATCTTCCTTTGTTGTTTCACGCCCTAACGGGGGTGGAAGTGTGCTTATTCACATTTCTGCAACTGCGACCCCAGATTCTTCACTGGAAATCGTGGGCGTGGACTTTGTATTAGAAACAAAAATCTTTGATACCACGAGATCTCCAGTCCAGCCTTTTGCTGCTGCCTGGGCAGCAACTTCTTCAAAGGTATTGGCCTGAATCTTACCGCCCTTGCGTCCTCGCCTGCTTGCAACAAAGTTAACAACTTGGTTTTCACGAATAAGGTTAAGAGTTTTTTCAGACATTTCTAACTCCTCTGTTGTGTTGCCCTCACTCCTTAGACAGGTGAGGTGGTGTGTTTATTCACAAAAAACGAATCTTGGCCAAGAATGGAGAATATCGGACTCGAACCGATGACACCCGCCGTGCAAAGGCGGTGCTCTACCAACTGAGCTAATTCCCCTGATAAGCTAGCGAAGGGATTTGAACCCATAACCTACTGCTTACAAGGCAGTTGCTCTACCGTTGAGCTACGCTAGCATCACCTCTTAGACAGTTCAGCCGAGAGGTTTATTCACACTTTCTCAAAAAATCATGCTCCCATCCTTGTGATCTCAATACCCGTGGACACAGGAATTACTTCTTCTTCTGAAAAGAAGGGGTGGAACACCCCAGTTGAGATATCAAACGTGGGCTCGCACATCTCATAGTTTAGGGTTAAATAATCTCTAAACCTGGGATCTTCAATATCTAGTTTAAGAAATAGTTGTTGGCCACGCAAAAACATCTGCCCAGGCTTTAGATTCTTTACTTTCATTTCTTCTTTCTCCTTACTTTCTTGAGGCAGTAGAGTGGAATAGCCACTTTGTTGAGATTGAGGTATCCCCAATATTCAGGAGGGGGAACATCAATCCAAGAAATATAAGCAGCGCCTTCTTTATAAAGCTGCCTGTCACACATCTCTGTTAAAACCCCAATCTTTCCTTTTGCTTGATAAAGCCATTGAGTACCTTTCCCTGCGTAGTTGAGTTCTACGAGATCACCAAGTTTGAGTCGCATTGTTTCCTCCGTTGTTGCTGCCTCGTACCTTAGACAGGGCAGGCTGCCGATTTATTCAGCTTTTTGGATAGTGTTTGATCGCTAATTCTTTTTTCTTTGCCTCCAAGACAAGATCAATATCTTCTCCGAAGTTCTCGAATCTCTCGTGAATAAGGTCGCTATGTGCGACAGGCTTGGCCTTTGGGTCGTCATATTTGCGCCTAGAGTTAGAATGATGGCAAATCTGCTTGACTCCAGTGCCTTCCCAAGTCTTGCGAGCAAGATAGAAAGCTTCTTCGTATGTCTGGTCTTGTGGGCCGAGACTGAAATGGTGCGAGTCGAAGACAATTGGTGTTCCAATTACCTTATGGACACCTTCATACAGCATCTTAGTGGAATACATAGAGGGCTTGTCGTCATTCTCAACGGTGAGGCGAGCCCTGGTGCCTTCGTCAAGGCGCTGGAAATTGGTGCAGAACCGCGCCATTGAACCTGCGTGGTCGCCGTATGCGCCACCCAAGTGAATATTTATCTTGGCATATGGCGAGCGTGGCAGGCCCATCAAGTCCATGATCTCGCTGTGTTGATTTAGTTCTTTTATTGTTTTATCTACGACATTATCTTTGGGACTGCACAGGACGTTGTACGGTCCTGGGTGAAAACTGAGGCGCTGGGCGTGTTGTCTGGCAAGTTTGCCGCAGGCCAGCAGGGTAGTCTTGATGAGATCAATATCTGGGAGGTCTTGAATCTCATACTCGGACATCCAAGGAAACAAAAGGCTTGACATTCTGTATACATGAATGTCGTTATCTGCATTCCACTGAATAATTTCCTTCAGTGCCCTCACGTTTGCAAGGGCGATCTCTGATGCGTAGTTAACGCCCTTGGCCTGAAAGGTTCGCTTGATCATGCCTCTGTTTGAAGAGACACCTCTTTCTGTCAACTCTGTATTGATGCAGGCATAGCCTAGTTTCATGGCGTCTCCTATTGTGTTCCTAGACATCGCTTGGATCGCATTCACAAATGTTTGCTTGTCGCAGAGCCGATTCTTCTATATCGGCGTCTGTGAGCTTTGCGTTGGTGAGGTTTGCCTCACGGAGGTCTGCGCTGGTGAGGTCTGCGGCGCTTAGACCTGCGCCAGTGAGGTTTGCGCAACTGAGAATTGCGCAACTGAGGTTTGCGCCATGAAGGTTTGCCTCAAAGAGATTTGCGCGACTTAGGTCTACGCCTCTGAAGAGGTTCTCCTCAACAAGGAGATTGATAACCTCCTGCACTTCGTCAGTGGTAAATGTAATTGTCCACATTCTTTTTTCTTCGACTTTCATCTCATCCTCCGTTGTTGTCTCACAACCAGCACACCCACCAGGACTCGAACCTGGAACCTACGGCTTAGAAGGCCGGTGCTCTATCCGATTGAGCTATGGGTGCAAAGCCACTTTATCCCAAGTGGTCAGGGTGATTCCGAAGGTGAAAAATAATGGTGTTTATTTTTTAAGGAGTATTTTCGGAATCATGTCTCATAAATCATCAATCAAAACTTGCTTCCATCGAGTAGCGCCCCTGTGAAGTCTGCGTTCTCCAAGTTGGCGTGCTCCAAGCTCGCGCCAGTGAGGTTGGCGCTTGAGAAGTTGGCGCCAGTGAGGTCGGCGTCCTCCAAATTGGCTCCTTGAAGGTCGGCTCCACTGAGGTCTGCGCCGCGAAGGAGCCCCTCTTTAATGAAGAACGCCAACACGCCGTTGATATCAGCCTTAGAAAAAGTGATTGTCCAAGTCTTTTCTTCTTCGATCTTCATATTGTCCTCCGTTGCTGTCCTCACACCTTAGACAGTTGAGGTAACTGGTTTATTCACTTTTTGTCAAGTCGATGTAAGTCTCGTCATCCTTCGCCCTTGTCAAGTCAATAACAACTTTTTTATTGGGCGGGTCGGTATCTGTGAAATGGCAGTCTTGAAACTCAACATCCATAAAGTGTGCTGAATCCCAGGCCCCACCCTTGAATAGGGCGTTGCCGAAGTCGGGAGCCTCAATATAAGCAAACTCAAAAATTGCACCTTTAAAGGAAGCGCAGTCAAAGTCCGACTCTTCAAAAGTAGCATTGGAGAAAGAACATCTTTCAAAGGTCATCTGATTGAAACAAATATTTTTAAGGAGTTGTTTTTCATCCAAGATCTCCATTAATTCTTGAACCTGCAAACTATCTGTGATGTCTAGTGTAACCTCGATTCCCATTTTGCCCTCCATTGTTGCCCTCACCCCTTAGACAGTTGAGGCTGCTGGTTTATTCAGCAAAAATCTCGACCACTGATCTGCCATCGCTTCAGCAATACCAGAAAATGTTTTACTTCTATGTTGTTTTAGTTTAGACCCTTGGGCTTTTCTAACCCCTTGATCGCTTGATAAACCCCTCTTGGCTCCGCCTGTGTTAGAAGGAAGATAAGTTCCTTGTCTCTCTACAATGTTGGTCGGCTCCAGGGGCGGCAACCCCTTCAACCAGAGCAAGGTCTTTTTCGAGAAAGGGTGCCCGAACTGGTAAGGCTGAATTGCCTGTGTGAACTGGGGCAACTCCACAACCTTTAGAGGCACTGGGTTCTCTAGTGCGATGTGGTCGATTGGAGCTTCCATCAGTTTCATAAAAAATTCTTTTGCTTTCTTGGCCTTCTCATACCTCTCTGTACTAAGCTCGCCCTTTGGAAACATCCAACGAGCACCAGCTTTAGAAAGGAAGGTACAAGGCGGGTGCCCAATCATCAGGCTATACTCGCCACTATAGGCTTGCTCCAGGGCACAGCCCTGGATATGCCACTCAGGGTGTCCACCCGAACAAGGCTGGACATCACATGAGTATGCCTCTATTCCCAAGCTTCGGAAAGCTTTTGTGACTTCTTGGCTTTCCTCACAAGCAATAAGAACTTTCATTTTCTCACTCCACATAGTCTTGCAGGTCTTCTGCTACAATATCGAAAAACTCTTCGATAGAAAGCGTTGGGTTTTCTCTTGAAGAAAAGTCCATGCTTGAAAAGAGTTCTTCAACAATATCTCCCTTGAATACGCTGTTGGGTTCCTGCCACATGATACCGTGACGCTTGAAAGCCTGGTTCAGGGCGTGGATCAAAGACTTGCCATTAATTTTTTTATCTCTCGACAGGTTGTGGATGTGAGCCATCTTGCTTGCCTCTTGTCTTGTTGTCATGTCAGCCTCCCGTTGTGTTCCTTAGACAGTCTAGCTTCCGGTTTTATTCAGGGAAAGTGAGATTGGGTAGGACTAGTTTTCGCAGTGAGTCCCATGCTAGCCTACTTTTAATCTCCCTCCAGGTATCATGTAAAATAATAAAGTATGATACCCTATATGGAAGGAACGCTCATTATAGACAATGAGTCGCAATAATAAACCCAACCTCTTAACTTTACTCTATATATTGGCTTCCCTGTACTGAGCTAAGCCAGACAAGTTTTGATTTGATGGCGACTTCTTGACCATTTTAAGTTCCTTTGCTACTCTCCAGAGTTGATTATATGGAACTTTGAACACCGCCTCCAGATCTCCCTCTTGTATGAGGGTAAGGCCCAGTTTTTTAACAAAACGAACTGAGTGTTTTAGTTTCGCGGGTGTATCCCTGGTTATATACAGAGCGACGAAATCATCCCCAAAACCTTCATATAGGTGCCAACCCTGGAACTTTTTGCCACGGGCAGCGACAATAGGTAAGCCATCCTCAGACCTCTCAAGTCGCAGCCTGTTTGCTTTTGCAAATGTTTTAAACTTCTTCAGGCCATAATCGCTCATTGCACTCTGCCTCCGCATATGTTAGCCAAGTCTCTGCCAGACTTTCTTCACTCTCACCATCAAGCGGGTAGAGAGAAACTGAGACACCTTCATCCTTCTTGGAAATCAAGATTGATATACTGTCAACAGTAATCCAGCAATATTTGCCTTCCAAGTCCAACTCGTCCCCATTTTCAATCTTCATTGATATCCTCCTTAAACCATCGGTAGTTTGTCTCAGGCTCTATTCTGAGAACTCTTAGATCTTCTTGCTGGGAATCTATCCTTAATTCTTTTTGCTCTTGAAGATTTTCAAGCTCCTCAATTGCATCTTCGATTGTCAAAAAGAGTCCAGAGCATTCTTCAATCTCACAAGTCACAAGATTATAACCTTCCCATTCAAAGAACTGCCATTCTCCTTTGGAAGGGTCAGTTAAATAATCTCCGCTGATTCTATCTTGAATAATATAGAAAGTCATCGTCTCCTCCGTTGTTTGCCTCGTTCAACCCTTAGACAGGCTAGTCGTCAAGGTTATTCACACTTTTTTCGTTGAGGTAGCGTTGGAAGTCCCTCTTTGCTTTCTTTCTTAAAGTCTCTACTTCTTTTTGTTTCTTTGTTTTTTCTTTATTCTGCTTTTCAAGAATTATGTCCTGAATCCCAAGTCTTGACATTCTATTAAATGTATTTTCTGCTTGTACCTTGGTGCCTGGGAAGGTTAGGGCAACCTTTTCTTCACCCCTTTGTTGATATATAATATATTTCATGTTTCAACCCTCTCTATAAATCCGTTATACATGTTCTCTTCTTTTTGTGTTTCTACCCAAAAGACTCTATGCCAAAAGCCATTCTTTTTTGTGGACATAACAACGCCGATTTGATCAGGCTTTTCTAACACATTTTTTAGAGTCCCGTACTTGGTCAGTCTTGACTTGCCATACTCACTTATTCTTACTAAGGTTCCTTTTTTAAGATGCATGACCTTCTTCCTTTGCAAGAGGGCATAAATAGTTGCCAGACATAAGCGTCTCTGTTTGTCGCACAACCCAGTGTATACGCAACAAAGTACGATTTCTCCCTCCCCAAGGCTCAGAATCAACTACAACCCCAATATCATCTTGGAGTCCTATAAAAATAGAATCCCTATGCGAAGGATGGATTCCTACAAGATCACCCTCTTTAAAACTATGCTTTTTCATTGATGGGCTCCAGATACACTCTCTGAAGTTCTACTTCTTTTTGCAAAATAGACCAGTATACAGATATCAGATGTGGCCAGCGTGGATGGGGAGCGGTATTAACCACGATCCCAACATCACTTTCGAGGGGTTGTTTAAAAATAGCCCCTCCGTACAACTGGCCGACTCTTACAAGATCACCTTTTTTAAATTTATGCTTTCTCATTTAATCCTCACGAGATGCTGAAAGAAGTAAAAACTAGATTTCTTCAATTGTGGCCAAAATACCTCGGCGGTCATAGAGACGGGAGAGGGGATAGTTCTAATAACAACACCAAATTGGAAATATTTTGTGTCTTCATCACGAGTGAGGTAAACATTCTGCGCAATATGACGAGGTATCCTTACAAGGTCGCCTTTTTCAAATTCACGCTTATTCATTGATAGGGTCCAGTTCAATTAAGAAGTGTTTTCTTATTTTCATGTCGCTCCAGTAAACTGTGCAGACTGAATAAGAATTGAGGTTTTTGTTTGTAAGAAGCTTTTCACCTAAGAGAACGCCAATGCATTCAAACTTCCAGGCTTCATTCTTTTTAGTATGGAATGTTGGGAAGCTCCATTTTCTATCTACACGATACTTGACGAGCTGACCTTTGCTGAACATCTTGTTGCCCTCCTACGTCCCTTAGACAGAGCAGGGCCAGGGTTTATTCACTGGATTGGGATATTTTGTGTCTTGGGCTTGTGTGCTTCTGTTTTGTCAATAGAAATTGAAAGAACACCTGCATCATATGATGCTGAGATATGCTCAGGCTCGGTTCCTTCTGGCAATATCCAAGACTTAAAGAACTTTTCTTTTGTAAACAGACCTTCTCTATCTGCGTCTCTTTTAAATTCAATCTTGATCAGACCATCTTCAAAATCAATCTTAAAGTCTTTCTTTCTTAGCCCAGGTGCAACTACTTTTATTTGGAATCTATCTTTTAACTCTCTAACACTAGTCTTCTTGTTAAAACCAGTTCCAAATAACTCATCAAATACTGTTTGGTTGTTAAATCTTTTGTAAAGCATTATTAATTCCTCCTTATGCTTATAGGCTATTGCCTTATAAAGAAAAATTATTCACGCCCTTTTAATAGTCAAGGAGGTTTTGTTTGGTGAGGTGAAAAAAGTTGAATAATTTTCTGGATTGGCTTGTCAAAGGGGTGAAGTCAGGAGCCGCCGAAGCCTGGTGGGGCACTCTTAGATCTCTTAAAGGAAGGTTTTTTATGTCCACGCTCTCTTTTCTTGTTTCCGCCCATGCCAATAAGTCTAAACTTCATTTTTCTATGCTTTTTTTTTACGGCTCTCTGGAACGGCTCGACTTCGTTAAGCCTGGCTGGGCTCAGCTTATTTTCCAAATTGGAAAGAAATACTTTCTGTCTTGGCATGATAATCTTCTTTGCATCTTCAATGTTAAAGAATCTTAAATCAGACAATTCTCCAAACTCATGCATTTTACCCGTGCCGGGAGGCCACTGCATTACAACAGTATTGCTTGTGAAACCGTCTTCTGGATTCCAATCACCCTTCATCCCCCAGATATAACAAGTATCGCCTTTGTAAGGGCAACTTCCTAATTCTGTAAACTCGCCTGCTGGGGTAATTCCAGTTTCTTCATTAAACTCTCTCTTTGCAGCAGAAAATAAATCTTCGCCTTCTTCGACTTTGCCTTTTGGGATATGCCAGAAGCCGTTGTCTTTATATTTTGGTCCACCAGGAAAGCCTAGAAGCACTTTTATTCCGTCATTCTCTTGTTTGTAAAGCAAAATCCCTGCTCTGCACTTGTTCACTGAACTCTCCTTAAAGTCTTTAAAAAGAACCTTGTAGGGCTCACTGAGAGAACAAGGTTGGAGACGCCGAGGATCTCTTCTCTCATGTTTTTAAGATCGTTCTTAATTGAAGTTGATCTTGGAACAAACTTAAACTCCAAATCAATATAAGCTCTTCTTTCTGTGGTTCTTAATTTATCAGTCAGGGAGTTAACAACTGTGACATCAGGAATAGCTCTGATAAGAGCCAGGGTATCATCAATAACTGCTGCTGCTCCTTCTGGTTTCTTGAGAACAAACTTACATTGTGTGGAGAATATTCTAATTCTATCTTCGTTAATCCTATCTTCATTTAGATAATCATTCCAACTTTCAATTATCTTTTTCATTTATAGCCCTCACGGATTTCTTTGCCATATCCATAAAGTATCTGTTTGTATTATAATATGGCTTTCTAGTTCCCATAATGTAATCGAAAAGAGGAAAAGTCACGCACCAGTTAGCTTCGACGCATTCTCGTGGACCCATGTGATGATCCCAATGCCAGGGGGTGCTGACTTTCGCCCAATGCAAATCCATATGGAATTTTCTATGCACATATAAATAGTATGCACCATGTGCAACCATTGTAAGATAAAATAGGGGGGAAATGAGAAAGATAGGAGAGTGAAGCAGGACAAGAAGCAAGACAAAATAAGATTCTCTGGTTATGCTGTGTGTTTCATAATCTGGATCTATTCCGTTATGCTTCTTTGTTAAGTTGTGATGTTCCCAATGAAATCTAAATTTGCTGTTCTTGGCTTTGCCCCATTCATGGAGAAGTTTTTTATGTATAACCCACTCAAGTCCGTTGCAGTAAATAAGTCCAATCGAAATCAACGCAAGCGCACTGAGTGTAGTTATCATTTTGTTTCTCCTAATCCCCTAATTGTCTGAGGGCAACGCCAAGACCAATTGAAGACCCCAAACATCCCAGAATAAGAGCTACGATAACTAGCGTTTCCATTTTTTATCCTATTTGTTTGTTCTGAATAGTCCTTTTCCAACTTGTCTGAACATTGTTTCTTGTAGATTGTTATTTTGTTCTGGTGGCTCGGTTGTCCACCTTCCGTTTCTGTAGACTTGATTAGGTAATTCTACCTCTTGATCAAGTTCTTCTTGTTTTTGTTTTGCTGCTTCAAATTCTCTCATAGCAGCCTCACCCAAACCCTTAGCCATCGAAACCACAACACCATTACCAGCAGCACGCATAAGAGTATTTCTCCAGCGTGTCGGCGTTAATCTCTTACCAGGGTTATCAACTTCCCAACCTATTTCTTTTTCAAAAGCTAAGCGAGCGGCTTTCTTTTCTTCTTCGTCTTTAATGTCGAAGATTTGAAAGCCTCTGTACCATTCTTTAGGTATCGACTCTGTTGGCAGGCCCATATAATTTACAAGCTCCTGCCAAGTTGGTCTTCTGCCGTATTTCTTATACCACCAGCGTGATGCTCTTCTTTTATCGTTCTTGCTCCACTTCCATTCTGATGCTGTGATAGCAGGACAAGAGACATCTGTTAATTCAACATAGTGAGGCTTATAATCTCTGTATGTCTTAGGAAGAGGGTATTGACCGCCAATCATTCTCTGGCGCTGCTGAAGAGGTTGGTCCGAGAACTGTGCGGCATTATACTTGATGCCCCATGTATCAAGTTCTTTTTTTCTTGTTAAGACATTCTCAACCCAAATCACCCTGATGTTTGGATATCTCTCTGGAATAGTCAGGGACCACTCAAGAAGATCATCTTTATATTTACCTGTAACCTGGTTTCCTGAGCCCTGAGTTGCTGCTGAAAATCTCTGGCAGGGAGGGCTGGCCCAGACAGCATCAAAGCCGCTGAGATCTACGTTTCTTACATCTGCAAGGATAGATCTGTTTTTGTTGCCTAGATGGCTTGAAAGCCAGTGGGCTAGAGGGTTTAGTTCAAAGCCATAACAATCAAAACCAGCAGCCTCCAGACCCAAGCGCGCATAGCCAGCGCCATCAAACAAAACAGCAACCTTTGGAGGCCAATTTTGTGCTGGGCCAATCTCAAACTCGCCTATTGGATCTTGATTTTCTTTCATAATCCTTTTATGGTTTATTTTAAGTTTCATTGGTAGGTTTTAGCCTTTGTATTAAGTAGTAAAACTTTCAGTGAAGTTCGACACTTAAGCCAAATTTTGTACTGATTTCTTCTTTGTAGAATGCAAGCATGTCTAGGTAGGACTTTATAAGTGCGACTTCTGTGTTTTTCACGACAACTGCGCCGCCAGTTTCTTTTTCCAAAAGATTGTCGATAATGCTGATTAAGACCCTGAGAGTGTTTATATAACTACAAAGAGTTATAACTGCCACTTCTTCTGGTTCTTCTTTCTTGCACTGCTCGACAAGGATCTTGTAAGCAACATTGAGATATTGTTGCTTATCTTTTCTTGTGCTCGACAAAGAATTGGCACTTATTGCGTTTTGCTTACGACGCGCCACCCTCAACCCCCAAGTGTTTCTTTAGCTCATCGAAGCCTCCAATAAAATTGTTTTGTGCTGGCTGTTGCATATCTTTCCCGATAACAACTTCATAGATAATAGGAACGGTTTTGTGTCCTGATGTCATCTTGGTTAGTTCCAAGACCTCTGGTGCTCCTTCCATGTCTGTATAGATAAACTTTAAGTTTTTCTCCTTGAGCAACTTAATTGCATCCTGACAGAATGGGCAGGAGCCCTGCGTGATCAAGACATAGTGATTATCAATCATGTTTCACCCCTTTAGTAGTGTTCGGTTGTCAATGTTGAGCTTTTCTTTAATCGTGCTTGGATCTCCGACAACAACAATTTCGCCTCGCTCAAGGTGAATCCTTGTAAATCTCTGTCGCTTATCCAGATTCTCAGGAAGCAGCCCTGCGCTTAGCTTTGCCTGATAAAGGTCGTCTTCTCTTAGAAAGGTAACGTGCTTTGGGTTTATAAATACTTCCTTTAGGCTGTAGCCCGTCTTGCTTTCCTGCGAGGGTTGATTTGTTAAGAATACTTCAACTAGTTTTACTATCATTTTCATCTCCCATTTTGTTATAAGGTTTAACGTATTTTTGTCTTACGCTCCAGACTCTATCTTCATAAAGAACTTCATATAAGTCGCTCTGGCTTTTGCCCAGAACAAGACAGATACCAGGTGATTCTAACATCTGGTGTGATCCTGAGCTGGCGTGCCAGAGCCAAGAGCCTTGTGGGAGCCAAGCAATAAAATTATCCTTGTTCTCCAACTGCTGTCTCCTTTAGGTTTTCTTTAATCTGCGCTAGCTTTTCTTGCATTTCTGCAAAGTCTGGTGGTGCTCCCATTTGAGCATGATCCTGCTCTGGCTCTTGTGGGTCAACCAGTTGCTTTGTATAAGCCTTGAGGATATCTGTTGAGTTGGATACCTTCATGTTGATTCTAACAAGAACCTCTTGGACTCTTGCAAGAAACTCCAAAGACTTAACAAAGTTTTCTTCTTGAAGCATCTTGGTCGCCATGTGGATTTCTTCAACCAGTTCATCCTGAGCAATATCAAATGCTTCATCGTTTAGTCGTTCAATCAACTCAGGAATCTCATCGAACTCGACTTGGTAATTAATTCCAACGATCATGTTTCCTCCACAATTGCATGGTTGGTTGTAAACAGGGTCGTGGCAACACTTGCCGCGTTTTGTAACGCGCAGCGTGTTACTTTGACAGGATCAACTATACCTTTGTCCATGAGGTTTGTCAAGCAGTCATTTTTGAAATCGTATCCATAGCCTGCTTTCTTTGTTTTTTTCACAGAGTCGGTGATCAAATCTGGAGATTTGCCAGCGTTCTCTGCCATTTGCCTAATGGGAGCCTCGCAGGACTCTTGAACGATTTTTATTCCAATTTTTTGATCTGCATTCTCAACATTAACTTTTAATTTCTTGCTGGCCAGGAGCAGGGCTGTGCCTCCGCCTGGGACAATACCTTCTTGCTGTGCCGACTTTACAGCCTCAAGTGCATCTTCGATGCGATGACGTTTTTCAATCGCTTCAATTTCTGTCGTACCTCCAACTCTAATGATAGCCACGCCACTAGCAAGGCGAGTGATTCTTTCTTGTATGCGTTCACATTCGTGCAGGCTATCAGTCTGCTCAATTTCCGCCTTAAGATTACTAATTCGATTATTGATTTCGTCGAGGTTTCCATTTCCACCTACCAGTGTTGTCCAATACTTGGTGACTTCTGCTGTTTTAACAGTGCCCAAGTGTTCGAGTTTTGTTGTTTTAAGGGTTAGTCCTGATTCTCTGCTAACAAAAGTTGCGCCGATTGCAATGGAGAGATCTTTTAAAACATTTCTTCTTTCTTCTCCGTACTTTGGAGCCTTGACTGCTGCCACCTTAAGTGAGCCTCGGATCGAGTTCATAATTAAGGCTGCAAGTGCTTGGCCTTCCACGTTTTCTGCAACGATAAGAAGGGGCCTGCCGTCTCTTGCCACCATCTCAAGAACAGGCAGCATATCTTCGACGTGCTCAATGTTGTTGTCTGTGACGAGGACCAAGGGGTCTTCATACTTTACAACATTGCGTCGTTCATCTGTGATAAACTTTGAAGATAAATAGCCTGAATCGAAGCGGAAGCCTTCAACCAGATCAAGGCTTGTTTCAACTGAGCGGGCCTCTTGAATTGTAATGGCACCGTCCTTTCCAACAAGGTCAACTGCCTTGGCAATAAGCTCGCCAATTACGCGATCACCGTTAGCAGAGATCGTAGCAATGTTCTGGATATCATCCTTGCTTTTAATTTTTGTTGCAATCTCGGCAAGGTTTTTAACAACAGCTTCAACTGCTTTATCGACGCCCCTTTTAATTTCTGTTGGTGGTACGCCAGAGGCAATATACTTTTGAGCGTTCTCGTATATTGAGCGTGCAAGGATTGTCGATGTTGTTGTGCCGTCGCCTGCATCTTGAGCGGTTTTCGCAGAGGCTTGCTTAATGATTTGGGCGGCAGTGTTCTCGAACGGGTCTTCCAGGTCAACGAACTCCGCGACCGTGACACCATCCTTGGTGATGACCGGGTTCTTGCCTGCTTTGTGCAAGATAACATTTCTTCCTCTTGGTCCATAGGTTGCAGCCACGTTGTCAGTGAGTTTGTTTACTCCTGATGTAAGCTTTTCTTGAAGTGATTGTTTTGAAAGGTATTGTTTTGACATATTCTCCTCTTGGGTTGAGGTACAATATAGTCGCTTTGGCGGGGTTTGTCAAGGGGAAAGTTTAGTTTTATTCTGGTGGCGTTGTTTGCTTGGAGGACTCTGGGAGTATTCCCTTGAGTGCATTAGAGATATTATCTGCATTACCCTTTGCATCTGAGGCTGATTGAGTGTCGTAGTCTTCGTAAAACTTATTTAGATTTACTGTAATATTGGATAATTGAGTTTGCAATTCCTGAATCAACTTGATGTTTTCTTCTAATACGTCTTTCTTCGCTTCTAAGGCTTTTTGCACAGTTGCAAGTAAATAATTTTCTCCAATGTTTATTGATGCAACAGCGTCCATGTCTTTTGCCGATAGGTTTATTTTAGCTAATTCCGTGGAATCAAATTTTAAATTTGAAAATAGATACTTAACAGCTCTAGCGTCCATCTTTATTTCATCGTACAGGTTTTCCACCTTGTCTATGTTATATTTCACTTCTCCATCTTCTCCATCTTTTCCAACTTCTCCATCTTGAAATTGCTGATCGATCATGGTTTTGATGTCTTCAAACGAAACATTCTCAATTATAGGGGTAAAATTTTTGTTTGCCTCTTCTAGCGCAGGCAGAAATTTGACAAGTTTATCGTCCTTGATATCCCTTCTAGATCTACTAAGGCTTAGCAACGCCTTAGCTACCTTGGTAAATAAGGAGGTTTTATTGGTTGAGTTGAGGTAATTAAGTAAAATAAGAGCTAGAAATTCCTTATCTTCTTCAGTGTTTTCAAGATCCCGTAGAGAGTCCCTAAGATTGGCTGTACTACCAGCATTAAGTTTTCCTGCGAGACGCTCTCCGAGAAGGACATTCGACAAAAATTTTTCAACATTTTCTTGAAATCCTCTTCCAGCACCCTTTACTGTAAACAAATTGTTTAAATGAAACACAGCTCTGCCTCTGTTAGATTCGTGGTCTTGGCCTTCATTCGATTGAAATATGCTGATAATGTTATCCGCTAACGTCTTTAGGTGGGTCATATTTTTAGGGGATTTTCCTATGCCTTCTAGGGGTGAACGTTCCTCCCGCTTCCCATCTCCTGTTTTAATTTTCTCTGGTTGAAAATTTTTATTTTCAAGCTTAAATAAGTTCTCGCCTATTGCTCTTAACAGACTATCGTTACCAAGAATGTTTTTAAATTCATCTTTAGAAACATCCTCTGCTTCGAGAACGCTGTTTATCTCTCCTTCAAGAATTTTATGTATTCCTCCAAGATCTTTTTTATAGATAGAGGTAACAATGTATAATAATATTGTTCTTATGACCGGGGAACTAACACCTTTAGCTTCCATACCCCTTTTCCCTAATTTTTTCTTGTAGGCAGAATCTGTCGAATATAAAAAATTCAACAAATTATCCGCAGCATCCCCTAGGGGGTCGGCGGTGGCGTCTGATTTTGTGGTGGCATCTGAATTTGTGGTGGCATCTGAATTTGTGGTCTTTAGTTCTTTTTTATAAAGAAATTTTATAGGTTTTTGACGACCATCCTTCATCCATTTAAATAAATTATCTATTTTAATCTCTTGTTTAAAAAACTGTAAAGAAATTTGGCCCCCGATTGGTCTTTTTAAGGCAATAAAATAAGTGATTGTCTTACCAGCTAGTAGCGCCTCTTTTAAATAATCGAAAGAACCTGTTATATACCTCTGGGAGGGACTATAGAGTTTGGAACTATAAAGTGCATTGCCTATTTGAAAATCCACTATAGTACCCTTGCCGCCCTCTCTCACACCTCCCCCCAAAGCAGCAAAAAAAGATTCCATAATAAATCCAGCAGAAGTATCTTCAAACTGGTTTAGGATTTTTGATATTGTTTTAACCAATACAACATTGGAAATAAGTTGACCAATGTTGTTTAAGTTGCTTAAAGGGTCTGCTTGCATGCCCCAGTTTGTTCTGATCTCTTCACTTTGCTCCATAAAAGCTCCGAGGCTCTTTAGCTTGCCTTCTACAGAGCTTCCAGGTATTCTTTGCGCGTGCATTCGAAAGATTTCTCTGTCTTTGTTTGTAATACCTTCTTCCAAGGACTTACCCCAGTTATCTGGGCTTATTTTCAATGCTTGAATCGATTTAAGAAGTTTTTTGGGGTCTGCGCTCGCAAGCCCTTCGCCCTCAACCAAAAGCTCGGCATCAATGGGCGCAAGCTCTTCCAGTATGGGAGCAAGTTGCTCCCAGATAATTTCTTCAACTAATTTTTTACTCATTTTAGATTACCTCGTCTGCAATCCCATATTCAACAGCCTCTTCTGCTGAGAGAAAGATATCCCTGCGTTCTGCAAACATTTCCCTTAGTTTTGTTTTTGTCAAATTGGTTTCTTTTGACAGGGCATCAATATAAATCTTTTCAATTTGCTTTAATTCATCATAATCATTTTTGATATCGTTGAGATATCCACCCAAATCGGTCTTCATACCGTGAATCATCACCCTTGTATGCTTTCCAATCTTTCTTTTTCCTTTGGTGCCAGCAGCCAAAAGCAAAACGCCTGCTGACATAACCTTGCCCAAGCCAAGTGTTAAAATTTCAATATCTTCTCTGATATTTCGCATTACATCATAAAGAGCAAACATTTCAGTGGCCAAGCCACCACCAGTTGAAATAATCAACTGAATTGGATCTGCGTCCATGTAGGACACTGCAAGCAGTGAAGAAATTGTTTTCTCGACCAACTCTTCATCAACCGGGCCATAGAGGCTCATAATTCGGATACCAGGCTCATCAATCTCGATTTCTTGTACTTCTTGCTGCTTTTCTTCCGTCATTTGTTCTCCTTGGTTTCTTTATCTAAATAGGCCATAGCTTCCTGCCAATCCTTAAACTCGACAAGAGAAGACGTATTTCCTGTAAAAGTATTGTGGAACATGCGAATAGAATTTGACTTCCAATCATCAAAAAGTTTATCATCAACCTTTTTGATCCACTCTGCTTGCTCAGGGGACAGGGCTTCATGTGCCACTTTGTTTTTGAGTTGTTTTATAAAAGCAACATCGCTTGCAGCACTGTTAAGCAAGAACAGGGTTTGTTTGATAACTTTTTTTGTGAAAATAGAAGCATGGCCGACAGCCATCATGGTTGCCAGCACTTTGTAGACTAGAGCGCCTGTAAAGGCCCATAATAATGCAGATAACATATCTCACCTCCTAGAAGCATCATAGCATATGACTCCTGCCTTTGTCAAGACTTCCCTTACTTCTGCTAGCTCTGGGGCGAGATCGTTGTTTTGTATTTTTTTATATTCTTTCTCTAGTATATTCTTGATATGGCTTTTGAAAGGCCACATCCAATAATAATTTGATCCGATAAAATGATATGTTAAGTGTTCAATATTATATTTCTTTGAAGTAAGCCAGAAGTGAACTGCCATTGTCATTCTATAACCTCGGACCTCTGCCCAGGTTCGCCCTATGCTGGGCAGGGGAAGCAAGAGAAAAAGAGCGAACAAAAACCAAAGGTTATAAAAGGACAACAAGGCCAGCAAGGCAAAGACTTGAGGAGACAAGTAAATTAAATTAAACAAGAATCCTAATCTTTTTCTATCGGATAAGTGAACATACTCGTGTGAAAGAGTTTTAAGTGTACCAGTGTGGTTACTTTTCCAGCGACTTAAGTCTGGGACATAAATCTTAGGGTAAAGCGTCGTAACAAAACTGGTCATAAAGGTAGGAACAAAAAAGAGTACGCTTCCAAGGAAACGCATCACTCGGCTGCTAGACTTTTGATGAACAGCGAAGCCAGGGATCTTCTCTTCAACGTACTCTTCTAAGATTTTCCTGACACCAGCCTTTTCATAATCTTTGTGCTGATGCCAATATTTCATAGAGACTCTTTTAGTAACCTGCGTGCAACGCGAGCAGCAACTCTTTTGACTAGCGCCTCGGTCATCACACTGTCATCAACAACTTGAATGTTGGAGCGGTTAAGAAGGTTTAGAATAGCTTCGTTAAGGGCTTCCTCTTCACCACCCTCTTCGTCACCTTCGTCGCCCATGTCCATGTCTTCGTCGCCCATGTCCATGTCTTCGTCGCCCATGTCCATGTCTTCGTCGCCCATGTCCATGTCTTCGTCGCCGCCAGTTGCATCTTCAAGATCAACTTCAACGCCGAGCACGTCAGCAACGGCCTCAACAATGCGCTTAAAGAGTTCTTCTTTATCGCCCATTGGCTCATCGTCTTCATCGCCAAGATCCATGCCCTCTTCGTCGTCTTCTTCTTCGTAAAGGTCGTCTCTCTTGTATGCCATGCCGCCCTCTTCTAACTCTTCATCCCTCTTAAAATTCAGGCCAACTCCTGCGTTGAAACCAGCTTCTTCAAGATCTCCCATCTCTTCCTTGTCGTATTTTTCGTTAACAAAGTTGTTAGAAAAGCTAGAGAGGTTAGCCAACTTCATAAACTTGCGAACTGTTCCTTCTTTGAGAAGTTTCTTACTCATTTTAAAAGTCTCCTTTAAAGTGTCTTTGTGTAATAAATAGTAGTTTTTGCTCGAAATAACCAGATCAGTTAATGATTCGCACTGATTCGCTTAGTTTTTCTAATGCCTTGTCTTGAATTTGCTTTACTCTGGTGCATGTAAGCTTTAATCTTTCGCCTATTTCCCTTAAGCTCATGCCGTCTGGGTTTTTATTTGAGGCTATAATTGAACAATTTAAATCTTCTTTAAAGTCCATCCACATTCTGCACTCTTCCTTGGAGCACTTGCGGTTTGTAACTTTGCACATATCATAACACTTCATAAGTCTGGATGTTCCTTTTCTAGTAAGTCGAAGATGCTTTCTATCTCATCTTCTTTTAGTGAAAATTTAGATTCTACTTCTCTGCCCTCTTCGTATAGCTTTTGAGTTTTATTTCTTTTGGTCTGGTTCTGGATCTTGTTTTCTTTTTTGTACTCGCTGAGTATGTCCAGAATCCTTTGATCTTTGTTGAGGTAGGCAGTACAAAGAACCCTAAAGAACTCAGATTGCCCCAAGCTATCATATTGCCAACGAATCTTAAGATCAGCATGAACCTTGGGGTGTTCATAATAAGTTATTTTCTTTTTATTGTTCATAACAGTTTATCTAGGTGTTCCCTGATATGCTCCTCGGAATATCCAGAGTAGATATCTGGCCTTGCGGGATACTGCAACTCCACACCATCTCCGTCTCTAAAAAAGAAAAGAGTTGGCACGCCTTCTATTTCAAACATATCAGACAAGTCTTCCTCTTGAGTGGTTTCCACATAGCCAAACTTAATTTTACTTCCATACCTTGCTTTGATTCTAAACATAACAGAAATCATGCCATCGCAAAGGCCACAGTGCTTATTCTTAAAAAGAACCAAACAAGGTTCAATGGAGTCTAGAATCTCATCCTTAAAGTTCTCAGTCGTTAGTCTTTTCATCTGTGCTCCCCAGCTTGCCTTCACCTCGGTCACTGATGGTAATTGGATACCATCCGTATAGATCGTCTTCTGCTGTTTCGATAGCCCTGAAGTGTACGACTGGTATCAAGACTACTTGCGCGATTCTATCTCCTGGACTAATAGTTTGATTATTAGTCCCAACATTATGCAAATTAATAAATACTTCACCATCATATCCTGAATCCACCACGCATGCTCCTACCAAGAGCCCTCGCTTGGCAGCAACCCCAGACCTGTTCTTAACTTCCAGCATGTAACCATGTGGAACGCCGAACTTTAAGCCAGTTGGAATCACTGCACTGCTGTTAGGTGGTATCTCAATGTTTTTTGCCACCTCTGGGCTGTAGCATATATCTAGTCCAGCATCGCTTGGATTTGCCCTAAAGGGCGAAAAAACATTACCGTGTGTCTTGTAATACTCTAAAATCATTCTTCTTTTCTCCTATCCTACAAGTCTAAAGTTTTTTCTTACTGAGCGGGTTGAGAAGCCCCACTGCTCATCATAGTCGAGTCTTGCCATGTATGGCCTGTTGATAAATATTTTGTCTTCTTTTCTGATTCCCCAACACTTAATCTTGGTGATCTTGCTTGTGATGTCGATCACGTCCACTATCCAATACTCTTTACCTTTTTTTGTTTTCTTGACTTCCACATGCCTTGGGATAAACCAAGAGACGCCCAAGTCAGGATCATACTCCCCAAGAGGGGGAATATACTTTTCTTCAAACTTCTTTAAGAGCTTTTCATCAGCCACCATTCTAATTGGAAAAACTCCAGTCAAGTCAGTCAAAAATTCAATCTTTTCCTCCTCCGTAAAGTCTCCTTCGGGTTCGTATAGTTCAACATTCTCCAAGAACTTTTTGAGCGTTCTTGGGCGGTCTAGCGCAACAGCAGACCAGTAGTGTTTGAGTCCAGAAAACCGCTCGTCCATCAAACAATTGAGGGCCTGACTCCTAACCAGGACATCAATTGCTTTTTTATTCAACTTACTGTAAACAACATTCTCATCAAATAAAAAATCATCAATTGTTTGAAATGGCCTGTTGTTCATAATCTGCTCGACAGCCTTTTCACCCAAGCCTTTGATCGAAGTAAGGGGCTGAACAAGGGTTTTGCCGTCAGCCAAGGCGGTCCAAGACGTACCAGAAGTATTAATATTCATAGGCTCGATCTTAAACCCAAAGCTTTTGGCAATATTGACTGCAAGCTCCTTACGCTTCTCTGGTTCCTTATCCAAGAAAGCAGCCATCCACTCTGCCGGATAATAGTGAAACAGCCAAGCACACTGGAACGAGATCATGCTATAAGATATAGCGTGACTTTTATTGAACCCGTAGCTTGAGAAATATTCAAACGTGTTCCAGAGCTTTTGGGCTTTAAGTTTGTCAATACCCTTCTCGACACAACCCTCAATAAACTTGCTTTCAATTTTTAGTTTTTCTTCCACGCCCTTATCTGTTCCCTTCTTGGTCAGGAGCTTGCGAAGCATGTTACCCTCATCAAGAGAGATATCCTTTCCAAGCTTGTGCGCTAGTATAGCAATTTGCTCCTGAAAGATCAAGAACCCATATGTGTCTTCTGTGTATTTTCTTACGATGGGGTGGATATATTTAATGTATTGTGGCTGCTGCTTTGCGTCCACATAATCTTTATCGACGTTTGCAGATAGAGGCCCAGGTCTATAGATAGAAGTGATTACTGAAAGGCCAACAGGGTTTGTTGGCTTTGCTCTCACACAAAAGTCCTGTGCCCCTTGCTGGGTAAACTGAAAAATACCAGCAAACCTACCGTTATGAAAAATATTTTTCCAGACCTTTTGATCTTCAAAATCTATTACATCAGGGTGCAGATATTCATCATAGAAAGCCCGCACATCCTTGTGTTGTGGATTAAATATTCCCTTTTTGTTCTTCAAGATGTTTATTATTGCTGCCTCAATCATCTCTACTGTTGAGAGACCAAGCAAGTCAAATTTAATGAAACCCATCGGCTCCAAGTGTCTTGCATTCATGCCCTCCGTCCAAGGAGTCTGAGTGACGCCACCAGAGTTAATCAAAGGCATATAACGATTCAGGTTCTCACCGATCACAACACCACCAGCGTGCCTAGACACCGACCTGTTTTGGCCATGCAAGGCAACAACGTGAGTCTTTACATGAGGATACTTTTTCAAAAACTTTTGAAGACTCTCGCTGAACTCCATCACCTCTTCAAATGTCGGAGTGTAAACACCGGCTTTGATGCCGTGCTTTTGCTTTGCAGCAGGTGTAGCTTCTTGGAGCATCTTGCTTGTGACTGCGTTCACCTCAGTAAAAGGAATATCATAAAACTTTGAGATATCCTTAATCAAGGATCTCAATTTTAAAGTGTTAAAGTTGGAAATAGGAACAACCGTGTTGCGACCCCATTTCTCAATCAAATGCTCTTTTAAACGCATCGGGTTTGCTACGTCATAGTCAATATCAGGATACCCCTTGCCCTTTCTTGTCAAGAACCTCTCAAATAGCAGACCATACTTCATAGGGTCAACCTGAGTGATGCCAAGCAAATAAGCAATCAAAGAGCCAGCAGCAGATCCGCGAGCAGGACCAACAAGAGAGAGCTGGACAGCTTCATCTGCAATAGCCTTCATTGTCAAGAAATATTCAGAGAAACCACGCTCACTGATAACCTCCAATTCTTTCATAAGACGATTAAAATACTCTTTGTTATCGTAAAGTCCTGCGTCATGCAAAGCGGAGACGCAAAGCTCTTTGAGTGCTGAGTCGGCAGTGCTGAAACCTTCAGGCAAAACAAACTTAGGCAATCGAACAGTAGAGTCAGGCAAGTAACTTTCAATCCTGTTCATTGCGATGTGATGAGTGCGCTTGATGGAGTCAAGGATCAACTGATCATCATACTCTTGACCTTGCTGTTGAGAATATTTTTTATATGCCTCCCACATCTGATCTCCGTTCTTTGGGTAAAGCTCGTACCCAATTTCTTCAACAGAGCCTGGAAGCTCATTGGACATCCAATCAGGAGCTTTCTTACCAAGCCAAGCCATCCTCTTGTAAAGCTCACGGTCCTTCCAAGAGTCAGGGCGAGGGTAATGGCTATCAGCAGTTGAGACCAGTTCAATGCCGAACTCTTCACAAACTTTAATAACGTACTGGTTAAGCTCGTGCTGCTCAGGAATATTGTTCCACTGGACTTCGCCATACCAACGATCACCAAAAATAGACAACATCGTGCGTGATGTTTCTCTCATGGCTTGGAGCACGGCTTCATCGCCTTCTTCCCTGTTTTCCCAATAATTCCCTGCGTAGACTCCGCCAAGACAAGCACTAGTGGCAATCAAGTTGGAGCCATACTTTCTGAGGGCGTCATAATCCACGCGAGGGTAACGATAAAAATTACCTTCTCCATAACTCTCAGAGATAAGTTCAAAGAGATCGTTCAAGCCCTGTTGGTTCTGAGCAAGTAGGACCAAGTGGCGACGACGGTTGAGAATGTTCTTGATCTTGCGGTTTTCATCTTCGATAACTGTTGCAGAACGGTCGTCCTTGATTGCGCTTTTATTTTTCTTGTTCTCTTTGGCCTTCTCGTATTCTTCCTTCCACTCCTGAAGTGAAGGAATAAAGTAAGCCTCAACACCAAAGATAGGCTTAATGTTCTTGCCGCCGTCCCGCATCTTCTTTACATGCTGGACAACATGGGGAACGCTGTTCATGTTACCGTGGTTGGTGATGGCATGTGCTTGGAGGCCATTCTCAAAAGCAAAGTCATAGTGCTCTGAGGGGAAGCCGAGGCCATCACCAATCGAAAAGCCGTCATGTGCGTGAAGTCCAACAAAAGGAATTTTTGAATGTGTTGTTGTCATTTGTTCTCCCATCAAAATCCGTCACCGATACTATATCAAAAGGCAGGCAAGGTCAAGAGGTTTCTTCGTTTATATCGACACCGATAGGAGAAAACTCATGGTAGCTTAATATAGACTTGGGCGGCTTCTTCATTATCTTTCTTTCTTCTGAGCCTAAGTATTCGCATAGGCCATCCCAAGAAGATATATTATAATACCAATCCATTTCAAATAGTTCCTCTTCTTTCAGGTCTTCAAAATAAAAAACGTCTTCTAAATTAAAGAATCTAGCTGAGAATCTTTCTTCTATTGGCCTTAATTTTAAATGCCAAGGATTATTAGTAACAGCATCTTCATCTATTTCATATTTACCTGTTCCTTTCTTACGAATAATATTCTTAAACTTCTTCATTTCTTCTAAAGTAAAGGTAAAAGGTAAGTACTCGCCATCGCAAACAGTCTTTCCTTTATATTTGAATACGGCTCTACCTTTTGAGTTAACTATTTTTCTACGCTTCTCTATATCCATAGTATGATTTACGCCATATGGCCAAGAAACAAAGAACTTAGCAGGAGTTATCCACCTGCTGAGTGATCTGGACACCCAGTCTGCAATAAAAGCACCGTGGATAACAGACCAAGCTAAGCAATCTCTTTTATCTCTATCGTTTGGATGAATGGGGACATATTGGATGGGTACTCTTCTGTGATAGTTAGAAGGAAATTTAGAAAATGTTGCTCTATAAATAGAAAGAGGATCAACACCCCAGTCACCCAAGCGATGTCTTATTAGGGGTTGCATGTCATCATTGCAGATAACCCAGATTGTTTTACACCCAGCATAAAGGCAGTCAATAACAGCCCTTTCTACTGCAAGATAGTCCCTGGCAATAGGCTGAAGTGAGTCATGCCAAGGAAAATTAAAATCTAATTGTTGTCCTGCGACAGGAACGATACCTGCCAAGTGAAAGGCACCACCTTCGTGTTTCATACTACTCCTTAATAAAAAAAGCACGCAGCCTATCCGTTTCATTGTTCGGGATAATCTCCATGCTTAAAAGTTCTTCTAAAGTTTGATAGTTAAACTTTATGTTATCAGTATCCTTGTAAATACTTCTACCTTCTTGTCTTACCTCTCTCTTTGTTGTTTCTATCTTTAAAGCATAATACTTCTTAAGAAGAGGGTTCTCTTTAGACCAGCCATTTGAAGTGCCTTTAAACCCCGCTTCCTTAAAGATCTTAAACACTTTAAACTTAGCGTAGGTATCTGAGTATTCAAATTGTGATAATTGTTCTCTGTTGAGGTAGGATATAGACGCGGCATCAAGGTTGTCTTGATTGAGCCCATCTACTTTGTCCGAAGGGTAGAGAAATATCTCTCTTACCAAATCATCGTTGGTTTGAAAGTAGTTTATTTTTTGTGACTTGCCTGATTTGATCTCGATCCAGTCAACAACCCTAAAGAGATCAGGTGCAGGTTTGATTAATTCGCAGTCTAGTCCTGAGATATTATCGTCAAAAACGATTAGTTCCTCAAACTTAAACCTAGCGAACCTTGAATTGTTCGTCGTGGCTTTTAGGGTTTTTTCGTCCTCTAGTCTTAGTGCTAGAGTTTTATCAAGCATTGGCATATTCCCGCGAAGACCAATCATGCCTGCCAAGTCTCTCCATAAATCCCTTTGAAAGTGGCCAAACTTTTTTTCTTTATCGGCTGTGGGCAAAGTAAAGGATTCATTTTGAATCCCAAACTTCGCCAAATCAACCTCTGGATTTATAAATTCAAAATAACAGGGCTTCTGAATGGTGGGAAATAATATAGGTAGGTCGTTGCAGTATGAGTACAAAAGAGCTTTTAGGCTAGATCCTATAACAACCCTTTCATACTCAAAAGCGTAGTCATAAAACTTCATTCAGCTACGGGTGGCCACTCATTGATTACATTGATTTCAATTTCATCTGGGAAGTCTACTTCAAGCTCGCAGAAGTCGCCTTGTGCAAGACAAGCATAAATTTCTTCTTTCTTTTCTCTCAACTTGTTTCTTGTTGAGATAATCGACCTTGTATAGCTTGTTCCATAGAAAGAACCTCGCCACTCCTTGCATGTTGAGCGGGTGCCTTGGTTGTACATACACAGGACATGATAAAGTCCGTTTTCTGTTAGTGGCTTTGCTGGTGGGTGGTCTTCCCACTGGCGCGCACTTTCCTTTTTTAGATAGTCTAGAGCCTTAATTGTAAGGGCAATAGACACTTTGGGATCTGCTTTGATCTCTTGGCAGGTATAAGTCTTGTCTGTGTAAAAATGCGTATATTTTGGGATCTGTTGTCCCAATCCGCATGCTCCTGCCTTGTTTGGTCCGATATCGTGTTTGAAATTGCTTTCCTTTTTAAAAAGAGCCACCAGCAACTCAATATCATAATCGGACTTTTCCTGTTGAAGAACCTGGTGTGTGTGGTTGATTGTGTGGCAAGCCTCAACCGGCCTATCCCACTTGGTGGGCCACAAAGAAAAAAACGCGAGACATAGAACTTGTACTTCGATTGGCATTTAGCCTCCTTATAGTTTATCCGACTCCCATTGAGCCAGACCAGTTAGTCGGTATTGTACCAGAAGGTATGGTGGTAAGTCCAGCAACAACATCAAAATTTACTGTTTCTCCGTTGTCACCGATAAACCAAAGCTCTTTAACTTTTAATTCAAGTGGCTCTGGTCCTGCTTGCTCATGGTTAAAGTTGTTTCCTGCAAGATATCTAAAAAAATTAGATCCCTTGACCCCATTTTCTGAGAAACCAATGCGCAGGTGGGTTGCTGCGGAACCTGTTATCGGGATCACTTTGACCCAGCGAGTCACAGAAGGAAACTCAACTTTTACTGGGTCTCCTGTGACTGCTGGTGCTGTTATATTGCCCGATGCAAATGGCTTTCCTGATACTTGGTATGGCGCTGTGTGGCCTATACCTGATTTATAATTAAAGTTTGACATATTGATACCTCAGAATAAATAGTCTTCCCATTCCTCTGGAGTATCTGGGTCATTTGGCCAAACAGGTGTAAATGGTAGTCTATTTAATTCCATTCCGCACTCGTCTAAGGTTTTGCTGCCTTTCTTGTTGTTGCAAGAAAAACAAGCAGTAACCAGATTACTCCAAGTGTTTTTGCCTCCTTTGCTTTTAGGTATGATGTGATCAACTGAGATATTCTTAGAATTACACTTTACCCCGCAATATTGGCAAAAGTTATTGTCTCTTTTAAATACTGCCTCGCTTGATAGCCTTACCCTTCTAGGTCTTATTGGTATTTGTTTTCTCAACACGATAACTGACGGCTTCTTAAAAGTATCACTAATCGTGTTGAAAGTTTCATCATATTCTTTTTCTACCCTCGCAGATGGTTTATCGTCAACACTAAAATTGCAAAGAACAAAGGCTTTGCGCCATCCGATTATCGAGAGAGGCTCATAGCTACAATTTAGAACAAGACATTTTTTCATTTCATCTTAGACCTTATAAGCAGCAAGACAGTGGTGATAAAAAAGGTCCAAGGGAACAACAAGAATAGCACCACTGCAAAGGTAATTAGTTTTTCTAAGTCAAATAAGTTCATGTGTAGAGAATATGCGTATCGCTCTCCATCTGGCCGCTTTGTGTTTGCCGCACAAACTTTGCTCGGTTTTGCAATTCAGCGATTGTCCTAGCTCCTGAGTAAGATAGGCCGGATGCAATGCCCCCTCGCAGATCATTGAGAATTGGGAGCACATCTCCTTTATATTTAATTGTTGTTGCGACTCCCTCAAGAGAAGAAGCCCTACCGCGCCAATCCATCTGGGCGTCTTTCGAGGCCATGCCCCTGTATGATTTAAATTTTCCATCTTTGATATTCAGGATCTCCCCAGGAGCCTGACTTGTTCCGGCCAGGATGGAACCTAACATAACAAAGTCGGCACCTGCTGCAAGAGCCTTAACGATATCGCCCGATGTCCTGATGCCGCCATCAGCAATGATGTTGACATCGCCAGCCCACTCAGAACTAGCGCACTCCGTAATAGAATAAATATTGGGCAGACCATGACCAGTTTTAATTCTAGTCGAGCAGATCGAACCTCCGCCGATACCGACCCTGATGCTGTCTGCACCAGCTTCTGCCAAGTAATCAAAGCCAGCCTTAGTAGCTACATTCCCCGCCATGATGTGAACATCGTGGCCAACAGCCTTTCTCAGGGCGATAATAGCTTCCTTTGCTGAAATGTGATGCCCATGAGCCACGTCCACGCAAATAACTTTGACTCCTTCATCGACAAGTTCAATGGCACGCTGAAGGTAATCGCCGGTCACGCCAACGGCGGCTCCAACTTGGCCATCAGATGTTTTAAGCACGTTTCTAGCGATGGATACTTGCTCACAAATAGAATTATATCTGTGAATGATCCCCAAACCACCTTCTTCTGCGATAGCATAGGCCATGTTCTCCTCAGTCACGGTATCCATTGGAGCCGAGATAATGGGTAGATCAAGCCATAGAAAGCCCAAATTGTTTCTGAGTGAGACTTCGGACCTGCTTCTAATATTTGAATATTGTGGCACCAATAGCACGTCGTTATAGGTCAATGCTTCTTTCACTTATTCCTCCTTAAGTTAGCTTCTTTATCTCTTGGAAACCGTGGCACTCAAGCCACGCTCCAACAGCAACGGGCCAAGTCTCGTGAGCAAGCTCTAGGCAGGCTTCAGCAACCCTTTGGATTTCCCATTGCGCGCCTTCATGTGTGCGGAGATCAATAAACTTTAAAAGATTATTCAAGTTTACTGTTCCATAATACTCAGTATACATGTTTTGAGGCAACACACCGCGTGCCTGCTCCCTGCAAACGCCTGCTTCGATCATACTTTCGTACAAATACAATGCGCCTTCATGCATCTCTTTCATTGCCTGAACTGCACTGTAGCCTCCAGTTGACTCGTCCCACTGAAAATTGACGTGAGGGTTGATCAACTCGTTTTCATTGCTGGCTTGGCGGTTGCTCTTGTGTTGTGTCCTGAACGCTGTCGGCTCATAAAACTCTATATTTGAGTCTGTGTATCTCCTTGAGATCTCGTTGTAACTCCAGGTGCGATGCCTGTGATGTTGGCTCCTCACATAAAGCGGAACTTTAAAGCGAAAGGTCATCACGCAGTGCTCAAGTGTTGAGGTGTGTCGGTGCTCGACAAGATACTTAATAAGTTTTCTATCTCTCTCATCCAACTTATCCTTGTGAACACCAAAGCTTACTCGTGCGCTGTTCACAACAGTAAGATCCGACCCCATAGATTCGACCAACTCAACGTGGCCGATGCCATCGTCGTATAACTCAATTCTCCTCATTTAGCACTCCAAAGATATGGTTTTTGCTTACAAGACTATAGATTCTATCGCCTAACTGCACGTCCTCAATGACAGCCTCTCGTGTAATTATGAAGTCTCCGCACTTAATATTAAGTGGGTTGTCTTCTCGCAGGCTTAAGACTTCTAGTTTGATGTACTGCTCGCCCTTTGGTGAATAGTCCGAGGGGACATAAACCAACATCTCTTCTTTTTCTTGAATGGGTCGTTCAACCCAAACGTATCCATTGACAGGTCGAAACATTTTTTCTCCTATTAGTTGGGGTGGCAATCAACCACTTGAGAGAGAAGATTACCACAGGTTAAGTGCGATGTCAAGGCTTTTCAGTCGTAACCGTTTTGGGTATAGACCATCCAGTAGGGTGTATGATTGGTAGTGGCTAATCTATCGCGCCATCCTGTGTTCGGCGGGATGAACTCAAATCTGCCCAGTTCTACTTTATGTGCCCACTCAACAAACTCTTGTAGAGTTTCGAACTCCACTGGATCTGTTTCCAGTGGGTATTTCCAGCCAGAACCAGTTTGGTTGTCATTTCTGCCTTCAAAAATTAGTTTCATGTTTGTTGCCTCCTTAGTCAGCAAGTTAGGAGGCAACAATAGCACGGGTGGGGCGGGGTGTCAAGGGGAAAGATCAAAAACTCTCAACAGTGCAACTTCCACCAGAACACGCAACCTCGCCCTTGAGATCGGTGTTGTCGTCGAGTTCGACGACCTTGGTCAAGTCAACGCTCGACAAGCTTTTCATAAGCTCATTATAAACTTCTTCAGTGCAGTCCTCAAAAGGGGCTTGCTTGTAGGTGTGGTCAGAATGAGGCAGAACGGAAAGACCATTATAGTGCTGTCGGTTTTCCCACATCCATTCTCCAACAGATTCCCACTCGTCCTCTTTTAGGGTAACGGTAGCAGAGACATTATGGGAGTTTTGGCCCTTGCTGTGACCAGGCTTAATCCATTCTTGGCTTACCCTCTTGACGCGCTCTAACATCTCTAAAGCACTCTCTACGCGGGTGATTGCGCCTTCAGGAGCCTTCTGAGGTACTGAGATTACTGCTGTATCGTGTGGCCTAAAGAACTCGTCCTCAATCAACTCAGGGTGCATGATGCTCAAGTAGGAGTAGATCGGCTCGTTCTTGCCTACCCTGATACGCCTGATGTAATAGTCGTTGTGCCAAGCATGAATACCCGAACTTGTTCCCAAAGTCAATGAAGTTGTTCCTGCTGGCTTAACACAAGTGGTTCTTGCTGCTGGTTTGATGCCGATCAGTGCAGCAACTCTTTTATTTTCTTCTCTCACGACTCTCGCACCTGCGCTCATGTCTAGGCCGAGAACAGCACCGGATGCAATTCCGGTCATTGAGACGCCAATAAGAGAATCTTTTTCTGTGTTTCTCTGCCACACGGGGCGGAGATAGTGGAAGTCGGTGTAACTAGCCTGAAGCGTGCCAATAAACGCGGCAGCTCGAACGCGAGCCTCGTAGTCTTCTTGGTTCTGGACGTTGCTGACATTGACTTCTGTCAGGTTACAGAACTGGAATGGCCTTAGAGCGATCTCGCAGCAAGGATTAGTGCCCCAGTCCTTGTCGAAGGTGAAATAAAAGCCAGGCTCACCTGCTCCAGACGCCTTAACGCGCTCCCAAAGGTTCTTAAAAAACTCTTTTGTAACCTTGTGGCGCATAAGAACGACAGAGTTGTTTGCTCTGCCGCGCTGTGGGTTGATTTCCCACCAGTTGCCCGACTTAGCTCCCAGCATCTCGTCGTCATCAGCACTAAAAAGAGAAATAAGTGCTGCTCTGCGGATTCCACCTGCCAAGACAGCATCAGCAATATGGCAAACCATATCGTGAACCTCAATTGGGCTCAACTTTTCTCCATTTTCCTTTGAATCAAGGATGCCCTCAACCTTGATAAGACACTCCTTGAGGGGTTGAGGGCCAGGAGCTTTCCCCCCAGAGGTAACAAGCCTTGAGCCCTTTGGCCGGACATCAGAAAAATCAAATCTTATTCTTGATGAGCCGTTGAAGTAGGAGTGAACAAGGGCTTTAACAGCATCAGCCCACCCCTCGATACTATCCCCAACAAGAAAACGACGTGTTCTCTTTGAATTGGGGCGCTTGATTTCTGGTAGCTTTTCGACGTGGTGGTTCTGAACAGAGAAGCCCACACCAGTGCCACCTAGGAGCAAGAACATTGTCTCTGAAAAGGCGCGAACATCGTCAATTGGCATGTAGGCGCAGTTAAAAACCCTATTAGGGGCAACTTCAATTGGCTTACCACCAAATTGCATAGAGCGCATGGAAGGTAGAACTTTTTTATCGTAAACGTATTGATAGGTTGCCTCAATCTCTTCTTTGAGACTGGGGAACTTCTTGATATGCATAGCCTTGTTACGATCAACAATCTCATTAAATGTTTCTCGTCTTTCGAGTTCTGGCCTATACTTGGCGTACTTCATATGTACGGTAATATCTGAGAGTATCTGCTTTGCGTCAGTTTGGTTGGTCATCTTCTTTTCCTTTCTTTCTAAATTTCTTGTACTTTTCTTTCAGGTCTTCAAGAGCATCTTTTTTATTTTTATAAGCAGACTGCTGTGAGCTTTCATCGCTCTCCAGAACCTCAATCTTAACACGAGATGGGTCCATAAAGATAGGGAAAACTAAGCCATCAGGACCATTTCTATTTTTTGCAATATAAACTCGGCCTGTGTTGGTGTTTTTGTCTTCAACTGTTCTCGATAAGGAAAAGATGAAATCTGCAACAAAACATTTATTAAATGCTTCTGAGATGGACTCCATTGTTACTACTTCGGCGTTGAGTCCTGATCTATTTGTCTGAGAGGCGGTCCACACGGGACATTCATATGTTTGTGCCACCGCTCTTAGTTCCTCATAAATAGATTCTAGTTCGGTCCTCTTCTCGTTCCTCTGGCGAACTGGTCTTAGTAGATCGGCATAATCTACAATAACCATACCAATGTCAATGCCTCTACAGACTAGCTTTTCAAGATGGTTCATAATCGTTTGCGTTGTAGCGGTCTTAGTTGGGTATTCTTTTACAATCAGCCTGCCTTCGATGCCACTAATCTTTTCAAGAACTTCTTCTTTGTGTTTCAGCAAATTCTTAATCTCGATGCCGGTAAGGCAACTATCATAACGATTTGCTGTTACGGTATCCTGAAGTTCAAGAGTATAGTGGACAACACACTTACCAACTTCGATTGCTTGAGCGCCCAGATGTGCCAGTACCATAGATTTACCGGCTCCTGTGGGAGCAATAACAACACCCAACTCCCCCTTGCCAAGACCACCACCGCTTATATTATCCATCTGCTTCCAGCCAGTAGAAACAGGAAAACGAAACTTTGGAACAAATCTGGCTTCGAAATCTTTAATATAATCGTGGCCAAAGTTGTTGTCTGCGCCAAGCTTGAGAGCCTGGTCGATCACCCCTTTTATTTCATCAAAACTGCTGTTCTGAAGGAGTTTTGCGCTTTTGATAATAGCTTCTTTAAACTTTTGCTTTTTGCAAAAGTCCAAGCTTGTTTCTTTTATGTAATCGGAGGCATCTTGTCCCGACTTTGCCAAGATTCTTGCAAAATAGTTTCTAACTTGACCAGCAAGGGGATCAGAATCATCAGAGCCCAGTTCAGATCTCAAAATAGAAGTCATGATCTCAGGGGTGGGATGAGTCTTGTATTTATTCTTGTAGTCGTAGATCTTTTTGCAGAACACTTGCAGGTATTTAAGTTCAAAAAAGTTTACATCTAAGACCTCGCCAATCTGGTCCGCAAAGGGACGATCAAGCAGGATCAAGCGACAAAGACTCTCTTGAAAGGACTTGCCAAAGCGAGAAAAGTCCTCTTGTTTTGAAAAACTTAAAGTATTCACGGGTTGTGATGTTCCGTTGTAGTTAATGGAATACGATGCGATACTCATTGTTCGCCTCCGTAGTTTAGGTTAGAGGCAATGAATATAATCGTGCCACTAACTATGAGTGAAAGAAGACAACAGTTTCCAAAAATTTCAAAAATTTCCATTGTCTAGTTGCTCTGTGCTGTATCTACTTGTTTTTCCATGTGATATTTGATGTGAATTAAAATGTTCTCAAAGGTGGAAGCTTTATACCTGCAACGCTGTGCCATGTCCAAGTTGCCGCAGGACTCGTACTTATAAGCTTGTGAAAGCTCTTCTGCTTTTTGTTTGTTGAGCCATTTCTCCAAGCTTTCTTTGGTTTGTTCATCGATAAAAGGAAAACTTTCAATCATGCCTTTCTCCTGCTTTAGTTCTAAGATATAAGCTTCTGGGGATTTCGTTGCGCCCTTTCGAGTGTTGCAAGAATAACAGCATGGAACTGAGTTGTCAAGAGTATAATCGCGGGTACTGTCTTTTCTATCAATCCCTGATAGTCCCGGCTTTCCACAGTATGTGCAAGGTTTCTTCATTGCTTCAAAAGCCTGATCGTCTGTTAAAAGAAACTCTATTCCTCTTTTCTTTGCGTTCTCCCTCATTTTAAGAAGCCTGGCGCGAGGTGTTTTGCGGTAAACCCTACCCCAAGCCTTTTCCTTTTCTATGTTGGCCTCGCGGTAAGCTTTTTTATAGGATTTTGCGCAGCACTTGCAATAATTTCTGATGCCATCTTTTTTGCCCCTATCTTTATGAAACTCTGCTAGGGGTTTTTCTGTTTTACACTTCCTACAAGTTTTCAATTCCATTTTCCTTCCTTTATTTCTTGCAAGAAAACTTCTTTTGATTTAGTTCCCTTTCGAGTGTTGCAAGAATAACAGCATGGCTCGCAGTTTTCTATAGTATAGACACCATTGGAGTCGATCCTATCAATCCCTGATAGTCCCGGCTTTCCACAATATGTGCAGGGCTTTTTTATCATTTCAGCGGCCTGCCCCTCTGTCAATAGAAACTCTATTCCCCTCTGCTTTGCGGAGTCCCTGACTCTAAAAAATTTGCCACGAGGTGTCTTGCGCAGAGCTTTGAGCTTGGCTTTAAGCTTTTCTCGGTTGGCCTCGCGGTAAGCTTTTCCATATGCCTTTACCTTTTCTCGGTTGGCCTCGCGGTAAGCTTTTACTCTGTCCTTTACCTTTTCTCGGTTGGCCTCGTAGTAAGCTTTTTTTCTGGCCTTTTCCTTTTCTCGGTTGGCCTCCTGCCAAGCTTTTTCTCTGGCTCTTATCTTTTCTCGGTTGGCCTCGCGCCAAGCTTTTATCTTTTCTGGATTGGCCTCGCGCCAAGCTTTTTTTCTGGCCTTTTCCTTTTCTCGGTTGGCCTCGTAGTAAGCTTTGTTTCTGGCTTTTGCGCAGCACTTGCAATAATTTCTGGTGCCGTCTTTTTTGCTTCTATCTTTAGAAAATTCTGTTAGGGGCTTTTCTGTTTTGCAATTTGAGCAGGTTTTCAATTCCACTTCAGCCCCAGACGATGTTGTTGTAGCAATTCCAGAGATCTGTCCAGTTGTATTCACCGATTCCATCCTTAAACATCATTGTTGTGAGTTTGGTTTTGTTGAAAATTAACTTTTTATTTCTTAACTCTTCTCTGAGAAGTCCTGCGCCCTGTGGCGACATTGTTGGAGAGTATAGTTGCATAAGCTTATAGTTGTCAAGCACTTTATCCTTGCCCTTGAGGATTCTTTCATGGACAACAAGCTTTTTTTCTTGTTCTTCGCAGTGATTCACGATATCAGACACGGTATAAGACTTCTCTTCTTTCAAAAAAGGAAAACGCTTTGCAACCGTTGGCAAGCCCGCACCCTGGATGCCCTCAATGTTATCTGATTTGTCGCCGCAAATAGCACGAGCAAGAGCAAAGTTGTTTGGGTGGATGTTGTATTCCTCAACTATCTTGCTTTCATTTAAGATGACCTTTTGAATTGGTCTTATCAAGATGGTGTTTTTGTTGCAAAGTTGAAAGAAGTCTTTGTCCGAGGACACAATAACTTTTTGATCATCTTTAAAGTCTTGAAATTGTGTTGTAAAGGCAATCAAGTCGTCAGCCTCAACATGCTTTAGCATAAGTTGATATACTGGCATCTCATTAAGGTACTCAACAAGCCGCAACTGCTGCCAGATTCTGTTCTGGTCTATCTCTGCTTGATTTAAATTATTAGAAGATCTATTCAATCTTATTGGTTTTCGACCTTTCTTGTAATTTTTGTTTTGCGTTTTTCTCCTTTTTGACCCTCCCTCTCCATCCCAGCAAATAACGATCTTATCTGGATTGGTCTCTCTGGAGACTTTTTGCAAACTCTTGAGAAAACCCTTTAGTCCTCCAATCGGAGCCCCATTAAGGGCTAGGCTAGGGTCAACGACCCAATTTCTTACAAGCATGTTTTGTGCGTCTACAATTAAAATTCTACTCATTGCTCCTCCTTAGTTGCTTGAGGTAAGGAGGATTATAGACGATTAGGGGTGGGATGTCAAGAGGAGAATTCCAAGGGGTTTCCTTCGGGGTCAATAGGTTTCTGTTGATAAAGAAGGTCAAGCAAGGCTTCTCTGTACCCTTCGCGGTCAAATTCTTCAAACTTTTTAAGTTCTGTTTCTATATTTTTTATATCTTCAGCTTCAGAATTTGGAAAAAGAAGCTCTAGTTGAGGAATGGTAAGTGGCCTACTGCCCAGCAAGGAATCGACAGCCGCCTCCTTTTCTGACCTCACCGCCTCTTTATCAAGCTCTTCTTTAATTATTTGTATTAGTTTTGACTTTATTATCTTCAACTTCTTACCCTCCTGTGGTGAATATAAATAGTTATTTTTTCTTTGTCCTCACTAACCAATCCTCGATTTCACCTGCAATATCAAAGACTTTTGAAAACTCGTCTGGGTATTCACCAACTAGGAGGTTGTCTGCTTCTTGCAACTCATTTACGATCTCCCAGCATAGTTGAGAGATCTGTCGTAGTTGTAATGCTTGGTGTTCAATTGTCACCCACATAGGAGCAGTTGCCGCCCTTACTTCTTTTTCACAATCTTCACAATTCATTTTATCACCTCCACATAAGAATCAGGTTCTCTAGTTACCTCCCCGTGGAGCCAATATATTGTCAAACGATCTTGGAAATAATCATTATGTCTATAAAAGCCTTTTTCTATTTCAAGCAATACCCCAATCCCCGCTTCGTTGTAGGAGTATTTGTGTTTAGGCTTTACCAAATTACCTGGTTTCATTTTATCACCTCCACCTCAAAGCCAACTTGGAAAAGAAAGGCTCACCTTCAGATGAAAAAAGAGTGTTAAATTCTTCGACTACATCGGGATAACTCAATTTAAGGCTTTGGATGATGAGGTGGATACCCCTCACGTCACAAAAAACCTTTACAATCTCATCGGGATCTCCGACATGGGTCACGAAGCGAACTCCAAACAAAAGCCTTCTAGGGTCCAACTCAATGATTCCCGTGAACCCTTCAGATTCAATGTCATCACAAAGCTTTACCAAATCTTGAAAACTACAACGAACCTCGATGGGATCTGGGTTTGGCCCTTTCTGCTTTCCGAAAGTGATATCGAAATCACTGTAAAAATACCGCTCATTAGACGTAATGTCCACAAGTCTCTGGTAAAACCTATTCATCATCATCCCTCGTCATTAAGGAATTCTCTTGTTTCTTCCTTCTTCCAGAAAGTTTTTTTATAAAGCTCCTCGCCTTCTTTATTCTCTATTGTGACAAAGTAGATAAGCCAGGGGGCATCCATAACAATTCCCGGTAAGCATCCGTAGTCCTGCTTGAACTTTTGTTCCCATAGCAAGGTTTCTTTTACCAGATCATCATAAGTCAATGTAGTGGTCAAGACCACATCTCCACCCCAAGGGTCTGTCTCAACAATTTTTACAATAACTTTATTGTCTTTGTTTCGCAGGAACTTTTTTATTCTCTTTGCCTCGTTCATTCCCAACCTAACCTCTCATGAATCTCCAATTGATGTTGGAGATGAAAAATAAGTTTTTGTAATTCTTCTCTGTCTTCCTTACGCCTTAGACCAAACCAGATCGTAATAAGTTCCGTCCCTTCGGCGTCCTCTCTCCAAACCTCAAGTCCGACACCAGATGTTCTTATGTCGAGAGAAAGAGATTTACAACCATCATCTTTTATTTCGACGCTACTACTCATTTCTCATATCCTCCAAAAACCAATCTTGAGCCGCCGTCAACAGCCGCGCAGACACAGCCAAAACCGTTAACATCCACAAGCGGCGCACCAAAGATCAAATGTTTGCCAGCGTACCTACTATTAAGTTCTTTTCTCACAATTTCAGCAATAGTGGCGTCGTCTTCACTCGTGGGCTGGGTGTCGAACTGATGGGGCGTGGTTGTCATGGCCGCCCCCTCTTCATCAGTTTGTCCTTCTTTTGCGTAAATAAAGGCAGGGAGGTTGGTTGCTTCAAATGTAAAAGACAAGTCATCCCCTTCAAAGACATCCCGAATTATCGCAAAGGATCTATTTAAAAATCCAAACTCGCTAGGAATGTCTCGATCACTAAAAGTGCTCATTAGGTATCGGGCCTGGTTCTCGAATAGATGTGCAATTTTGCTTGCTTTCTCGTCAGAAAGAGAATCAAGTAGGCCGGTCTTTTCCCATTTTTCTTTTGTTGTGTAGTTGTTGTTTTCACTCATTTCTTTGTCCTTTGTTGTGTAGTTGTTGTTTTCACTCATTTCTCATCCCAAATGTTTAGTTGGTGTTGTAGATGTTTGATAAGGTTTTTGGCGACATTTCTATGTTCTTCTTCTTGCAAGTTTAGCCACACCTCAGAGATTTGAGAATCGCCGGGGGCTTTTACATGATCGTTTTCAATACATAAAGAAACCCAGCCTTGCGCCTTTATTTCCATAGATAAAGAAGTTTCTAAGCCATAATGAGTGTCTCTAAAAAGTTCAATGTCTGCGCTCATTTTATTCTCCAACCAACTTTGTAATGTCCTCGCAAAACTCTAAGATCATCAGGGTAGCAGTATCATCATGCAACACATCTTCATTAAACTCTATTGCTGCTCTTGTGTCGTCTTCCAACTTGTTGATGCGAGAAAGAACACCCTCATAAAGTGAGCGAAGTTCGTACAGTTCTTTTTTGTATCGGTCACAGAGGGCTCTTTCATAGTCTCTTTCTTCTACGGCAACCTTGTGAAATGCTTTTGCAGTTTCGAGACGCTGCCACAGGTCATTGAGCATTTCTTTGGGATTCCAACGAATCCCTTTCTTATCTGCAAATTCATCGCTCATTCCTCTTCCTCCTCAGATCTCTTATGTAGCCACTCCAGCCACTCTTGTATTGTGACGCCCGCATCATAAATTCTTGTCCCGCTTTCATCCTTCTTGCCCCATCCGCACCGAACAAAGCCGCACTCACAGAAAGAAGCTAGCGAATCAGGAATGGGGTGCCACTCTGTTATTTTCTTGCAACTAGGGCAAAAGTCCCCTCTAACTTTCATATTTCGCATATTTTGTAAAAATCCTTCATTCTCGGCCTAACTCTCCTGGGTTCACAAGCCAGAACTGGTTGTCACAACACTCTACAGTTATCGGGAACTGATCTCCCTCCTTATAGCCCAAGCTATGAAAATACTGATCGAAACCATTATCGGGTGGGCCAACCTGGCGTATTCCCCTATAGTTTCTTCTAAATCCATCGTCATTGGGGCCATGTACAAGCATGGATGGTTTATTTATTGTGTCGATATATACCTCTGTATATTCTTTAAAGAAAGTGTCAGGCATAGCAATAAATCTTCTACCTAACTCATCCGGCGGCAAGTCGCAGTCCCAAATGCCAATCATAATCTCTTTTTCACTCATTTTTTTGTCCTCCCTCAAGTGGAACAAACCAGTGATGGTGGGGGTTAAAGAATTCTTCACTTGTATCATGCAATATAATTCTCATTGCACCTTCGGTGTGTGGCTCGACTTCCCTAACCACCCCTCCCTCAACAAGAGGCGCATCAAGTTTGACCCACTTGTCCTCATCAAGAAGATGGACCCACTTGGCGAGCCTGAGAAGATATAACCCTTCTAGTTCGTTTCCACTACTATCTGTTAGTGCGCTAACGCTATCCGTTTCTAGCTTAATCTCTCCGTAATTCATTTCTTTGTCCTCCTTAGATAATCAAAAAAGCTTTTGTTCTCAACGATAAACTCTTCCCAGGTCTTATCCTCGCTAGTGTTCATGTCTACGCTAACAAAGGATTCATTGTTCTTGCTGAAGAGAAAGCGAATTGTTTTTTCTTTGTCCTCCTCCATAAGAATAACGTCGATATTTGTCCCTCGCTTGGGGATCTTCGGAACCAGCTCAAATGCCTTAAACTCAGGGTGTTTTTTGATTTGATGCTTAGGCAACTTGTAAAGAGACTTTAAATGTTTTACGTCTTTTTGTGTTACCATTTTCACTCCTCAAATATTTCGTCATAGTGTTCGATTAAAAAGTCCAAGCATGCTCTCGCTTTCTTTAAGTCTTGGACTCCGTTCTTTTCTTTGTGTCTATAGACATACTTGTAGATACTTGAAACACAATACCCTTCTGCGCAACCCAAGTCAAGGAAAATATCCCACAACTCTTTTTTAGATTGATTGTAGTGGTCTGGACTGTTGACCCATTCTTTATTTTTCTTCATTCTGTTTCTCTGCACACCTCCCTGAAAATTAGTTCTAAATCTGCCTCAAGCATGTCGTCAAAGAGCAATCTCTGAATGTTGAATACTCTGTTGCCTTCTGCGAATATTGCACTTTCCCAAAAGATAATCGATGATGACTCAACAAAAGCAAAAAGTTCAAGTGGGTCTCCGTCTGTCCAATTATCGTTTGTTTGCGAATTGCAACCAGGCAGCAAACAAGTTCTTGTTAAGCCCTGTAAATCTTGTTGAGTTAAAAACAGCCTAGTTTGTGGTTCCTCATCGCTAAGCAAAATAATAATTGGAGTTGCGTCTGATCTCCAGGCCAATTGTAACTCATTCGATGGGTTGGATGCAAAGAAAATCGCATCAATCGAAGGCTCATCTTGTCCACTAAGAATTATATTAGCCAAAGCAAGCAGGAGATCGCTTATTTCAGAGAGTTGTAAAAATAAAATAGATTCTCCATAATCAGTATAGAAGTTTGATCCATACAAAATCAAACCAAATTTATGATTTTGCCCTCGAATACTGCTCACATATCTTGTGATACCAGTCGCTATAGAATCAATAAAACTATTCATCGAACCGGATACATCAACAACGAAGACCATATCGACCTTTTCAAAAAATCTTTCAAGGTTATCAATGTTTCCATCACAGTCGTTATCGATGCCGTCGCATAATTCTTGATTGGGAACAACTTGGCCGACACAATCTTGCCACTCCCCCTCTCTGCACTCTGCTATGCCTCCAACGCATACTCCAACACCCTGAGTGTTCTCAGGCCCTTCATAACACGGTCTTGAAAGGTTCTCATCAACCTGTTGGTTGCAATTGTCATCGTGATTATTGCAAAGCTCAGCTTGAACAACTCCGCCAACACAAACATCCCAAACTCCCTCCTCTAAACAAACTTGAGTGCCCCAGCCACAAGGCTCTGCAATACAAGGCTGCATTGCACCTGCTTGACACTCACAAAAAATATCTTCATCCACTAGGCCATCGCAGTCATCATCAACACCATTACAAACTTCAGCAACTGGCTGTGGGGCAGTGCAGTCAATCCAAGTGCCTTCTTGGCACCTCTCCACTCCTTCGCCGCAAATGGTTGAACACTCACGAGCTAATTCTTCATCAATATACCAGTCGCAGTCATTGTCGATTCCATCGCAAATTTCATTTTGCGGTCCAACACTATCAACACAGATAATATCGTTGTCAAAGCAGATCTCAATACCAAATTCGCACTGCCCTATATTAGAAAATCCACATGGCCTTCTAAGTGCGTCAATTTCATCTGTGTCGCCATTACAATTGTTGTCGATGCCATCACAGATTTCAGGCGTTGGTCCTTGCCACTCTGCACAAGGTGTCCAACTGCCTTCTCTGCACTCTGTCCAGCCCCTTAAACAAGAAGACCTTGAGCCGGGGTCATCATTATAAATTATTCCTGCTTGAACATTTGGTGGCTCGCAAGCTTGACGCTTGCTTAGACCCTCATCAATTACCCCGTCACAGTCTTCATCAATACCATTGCAAAGCTCTCTTTGCCCAGCGAAACCTTCATCTATCTCACCATCGCAATCGTCATCATTTTTATTGCAAAGTTCTTGTGGCTCAAGACCACACTTGCCACAAAGGTTTGCAACACCCTCATCTATCTCACCATCACAATCGTCATCACTATAGTTGCAGCGTTCTTCTTCGGGGTCTTTGCGGTCTATACATTCGCTCCAATAGGTTGTTACTGGATTGTCCAAAACATTCTCAAAACACACACGATATCCAGGCTCGCAGTTGCCAACTGTCTCACCATCACACAACATAATATCCCCCTTCTCACAGGGGGTTTCAACGGACCTGCCACCCTCTTGACAAGACAAGAAGGCGACTGCGAACAATATGAAGATAAAGTTTTTATTCATCTTCATCACCGTCAATATCATAAAAGCCTTGAGAATCTCCTTCGCGGTTCTTGAAGTTGAGGATAACCTCTTCTTCCATGATCTCTAGTACGCGAGCTTTGAACTCTGGATTCTCCATCATATCCATCCAACGTCCGGGCTGGAACTTCATTTCCTCTCCGTTGCCCATATTCATGTAATACCACGAGCCCTTGATCGTGATGTTCTTGCTTTTTTTAATAGCCTCCAGCCAACTTTCTTCGTCTAAGATCCTCACCTCATCGCCCCATAGGATCTTAAACGTTGCTTGCCTTCCTGCCGTTCCAAAGCGAGATTTCTTCAACGTAGCCTTTACTTCTGAGCCGATTCTGAATCCGTTGTCGTCGTTGATATAGGACGCCTTTGATTTACGACCAGTTAGCCAGATGCGAAGGCTGTAAGTATAAGCCATCGCCTTGCCACCAGGAGTAACGTAGGGCTCAACGAGGGCCATGTTGGGGTTCCTAGTGATGTTCGTCTTTAACTGGTTGAGGACCAATAAGGTTGATTGAGAATTGGCAATTGGGATCGTAATCTTTGACATTGCCTTTGCCAAGATTCTTGCTTTGACAGCCATAGATGATAGGGGATTAAAGTCGCCCTCAACATCGGAAATAGCAGGCGTCAGAGCAAGAGAATCCCAAATAAATAAAAACTGTTCTCCGGTCTTCAAGAACTCCTCAATGGACTCCAACACAAACTCAACAGTCTGGGCCTGAACATAGATAAGGGTCTCGACATCGCACCCAGCATTTGCAAGAAAGCTTGGGTCAATCGCTGACTCTGAGTCAAAATAAACTACAGTATGACCTAGACGCTGGGCGTTGCTTGCGATCTTGGCGGCCATATAGCTCTTGCCAGTTGCTTCCAGCCCTGCAATCTCAACCACCTTTCCAACAGGAATACCGGCCAACTTGCCACGACAAATAATTGAGTCCAACCAGCGAGAGCCAGTTGGAATCCAATCTTTTACCTCTGTTGGGTTTTGTTGTTTAAGATTGTGCGCAACGGGCATACCTGCCTTTTTGTTAAGCAATTTGCGCATTGCTTCAATGTCAACCATTTTGTCTCCTTGAAAAGCGGGGGCACGATGGCCCCCTTGGGTTAGGTTAAAAAGGATCAGAGAAGGTCGTCGAAAGCCTTGTCAACGTCGGTTGCACCGTTTGAGTAGCGGGTGGTCTCGGAGGAGACCTCTTCAGGGTTGGAACCCGCCATCAGGAACTCGTCCAAAATAACTTGGACTTCTTGAGGGGTCTTGCGAGGGAACAGGGTGTTGTAGTCTGGAATGTTGTCCAGCCAAGCAGACACCTGGTTTCTATCCTCGCTCAGGGGCGTAGGGTTACGACGAGCCTTGATTGTGGTCTTTGGATACTGCGCTCCAGCAGGCTTACCGTATGTGACCTTCAAGTCAAACCCTCGATCAATGTCGGTGATATCACCATAGTCAGGGTCCAAGATCATGCCCAGAATATCCTCGTAGACAGTCTTGGAGAAGCCCCAGATGCGAACACCCTGATCTTCCTCTCCTCGCACAAGCACAGGAGCAAAGAAACGTTGCTTGGCGCTCAGGTCTTTTGCCAGCTTTTTGGTTTCCTCGTCTTGAGTTTGGTTGTAGTCGGACCAGAGAGAACGAACAAAGTCATTCAAGGGATCTTCCTCGCCAAAGTTCTTTTTTGGGCTCAAGAAGCCCATTGCCTTGCCCACGTTGTAGTGGAACCAATAGTCTCGGAACGGATCACCATCGGGCGTAGGCACAATACGAATTGTCTGCTCACCTTCTTGAGGCTTCCAGAAGTTGTTCTTGGTTTCACCCTTGGCACCACCGTTCTTGAGAGCATTGTACTTAGCGCGAATCTTATCCATGTTAAGTCCCATTTTTTCCTCCTATGTGTTAATGGGTCTATAGTTGATGGCGTTCAACCATCTGCGAACAGTATGACAGAACAAAAACAGCCTGTCAAGCAAAAAATCAAAAAGTTGCGATCTCTCGGCTACAAAGAACACCATAACAAAAGTTATAGTTGTAGCTTGTTTCATAGATACCAAAACCAGTTTTAACCTCACTAATCTTCATTTGATTCCTGATTTTGTTGTTTAGAGTCGAGTCGTTTTTAAGCGACTCAGAACCAATGCCGTAATAGTACCTTGATTCAACTGGGCTGTCAAGAGAAAAAAACGCCTTCTCTGTTCCGTCTTCCATGTTGAGAATGGAAAGAGTTTTTATTTTTGAAGTCTCGGCCAAATTTGAAAAGGTACTCATAACTGGTTTTGTATTGTTAAACACATTAATAAAGTGAATTATCGGCACAACCAAGTTGTTGATCCTGCTGTAGTACTCAACAATCGGAACATCGCCAATAATACCAGAGATCACTTGGTTGTCAAGCAAAAAAATCTCTTTGAACACGCCTGATCTGGTGTACTCTTGTAGAATATGAAAGGTAGCCCTTTGATGAAGTTGCCCTATGTTCGATAAGAGGCTCTGATCAGACTTAAAATAAATAATGCTAATATTGCAGTGCTTAATTTGTTCTAATATTCTTAAGGATGCACCCGTAATGCTACCTGGTCCTCCCAAAATAAAAAAAGTATCGCCTTGAATATCAAGAAACCCGCTTAAATCAGGGCACCCCCTTTCATAGTCCTCTGGGTGGTCGAATTGAGGGAATAAAAATGTATTTTTGCCCTCGCGCTCTTCTGTATCGATCTGGAAGACCTTATATTGAGGGTAGTTTTCAAATATTTTGGCTACATTGCAGCCTGTGTTGCCTAATCCTACGATATTCATTTGATTTTCTTTAAATCTCCAAAGTTTTTGCCAGCAGACACGTTAACCAAGTATTTTCCAAAGTCAGTATCACCAAACTGAGCTATGATTTCTTTTAAAATGGGCTTATCTTCATCTTTTAAGTCGATCATAACAGAATCATGAAGGGTCCAACTTATAAAGCTAGCCCTATCTTGCAGAAGCTTGTTTATTTTTATAACTTGCCTCAAGAATAAGTCGCTTGAAGTGCTTTGAATCAAGTAATTCAGGGCATTTTTTGGTATTGCCCTGATTTTTCTCTCATAAGGCGTGCTTACATGGGTTCCATCGAAATATTCATTAATAATCGCATCTCGATCATACTCTCTGTTGAGCAGATAGTCCTCTGACTTGGGATTATAGAGCCAAGCAAACAATCTTGTCTTGGCTTCCTCACGAGTGCCGAAACCCCTAAAGATATTTTTTATGTTCCACTCGTGCAAATCCTCTTGAGGCTGATCTCTTTTGTTAAGAGCAATAAAAGTTCGCAACTCAGCAGCATTAAAGTCCAGTTCCACAAACCAATCATTGTGAGGCTTAACTATTTTTCTATACTTCTTATCCATCGTCATGATAGGAAAGCTATTTGGCTTTGTGCTTAGCCTGCCAGTAACGCTTCCAAAGATATTGTACTCGATAAAGGGATTTACCTTTTTCATCTTGTTGATAAAAGACCTAGAGCGATAAGACTCAAGCGGAGAGCTTATTGCTGATAAGTCAATATTGACTTGTTGGTATTTAATCTTTTCAGTTAGCTTGGTTAGCTCGACCAAGAACTCATAGTTGGCTGGTCTTTCATAATTTTCAAAGATGTAGTCGCAGATTTTCGACTTTAAATCGCACCATTCAAGCAGAACGTCTCGTGGCACCATGTCATAGAAGCAAACCAGTTTTAAGTCGATTTTTGCTGTTGTAAATGCTTTAAAAAAAGCTTTCATCTTGGCGCTGATCTCGGCCCATTCTTGCTGCAAGTGTTCTGGCACAACTTGGCTTATGGGTTTACCGTCGCAGTATAGACTGGCATACTCAATCTGGAGATCTTCCAGATATCCAGCATATGACCAGGTTTTTGTTATGCCTGTTGGAATTGTGTTTTGGATCTCGTTGTTTGCGTAGATGCCAACGCATTCTTTCTTGTCATCGAGTGTTTGGAAAAGCACGTTTAACCTCGCTCTAGAATCATCAACTCTCGGTTAATATAGTCCAAAGCTCTGGTGAAGTCAAGCGTTTTCATGATGTGCGCCATTTCCATGATTTTCTTATTTTTAGATTGTCTTGTCATGGGTTTAGAAAGTTCTGCCTCTCTAAGATCAAGATAAAACTTAAGCCAAAATAAGTTACTATATTTTTCATCAACCTCACTTTCTTTTATTTGTTGTCTATACTTTATTTTAGCTTTAATCTCTGGCCTGTCAAACCTGCCAGATACAACTCTCTTAACAATAGGATTGCCACTGGCATAATCATTATAAAATTGTACTAGGTATTTTTTAATCATATAAACTTCAAGCCTATAAGCATCATAATAATAATCAAAGAATAATTCTTCTGGATTGTTTACTCTGTAATTGCTCATATATTTTTGCATCTCTGGGCTTGTTATATCAGCAACCAATCTCCAAGGACTATTGTAATCAACTCTAAACCCATGTTTTCTTGCTGCATTTTGATAAAAATTAAAATGATCGCTTTCATAAAATCTTTTAAATTTTAAACTATCATTGTCATATGAAAATGTATTTAATTCTATTATTAAGCCAGAAATAGCATGATTTACATATTTAGATTTTATATATCCTCCAAAAGTTATAGGGCTCATTCTACCTATTGTTCTAGCATGATCAATATATAAATCAAGAAAATCTTCAATAGTTAAAATTTTATAACTTCTATTTTTATGAATCAAGTAACTGCTAACAAAAACTTCGTGTATATCTCTTATATGCTGATCATATTCTTCTCTGGCGCTGCGCCAAGCTAACTTGGCATTCATGAGCCCCATAAAACTATCTTGTGCAAAAATAACACGTCTGCGAGAAGCTCTTGAAATAAATCTTCTTAAATCTTCAAAAGCATCGACAACAAAATCCACAGCAAACAACTCAGGAGAAGAAAGAATACTTTTTAAATTTGTTTCTGATAATAATTGAGGTACGTTTCTGGTGTTAACCTTACCATATAAAGATTTTGGACCATACCATAAATCAATTCCATTTCTTTTATCTAGCAAAGGATATGCTTTCCTAACAAACTTTCTTCTTTGTATATGCATACTTCTTGAAGATAAACCATTTTCACCTTTTGGCATATCACTCATTGATCGTCTCCTTCTGGGTCAAAAAATTGGTTAAAAAACTCCCGACCGGCCTCCACAGCCGCCCCAGTAATATCGTCTCCAAGTTCCGAAACTGCGTCCATTACTCCTGGTGCAGCGTCAACGGCATCATCTACACCCTGATTGACAACGCTTTGGCCTGCACCTAGGATACCTAATACAATGGTTCTAGCAGCTCCTGGTGGTATATAACCTGCAACGACTGAGGCGGCGCCCTGCGTCACCACGCCCGCCGCATCCTTGACAGCTTCTCCTACGTTTTGATATATAGTTCTCCCTGCTGCATCATTAAGATTTTGCAATTGCTCGTCCAAGACTTCTGAATAATCAAATGAGCTTGCGGCTTCTGCCGCGCCCGCTTTGCAATTATTGATATCTTCAATTCTCTCATAATAAGACTGAATATCTTTTGCTGTGGATTCCCCGAAAGACTCCCATCGGCAAACAAGTTCTGTTACATAAGATTCTGGGGATATATTATGAAAAACCTTGGTCACAAGATAGTATCCCCCAAATCCTAAATTTTGCAAAAGTTGTTTTGTTGGTTGTTTTATTTTACCAATTTTTTTATTTACATCATATCCTGGCACTGTGGGGGCTATATAGACATATTGACCAGGAATAAAAAAAGAGTTTCCAACCATTTTAATTTTTGCATCATATTTCTCTCTTAAAAAACCATTTGGATGTTCACCATCAGCAGTTACTCTGTGTTCCTTCAGGAAAGGTATATCTGTTTTTTCAAATTCTACAGATTTGACTAATCCATTTTCTTGACCGATTCTAAGATGGTATATTCCCTTTTTAATGTCTTTTTTATAATCTGCTTGCCTGCGCTTTACATTGTTATCGCGCATATAAAAATACAAATAATCGTTAGATTCTCTTATACTGCTTGTTCCAATCTCAGATCCCAAACCAGTTTTTGACATTTTCTTGTTTTTTAAGCCTGCAATGCTACACCTTGATCTTACTGGCACTCTTGGCCCCCCACCAGACAATTTAGGCACTGTTAAGGGTATAGATGCAACTCTTCCTTTTTGTCTTTCACCAGAATAACACCCACTACCAAGAACAGGGGAAATTAAATTATCCATTATATCAATAACAAACTTTTTAAAGTAATAGGTTTCTTTTTGCGGCCTAATAACATTATAAATAAACCAATTTTCAAACAAGTCATAGGATATAGGTATATCTGCTAAGTTTCCTACTTTTAAAAGGCCAGAACTTCTTCTGGAGTCTTTCAGCACGGCAGGCCCCATCATAACAATAACCCTCTCTAAAGTTTCTATTGCTGCTTTATTTTTTTGCCCATCAACTTCTGATTTTAAAATTCTTAAAACAATATCAATTAAGTCCCCTAGAAAGAAATAAAATATTTTTATTTTTCCATTTGGTTTTTTGCTTGGCTTCTTAGAAGATTGAACGTGTTTTTTTTGGTTGCCTTTTAATTTACTAGCCGTTAGCTTTCCATCATCAGCAGCGTCTTTATTTACACCGTCCATTCTTTCTTTCATTTCTTTTCTTTCTTCTTCTGATGCTGGCTGCGCGGTTTCTTGTATTTTTTTTGCATTAGCTTTTTCTTCTTTGTCTTGTTGTGCTATCGGCTTTTTCTTGTTTCCCTTTACAATGCTTTCTGTCCTTAGCACTCTACCACCAACAACTCCCAATTGTGATGGAAACACTTCTATACATTTAAGAATGCCCTCTGTTTCCAAAAGACCATCGGTTATTCTACTGTAAGCAATTGTTTTTCTTAATCTTACTAATTGATCTAGCTGTTCCACTAAACCTTCTGCTTCTTCTATTAATTGTTTTTTTCTATCTTCATGCCTTGCTATTACATCCTGCTGTGTATCCGGCTGATTACCAGCGGCAGTAGGTGTAGACGCACCCGCTGGTATTGCACCGTCTCTCTTCACATTCATAAGCCTTTCAAGCTCTTGATCAGACTGCAAAAGCTCATCTCTTTTTGTTTGTATTTTTGTTTGCAAATCTGTTGCTTTGTTTGTTTCTGGTAACCAGAAAATATCTAAATCAGAAGTTGAAAGAATATAATCAATAGAAGCCATATAATCAATGTCTAGCTCAAGAGTGCCGTCCTGATTATACTTGATCGTATGGTCTATAAGTTGAAGTGAAAATGTTGCTTTTGCACCTTGTATTGATTTTCTTATTGCTTTTGGAAATAAAGGGTGCCCAACAGGGGGATCGCCCCATCCAACAACTGCTTTTAATTCATATCTATCTTCATCATCGGCTATTGTTTTCTCGCCTTTTCTTCCCCGTTTTGGCGCAAGAGAGGCTTTATTCATGTTTATTAAATCTGCGTATTGAAAAGGTCTGCTCTTGGACATTCCGCCGCTATTTCTAGGGTGGAACAAGTCTGCAATAGTTTTAAAGTATAGAGTTAATTTTGCATTTATTAGTCTATCTGCTGTGTCCGGGTCAATGCCTGCTAGTTCATAAGAAAAGCTTTTTATTCCTGCTCCATAACCTCTAAAATTAGAAGATTTGACCATATCAGAAATTGCCCTTTGTGTATGCACTCCGGGTGATAAACTTGCGTCAAATGGCAGTTCTATGATTGTTCCATTTTTTATTAAATATAAACGTATTCTAGGTTGCAAGACTGCGTGCTGGGCTGTTGTAAGGCCGAACATTTTGTCTAGCCCTTTAACGGAAACAAGCTCATTTGTTATTTCCATTGGTGGGCCTGTAACACAAGAAAAATGCTTGTATCCTTCGGCTCTTGCTGCTGCTTGCGCCCCAATAAGAGCTTCTATATTTCTAACAAGAAAGCATTGCTTGTTGACCCTTAATTGTGCGTCTTCTGCGGTCTGATCTTTTTCTACAAAAGGGTCTTTTTTTTTGCCACCGCCTTCTTGTTTTTCTTTTTCTCTTTCGTCTTTTGTTGGTTTTGAACTTGGAGGATCAGACATATCAGTACCCCATCTGTTCTAAGACCCTATCTAAGGGTAGTGGTATTTCAACAATAGATCCATAAGAATAATAAGATTCAGTTGGCTTGGCATTATAAAACGCAATAACCCACCAGAGTTCAGGATCGCCGTAGTATTTGCTTGCTAGCTTGTAAAGCCTATCGCCAGATACCCAGGTATGGGTTATGATATCTAGGTCTGCTGCGGGAGGCAATCTTATATCTGGCACTTGTTGATATTCGATAAAGTTAACTCCTTTTTTGAGAAACTTATTTCTATACCTAATATTGTTATTTATTAATGTTAATTTGTTATCATATCTCATTATAATTCACTCTACTCGTCTTCGGGGTGCTTAGGGTAATAATTTTCTCTAATCCTGATCATCTATACGACTCTGCCCGCCGGTCCCGTCGTCATAGAATATGACTTTAGACTGAGGGTCTGATGGGTAATAATTAGTGCCACTTGGGGACGAGGATGATGCATCATCCTCATCGTCAACGTACCCGACGACACGCTCACCAGCAATTTTGATGGATTCTTCAACTGAAGCCCCGTCTCTTCGAGCGCTGTTGTATTCGTTTTCCCAATCTTGGTATTCTTCTTCTTTTTTTTGTCCTTCGAGTGCCCCAACAACGGGTTGAACAAGGGGCGTAATTGTTTCATCATAAATTTGACCAAGAGCGTCTCCTCTTGCTTCCTGGAGTTCTTCGTCTGACACGACTGGGTCTCTGCCGAATGGGTCTTTGCCTTCATAGAATTCTTTAGCGCGCTCTTCTCTGGCTCTTTCTTCCGCTTGTTTTCTTTCTTGTTCTGCTCTGGCCGCCGCCGCCTTGGCCATCGCCTGCTGTCGCTTAATTTTTGCTATTTGAGCATCGGCGGCTTCGGCCAAGAAGCCGCCCTCCCCGATGGCGGCCATGGCCTCTTCATCGCTCAAGCCGTCAATACCTGACTGCTTCAAGAAATAATCCATGTCGGTCCGCATCATCTCCTCGTGAAGTGCGGCAAGAGCGCCTTCGCCATCCGTAAATCTTAATCCTTCTGATTGTGCCCCTGCTGCACTTTGGGCGGGGTCTTCGCCATTTATAGTTTGTTCATTAAGAGCATTTTCTCCCTGCTTCGCTGCCAAGTTTGCCTGTCTTGCTTTTTCTGCAAGCTCAGCCGCTGCCTTCGCTGCCTTCGCCGCGTCTTCTGCGGCCTTCTGGGCCAAGTTTTCTGCCGCTTGTGCATCATCATCTGCCTTTTTATCTATTTGGCTCGCTATACCATAAGGGAACTGCGCCACTCTTCTTTTGGCCCCCCTCCAGCCAAGCTTGTGTGTATGAAGCACAGTAAAGTTTATACTAGCGTTTATAACTGTTGGAATAAGATTTTCACCTTCTGTGTTTGCGAAACCAGAATCCATTTGAGGATCAAATGTAAAACCATCAAGATAGCCTATAAGGCCGCCGGGATTCGCTGCTTGACTAACCAAGTTTGTGTATTTTAAAGCTAAGAGAGGCCCACCAGCAATTGTACTTGCATTATTGCTAGAATTATAATAATTGGGATAAAGAAAGCTTATAAGTCTTTGAATCTCGATCATGTTTTGCTCGCCAACTCTTTTGTTTTCATTTAATATTTGCCAGCTTAAACTTATTTTTCTTCCAGTTCTCTGGAATGTTGCTATGGGATCCATTCTTCCGTATACCGGCTCTTCGTTCCAAATTGATGTATATTGATCTTTAAGGTCCGTTACGGCTCCCAAAAAATGAGCGTGCCTGCCCGATGAAAGGTGGGTAAACCTTATTTTTAAATCACATTTTTTTAGAAAAGAAAAATCGCCTGGATCTCTATAACTTGGCATTTGCTTTTAAACTCCCACTATTTCATTCTTGCTTTAATATTTAATCTTTTTCCAATATACGGAGCCACAATCCTAGCAAATTGATCTCCGTCTATTTCTAAAGAAACTTCTTTTGCTGTGGCAAGAGGGCCTAAACTATTTTTAAAATTGTCTGATTGGGTCGCACTAAAGTTGTTATTTGAAATATTAAATGTTTTCGCAACTCCAACAAGCCTTTCCGCTTGATCGACCTTTTCTTTTGTTAGTCCTGACACTGCGCTTGCCATGTTGGTGAATGGTGATGATGGTGTTGCGCCTCCCTTTGGAGAAGCTACTGAAACGGAGCCTCCACTAAATTTATCAATATTTTCTAATAGATCTACTAGTGTTTTCATTTCATCTAAACCAACATCGTCTACCATCTTTTTAAGGGCAACGCCTAGTCTGGCAACGGCGGCAGTTATGGCTATAATACCAGGAACTATATAGAGGGATTTGAGGGCCATTGTGCCCAAGGTAGCTCCAAGTTGATTTAAATTTTCTATTGCTTTTTCTTTATTCAACTCCTTTACCAAGGAGGCAACGCTAAACCCTATCAAGGATATTCCTGCTGCTGCTATTCCAACACTTGTAGCGACAGCAGCAAATGCAAGCGCCAGTCCAAACACTATAGCAACACCTATTGCAAGCTTCGGCGCAAGACCACTAAACATAGCGATAACTGCAACTGCCGCAACCATACCAACAGTCAATACACCAACAGCGATTGCAAAGTCATATAAAATTTCTTTTACAGCAATTAGTTGATCTTTGTCAAGCAAAGAAAAAGAGCTTACAAAGGCAGCCAAGCCGGTTGCGGCCAAACCTATACCGGCACCAAACAAAAGCGTTGCTGCTCCAAGGCCAATCGCTGATGCTGATACCTTGAGCATTCCGGTGGAAATAGCAGAAAGTCCTTTGCCTATTTTGGGAGCAAATAACCCAAAGGTAAACATGGTAACTAAAGTGCCTGCTAAGGCAAGACCGAATGCCAAAACAGAACCAATAATAGCAGTAAAACTGCCAACAAGCATTAAAATTGCCCCTCCGATCAAGACAGTCATTCCAAAAGACTCGCCCATGTTTTCTTGAAATTCCAAAATTGCGTCTGCTGCTTGTATAAAGACATCAATAACTGGTCTCATGGAAACTGCAAAATTAGCGGCAATTTGCTTTAACTTTTCAAAAAGACTCATCAGCCCTCTTGTTGCTTCTTTAAATTCTTCTTGAGACATTTTTGCCTGTTGAGCTTTAAACTGTGCTATATCATATGCCTCTAAGCTTGTATTGAATATTTTGTTTGCTTCGGCCATGTTAGTTATGCCTGCCGCAGAAGCAACCGCCTTTCTCTCGTATCTGCTCAAATCCTCAAAAGATCTGCCTGACAGATTTATTGATTCAATTAGCATTCTTATTCTGTCTTCTTCGCTGGCCTTTATCATTTCAATTGAGTTTAGATAAGGCCCACCAAGGATTGCGTTTAATTTTCCTACGCTTTGCGCTGCATCTTCAAATGTATCAAACTGACCGGCCAAACCTATAAGGGTGTTTATTTCAACACCGGTTGCTTTTGCTGCTGCTGCCATGCCTTTGAAAATTTTTATTGAATCTTCACCATGAGCAGCAAGCTTTGACATTGCTGGCCCAAATTCCCTCATGACAGTTTTCGCTGGCAAGCCTATCGCCCTGGACATACCGACTAGATCCCTTGTGACCATTGCAGCCTGATCGGCATTCATTCCTAGAGCTTTTGTTAAAAATTCAATATCTTTAGCGCCATCTACACCAAACTTATCCAATAAAGCCACATTTTCTACTAAAACTTTTTTAGATCTTTCTGACATCTCTGTGAATAGAGATGTGTTTTCATATAAATCTGCAACGGCATCTGCGGTGTCCTCCATTGAAACACCAAATGTTCTTAATTGCATTTGAGAACTTATAAGCAGATCATTATATTTATCCCCTGCGGCTGTTGCTATTTTAAAAGCAGTTATGGCTGACTCCTGCTCTCTTGCAAGATTGAAGGTTTCAAACGCAACCTTTTCAATTGCTGTATATCCAATGTTTTGAAGAGTAAAATACTCTCCCATTTTTTTTGATAAAGAAGCAAAATCCGCCTTGGATAAAGTACCTAAAAAGGTATCTTCGAACTTTTTCATACCAAGCGTTGCAACAGCTATTTGTTTAACAACTTGCTCTGCCGCTGCTTCTGACTCTTTTAGAGCCTCCAACCGCTGTCTTTCAAGTTCTACTGTTTGGTTTAAAACACCATTAAGGCGAGACTGTTCTCTTTTTAGATGCTGTATGGTTTCTATTTGCTGTTGATTGAGTCTGCCGCCCTGAGCACTTGCTTTTACTCTATCAATCTCCATTTGGAGTATCTCTTGAAAAGCTTGTTTTTCAACATTTAAATTGAGGATTTGTTTTTCATGTTGATTGTTGACGTTTTTTAATTGCTCTTTATAGATATTGGTCTGCTTTATGAGTTCAATCTTTTGTTGAACTGCTTCATTAATTCTATCTAATTCATCTTGGCTAAAAGGATCACTCATTTAACAGAAACCTCTTTATTTTACTTTAAAGGCCACTTTATACCGGTTGCCTTTTCAAACATAGAGATTGCTTTTTGAAGTTTGGATTTACTTTTAAGGGTGCTGGGGCTGTTGAGGCCGGATCTTGTAAACGCTTTTAAATATTTCTTCTCAGCCCCTAGGGCTTTTGCCAAGCTATCTAGTTGCCTTTTTGTTCCTCTAACTTTAAAATTATAATCATTTAAATCAAAGGTGTGTCCCAGAAACATTTTAATCCAGGCTCCAAACATTCTATACCAACTTTCATTTAATTTATCTGCTTTGGTCAGATCAATAATAACTGGCTGCAATTTGTCTTCATTTAGCTTTTCCAAAACATAAACCTCTCTTGTTTGTTCTGAACTAACTAGTTTAAAACAATATTTAATTCTAGCTACTAGAGTTTTTTGCTTGCTGGATTTGTTCTCGTTCTTCTTCGAACTGTCTGGTTAATCTTTCAAGAAACCACCTTCTCAAGCTTACTGGCAGGTTGTAAGCTTCAATAAAGCTCCAACCTCCATGATGTTTAAGAAGAAAAAACTCTTCATAAACATTTGCTTGATATTTTTCACTTAGGCCAAAAAAAGTCTGTGGTAAATGGGACATCAAGTGTATTAGATGCGCCACATTCGCCACAGACATATTCCTCCTTTAGCACAGCGTTGGGTGAGTTTTTCTTATATACTTCTCTGATATACTTGGAATCAAAAGCAGGAACAACTTCAATAAAAGAATTTATATATTGTCTGTCTTTGTTTCCATTAACTGAAACAATAATTGCCCTTAATTGGTTTATAAGATTGTTTTCTGGTAGATTGTGTTTTTTATTATTGTTCTGGTCATCAATAATTCTTTTTTCATCTGCACCAGTCATCAGTCTAAGCTCAAGCTCCGCCTTTGTTCTGGGGGTTGTTATGGTGATATTTAGATTGCTATTTATATGGGCAACATCTTCGCCTAGATTAAACTTATTTTGTGCGTTCTCAAGATTAAAGGTGTGTCTTCCTTGAGAAAAACAAGATGGGCATGCAACCTTTGTATCATACTCAGGACCATATGCCGACTTTCTTGCAGCGATCATAATTGCCGTTCTATCGCCAGAAAGAAGAGTGTGTGGCTTAATTGTCTTATCGACAATTATATTCGCCATCATTCTATCGATAGCAATTCCCTTCTTTAAAAGAACCTTATCTGTCAAGATATCTTCTTCTTTTGCGGTCATGTACCTTATCTCTATCTCCTCTTTGCAATTTAAAGGATGATCGGGAGGGTAAAATAAACCTTTAGAAGGTAACTCTACAAATTCTGTTGGTACTACAAATTGTAATTGATTGTTTGTTGCAGGTTGGGGTGTTGAATCGTCGCTTGGTGCCTGCACACTCAAGCGATCTTGATTGTTTCTAGACATTTTCTCCTCTTATATTAAGTGTTTCTAGCGTCATTTGCCTTGAAATTCAGCATAGTCATAAGTAAAGGTGCATTGGATCTCCACCAATCCATCATCATCATATGACAAATCTCCAAAAGTAACTTTGGAAATAAAGGCGTTACCTAGGGTCCATGTTTCAATTACATCAGACCGTTGGGGGGCACCCGGCGCTCTGCCGTCTATTTCATCAACTGTAAATCGTGCGCGTCCTGCATCACCTGATAGTTGAACGATCTTTACACTGCCTAGCGCCCCAACTGCTCTGTTTTTAGTTGGCGATAGCTCACAGTTGAAGGGGTTTGCAGGGATTTGATATCCTGAAGATAGTAACAAGGCGTAAAGTCTCGACGAGACACTGGTTCCTCCTCGACCTAGGTGATCAACAAATGTGATATCAATAGGCTGCCAGATAACCCTGTTCGGGTAATTAAATTGATGATTTAAAAATTTATGCTGTGTCGTCTCTAGTGTATAGTTTGGTTTCTGAACAGACTTTGCAGCCACTCTTAAAATACTATTAGTATCATTACCAGTACCGATATCGACAACCCATCTAAATTTTCTTTTTGGGTTGAGTGTTTTTTCTGTAAAAAAAGCCACCTTAAAATCCTCCGATATATTTCATTCTTAATAAATAGTTGAAATATATTTTATTCGTCAAAAGAAGCACCAGTTGCCGTAAGAACAAAGTCTAGTGCAATATATTCAATTGCCCTTGCTGGCTTGATAAACACCTTTGCATAAACAGTATTTCTATCAATCAGGTCGGGGGTAGTGGTGGTTTCGTCCAAAACCAGCCTAAAGTCAACCAAACCAAATCTAGATTTAACACTCTCAAGGAAAGGCTTGACTTGACCAGTGAACCTAGACCAAGTTTCTCTGACGTTTTGGTCGAAGAGAATCTGGCTGGCTGCGAATGAGATTTCCTTTTTAAGGAAAATCATCAACCTTCTAACATTGATCCTGTCAAGAGCAGACTGCGTTACTTGAAGGGTTTTTTGCCCAAAGATAACAATGCCCTCCGCAGGGAAGCTAGCGATTGGGTTGATGTGTTGTTCATAGAGATTGTCTCTGTCTCTTGCAGAGAGTTTTTGTCTTACACCAACAACTGTTAAGCCAGAGTCTCCGTTTGTAAGCCCACCTCTGTTGAACCCTGCTGGCGCGAACCATAATTCACTTCTATTTGCGCTATTTCCGATAACTCCCAGAGCAACAACACTAGGTGGCATCCATATAATCTGGCCAGTGCTAACAGAATCCCTGACAAGCACCCAAGGGTAATACGCCGCACCATACGAGGTGTTGAGGTTTCTGGCCTTCAAAGAGCTTACTGCTGTGCTTACAGACCCAAGTCTATCTCTTTCTTGGGTGTCAGATTTAGCTTCATAGATTGGAGTATAATCACCCTCAACATCAATAACAGCCATTGCATCCCCGCGCTGCTCGCAGTTATCAATTAGCCTTGATGTTAGTGTTGCATTTGTTAAGCCAGGCACAGCAGCCAAGTTAACATCAACATTCTCCACGTCTTGGATCATGTCGATTGCTCGCCTATAGGTATTGACAACATAGTTTGTTGTGTCTGAGTCGTCATCTTGAATTAAAGAGTTTCTTAAGGGTTCTCTTTCTGTTACATCGAAACCGTCAAAGCCACCAAATAGTGGTAGTGTAAATCTGTTATAACCATACTCCAATAAGCTTGTAAAAGAAGCATTGATACTTGCTTTTGAACCGTTTAGACCCACAGCAGTCACTGAGGTGTTGCTTGCTCTGGAGCCTGATACATAAACTAGATCAATAATTGTAGTATTGTCTCCAAAATCGCTACTTCCGCTTAGATCATCTAGCGTAAAGATAAAACTATTTTCTGTATTGCTATCAGTGTCGTGGCTTGCTACGCCTTGAGGCTTTGGTCTCGCCAAATCAATCGAAGTTTCATCAAAGAGCCTGCTATTTGCACCTCTGCGAGTATCAACTCCAAAATACGCTGTAGTGGGGCCTCTTAAAGTTGAGTCCACGCTAGAATTTCTAAGATTAAACTTGGGAAAAGTAATATCTCCAAGGAAGTTGTCAACAGCCAAGGCGCTTGGCTTCTTAGAAAGAACAAGGTGGAACCCTGTTGCTGATGATGATAGGTGAGCATGCGCTGTTAACTGGCTGGCTGGGAGCCCCATTGCATTGGGATCTACAGACGATGTTAAAGAAGCCCCAAATGTTATTGGCGCAGAACCAGTGCATACTGTGAATTTTTTAAACCTAGGTGGGCCAAAGAAGCCAGCAGGAAGCCATCTTGGATCACCTCCTGCCTCTACTTCTGTTGACACTTCCACTCTAACAAAGCTAGAGATATTATCATAAGTTCCATATTCTCTTAGCCTTCTTTCTGTTTCATCCCAGAGCACATACTTATCACCAATAACTCTAGAAATATATCTATTAGAACTTGGATTTAAATTCACGTTCTCAAATCTTTCTCTAACTAGAGGCGAATAGTCGTTATCTGATGTGCTTCTAACCACCACAGTAAAGCTACCATAAGGGTTGAATTCACTGTTCGAAGGCTTGATATCTTGAATGGAAACTTTTAGGTTTGAAGAATCCCACTCACCAGAATTTCTTGTGATAAACCTAAATAATTTTTGTGAGTTCTCTGCAATATAATTTTCTGGTGCTCCTAGATCTTGACAGATAACCCACCCACTCTTAGAATCACTTGTATCTTGCTTAAGATTTCCAAATCTCTTCTTGGTAGTGTCGTTATTGCTCAAAACAAGAATAGCACCGTGAGTATCGCCCTCAGAAGAGCTGGCGGCGGTTAGAACACCACCAGCGCCAGTCCCAACTTTATCTAATGCACCCTCAAAGGTTTCGCCTAGCCAATATTTTTTAAGTTGATTGGAGGCGATCATTGCACCGTTGGTTAGTGTTGGGTTTGTGTTAAAAACTTTTCTAATAAACTTGTCAGAAGCTCTGTCAAAGTTAAAAGTTATTTTTTCAGATACTGTTGCTCCGTTTCTAATTTCCGCCTTAAACTCCCTTGAGTCTCCAACAGAGGGGACCAAAGCTCCAATAGAAGAAGTCGCGTTAGCGCTGTCATGTGCGAAGTTACCAGTTAGGGTGATAATGGTGTTAGCATCGTTTGTATACCAGACAGCGGCTAGAGTACCGGGAACTCTTTCTCCAATGGTGCCAGAATCAAAAAGAAAAAGACCGTAAGCACCGCCACCCGTGGCAGTATGAGCGCCAGAATCCCACCCAGGAGTCTCTTCGCCTTGACCTTCATCTACGTCACCATGCTTACTCCCCAGCAATCGAACAAATGTAACAGGAGCATTATTTCTTAAATAAGCCTGAGCAGCATAGGAGGCATAGGTGGTGGAAGTATAGTTACCATCCCTCCAGACATCCCCTCCTCTACCGCCGGGGATCGGCTCCCCAAATGTTTCAACGAACTCAGAGAAAGAAGCAACCCTCACTGGCCTCATCGAAGGGCCGCGCTCTGCACGACCAAAAAGAATAGGCCCTCTTCTAAAAATTTGAGTTGCCAATCTACTTTTATCAATCTCTGCGACAGATACGCCGGGAGAGACAAATTTAAACTTTTTAACAGACATTATCTAATATCTCCTTTTAACAGGTGTTTATTCCTAGTAAATAGTTAAGCTACTTAACAAAAGAAAATTACTCTATATAAAATCCCTTCTTTATAAATTCATTGATATCTTCGGTTATCACTCTTTCTCTGGGTATCTTAACGTCAACAAAGTTTTGTCTTCTTACTATTCTAGGTCTTTCTTGGTTTGGCCCTGCTCCAATAATATATCCAAGAACTCTTATGTTTACTTCTGTTTGAAAATTTCTTTCTTCAGAGCCCAAGTTGCTAGCATTGTTTTGGTCTGAGAAGTTGCCTTCAATAAAGGTTTCATAAGAATGCTGGCCATCTTCTGACTTGATCAATAAATAATTGACCGACCCACCAGCAAGCATTATAGGTGAAAGCATTTCATTTATCTGCTGTTGATATTCAGAATATAAAGTTACCCTATATTGAATTTCAATATAATTGGGTAAAGGTATAGTAACTGTTTCGTATACGGTCTTGCCACTTGGGTTTCTGGTTCTAAAATTATCTTTACCGTATATCTTTTTTGAATCAGCATTAGCAAAATTCGCAGTTTTATCTTGGTTTATTTTTCTTGCAACAGTTATTGTTCCGCCTTTTGCATCATTAATGTCTGGTATATTTCCGTGAATAAAACCTCTTTTTGAAATATCCTTATTTACCGATGCTCTTTCAACTGTTATTACTGGCTTTATAAGCGTGCCGTTTGAATCTCTAAGATCTTTATTTTCTTTTATCTGAAAATTTCTTTCGGCAGATGTCCAGATTACAGGCACTCGCTTCCAGCCATCTGGTGTTGTACAAAAGATTTTCAAATCTTCTTTAAACAATTTAAGTAAAGATCCATCAATTGTTTCAATTGATGATGGTGAAAAAGTTTCTTCTTTTAAATATTCATCTGCCATCAAACAACCCCTTTCTTGCTCTTACGCACTTGGCTGAAATTTCTATTCTATGATCGACTTGGCCAAACAATTGCTTTGGCTCGCTTAGAGTAACTATCTCATAATGTATGTCGCCATATAAAACAAAATCGCCTTCTCTTACAAAAAGATCTTGATCTTCTGTTAGTCTGCGCTTATGAAAGTGAACAGTTATCTCTGATTTTCTATCTATACCAAAGCTTGTGTCTGCGCTAGACTCAAAACTGTTCCACTCAACAAGTGCATACACTCTAACTGGTGGTAGGAATGTTTTTTCTATTGCCTCTCCATAAATTGGATGGTAGTTTGTGTGTTCCACGCTTATAGGATAATAAACCACTTGTTGCCCGATAACTCGTTCAATAAGCTCATCGTTGACTTGTTTTACAAGATCTCGTTCCTTTTCCCCTAAGAAAAGGGGTGGCGGGGGCTGGGGTGGCTGTGACCATTGATTATCATCGCTCATTTATTTATCCTACAAAGATAGTAACTGGAATATTTTGCTGTGCTTTTGTTGCGTTCTCAAGCTTAGCAGCATCTTGTTCCGCCAGTTTTGCATAAGTCATTTCATCTAGAATTGTTTTTAATTCTTCTTTAAGCTTGTCTGTTTCTTCTTTTGCCTCAGATGAAAGCTCCGAATAATTCAGAGTCACAGACTCACCAGGTATAGGTACAGTGCTAAATTTTCCACGAACCTTGCCTAACATGCCTTTGCTAACCGCCAGAGCAAATCTTCTTATCCAATGCTTCCCAATGCTATTAATGTTCGCGTAGGGTATGTTTGCAAGAGGAATGGTGTTCATGTTGTTTACACCATCGACACCAGATGCTCTATCAGAATCTTCATCCCAAGGATCTTCTTTAACCGAGAACTCAAACCATATCTTTTCTGAGGCGTGAAGGCTTGGCGTTGGGAATAGTCTTAATTTATTATTTCTGATCTCGTATGAATAATGAGAGATTCTTGTATAGACTGAATCTTCAAAAGCCATAGCTTGCAACTTGTTTTGCCATGTTGGGATTAATTCAAAAGTTGAATCATCAGACCATTGGCCATAGTTATGCAGGTTCCCAACAACTGATAGCCCGCCATAATATCCAAAGAACCTCCACATAACATAAGGAGATTTATAATAAACTTTTCTTATATCGACTCTTTTATCTCCAACCTTGTTGAAGAAGGGCATGCTTGAATCAGTTGCAGACGAACTTACAATCTGTTGGAGATCATAGTCCTGAACACTGGCAGTGATGTTGAAGGATGCTGAATATATATTTTGTGTTCCTCCGACACCAATTTCCGCTCCAACTCCTTCTCCAACTTTCTTTGTATAGTTGAAAGACATTCTTGGAAACTTCAGGGCAACACCAGAAGGACCAGTCTTAATTTCACCATCGTGGTCAAACGTGCCAGTGGCCGCTCCAAGCACATCAGATATAATATTTTTTGATTGATGGATGTTGACAATATAAGAATATTCCAAAACTGCCCATTCATAAGCAGCATAAACATTATATTCTGTTAATTCAATATCAAGTACATCACCACCCAAACTTTTATAAGTAAAAGCCACTTGATCAACAGCACCAGAGATAAAATCATCTGTTGTGTATACTCCAAATGGAAGCGGATTGGTTGCAGAATTTACATTACTGTGGGTGCCCGTGACAGGCAATATGATTGCACTTGTCTGGCTTGCTGGTGTTAAAGTTGGTACAGACATTCATAAAGCCCTCCTAGTAGTGTAAATAGTTTTTCAAAAGGAAAAGCCCCTACCTCACATGGAAGCAGGGGCTTTTTGCTAGCCTAGACTAGTTCGGAATCAGTTATCAGCCAAGGAAGTCCTTGATAACAACCAAGCCGTACATGTCGGGCCTCACCATCTTCTTGGCGTAGCGCGTCATAACGCCCTTACGAGGCACAAAGTCCTCAACACCGAAGATAGTCGGCGTGACCTGTAGAGGCACATAAGGTGCGTAGACGTAGCCACTTTCAAGGAAGCTGGAGCCCTTGCGGCCAACTAGAACCACGTTTCTTGGGAAGTAAGGATCGACGTAAACGTCGAACTTCTTGGAGATCGCACCGATCTTAACAGTACCGGCTTGGCCAGTATCTGCATCGTGGGTAACGCTAGCGCGGAAACCAGCGGTGAACTCTAGGACATTTGCGGTCTCAGGACCACAGACCAAGAAGTTAGCTCCGCCGCGCAGAGTCTTGCGGTGGATCTGCGCAGAGACATCGTTGATTGTCTCAATAAGGGTCTCGTACCATTCACTGACTGTGCCAGTGAAATCTGCACCCAAGAGAGATTCGTTAGAAAGGCCGCTGATATCATCGCCAGTGCCGCGATCAACAAAGCGACCGGGGCGACGGCTCCAATAGTATGTGCCAGCAGTAGCATCCTTAACAAGATCATTCAAGATTTCCTGATCGATTTCAAGAGCAATCTGCTCGGAAAGGATCGATGTAAGCTCTACTTCTGCGTCCATGTTGTGGAAAGCATTAAGATCCTGAGACAACTCAGGGGTCCACTTGGCCTTCAACTTCTTGGTGACAGCGGTCACGCTGACAGAATCGACCTTGATATCAATCTCTGGGATTCTATCGCGGGTTGAACCGTCAAAATCACCGCCAGACACATCATCTGCACCCTCAAGGCCAAATGGAACGTTACCAACAACAGAACCAATGGCGGTACTAGCTTCATACTTGTCTGTCATCGGATAGTTAAAGGTGATAGCTCCGTGCGCCTCTGGTGTCGCAGCGTCCCTAATAACTACAAAAACTAATTTGTTGCTATCGTTTTTATCAATTCTAGTTAGCCTTCGCACTAGAACACCATCAATACCAGATGCCTCAATTGCAGTCAGGGCATTTAGATTCAAGTTTGGGAAATCGGAAGTAGCAGCGTTAGGCGACTTGTGAACTGTGACTTTCAAGCTTGCATCTGCTAGGATATCCGGGTCGTACTGGAGGGCCTTTTTTTGTGCTTCCGATAGAGCACTAACTGCAACATCAGTTAGCACAGTTGGCAAATCACCAGTAGAGCCGTCTGGTGCTGCTGTGGTAACAGAAACAGAGCCAGTTGGAGAACTATAGCCAGTGCTAAGGTCATAAAAACCACCCGCTTGCGTATCTCCAGTCGGAGACAGGTCCACACCATCGACAAGACCCTTACCAACAACATTACCACCATATACCGACTCACCGGCAGTTTGACCAGCGCGGCTATCGGTATAAGTAAAGTCAAGGAAGAAAATCAAGCCAGCAGGCAAGCTCATAGGTTGGACTGAGACCAATTGGTTGGCGATAAGACCACCAAAGACTCGGCGGACGATGGGGAATGCCACGCTGGCAAAGCCTTCGACATCACCAGCCGCCATAGAAGAAGCCTCTCGGAGAAGCTCTTTGGCCTGGTTCTCCAAGAGAACAGCCATGTTTGAACGGGCATTTTCGTTATCCATACCCTCAAGAAGACCAGTCTGCTCCCACTTCTGGAGAAGAGCTTCGCCCTCTTTCTGGATGTTACGATTAACAATGCCTTCGGTTAACTTTTGTAAAACGCTCATTGTTTTTTTAATCTCCTTAATTCTTTTTGATGCCAGCTAAACGCTGCATCTTCTTAAAAAATTGATCGTTGACCTGATTGGTCTCGGATCGTTGACGACGTGAAAAAACCTGTGTTGATTGACGTGAAACTGCTTCGTTCAGTGATTTTGGACCTTCCTTTTTGGAAGTGCCCGCCACTGCACTTTGAAGTGCCTCATGGATCATTTTGGCTTCTTCAATTGTTCGTGCTTCGGAGATCTTTTCGACAATTTTATCTTTTTGTCGCTCATTCAGGGAGTCGTTCCCCAGCACACGGTTTGTATAAATTAGTCTTGCATTGGAAACCAATGCTTCGTCTAGTTTTTCTTTTAGTTTTAAAACTGTTCTTCTAAGTTTATTGTTCTCCGATCTTGAATCCTTAAGTGATTCTTGAAGATCTTTCTTTTTTTCATTTGCTTGTTGAATCTGCTTTGCTAGCTCCTCAAGCTCTTGTTCTCTATGAAGATCCTCAACAGGCAGGCCCGTTGGGTTTCCGCTAGGCTGCGACATGTGATCGAAAACAAGCTCCTCAACAAGATCAATTAAATCTGATTCATCAATATCAATGTTCTCTTCAAGTTGAAGACCTTCTTCTTCCTCGTCGCCTGTTTCTAAGCCACCTAAGTCCCCACCAAGAAGATCATCTTGATCGCCCAACTCTTGAGCTACACCTTCTCGATCCATTGCATCTTCTGGATCTGGCTCTTCATCATCGACCTGCATCATTAGATTATCTAAATCTAATTCAACAACTTCTTCGTCATCGGGGCAAGGACAAAGCTTCTCGCCTGCGGCAGGAGCAGGGGGGATTTCGTCCATAACGGGCTCTGGCTCCATCATCATGGGCGGCGCGTCTTCCAGCTCGTCCTGCTCCAATAAAGCATTCACTGCTTCTTTTATATCTTTGGAATATCTTTCTAAAACTTGTTGTTCGGCATTTTTCAATGCTGCTTCTTTAAGTGCGGCAGCATCAACAATAGCCTGTTCTAGCATTGAACTCATCTGTATCTCTCCTGTTGCAACAAGATAGTCAAACTAAATAGTGATTTTAAATCTGAAAAGCGAATTTTATTAGCCGACGCCCAGAGAGCCGGACCAATTGTCAAAACCAATAGAGCTAGTAGACACGGTTGTTAGACCAGCAATAATTGAAGCAGACGATTCGGAAGCCGAGTCGCTCAGCAGGTAAACACTTTTCACTCTCCACTCTCCAGTATAGCTTTCACCATTTGCAAGAGTAAAATAGTTGTCTTGGCCTGAGACAGATCCAGAGGTGCCAATAGAGGAGAAGCCAACTCTAAGAGTTGCATCAGCATCGTCTGTTGATATAACATTCCTGATTGTCACAAATTTTGATACTCTAGGAAAGTCAATTCTCACTGGGTCATTTCCTAGGGCTGGAACATTAACAGAAGCAGTAGCATATGGAATTGCACTCATCTGATACTGCCCAACGCTAGACATCCCCGCTTTATAATTAAAAGTTGACATTATTTATCTCTCCTCTTGTTTCGCCTTTTCTTCGGCTTATATAATCTTTCTTCCTCAAGTTTTCTAAGCTTGTTTTGTTTATCTATAAGCCTCTGGCGCTTTGCTTTATTTTTTCTTCTTGTAACAGAAGGTTTTTCGTAATATCGGCGCTCTCTTAGCTCATCAAGAAAACCTGTTTTCTTTAAGATCTTTTTGAGCTTTCGCATTGCTTTCTCGACAGATTCTCCTCTTCTTACCTTTACCTCGGCGTTTACTCTTGACATCTCTTTTCCTTATACTAAATTTTTCCAATTTGGGTTGAATATCGCACTGATATCAACACCCGCATCGTTTGGTGCGTAGGCTTGCAGCGGACTTGATGGTGCCGCTGGTCCTGGTGTACCTGCTTTTGAAATAGGCTGAACGCCTTCGAAGATATCCACGCCACCGTAAGCATCTTTGCCGATAGCTTCGGTGAGTGATCTTCTCATTTCATTTAACTTATCTTGTCTGGCTGGCCGCTTTTCTATTGACTTTGCCCTTGGTTTTTGAACTTTCTTTTGCGGGGCTTCACTAACCAGTTGTGCGCTGGACGTTCCTTTTAGAACTTCTGATATCAAGCCAGATAAAACTCCCTCTTCAAAAATAACCTCTTTAATGCACTCTTTAATAAGAGGTTTTAAAACTTTTTTTAATTCATTTCGTTTCATTTAAGTATGCTGTCCAATAAGTTGTGAATGTTTGTGGGTTCGTAATTAGAATTTCTCATTCTATGTTCTTTTAACATAAAGGCATCTGGTGTCGAAGGTTCGCTGACCATATCGAAACAAATTAGTTGTAGATCATCCTCAACATATGTCTTGCCATTTCTCTGGGTAACGCTGCCGAGTGCTCTAGAGGAGATGCCCATCTTGATACCAGCCTCAACAAGATTCTTAAGGATATTGCCGCTTGGTGTGTTCAGGACTTCAATCTTGCCCATTACTTTCTTTCCGTCCCACCAGATATCTGTAACAATGTGTGAAACATTTTGAAGGTTGACAACGCTTGAATCGGGGTGATCTAGCTCGCCCATTGCCCTGCGTTGTTCGACAAATTTACGATAGTTTTCAACTTCTCGCTTTAATATGTTCATGGGGTAAATACGCTTGTTGCCGTTAAGACACTCCGCCTCTTGAAGTTTCCCAGAAAGAATAGTAACCTTTCCCTCCCTGACTCTTCTTTTTTCAGACTCCGTTAAAAAGTCTTCGCATTTACCACCATCGCAAAGTTCATAGAACTCTCGAATTAAATATTTGTTTATATCTGACATTTTAATTCTCCGATTGGCTGGGCTCACCCCAGCGCGATTATGCAGCCATTACGACAACGACGAACTGGCTGTAGCTTCCATCTGTTATTCATTGTTCTTTACCTCTAGTCTAAGTCCGAAATCTGCAACGAACATACTCAGCAAATAAGATGTCCCAGACGATAACCATGCTAAAACAAAAAAATTAACTAAGTTATATTCAAAGCTAAATAGTTCTGTTCCACCGTTAATTAAAAACAAAAACCACCCAACATGAAATCCAACGCACTGAGGGCAGTGAAAAAATCCGTTGAAGTATTGTCTTGGTGGTCTGATCGAGTTAAATATCTTTCCGTAAACAAGAATGCTTGTTAGTCCATATGCCGTTAAGACAAAATAAATTAAATCCAACTTATCCTCCGTTATTCGTATCTGTAGATTGAAGAGATGCCGTAAGGGCTATAAATATAGCCTGGTCTAATTGATCCTTTTTGGTCTGCGTGGGGTACTTCGCCCAGTTCTGTTGACTCTTCTTCATCGGGGTCCGTAAGCGAGTCTTCAAATTCTTTTTCGAATTCATCATCGATATTGAAATATTCTGATTCTTCATCAATAAACTTAGAAATAGTCAAAAGAATCACCTGCACGGCACTGAACTTTTCTTGATCTACAACAGGGTACATTGCCTCCATTGAACCAAATGCCGCGCCACTCTGGATCTTGCTTTTGTTTACAATGCCTTTTTTATTTAAAAAATTAAAAAATCTATCTTGCACATCATAAACTTTATCTGTTCTCTTTTCCTTTGGAAAAGCAACAATCTTTGATTGAGGTGGCATAATGACGATATCGATATCAGGGTGATCTGAAATAATGATATTACCGTCTAGGCTTTTTCTAACATTTAACTTGATTGATACTGGCTTGTGGCCTTCTTCTTTATCACCGAGAACCTTTACTACAATATCTTTCGGTTCGTCAGATGGGCCAACTTTAATTTTGATGGCACCTTCTTTGTTTTCTCCTTCAGCCTCGATCTCTTCTTGGTTTCCAACTTTTACAGTTACTGCCATTTTTAAAATTCCTTAACCAACTTCTGAATTTTGAGCACTTGCTCCAGCATCAAGTTGTCAACTTCTTTATTATTGAAACCTCTTATTGTTTCTAAGATTCTTTCGATCTTGTACTTTATAGAATCATCTTGCTGTACGTCTTGCCTTTCCAGCATAAGCGAAACCATTGATTCAAGTCTTGCTATTTCTTCATTCATGTATACCTTAAAATCAACGCCGCCATCTGAAAAGGACGTAATATATTTGTTAAGCAATAGGATCTGCTCCTGCAACAAGGACTCTCCATACTGCTTATTGAAATTTTTTACAAAAGTCTTGTAAACAATATTTGTTATCGGTTTCATCCCCTCGGCTTTTTCAGTCTTGTTGGTTGCTATGCTTCTAACAAACCCTTCTTCTAAAATCATTTTAGATTTAAGGGGCAATTGGTCTTGCAAGATTTGATAGATTGAAGCTAGATCTTTATAGTTTGGAACAAATACCTGATATGCAGCTTTAGAGAGATTCTTGTTTATATTTTTAATCAAATTACTTTGCTCTCTAAATATGGACTCTTTGTCTAACTTGGCGTATGTTCTCTTTGCTTCAAAGATCAACTTCTCTGCAAGGTGATAGTCCAAGCTCTTTTGATCTGTGATGGCGCGATAGATCTCAAGTTCTTTATAGAGCATTGTGTTTTTATTGAAATGTTCTTTTATAATTTTTGTTACAACAGATTTCTTTTCTTGATCATTGTTGATAACACTCTTTGTTAGGTGCCTAACAAGAACTTCATATAAAAATGCTGTATTCCTCTTTTTATTATGTTTTAGTTTCATCGCGCTTCTCCATCTGTGAGATCAAATCTCTAATTTCACTACTAGCTTCAAAAAGCAATTCTTCTTCCCTATAACTAGTATCTTGGCCCTCAGTTATGCCCTTAGAAATTCTGCCCAATTGGTATCTGCCAGGTGTTATTGTCTTGGAAGTCAATCCCATATCGCCAGCATATTTTGATTTTTTATTTTTATATCTCGCGCCTGAACTTTCTCTCTGATCGTAATGAACCGGCTTGTACCAGCCTTTTGATCTTTTTGCTTTTCTAGCTATCACCTTGCCATAGGCGTCTGTCTTGACTTTGACATCATCATCTCGCTTGCTTGGTTTGGCTAATAAAAGGTCATCGCCCGGAGGAGAGCCGCCTTCATCTCCGCCTTCTGCTGGTGTTTTGGTGTCACCTTCCTCTCCTGCTGGTGTTTCGCCGCCGAGATCACCTCCTAAATCAAGACCGCCGCCTTCATCTCCTAGGCCGAGATCACCTCCTTTATCTTCACCAAATCCTGCTTGGTCGCCTTTGCCTGCAAAGTCCTGCATGCCTTGATATTCTCGTTGAGTTACCTCGGTTGCAGCAGAAGCAGCAGACTCAAGGTCAGCATCAAACTTGCGGTCGTAATACATTTCTCTCTGGTTGCGAATAAACTCTTCATCACTCAAGTTAAAGATGTTCTTTGCGACCCACTGTCTGCTGAAGTATCCTTCGGTTGCGGAGGAAGCAATATCAAACTTTAATTTCCAATGCTCTAGCTCTTGCATCTCTGCCAACTGTGATGGGTTGTTGAGCTTTAACTTAAAAGAGATAAGATCTTTTGTTCTGTACCCCATAACATAAAGATGAATAATTCCGATCTTCTCCAATTCAGAGATAACAGATCTTTGTAGCCTTTGGATTGTTCTAGCAAATCTAATATCTTTTTGTGCTAGGGTTGTTTTATCATCAGCGGCTTCAGTATTGTTCATCAAATAGGGGCCAGGCACTTTTAAGGCCGACAATAATTTATCTCTCAGATACTTAATATCATCAATATCGCCAGTATAAGAGCCGCCTGCAAGTGTTTCGATCTTTGAAGAATTGCCGCCTCTAACTGGAATATAATAGTCTTCCTCAATTGAAAGAGGATTATATCTCAAGTCAACTCTACCAGTGTCAGTATCGACAATCTGATTGCGCTTCATTTGAGTTACAATCTTTTGCATATACTGCTCGATCTCATTGGGGGGAATTGCACCTACATCAATATAGAAAACCCTCCTCTCAGGAGATCGAACAATACGATAAGCCATTACTGCGTCCTCAAGGAGAGTCAACTGTCTCCAAATGCGACGAGCAGGGTCAAGGACAGAAGTTCCATAGGGAGCGAACTTATCATTTCCAAGAATACGGAAATGTGCAACCTGCCAATTTTCAAAAGTCATACCTCCTGAGTTCCATTGAAATTGAATATAGTTTGGGTTTGTGGGATCTTCACCCTCAATTCTCTCAACTTCATGCGATGGAAGGCCAATAACGTTCTTGACACCGTGATTTTCATCAATGTCGAGATAAAGAATAAAGTCCCCAAACTTACACATTGTCCTGCACCATCCGAACATGTTGTGTTCGATATTCAGGACATTGTAATAGAGGCTGTGAAGAATACTTTTGATCTCTTCATTAGGACACTCAATCTTTAAAAGTTGTCTGAGATCCGAGCTTGTTGACATCTCGTCTGCATAAATATCAAGAGCCGAGGCAATCTCAGGCGTATACTCCATCTGATTAAAGTCTGCGTACCGCTCGCTTCTGCCTTGGTTTGCAAGGATGTGAGAGTGCAAATAATCCAGTGGATTGTGTGTTGTTTTTTTAAATTGTTGCCCACTCGCAGATCTAAACCTATATTTGTCCATCTTGCGACGAGACAATTGACGCTCTGCTTGATTGCGATAACTAACAATAGGCCCAGATAGCAGCCTTGTCAGTCTTTTAAAAAGTTCAGATGTGGGGTTTCTAGGGTTGTGTTGGTTTCTTCTTGCTCTTATAGTTCGTCTAGCCATTGTTATCCTTTATAAAGCCAAAGAAATTGCTTTTGTTCCTTTATACTATCAGTTTTTTCGACAGATTTAAAACCTCTTTGGCCAGGGATACTTGTGTTCAAAGTCGTTGACTTTTTGAAAACAGACGACAAACTAGCCTTTGAATATTCAATTTCTTGTTTATTCACAACCAAAGCGGTATCCCGCACCCAACATCCGATAGCCATTGACATAATTAAATCGTCATGATAGCTTCGCTGAGCTTGGGGTCTTCCGTTCTTCCAGATAAACGTTGTCATTTCAGACATCATTCTTCTAGAGTATGTAGTAACTAGTTTATTTCTTACGAACTCTTCTAGCTTTGCTATTATAAGAGGGCGTGTTTTGTTTGTTGTTGAGAAGCCAGCAACAGCATTGCTGTTGTACTGGGCCTGTGTTGAGTCGATATACTCGTGTGTTGATTTAATAGAATAGTAAATATTTGGGTAGCCCTTCTCTTTTAGTTTTTCTAGTGCTGAGAAGCCTACTGAGTTGTTCTCCACCACCATTAGACAGTTGCCGTATTCCCTGCCAGTATTGTTGAGTAGGTCGCTAAAAAAGTCCAATGTTACCTTTCCATGATACTCAGCCACAACTTCCATCGTTTCCAACTTGAAAACAAGAAAAGCCGAAAAATCTGCCCCGTCACCCCTTGCAACATCTGCTGAGATCATATAGGTGTTGGTTGGTTTGTATTCTTCCCAGATCCATAGATTTCTATCAACACCAGTTCTATACTTGGGATCGCATACAGTTTCATTTATTCTTTGTATATCGTCTGAATGGAATACTGTCTCTCCACTTGTGTTGAAATTGCATTCAAGCTCTTGAGCAATTTGCCTGCGAGACATGTTTCTTGTTTCTTTATCAAACCATTCTTTGTCTCTATCGGGGTGAACATCCCAAGGTAGGTTGGTTGGAAAGAAATCATTGACGCCAGATTCAGCATCAATATATGTTTTATGAAACCAGTTTCCAACACCATTGGGAGTAGATAGGGCAATGCATCGACCACCAGTTGATAGTGTTGGGTACAAGCCAGTCCAAAGTTCTTGCATTCCATCGACGTGAGCGGCCTCATCAATAATCAACAAAGAAAGAGCTTCGGAACGACCAGCATCTCCAGAAGTAGAAATAGCTTTGATTTCAGATTCGTTTGAAAGCTTAAAGCTGGATCTGTTATCGATTGTTATATCTGCAACTCTAATCCAAGGTGGCAGATTCTTGATTATTGATTTAACTTTTTTAACTAAGTTACCCGCTGTGCCAAACTTTGTTGCCATAACAACAATGTTTTTTTCTCGATAAAACAGAAGAAGCCAAGCGGCATATGCAGCAGTTATTGTTGAAATGCCCAACTGCCTTGCCTTTAGGATAACGTTAAATCTATAATCTTTAAAATCGTGAAGCAGTTGCTTCTGAAAATCGTAGGTTTTGAAGGGGATTAGACCTTCCATTGGGTGAGATATTTTAACGTAGTTGTTAATAAAATAAGCCGGATCTTTACCGGCTTTTATACATTCTTTAAGTATTTCTTTTTTTGTTAGCATTGGATTACTCCTCGCTTACAAAAAGAGGGTGTTCTCTGTCTTGAGGTAGGTGGGAGCGCAAATTTACATCTAATTTTTGCTCTATCTTATCGTACACAAGATCTTGGATTTCTTCTACTTGGGCATCAGAGAACCTGCCACCAACGCCAGCAGGTCCAGTTGAATAGCTATCAGCCAGTTCACGAATAATACCTCTTACTTGCTCGTCTGTGTGAGCAGAAACCATTTTAATCAAAGTTGCATTGACGATATCATCGTACAGGTTTTCTTGAGGTGTTGTATCTCTCTGATTGGCTAAGTGGTTTGCAAACGGATGGACGCTCATCCTTGCTTCGCCTGCCTCGTTGAGTCTTTGTTTTATTTGTTCTCTGATTATTTGCTCTAATAAACTCATTTCTTTAGCATGTTCCAAGGAGTGAATGTGGGGTCGCTATCTTTTTTTCTTTTATCGTTCTTCGGCCTTTTGTCGTCGCTTAAGGCCAAGAAGTCTTTGAAGTTTTTTTCTAGCCTGTCTTCGGAGGGCTGCTTTCTAGCTTCGGAGTCTAAGCCGCCGATCTTGTAATCACATTGTGCAGTGACCCAGCAGCGAATACGGTTCATGTATTCCATTCTTGCTTGGACATCTCCATCTTTTGTCAAGGTCAAGGTGTTACCAGTGACTCGCTTGTATTCTTTTTTTAAAAAGGTTGCGACCTTGGCAATCATCTGCTCGATTTCTTTTTCTAATTTATCGCCCTGAACGTCCTTAAGGTTGATCTCTGAGTGGTAGCAGATGCAGAGATACGGCCCTTGAAACTTAACAGAAAAGCCGTCCATTACGCGCTTATCGTGAATTGGGTGACCTTCTTCACGCTTAAGACCAACTTTAATTGGTTCGCCGTTTTCATCGTGAGCACCATCATATGCGTTTGCTGCTGCTTGTGCGATACCATTTATAATTTCTAATACTGTGGACACTTATCGTCCCCCCTCTAGTGCCTTAATTCTGTCGTCTAAGTTCTTAATTATCTTATTAAAAGCTTCGCCGCTAGGAACTTTATCTTGCAGATCGAGCACCATGTCCCTCACTTTGGACAGTTCACTTTTCATTCTGTCGTCTAGGTCTTTAAGAGACAAATTGAACTCTTCGATAGCGTCACCCATTTCGTCCTTGTCCATCTGGAGGTCTCTGATTGTCCCTCTGTTGTCGGGAGCATAAACTTTTGGCTTAACCATGTCTCCGCCTTTCTTCATGCTCCTGCCCATCAAGCGGTCAAGGAACCCTTCGTCCAGTTCCCCCTCTTCAACCACTTGCTCTAGCTCTTCTTTTATAAGTTGTTTTAGTTTTGATTTAGTAATTTTCATTTTTTCTCCTCCAATTGGCCTTTTTACTTCTATCCTTGTGGAACCTCTTGTACTGTGCCCGTAACTTCAAACTCTTCGACTTTTTGGAAATTTTTATCGAGTATATCATTCGAATTAGAAGGCTTCCCCCCTTCGCGGATAGCTATTGTGATGTGAGGAAAGTTAATTCTTTTAGTAGATATTGGGCCAGGCGGATCAACTTTGGCAGCCATTGCTTCATTATCAAATCCAATGTGTGTTACTGTTAGCGTTACTTCTCCACCAACAGGATAATGTTCACTAAAATCATGCGATTTATTTCCTTTTGAGTAAACAATTGGTTTAAAAGCCACAATTGTCATGTGGTGGGGTAAAGGAGCCCCAGCATTTGTTTTAAAAACAAAACCTTCAGGCACACCTATGGCTTTAGCTGCTGCCTTTAATTTTTCTACGCTTTTATCGTCAAGAACAACACCAGAATAAGCTATGTTTTTTTTCATTTCAGCTTGGATTTCTTCTTTTATAATCTGCTGCAATCTAGATTTAGTAATTTTCATTGAAAGCGCTCCGTATAGTTTTATTTATTTTGGCAAATCAGTATAATATTCGTAGTCTCGACTATCCTCATCTGGATTTAATACGTCACTAGATAATTGCTCCGCTGGGATTTTGTTTTTCTCCAAGTATTTACTAACCAAAAACGCAAATGGTTCACCCATTTCTCTATATATCCGTTCCAAGTATTTATCTGCTGTCCCTGCTCCACCGGGGTCAGGGTCATAATCAACTTTATCCGTCCTTTCTTCTTCAATGTCGTAGAAGTCGTCCCATAGTTCTTTGTGAAGCTCTAGTATATTGCTAACACTATTTTGCATGTTGGCGGCATTTTCATATTGAAAATCTTCATTTTCATAATCTTGATACGCTGCTCTGGGCTTGCCCTTTGGTTCCAGATAGTAAACTTCTGGAATAACTTTTGAAATTTCTTCTCTTATAAGTTGTTTTAGTTTTGATTTAGTAATTTTCATATTAATCTCCTAAATTTAAGTTCTCTTTCAAGAAGGTATAATTACCGCCCAGTCCTCTCCCCATTTGCTTGAAGGGGGCACGTCGCCTCGTCCGGGCCAAGCGCTCAAAACAGAATAGACGCGTCCTTGCGCGACAGCATCAGCAACTTGCTCTTTTACATCATCGGGTACATATTGCATATTTTTTGTTTGTCTAACAACAACTGAAAGCTTATTTTGCAAAAACCCTGAAAGCGGCTTAGAGGTTTTGATGCCAATAACCTCAACTGGGCCTTGGCGTTCTTCTTTTGTAACGACTGTTTTCTGTGCGTCCGGTAATTGCAAGGCTTCGTCCATTGGCAACACCAAATCATATCCAACGCCCGGAACTTCCACTGAATAGACTCCACCATTCCCTTCTAGGGGGATCGTGCCTAAAGTTTTGCTAACCAAAGAGAGGTCAAAATCGGCAAAGATAGAACCAAGTCCGGGTTTCTTGTGGCCACTCTCAATGTGCTTCTTAGCATAATCTGAAAACATTATAATGTTCTCGCCATTTTTTACTAAATCTGTAGCTTCATTTAAGAGCGCGTGCTCATCCTGCTCATTCAAATATTTTCGCCAACGTTCAAGTAATAATTTCATTACATTCTCCCATTTTTAAGCACTTTGTTTTTCTGGTCTCCAACCTGAGAGCCATCTTTCTTCTCTGCCTTCGACCCATTGGATATAGCAATCAAAACAGCATTCAAACTTGCTCATATAAACATCGTCTTTTATGCTAAATGAGTAAGTATTACACGTTGGGCAAAGACGCTCAGAGTCTTTATTAAGTAGTTTTTTTGATATTAAAAAGCCATTGTGTTCTACTTTGTCTTTGTCCTCTTTGTTTTTGTTTTGTTTATTGTGAAGCTTTTTGATTTGGTTTAAGTATTCTTCTTCTTTGTCCTCGGACCAATTTGCTTTTGGATTTTGGACTGCTTCTTCGCCATACTTTTGTTGGATGGCTTGTTCAAATTTTGCTATTTGATTGTAGTCTTTCATATTGTTTTTGCTGTGTCATGAAAAGTTTGTTACCATAAAAGAATCAGCAGGACTAGACGCTTCATCCTGAACTGGCCCCCATACAAAAAATATGTTTTCTCCATCCGAACTTTGCCCAGACTCTCTATCCCTAGCATTGATGCAAAAATAAATCTGCCTTAAGAAACCGTACATTAAGCTTGGCGAAGACTTTGGATTGCCGCTAACTACTCTAGTTGAGGGAAGTACCAAGTATCCCTGATCATCAAGGATGTCTCTAAATGAACTTAAGGTTGCCTCAATATCGTGCGCAGTATCGCATACTACATTGCTGTCCCAACTATTAGTGGAGGTTTTTAAGACAAAAGCGTGAGGATAGTTACTTGTGGTGCTTGTGTTTTTTAGAAAAAAATTGGCGGATGTCTGTGGTATGGCAGCATGCGTTGATGAATTCCATGTTCCAAATGGAGAATACGTCGTGCCCCCCCCTTGAGAGGCCAAGATCCAACGTCGATTATTTGCGTCCCCTCCGTTGCTGTGGCCGGGGTCAACAAGAGCCCCGGCCATGAATGGATAGGCAGTGTTATTACCAATTCCTCTTCGCAAATTCAAAATAACCCCCTCTTGGCAAGTGATCGCATGAATCCTACTCATACTGCTATATGAGGTTCCAAGCTGAACAAAGCCTGTTCCTGGTATGTCTGCTCCATCAAATGGATCGGCTGTTTTCCAATCTGCTGCTGTCTGTGTTCTGTTTGTTATATCCGGGCAAAAATTAATCATTAAACGGTCGGAAACCTGTGTGTAATATGATGCCATGGTATTTGGGTTGGCGCCGCCAGCAAAAATAATTCTTTGATCTGCGTAAGATGCAGAGGCACTAGTAATAGGTCCAACCTCAAGATAATGATCAGAAGAGCCGGTCGATGCGAGGCTTGAATTTTTAACCTCCCAGTATGATGCGCTTGTAAAAATATTATTAAGAGATGTTAAGATATCAAAGATAGTTGGACTTGAAAAAGTTTCTTGTTCACTCATCTCCCAAGTTAAAGTAGGTAGTGGGTATGTCATTGTCTTCTCCTTTTAAAAATTAGTTACCATGAAGGCATCACCGTCACTAGAACTCACCGGGCTCCACACAAAATATAAATCATTGCTCGTTAAGCCTTGCTTTACTACTGCGTCTTGTCCAATAATACAAAAATAAATCTGCCTTAAAAAGCCGTAAGCCCGATTTGGGGAGCCGTTACCCCCCACAACCCTCATTGGTGGTGGTACAATGTATCCTTGGTCATCAACAATATCTCTATTGTTGCTCAATGTTGCTTCGATATCGTGCGCAGTATCACACACCACACTATAGTCCCAAGTGTCGTCAGACTCTTTCCATACAAAAGCGTGAGGATAGTCATTTGTGGTGCTTGTGTTTTTTAGAAAAAAATTGGCGGATGTCTGTGGTATGGCAGCATGCGTTGATGAATTCCATGTTCCATAACTTCCTTGAGAGGCCAAAATCCAACGTCGATTGTTTGCGTCCCCTCCGTTTCCATGGCCGGGGTCAACAAGGGCACCGGCCATGAATGGATAGGCAGTGTTAGTCCCTAGCCCCTTTCTAAGATTTAAAATAACCCCCTCTTGACATATCAAGCCATAGAGACGAGTAATAGTAGAAAACGTATCTCCTAGCTTGACAAAGCCCTTACCAGGTATACTAGAACCAGAGAATGGATCTGCCGTTTTCCAATTTGCTGCTGATTCTGTTCGGCCTGTTATGTCTGGGCAGTAGTTAATCATGAGCCTGCTGGCATTCGCTGTATATCCCACTGACATGGAATTTGGGTTGGCACCACCAGCAAAAATAATTCTTTGGTTAACATAGGAAGAAGATGCGCTAGTAATAGGCCCAACCTCAAGATAATAATCGGAAGACCCAGTAATAGATATATCTGTTGATTTTACTTCCCAATAACTAGAACTTACAAAAATACTATTAAGGGATGTCAAGATATCAAAAACAGTTGGACTTGAAAACGAGCTTATATCGCTTCTTTCCCAAGTTAAAATAGGTAATGGATATGTCATTTTTTCCTCTTATGTTCCATCTGATGTGCCTGGTCTAAAAGCGCCAGCGGTCGGAATATTAAACTGCGTAACAATCCTAGTGGATGGTAATGCTACACCACGATTTGTCTGGGTCGCTGTACTAGTGCCAGTGCCAGTGGAAACAGCAATGCCCATTATTTTTCCAATATTTGCCATATCAACTCCATTTATTGCGCTCATTTACCAAACGCTCCCGATGCCAAATATGCTGCCCCAACGGATAGTGCGACACCAGAGATAAAACCTCCCACATACCATAATGTAGAATAATCTTTTTTTTCAGTTGTTATCTCTCTTAAGTTTTCTATTTCGGTATCTTTGATTTCGAGCACTTCCTTGTGCTTAAATTTTAAACTATCAAAGCTTGCTTTGAGTGTTTCATATTCTAGGGAACATTCTGCATCTTTTTTCTTTTTAATAAAGTCTAATTCTAATTCAAATCTTTTTTGATCGTATTCCATCTCTGCCATGATTTCTGACATGGCCCAAGAGTCAAGTAGAACACCATCAAAAGGAGCAGGCTCATCTTTTTTTAAATTTGTTATCAGCGGTCTCGGCTTTTCCAAGTCTTGAGCTAAAAGCTCCATTGGGAAGGCTATAATGAGCAAGACCAAAGACACACAAATTAAAACTTTAAGACTATTCCACAAATTCAAATCCAAACTCCTCTGCAATTCTTTTTGTGTATTCATCAGGTTTATTTTTAAATTCTTCTGAGAGTTCTCTGATTCGTTCGCGCTCTGCATCTTTTAAGTGCATTCTACGCCTTTCCAATTCTTTTTCTAGTTGCTCGATTGTTCTTTGATACTTGGAAAGGGCCTTGTCTCTTTTTTTTATTTCTTCTGCGTGGGCTTTCTCGATGGCTTCTATCTGCTTTTTATAGCTTTGCTCGGCTTCGTAAAAAACATCTAGAATATCTTCTGCATTGTCCTTCCTAAAAACAAGCCAAGCGATAATCAACCAAGAGGCTAAGAGTGGAATATACCAGTAAGTTTTTAGCCAAGCCCAGGCTTTCTTGAGAAAAAGTTTTGTGCCCAACCAAGTAATCACTTTCCTGCCTTCCACCTTACCGCAATATCTGCGAAGCCCTGAACGCCTACATAAGCTAGGGCAATTGCCATCCACTGTTCGTTTGTAACATGGCCAGAAATAAGGAATCCTGTCGTTGTAAGCCAAACAAGCAGCTTGCGGCTCATAAACTTATCTAAATATCTGTCTGCGATTTGTTTCATCATTTTGTCACCTATTACGAAATTTCAACCCATGTCTTATCTGGATCGAAGTAGATTACATTTGGGGTATCTGTGCAGTAGCCAACAATCCTCACATAAGCCCCGGCACCTGTTGGCGCAGTTGCAGTTAATCTTCCAGCATCTGCTGCTGATCCTGAATAAATATATACAGCCGATCCCGTAACCCAAGAACCCGTAAAATACGGAGAAGCACCATTAAGGTTCCACCAGCCTCTTATCATTAATCCACTGGTTGCAGGGTTGGACCCATGAGCTATACCGAGAATAGATTGGTTGCCAGCACTTGAAGAGCCCAATGACCCTGTGCCATTGGCATTTACAGCATCCCAGCCTCCGTCCGAGTTTAGGTAATAGATTTTTCCAAATGTCAATGACCCTGTGCCAAAATAAACAAATTCACCACCACCGTTGCCAGCAAAAAGATTCGTTGGATCTTTTGTTCCGGTATGGTGTATTTCTAAATTTACTAGTGGTGTCGAATTGTTAGGTCCAATCGAAACTCTAGATCCGTAAATTGTACTATCTACAGTCAGGTCTTGATTTATTTCAGCGTCTGCCGTAACATATAGATTTTGATTCTCTATAAACACCCTATTTGCAAATCTTACAGTTCCTGTAACTTCATGATTATTTGCAGGTGAAGATCCAAAGGTAGTGTCGTCATCAAAACCACTAGCAGATTTTACATAAATTGTTGTTGCACTTTGCGATACATGCGAAGTATATTGAGTCATATAACTACCTCATATTGATCCAATCAGATACCATTTGTGAAAATTAGCGTTATCCGTACACCCAGAAATTAATGCAACCCCTCCAAACTCAGAAGTGATTTGGATCTCTGTTGCACTATTTTGCAGGCTGCCTGAGATTGTTATCGCATTTTTCCAAGTAAGACCGCCAGAGTCTTTAACAACAATTATTCTTCCATTTTCAGTTGAGGGGTTTGGTAGAGTTATGTGTTTTGGATTCGCAGAAGTATCCACAAGCAAGACTACATCAGCCTCTTTAATGCTATAGGTATCGGATACGTTCGAGTAGCCAGACCCCTCAAGACAAGTTACGTTCCAATTTACTCCCAAAACTTCCTCCAACAACCTTCGCAAAGCCAATGGACTGTTGAGTAACGACGACAACCCAAAGGAAGTGCCGCGTTCTCTAAATACATTGGTAATATGTACAATAACGCCATCATTATTAGTTTTTATTGCCATCTTTTTCTAGTTCTTCCAAAAGAGCTATAATTTTATCTGGGGTTGATTTGCTTTCGTTCAGGGTACGAGTGTTTACTTTTGCAACAAACTTATCTAATTCTTCTTTAACTATTTGTCGCAATCTGCCTTTTTTAATTTTCACAATATTTACCCTCCGATTTCTATATAAGTAGTTTAGGTTTGATCATTTCAAACAAATCATCAAATTTTTCATAAGCATATTCTATCTCTTTTTGTATCTTTTTTAAAGTTCTCTTGTTTATACTGTCTGTTCTTATTTTATTCTCGATAATACAAAGAAACCTATGGCGTTCCCATAGGTTAGAGATCTGAGGTGGGCTTAGTTTTTTATGGATTGTAATAAGATAGATAATAACTTCTCTGCGACCTTCAGAGAAGTAGATGAGGTTGTCAGGCTGTGTAGTTGACGTAGGCATATCCATCTTTTCTCTCGATGGTGATCTGCTTGTCAACACAATCCTTTAAGGACTCAAGGTGGGAAATAAGAAGAACTGTTTTGAAATAACCTTTCACCATATCTAATATTCTGATGAAGCCTTCCATATTTGTCTCATCAAGAGCAGTTCCAGGTTCATCTAGAATAAATAGGTCCGGCTGAGGCAAAGTTGACACAGAAAGCAAGGCTAATCTAATTGCCATTGCTGCAATTGTTTTTTCTGCTCCTGAGCCCATCTCAAGTGGTCTTGCATCGTACTTTGGGTGTTTGATCAAGATGTTTAGTTTTTTGCCGTCTTCCTCAAAGAAAACTTCAAAATCAACAACGTTTGTTAATACCTTTGCAATCTCATCATTGATGACGGGCAACTTTCTTTTAATGATGTCATAAGAAATGCCGTTTGAGTGCATACATCGCATAAACAACTCGTAGCTCGAATACTCATCACGAAGAGCTTCTAGTTGCAATTTTTCTTCTTCTAGACTTTGAATTTTTTGTTCTAATGATCCATTCTCCTTGTAAAGATCAAGAACCTTAGATTTGCAATGTTCCAAGTTAACTTGCTGAAGTTTTACTGAGGATGTGATTCCACTCTTTTGCTCAAGCAGGCTTTGCATGTTCTCAATAGCTTCTTTATTTTTTTCGTACTCTGCGATTTTTGTTTGCAGTTCTCCGATCTCTTTAGAAAGGGACTCACAGATTGCTTTGTTTTTTTCTATTCCCAGCTCCAACATTGAAATACTGTTTTCCCAGCCCTCACACTTTCGCACCAGCATTTCATGCTTGTGCAAATAGTCATCAACTTGGTCAGGGTTCAAACTCTCGATCTCGGTCAAATAAGCTCCTTTATCAACGTTTAACTTGGCTAGGGACTTGTTGTCACTAATGATCGCGTCTTTTGCTCGATATGCATCTTTAATAAATTTACAATTTCTAAACTCATCTCCGCATGGAACCTCGCTCAAAAGTTGAATCTTTCTCTGTTTTGTTCTTATCTCGGAAAGAAGGCTCCTCTCATCTTCCGATAGTTTTTTAAGCTTTTTATTTACCTCTTCGACTTGTTGCTGCTTTTTCTTGTAGGAATCGATATCAAAATCCTTTAGAAAATTACGAGCCTTCTTAAGTTTCGCAGAGTACTCTTTGATCTGAAGGTTGTTGGCTTCTGTTTCTCTTTGCGTCTTTTCCAACTTTTTCTGATTGTTTGATAATTTATTTTTTAACTCTGCAACATTAACAATCTCAGCAGGTATTGAACTAATCTGTGCCTCTACTTCTTGAAGTTCGGATTGCATTGCTGCTAGGTTATCTTCTAAGCTTTTGCACTTATTTTTTTGAGCTAGGATCTTGTTTTCGTTGATTGACAGATTTTCTTTTGCTTCTTTTATATCATTGGCATATTCTTGCCCTTCCACTCTTTTTAAGGCACCTCGCAAGTCTGATGCGTCTTCTTTTGCCATCTTAAACTTTTTATCAAAGATTTCCAAGTCCAAAAACTTTGCAAGCAGCTCCTTTCTTTTTGTTGACCCTTCGTTGATGAACGAAAGTGCTCCACCCTGGGAACTCATTGAAGTAATAAGAAAATCATCGAGAGTTCCGAATACTCTTCTGATGTTTTTATCAGAATCGTTTCTCGATGTTCCATTAAGCTCTTCAACATCTCCAGTGGCGTTATCTGTTACAGTAAACTCCACATCTGTTTTGGCTTCCTTTGTTATTTTGCCCTTGAGTTTCTTTGTGTACTTCTCGCACTGCCTTAAGATAGAGTAGGTCTTGTTATCAACTTCAATGTCGATTTTACCTTGAGCCCACTCTCTGTTCTGGTTGATAATATTCAAATTTTTTCTTTCATTCTTGGACGTAGAGTTGAATAGAGAAAACAGAATAGAGTCAATAATACTAGACTTTCCTGAGTAGTTCTTGCCGAAAATACCAACAATGCCGTTTAGCTTTTCGAAATCAATATAGTTCTCCTCTCCATAATTGAATAAGTTGTCCCACGAAACAGACTTAAGCTTCCAATTAATATTTCTAGAAACGTCTTCATTCTCTTCTACAGCGGAGTTGTACTTTTTGTTCAATGCAAAGATTTTATTTAAAGTCTCATCGCTAGCCTTGTAGTCCTGCAAAAACTCTTTGATCAACTTTTCTTGAACCGCCAAGTCCCGTGTATCTTCTTGGCTTATTGTTTTGACTTGCTCTAATTCTTTTCTTTGCTTTTTACCACGGTTATAATAGAAGGCAGAAGCAGGGTTAAACCTAGCTTTGGCAACATCGATTGCTCTGTTCCTTGTTACAAGGGGCAGATTAATGTCCGACACTAGTCTTAATCTGGCATTGTCTGGGATGTTTATTTCATCTGGAATCTTGCCTTCTTCATTTAATTCAATTGTAATAAATGGGCTGGGGTTTTCCAGCATGTGGTGCTCAACAGTAAACTCGTCCTTGCCCTGGATATCCCAAACAAGAAAACCTTTATCGTTGGTCTCGCCAAACGATTGTTGGATAAGACTACCACAATATCTATATCGCCCTTCTTTATCAAGAGATTGATTGGACAAGTGAATATCACCGAGCATTGCCATATCAAACTCTTCAAAAATAGTAATATTATTCTCGCCCTCCTTCATAACCCAACCGCTATCAGTCATACAACCGCTGATTGAGCCATGATAGAGAGCGATATTAATAGCATCGGGATCAGTTGGCTCAATCCAATTATCTTGATCGAACACAGAAAGGTGGTTAAAAACAAGACCTTTTTTTACTTTTATCTCTTGCGAATTCTTTAAGAGAACCAGATTTGGGTGATCAAGAGCATCAACAATTGGCGTAATGGCATCTTGACGCTTTGTTGATCTCAGGTTGCCATCGTGGTTGCCTGGGATAACAATCGTTGGCGCGATGTCTGCAAGAAAGCTCAAGAACTCAGAAGCCAACTCAAAGTATTCTGGGCTGAGTTGTGTCTTTGTATGTGCGAGGTCGCCAGCAACATAGATGGCGTCAACGTTTAATTCTTTTACCTTTTCATAAAACTGACTGAATACTTGTCTGTATTCATCATGTCTTTTAAGATTTCTAATGTGGATATCACCACAATGTAGGATTCTCATACCGATAGCACCTCATAAAGCAAAGTGTTTTCTTGGTCCATAAGCATTGCATTTTCTTTTCTTGTCTTAAACTGTTCTTTTGTCATCTCGCCAACATCTCTAAAGCCCGAAGTATCAACCTTGTACACTTCGATGCCATAGTTTAAAAGTTTCTTAATAATCTTGATTGATTTTGCCTCCGCATCTCGATCTAGTGCCAAATAGACAGGTGTATCGTAGAGAACGATTTTTTGGAATAATTTCGATTCCTCAGAGAAAGACGACCCCAACAGCGGCACGCTATTGCTGCCAGCCTTAATTGCATCAAAAACACCCTCTACAACTGTGATTTCTTGATGGAAATCAATAAACAACTCGTTGAAGATGATCCTGTTCTTTGGAACTCTTGGATTGAGATAGTTAGGCCACCCGCCTTTATAGTTTCTGGTAACATAAAAATTAACATCACCTTGCATATTGAACGACGGGATAACAACGTAATCTTGATATTTACCGCTTGGGCAGTGCCCCATCATATACTTCTGGATATCCATCTTGGATACTCCACGATCTTTGAGATATTTTCTAGCGTTGAGGGAACTAAATAAAATATTGTCACCCACTAGAGAAGTAAACTCTTTTGGCAAATCAAGAGTTGGCTCGCCTTCCTCTTCAAAGATCTCAAGCAATTTATCAAAATCTGAAAGCTCGATCTGGTCGTCGTACTTTCTCCACTCTTTGTAGTCAAAGAATGAGCCATGATTTCGAATCAGCCTGCTTATCTTTCGTCCTGAATAATCGCAGACCCAACACTTAAAGCAGTTTTTATCGAGATTGACCGAAAGCTTGTTTTTGTGGTGATCACACTTGGGGCAATGAAACATAAGCTCCTTGCCTTGCCTTGTGTATCCGCCGAGTGTGTTTTTTAGGATTTTGATTTTTTCTGTTTGCAAAGTTCTAGTCCTGCTCTTGCGATGATCAGTGAATCTGCTCTGTCATAGAAACCGGGTTTGGGGTTTCCGTTTCTCGTAGACTCTACCACGAACGTGGGATCACTGTCAAGCAGGAAGTCCATAACGAACTGTTTTGCTTTAGTGCCTCGTGGAACTTTGATTCCACAAAGCTTTCTAGCTGATGTTGCGCCTATGTGCGTTGGATGAAGGTCAAAGACCTCAAGGCACAAGTAGGATACAATACCATTTATTTTTGCAAGTGTCGATAGTGTTTTTGCTGAAGAGAAGCCAGATCTAAATGTTTGGAGGCTTTCTTCAATATAAATTTCTTCTATATTATAAAGTTCTTTTATTTTTTGTAATTGCTCTTTTAAATATCGTCCTTTGTCCAAGAGGGTTGGAAACTTATTTTTATTTCTTGTATCGATATGGTCACAGTAGATTATTGCACCAGTGTTGTCAACAATAGACACGCCGGTAATTGATGAGGAAATATCTAATCCTAAAATCATATATCAAGTTTTAGTTTAAAGGTTAATGAATCCGCTTCTCTTTTTCTTACTGGTGTTGCTAGTTTTGCTATTGCAATTAAATTTTTATCTTCATCATATATTCCAATTCTAGAAATATAAACTTGTCTTTCAAAACTAGCAGTTGGATCATTATAAGGGCTTTTCACTGTATTTTTAATATTATATTCCGGTTCTCTATATAAAGAACCTTCTGAATATTCACTTTCTGTTGAGAAACTATCATGATCTAGAAAAGTAATATTACTTGAGTAATTAAGGTCTGCTTTTTTTGCGTGTGCAAGCATTGTAACGGTTGGTATGAATGTGGTTCCATTAAATCCAATATCAAAACTTGATGACGCTGGGGAGCTAATACTGCCAGTGGTCGCAAAATTAACCCAACTAGGATTCGAAGCGATACCTACAGGTGGATACGCCTCTGTGTGACTACTAAGGGCGTGTGATGCGGTCAGCAACATAAAACCTTCGTTGTATAGGGCAAAACCAACAACACTCCCTGAGTTGGTGCTACCCTGTGGACCTACTTGTATTAGCTCTCCGTTTCTTCTTTCATCTTTAGCATGGCCAACAAGGGTGCCAGTAACATAAAATTTAAGATCGATAGATCCTGGGTCTATCTTTGCTCCGTAAAATATACTTGGAATACTTATTAAATTGACATTTGTATCTGCTAGATCTCTGGTGTGATTAGGAGCAACAGTACCAGAAAATTGGAAATGACTACTTAGGTTTCTATAGTAATTAATTGAGTTTCTTAATGCCGTTAGCTTTTTATCAGACGAGGCTTGAGGTATATAGTCCCTTGATATCGTGGCACTTAATGGATAAGATGAACTTATTATGTCACCGTATGAAAAATCACTATTAAAATTAGAAGTGTTGACTGTTCTAAATGAAGTTAAAGAACCTCCCTTAGATACGAAAGGGTAGATCAAACCACCAGAGGGTCTATCAACATTTATTTCATATAAAGAGATATGTCCGTTGGGGACATGGAGGACGGGGTCTGCATTAGAGCCAGACTCCATATTTCTATTATTATAATAAATATTTCCACTATGAATTGTAAAGTCAACGGATGGATGAGCTTTTATTCTATTATAGAATATGTCATTTTTCTTGAATTTGTAATAAGACATAAACTAAGCCTAGAGGGTAGATCAATAATCTAGCCTAACTCTTAAAGTTAATTCTGTTTCTGGGGTTTTTTTAATAGGCTCTGATAGCTTTGCAACTGCTAAAAGCTCGTTGTCTGCTGAATAAAGCCCAACTGTTGTTATATAGCTAACTGGCGAATCCATAGAGTTGTTTTTAACTCTTAATTTACTGCCGTTTAAATAAGTTGGGTTTGAGCTATAATTAAAATCATTATGATTTGCTCGGCAGAAATAGATTGTACTGTTTAGTTCTGTTGTGTTGTTGAATTGTAAATTATTCAACCTGTTTCTTAATCCGTCTGCCGATCCGGTTATGCTCGACCCAGTAAGTGCTGCTTCGATCCCACCCTCAGCAGAGGTTTTAAAATCTGCTGGTGAGCCGAAGTCACAGAAGGTTGTTGGGCTGCTAGGATCGTCAGAAAATATCGAGGCAGTCAATACAGCAACACCAGCTTGATAATAGATCAGTCCAACACCAGAATTAGAATTTGGTGTGGCAGATGAAGTATACAAAACGCCATATTCACCAGCAGGTGAGTTAATTTTATATGCTGTTGCTGCTCCATAGTCACTTATTGTCAACAAGTCGGTTGGAGCAGTTGTTGTGCTTCCCGTTAAAACTTTTAAAGTAAAAGATTCTTTTTTGATTTCGTCTTTTGTCAGCAGCCTTGCAAAGTTAATAAAAACGGCTTCTGTTATCTTGTTTCCCGCCGTTAGATCTCCATCTCTATCAAAATTCTGAATATTGCCGTTTTCATCAAATCCAACTAGAACTTGAGCCATTTGATTATATAGATTAATTTTCTTTGCATTCTGCGTGTGCCCAGCACTAGAGCCAGACAGCCCAGAATCACTTGAATAACCAACAGTAAGATCAAAAATCTGATTTGCAGAAGAACTTAAATATGGATAATCATATACAGACTGGAATAGTCCATGAGAATAATTTTTAATGTTTGAAGTAGCGGTAGCCGACTCATCATATGTACCAGAGACTATTGTGCCAGTAATTGGAATAGCCTCGTGTAGCAAAGTCCTTGTGCTAGTTACATCATTATTTGTCAATGTTTTAAAAGTGGTAGCCATTTTATTCCTCTATTTTATCATGCTTTTTTGATAAATCTGATTGGTATATCAATTCTATAGCCTGTGGTTGCACCAGTTACTCTAACAGTGCTGTCAATATAATAAGCATTAGTTAAACCCGTGCCGGGGGAAGCACCAGTAACATCTACTCTTCCGCCTAGTTGTGTAAATAAAAAGTTACTAGTTGTTAGTTCTATTGAGGATTTAATTTTAAATTCAATGCGCGATCCTCTTGGCCCATCTATGACTTGCGAGTCTTGCTCGCTAGATTGGCCTATTGAGCTAATTAAAGCAGTATCTGTTCCCTGTGAGAAATAGTAGCTCGCTATGTTATCATCATCAATAAACGAAACGCGAGTTATTCCTCCCTGTTTGGTTACGATCTGGCCCAATCTATTGTCTATTTCTAGTATATATTGTGATTCATATAAATCCGCATCTATTGTAAAACTATATGAAATTTCATCTGTATCTAGTCCTTGATCCACCCTGATAAAATTATCACTAGACGCCAAGGTAACGCCAGCCAACAAGCCTATTTTAGTTAGGCCGAGGGCATCTTCTGTTTCTTCGTCAACAGCAACTAAGTGGAGATTAAAGCTATTGATAGATTCCGGTTTAGTGTTTTGAGTTTGATTATCCATTTTAAGAACCGGAAGATAAAGAAGATTTGTTCTTGCAATTGAAATTAGTTTGCTTTTTAAATTGCTTGTGTTGTTTGTGAAAGCTTCAAAAACAGGTGTCTGAAGGACTTCAAGATCAAAATATGCTGAGCCGCTTGGATGGTTTTTATTATAAGATTCATAATTAATTTCATCATCACCTAAAGCAAATTTTGCAATTCTAAAAGTTCCATCGCCTTTGGCCAGCCTCATTCTACCAGTATCGGTTAGAACGGCATCTAGTATTATATCACCAGAATTATCTAAAAAACCCATGTTTTAGTCTCCTTACTACCTATTAAATAGTTGTTTTTAGTTGTTTTCTCTTTATCTATTATGTTTGTGAGTAAAGTTTAAATTAACATCTATTTTCTTTCCTGTCTCTTTTGAGGTTAATCTAACTTTTATTTTATTTTTTTGTGGATGCTTGGCAAATAAAGAATCTTCCACGTTCCCCAGAGATAAATTCAAATCGGCGGCTGTTGAGGATTCTTCCATGTTTGAAAAATTCGGTTCTGTCTGAATTACGGACGGAGCTATTTTAATATATTTTTTCATCTGTTTTGTGGATTTTTCTGGCATTACTGGCTTCATGTCCACAATCTTTACTCTAGGATAAGCAACGCCATCTCTACTCACCATCTCTACTAAGTAGACAGGAGTTGGGTTTGACTTATTTCCTCTTATATCGACCGCCCTGAATGTATAATAGTATTTTACATTTGGCCTCAACTCATCAACAATTGAAGTAGCTGATAGTTTAAATGTTGATGAATCTTGGTTAAAGTCATCTCTGGCCGATGCATTTAGGTCCGATTCAACAGAGTTGTGAAAAAAGTTAGCAAAATCAGAATATCTCGTTGGCCTAAACGTAGTTCTGTATATTTCTATATAATCTAATAGATCGTCTGTCTTAAATTCAATTGGGGAGTTTGCACTCAATCCTCTATTTTGTCTTATTTTTGCAATAGCTTGAACATCTTCGGGCGTAAATGCTATGGGCATTGCTGTCATCTCTCCAATCACACTATTAAAATTGAATAATATTTCATTGTTTACATTTTTATAAGGTATGATATCGACATCTGGTGGCATTGGCGGCCTATCTGTAACGCTGGTTCTTGTACTGACTAAGGGATTTTCGACTAGTTGTATCGAAGGCTTCATAAAGACTTCTACTCTAGCCGAGGCGAAACCATCCATGAAATCATCTTGACCATCGGGCACTTTATATTGGTATTCAGTACCTAACACAAGATCATAAGCATAAACAACGTATCTATATTGTTTTCCAAAAGCAACTTGTGTATCAATATATCTAAAAATATTTAACTCACTTGAATTTGGAACAAATATTTCTTGAATCGGCCTGCCTCTAATTGATCCGTTAGCGTCTTCTTGGTATTTTGATATTTTATAAAATAAAGTCTCAGAATATGCTGGCTTGCCAGTCATTATTTCTTCAAATGTTCTTATTCTATCTTTTAATATCTGCCTTAGTTTGCCTGAAAAAACCAAGGACATTATTGCTCTTGCAAAGTTATATTGACTATTTTCAGAAATAAAGACTTCTGGTAGTGAGGTGCTCATAATTACAGATCTTTCATCTGTTTCGTTGTCTAATTGATACCACTCTAGATCTTTAAATCTTTCCCACCAAGCAGCAATATCTAATATTTTCTTTTGTCTGTTTCTTATTATTCTAACTTGTTTTCTTGGCGCTCCAACAGTTGACAATATTTCAGTAGCTGTTGTGAATCTTTTATTTCTTGCTTTGTGCTTGGTCCAGGGGAAGGCCCCCCAAAGAGAAGAATCAACGCTCAAACTGGCGGCTTTCATAAGGGCAATCGTAAGTTGTGATTCTCTTATAGCGTCTGCTATGAAAGTTTCTCTATCTGTCGAGAACTGCAAATCAACATACATTGGGAACAAGAATCTCTTATCATTGTAGTTGTTAAATAGTTCTATATCATTTGGAGATAAGAAAAGTAGTCTATATTTGGAAAGTAATTGAGCTATAGGTCTAAAATCATCACTACCAGCAGAAAAGGCTCTGCCCCAATTATCAAAATATTGACCTTCGTGAGAATCTATGGTTTCGTTTGGTAAAAGACCACCCAGAGTTAAATGACTCTTAAATATAGATGTATCTAGGCCCAAATTTTCTCTTTTTTTGTCGAATAAAAAAACATACATATTTGGAAGAAGAACATCGTTGTTGCTAACACCATTCGTTATACTGCTTATTGATTGCTCATATTTTGATATTCTGAAATTATATTCCGAATCTATTGAGACTATCGCTGGGTTGTTTATATTGTTTACCTTTTCCAATTCTTTTGGGAAAAATGGTACATTTGTTATGTGACAATGATCAAAGAAGGTTTTAGTTTTATCAAAGAGGGGCTCAAAATAGAACCCTTCGATTTCTCCTCCTTCAACATAAGTTTTAAATTGCGTGGTAACATTTCTAAAATTCTCAAGTCTCCTAATAATCTTGAACTGCTGCTTTGTGCAGAAATCTTTTAAAATATCAGGAATATAATCACCGCTAGGATACCACTTCTCCGGACCAGTAATACCGGTCTCGACCTCATCTGTTTGGAGGTTAAACGCGAATCTATTTTTAGTTCCAGCACTAGTAGCGTTAAAAATATTATTGTCTATATATCTCAAGGGATATCTCAAGGATTCGCTAGTTCTTGATGACCCAAATTCAAATGTTGTCCAAAAGCACCTAGACTCAAATCTAAATCTATCTTCTATCTTAGTGCCATCATACCCAGATTTCCCATAATCAATCCACTCTTGGCTTATTTCACCTGCACGCCTCTCTTCTGTAAATGGTGTTGGCCCTTGTCTATACATTCTTTCTGGAAAAACTTGAAAATTTTCACTATCAATAACAGTTTTATTTTTGCCTATTGTTCTAGGTCTCGCAAGAGACGCAGGGCTTTCAGTGGCAATTTGCCGTGTTTCAACGCCGCCTATATTGCTTGGGGGTATTACTGGTGGGCAATCTTGTGTGGACATTTTGTTCCCTTTTAGTAGCCTGAGTCTCCGCTTGGGCCTCTAGGTGCCGTAACATTGCTACTAGCTTGATTGTTATTTGGTGTATTGCTTTCTATAGCATCTTGCGTCCCAGACTGTCTAACTTGAGATGTGTTTCCTGCAACAACACCATTTGTAGTAAGAAATTCCGTTCTCATTCCAACAATATTTCTTTCTAGAATAATTAGATCATTCTGTATATTTCTTAATTCATTTTCTACCCTTCTAGCGACTCTCTCTTGAGCTTGAGAAGTAGTTTCGTTTACAATTGAATCTGCAACATTAATATTCCCAACCAAGTTAGATGACGGCTTGATAATAAAATGCTGATCATAAACAGGTAGTTGAAGTCCTTTTAGTGGTTTTATCATTAGTTGAGAGTCAACATATGGTCTGGCTCTGCAAAACATTTCTATGCCTTCATTTACAAATGTTGAAAATAGCTCTTTCGTAAGGAGCCTCCATACTGGGCTTTTCATATGAAAGTCAGTTCTAGAAGCAGTGCTTTCCTCATCCGTTTGTATGTTGGCCCTTATTCCAAGAATAGAAGGTATCTCAATTTGTTGTATTGTTTGCTCAAACCCAGTCAAGACTTCAATTTCCATTATGCTCATATATTTTAAATAAAATGATATCATTTTAACGGGGTCTTTTAAAAAGTTTTTATCTGTAAAAAAATTGTCTGTTTGATTTGAATGAACAAGTTGTTTTACTAATCCTCTACCAGACAAACTGGAGTTTAGAAATAGTGACTTTATTTGTAACGGCAAGCTAGGTACAAAGCCTGCGTAGTCCCTTCGCAAGCCACCTAGTATCGGTAATCTATAGTTTTTAAGAACATTCTGTTCGCTTCTTAAATTAAAATTATCTATCTTCGTCAGTTCTGATAAGTCCCCTAGAGAACCTCCTGGCAGATCTCTAAATAAAGATTCGTTATCAACAATAAAGTTTACCATTAATTTTAGAAATATAACACCTGGGTTGAATACATCGCCATCTCTTCTGGTGTGGATATCTATTATTCTATCTAGATTTTCTCTTAATTGATTTGGGGCTTGAGATGACTCTCCTAAGTAATCTCTAAAATTAACGTTCTGCCCGGATAAGTCAGATTCGCTATCTCTCTGCAATCTCGTTTGAAAACGAGACATTGTTAAATCTTCTACCAACAGTGCTGGTGATGCTGGGGTCTCTATTGTGCAATTTTTATCGGCTAACACATCTATCAAATTGTCTCTAATAATTCTATCTTTTAAGGTCGTTATTTCATTCCATTCGTTCGCGCTTCTGCCGACTGGAGAGAGCATCCTTTTTGGTTCGTTTGGGGGCGACTTAAGGTTCATAATATTGCTAGCCAAAATAGCAATATTATCGTCTGAGCTTTCTCCGTCCAAGAAGAAAGATTGTCCGTTTGTCATGACTGTAGATGTAGATAAGTAACTAAAGCTAGATGGATTAATATTTACTAGCATTTGAATAAGTTCAAAATCAGTCACCTCTTCTGTGGAAAGTTGCGGGTTCAGATCATTAAAATATTTCAAAACCTCTGTTACATGTCTACCTCTAAACTGCCCAGAGGTTAGAGTTGTTGTTCCCGCAAAACCTTCGCTAATAAAATCACTTGCATTTTGTCCGACCCTAGGCAAGAAGTGAAAACCAGTTTGCTTCATTATATTTGAATCAAAAATTGCATTATTAAAATAATATTTTATTGTATGAATATTCTTCTTTGCCTCGGAAGAAGAAGAGCTAGATCCCCCGCCATCTAAACTATTTCTTCTAGTCGCACCAGTAGAGTCCTCAGTTACTGTTGAGTGGCTGGCTCCCAACATATTGCTCATTCTGCTGATTATCCGATCTAAAAGACCAATAACTGTTTGAATTCCGTCAGGCGTACCAGTTTGCGGGGAACATAGGGTCCATATATCTCTTGCAAATAAATAATTAAAATCAGTCCCTGTGCCTATAGATTCACCAGATAAGATTAAGAGTATTTCTGTCATCAAAGAAGTTGCTCTTATCCAAGGCTTCTGGTTTTCTCTTGTTGCGTAATCTGATTCAATTTTTTCAATAAACCCTTGGGTAAAGCGGTTCGTGTATAGATTATAGTTTCCTCTTTCTTCTTCTTCTGGTTCGCTTGAAATGGATCGCCTAAGAACATTAACGTGTGGGTCTCTTGGTAACTCTTCTGGATCTCTATGAGATCCAAATGGGCGCGATGCATCCACAAAATAATTATAAAGGTTTTTTCTTTCTTGAACAAGTTGTGCGAGTTTGGAATTTAAAAAGTCTGCCAAAGAATCTCTTACTTGTATTTCGACGCCATATTGATAAAAACCATCAGTAGAAGATCCTATGGACCTGTCTTTCACCGAGAAGCATCTTACTCCAATTTCTTGAGTGGCTCTTAGCTCTCTAATTGAATTTCCAAAAATAGCGCCCTCTAAAGAGGGTATTGAAGATCCAACTTGCTTGGCCTGTATTACTGTGGACTCTACTTGTTCTTTATCGAATATATGTATTTCTCTGCTGTCAACTTCGAATCCTATTTCACTATTTTTAAAGTTGCTTGGCTTCTGAACTCTTCTTCTTATTATTTTTAAATTTAAAATCTCAAAATTTTCGGCCAATAAGCTTGGCATAGAGGATAGTAAGTTTGGATAGGTTGTGTTTTCTTTTGCAAACTTATCAAAATTAAAAGAAAAGAATAAAGTTGCGCTATCGTCTTTGCTTCTGGATAGGTAAAGATCTGAGAAATAAGATGATACATCTGAGATTGTTAGATTTTTCTTTACTCTTTCTTTGAATATCTTGCCAAAGGCTGGATATGCGGTGGATTCAAAAAGGGATAGATTTTGAATATTTTTTTCTATGTTCTCAATATTTCTAAAGTCTTGGATGGATATGTTAGGCAGTACTACTTTTTCTAAAAATATTTCTGGACCTCCTCCCCCATGAGAAGCCCCCGCCATCCATGCACCGTTGGGCATTTGGTGAACTGGCCCTATCCAAAAAGATCCATCTGACTTTCTAAATGCAGTAGCATTTCTGACAATTGACCCATTGGATATAATAGATCTATGTGCGGCATTGCCAGTGGCAAATTGTAAAGCAGATCTATTATAGTTATATTGCGTATCTAATCCAAGTAATTGTTCTGAAAAATTATTTATATCAATGTATGCAAAAACAAAAATATCTAAATCATTTGGATTTATATTTTTTATATCTGTAAATTGAAATCTTATATTAAAATTTCTAATTCTAACTCCGTCTGATGTTTCTTGTATTTCTGACCTTCCACGAGTGCCAATATTACTATTAGATATTCTGAATCTAATCGACTCTGCTCTTATGTTCTCTTCGCAGCGCGGCCTGTTGCCTTCTGCCCTAGTGTCTAGGATTCTTTGATATGCTGGGTTGTTTAATATTTGATCTGATTTTATGCCAATTCTTGGGGATATATAGCTTATTATGTTGGATTTTAAGCTTGCCCCGCCAAAGACCATATCTGCAATCGAATTATTAGATCTTAAAATTACATTTGTTATATCTTTATCTGTACTAACAATTGCAGCAACATTAAGAAGTGAAAGTAGGTTTGGGGTCTGCGCAAGAACATCGCGCTGTTCCAGCCAAGAAGAGATGGCGTTGTCTTCTATAATATCTTTTAAAAGCACGTCAACTTTGACTGTTAAAAAAGACCCTGCGCCGCCAAGGACTTGGTTCTCGTCAAATTGCTCTGTTTCTTCTTCATCAGTCAATATAAACTGTTGGCCTAGCTCGTCAGTTGTTGTTCTAATATTTCGCTGCCCAAAAGATGCAACTTCATCAATATGAGGATTTTTCTCTACATTAACATCGCCACTAGATTCTAGAGTAATCTTATCAATATAGGCATTAGGAACTAAAGTCCCCAATATACTTCTTGTATCAAATCTTAAATTAGCCATTAGTCCTCACACGGGTCTTCATAAGGAGACTCTGGTTCATAAATATTGTCAACTTCCTGCACCACATCTTCACACTCGTAGAATCTTTTAGAATATAGACCCTTTGTCCTGTCTGCTGGTTTCAATTCACACATCAATTGAGAATCAATTTGCGAATCTATATCTATGTCTAGAAAATATTCAACGTTATCTCTTTCAGGAGCATATATCTCTTGTCTTCTAGTTCTTGTTGGAACATAAACATTGTTATCAGTAATTCTATAATTTTTTTGGAAATCAGGTTGAAACTTGAGCGGGATCAGCATTTCTCTATCAGTTGTTTCGCCATTTACAACTTCTTTCTCTACTTTAAAGACCTCTATATCAAATTCTTTATTTAAGTTTAAACTGTTAAGCTCTTCAACTTGCAGGACCACATAATCTTCTTTTACATGTATATCTGTTCCATCTTCAAATTCAATATTTAATGTTGTATCGGTAGCAGAATCATTCCAAGCTTCATTTTCTTCGGGCACTTGATCAACTCTAAGCACATTGGTTACATATTTTACCTCTACATCTACTTGAGGTATTCTCAAAGACGGTTGCTCTGCATTGGTTTGTATTGACACAGATCCACTTATTGTGCCTTTTAGAAAATTTAATTGCCATGTTGGAGATTTCTGAGTTCCTAGTTGTGAATTGCCAATTGGTGATGCACTGTTGAAATGCTTTTCTGCTGTTGGCTGGATCATCAAGAACTCTAATCTATCTCCAACTGTATTTTCTCTTCTTATGTCGGCTATATTTTTTGTTATCTCAGATTCTATTCCACTATATGCATACTGAGTTCTAAGTCTTGGAGTTTCTTTGATTCTGTCGGTTATTTGATTTTGAGTCTCTGTGGTAATACCAGCAAACTTATAATCATAAATTACATCATCATCAAAAAAAGCATAATAAGCGGGCTTGAACATGCCTTTAGATAGCTTGTGTTTGCCAAACTGTGTTAGTTCTATGTCTATTACTTCTTCTTTTCTATTAAAGAAAGTCAATGCTACTACTCCTTCTTGGTATACTCGACTTCTGCTTCTAGCTTAATTAGCTCCACTAGTGAAAAATAATCATAAGGCCAGTTGTAACTATATTCAGGAACAACATCATCTCTACCAGGTAGCGCAACATTGAACCTGTCATCATCTGAGTTTGCTAGTGTTTTTTCATAATAGTTCTTTGAGCCCTTCTGTTTTACCTTAAACACCATCCATCTCAATTTACCGCTAGCCGTCATGCCATTTATATCATCCGAGCTAATCAGTTCCCTAGCAAGAATATCATGCTGAATCGCGGACTCTGCAACCTGAAAACTTGTGGCAGACGCTGGGCTTAGGTTCTGCCACATGTCTGCCAAGTCCTGTTTTGAGAATACATGTTTAAATTCAAAAATATACATAGCAAAAGGATCTATGTCAGAGTAAGTCAAGAAATCAAATCTTGGTGGGAACACATATTTTTGCATTTTTCTCACCATATTTGTAACAGAATTTGCAGATGGGAGTTCTGGTGTGATTGGACTATTCAGAACTGGCCTTGCTTGCACATTAAGTACGTTAGTTAAGTTTAGCAGCGAAGCGTCCACTTCTTGCCTTGGAATGGGTAAAAATCTCTGCTCTCCATTCTCACCCTCAAGGAAAGGTATCGCAACAATTGCTTCATAAACTTCTTTTGAATCTGGCAATTGTCCAATCTTTTTTGTTCTTTGTTGGTTGTCGAAACCAACAAGATCTGCAAGTGAACCAGTAAGATTTATGTTGTCCTTCTCGCTTTCTGGTATGTTTTTAATTTGCAAAAAGATGCCTTGTTCTTCCCCTGTTGGTATCTCTCCGTATTGGTGCCACATGCCTTTTGGAACAACACCCCGATCTTCGCTACCATCAGAGGGAATGTCTCTTTCCGCGTTTGAAAAATCTAATACTGGTGTCTCGAACTTTGTAGAGATTACCCACCTATCCCCAGCATCGGGATCTTCTTTTATTGAAATAATATTTCCTAATTCATCAAACTCTACTAATTTATCTGTAAGCATGCACTTAGCTGGGTCAAATACATTTACTGATGCTGTTATTTGCATTGCGTCTGTTGCACAAACTGCGGAAGAACCAGAGTTCATAATCGAACCTCTATAAAAAGAGGCTGTTATGTTTGTCAATAAGCCCCTTAAGGTTGTTCTGTCAAATGTTGGCTTGTATGTTAGCCTTACTCTTGAAAAACCATTATAATATGGTGGAGTAAATGGCGTAACATCAACATATGATGCAGTAATACTATGAAGAGGAGTACCAACCAGCACACCAACTTCGTATTCCAAAGAGCCTGAGTTTGAGTTTGAATTGCAGATTGGACCAAAAGCCGTTGGGTTATCATACATCTCTATAGTTTTTGTTATAATGTCATATTCTGTTGTTCCTCCAAAAAGGCTACCAACTTCAACACTAGTCTGTTGCCCTAATTGTGCTGTTAAGATAACATCCATAGAGTATTCTTTATACTCATTTCCCACTTTCTCAACTGTTAAAAAGCTAGGTGTTCTTGACGATTTAGATGTTATTGAGGTGAACCCTCCACCCTTCAAATAGAAACTAGCCACTTCTGCCGTAAAGTTGTGGGCCGCGAGCGAATAAAGATTAATAGTTGGCCCACCATAAAAACTAGCAGTTGAATTTAAAGACGCACTAATGTGAGGCTCATTATCATGAATTGGGGCATTAGAAATTATTGATGGGTCTAAGATTGCCTCAAATGGCACTCTAGCCTGGAAGCTTGAGCTTAAAACATATTCTTTTTTGTTACTGCCATTTAAGCTTCCGTATCTTCCCAAATTTGCAGCTCTGCCGTAAAAGGGCGGATATCCAGTACTGATATATCCGCCAGCGGAATATAGGGCAAGTTGAGTCCAAGCAGCAGTACCCACAGACAGGGAATCATCAATTACAAACTTATCATAAGGCTGCAAATAAACGGGATAATCAACAGCAACACCAGACTTTATTGAGTTGTACATAATACCAGGGGCAAAGAAAGGCTGCATCATTGTTCTAAAGTTTGCGTCAGAACCTTCAAGGTTTGTATATTTTCCAAAAGACTTGCTAAACAAAGTTGCCAATTGCATAGTTCTTTGTGCGGGGTAGAAGCCTTCTCTTGGCCTAAACTTCTTAATGGCCTTGCATGTCAGCCTAATTGAATTTGCGCCACCTATTTGTTCGTTTGCACTATGGTCTGCCTCAAGAATATCAAAGTATTTTAAAAAGTCAGAAGTAGAATAGACTTGATAAAAACCTTTTCCTTCAATAAAAGAGGGGTCTGCACTAGAAGTTATGCTTGCGCCCTCCGTCTTAAAGAGGTCGTCTATTATTGTCCTAAAACCCCTAGGATCATCAGGAAGCTCAGTTTCATTGAGAAAATATTCCATGTGATCTGATATTCTAAACTCTGGTACGATGGAATAATCTTTTCCATATCTTTTAATTTCCTCAGAGAAATCATCATATGTATCATAAAAAGGATACTTACCGGATTGTTCTGCTGCTTGCCAGTTAGCATCGCCGCAAGCAAAAACCTCTCCACTACCAGAATAATATAAATCCCTGCGAGCATATAGAGGACTGGGCTTAACGTTTGCAGGTGTCCCGTTATGGAACTGTGTATAGGTGTTTAACAGTTCGCCAGAGTTGTCTAGCCCAGGTGACGCTGCGCCAGCCACGACTTGATCGACCCTAAGAGTTGTTGCAGACGTAAAGCCAGTTCCATCAAAGCGGCCATCTAGAGGCCATAAACTAGCAGTTTGCGGCTCTCCAAGCGAATTTGTTAAGGAACCAGAGGCTCGATCAATCCGCGAGCTTCTCCATTTTAATATTTCTGCTACGTCGTAGTTTACCCTGCTTCTTGTTCTATTCAAGAAAGTATTTTCTTCTCTCGGATAAATTGTCTCTTTATATCTTAGAGAAATGAAATCGCTTACTGGATTTCTCATGTCGTCCATATCTGCTCGGATATAAAGATCTGTAATTTCGTTATAGATCTGCCTGATATTATTTTGTAGCGGTGAGCCATCAAATTTAGTTAACCTATCATCAAGGAACTTGTTTGCAAAATAAGTCAAGTTATTTGCATATGTATGCTTAAGAATAAATTCTTTTTCTTCGCTCTCGCCTTCTTCAATTCTAGTTTCCATTCGTAATGTATGAGACATTGGCTTGAATCTTGAAGAAAGAGGGGGTTCTATAACCGTTGATTTAACAGGTGGTATTGCGATTTCTCTACCTAATACCCTAGTTCTCCTAGCTGGTGTAATATGGTCTAGTCTGTTATTTTTCCTCTGGTCTCTGGCTACTTTATGCTCACCAGTTCTAATTTGTTTGAAGGTTGGATATCCATAAGGGCCGTTTCTGTTAAGGTTAATAGAGTTTAATACGCGGGCTCGATAGTCGTCATATGGTCCCAAACTAATTGCAACTGTTCTGTTTATATATTCTGCAACATCTTCACTAGAATCTAATCCAATAGTGTTGGTTGATGAAACTATAGGCTCGCTCAGTCCTATGTTTAATCCAACAAAATCAAAATTATAAAACATTGGATATCCGCTGAGCCCTGCCTCTACCTCATCGATTCCAAAATATATGTCTCCTCCGTCGTCATAGAGGCCAAAAGAGCTAGCACTCAGAAATGTAATTGTATCTGCTGCTGTTGGGTATTGTCTTGAATCCCTAGCGTAACCTAGTGGTGCGCTAATTGCAGAGGCAGTAATCCAAGCATACCCTAAATCTCCTTGAGGAATAGGGTGCTGAATGAAAAGATTGTCTCTCACTGTTCCTGTGACAATAGTGTCGTTAGAACCACTCAACTCTATTCTTCTAAGGGTGTTACGATTTACTTTGTGGAAAGCAGCAGTGTTATCGTAATCCAATTCACTAATTGATGTGCCTTGCCTTGTTCCAAATTGACCTGCATGCTCAATCGATCTATCGTTTAGTGATGTTCTAACAATGTTGTTGCGGTAATTCATCATGTTATAGATTGAATATTCCGCAGATAAGGCATCTAGTCCAATACCGCCATTGGCATCACCCGCTGTTTCTGGACCGCCGGGGGCTGAGAATCTTTCAACGATAACATGTTTATTCTTGCCTCTTTGTGGCTTGGTATATTCTGTGGCTTCTAGAGATGAGAAAGAACCAGTCCCTATTACAAAAGAATCCAAATCAGCCAAGACACTTGGTGTCTCAAGATTTTCTGCGCTGCCACTATAGGTAAACCAAGAATTGTTTATTCTCCTATTTGATGTTTGCACTATCTCGTGATCTTCGGTGTAGTTGCCTAAGATGCCATTTGAAGTAGATGACTTTATGTTTTTTATGTTTACTGGTCTTTTGGAGGTCTCATCCCTAAAGAAAATTGCTCTTGGCAGGTTTAGGTTTGTAACCCCGTCAGTGCCCTTGCTAGCACCATCAACATATACAGTGCTTCCATTTATTCTAATTCTAAAACCTTCAGGTCTGCTATTGATTGTATTGTTATCTGTATTGGCTAGAAAATCAATTGCACCTATGTTTCTATGCTGTAGGCCACCGACATGTTCTTGAGTGAACGGACCTTGAAGTGGGGTTTCATATGATTTATTGGAATAATCTTTATGAAGATTTGTTATCTCTTTGTCTGTTGAAATTGCAAAAAGAGGGTTTGCAGAAGAGCTGAATACGGAGAAGGGCAACACCATTTCTCCTTTAGCCTCTCCGTCTAAAACACTTAAATCCTCAACACTTAGAGATATTTTTGTTTTTTCTGTCTCTGGTCTGTCATCGTTGCAATCTTTAAAATAATTATCAAAAGATGCAGTTATTGTCTTTGGCGTTCCAAGCGTGGAGATTTCAGATTTGAAAAAATCGGCCTTGTTGTTGTGGTGAATTGACACGCCAGACTTTATAACAGAAGATTCTCCGACAACTAATTTGTGTGGGGTGGACAATTTTCTGTTGAATACTTGCAAACTAGCAGATAAAATAGACCCTCTACTAGAATCGGCCCCCGCATCGCCACTTGATACGACCCCTTCTCTTTCTGCTTTCTGGTTCCACCAAAAACAATTATCACTTTCTCTACTAGACACTGGTGCATGGCCAATTTTCCAGTTATAAGAAAGCTCGTTTATTCCTCGTGCCCCAGCTTCAGGTTCTATTTGTTGCGATTCTAAAGTTGGGAATTTATGCCAATATTTGTTTCTTTCTAAAATATGACTTTCAACTACAGTCATTATTTCTTCTGACATCATTGCAGAAGCTGGCACTAGTTGTCTTATCAAGTCAGATAATGAATCATCAAACCATTTGTAAAAATCAACAAATCTTTCAAAATCTGGTGTGTTTCTGACTCTTTCAAAGTATAGTTGTCTTAGTTTTTCAAGACTTTTATAGCTTTGTCGATATCGGTGAACAGGCTCTCCTATAAGATTATTAAAATCTTTCATTGTCGAAAACATCTTTAGGATCTCATAGGAAATTTCCTGATACATGCTTTTTTCGATTGCAAAGAAAAAGCTTTGAGGTCTGTTTTCTCTAGTAAAAACAAGGTCATCTTGATTAACAATGTTTACTGTGTCCTCACTAGAAAGAATCTCAGGCAATTGCTGTTTGTATGAGAATATAAAATCTTTATCAATAGAGCTTGTAAAGTTTGATTGGAATCCATAACCCTGCCCAGAGTGCTGTCTATTTGTAATTTTGCTAATCCAGCCATGTCTATTTTCATCGAGCACTGAGCCTGAAGATAAGTCTGGTACTAAAAACTTTCCTGCGCTATCTGAGCCGGTTACTGTTTCAAATGTCCAGTGTAATGCTAAAGTCTCTGCCTGCGAAATAGACTTCTTTCCAATGTTGTCTTCATGCAGGAAAGCCCTACGGGAAGGGTTTGATGTACCAAAGCTCGCTGGATCTAGAGAGTGTGCTTTTAGATCTTCGTTAGATATATAATCATACCAGACCTTGCAATTGCTTATTTTTACATCAGTTTTGTTTAGAACCGATCCTGTCAGATTTTCTCTATGGGCACCTATAAAAAATCTTTTTGGATTTGATACAATCTCTAGTCCTTGGCTGCTAGGTATTGTTCCCGTTAATTCAAACTCGCCACTAACGTCTCCGAATGTAGTGTTGACACCATAAAAATTTATTGTATATGTATCGTCATCGCCGTCTAGTTGACCTACATTCGGAAACTTTGTTGGCGCAACTCTAACAGCCAAGAGCCATCTTTCGTTATCATAAGTGTCTGCAAAGATACTACTTGTTAACTCTGGGAAATATCCGCCAGCAGAGCCTGTTAGTTTAAACGTAACATCTTTAGAAGTTTCATCTCTTCTGACAGAAAATACTTGAAAATTGGCAACATCTGGAGTGGCGGTCGTAGTGTCCGTATCTGATAAGCTAGTGTCTGCCGTGTGAGCACCAAACAAACTCGATACCAACCCAGGAGGATCAAAAAAGTGTACTGAGGATTTGTCAAATGTTTTAGGGAAAAGAACCTCGGTCTCAAAAGTAATCGCTAGTCCCTGCTCTAAGTAATCACTTTTAGACCCGCTTATGTAAGATACAGTATTGACGTTGTTTGAGTCTGGATATTGGTGAACTGTTGCGTTGAATCTTGTTGGGTGATTAAAATCGGCGTAGTTTGTTCGCCTTGATATATGTTTATAGTTATTTTCGAAAGTATATGTATATTCATTGGCATACATATTTACTTTCACTAGTTCATCATCTACACCAAAGCATCTAATGAGATTTCTAAAAGACTTTTCTGTTCCTTTGGACTTAAAAATAAAAGATAAGTTATTATAAATATTTTTATAAATTGTATTCTTTATTGTCTCAAGGTCGTTTTCATATTCCCTATCTTCATCTCTATCACCAATATACTCTAAAACCGTTGCATCTGCAAAGATGTCCGGCGTGATAAGTCCCCTGCTCGTTAAAAGATCTTTTGAGAAAGGAAGGGGGCGACTAATACCAGTAAGCGATCCAGAGGGATAAGTTACATCTTGTATGTGAGGAAACAAGTCCATCTGCAAATGCAAAGTGTCAAAATAATTTGACATTATTTGTGTTAATTTTTTAATATTAGCAGAGTGCTCTTCGTCCTCCTCTAGCACCCAAGCAGGCAAAGATTTATAAAGTTGTGAAGAATTATAGCTATCGAATGCCTTACCATCTAATTTCTTGGAAGTGATAAAGTCACTTAAAGTTGGGTGATTTGTTCTAATGATAGGGTCTTTAAATTCTCTTTCGGCTGCATTAGACAGCACCATCGCAGACCCAGTGTTTCTAGAACTAGTAGTATACCCAGTCCACGTTCCATTAGTTATGCGACCAGAATAGTCCAAAACAACAGAATCAATAGAAGATTTCTCTGTTATGCCTTCATTAAATTTATAGTAAACGCCCAGATCTGTATTTGCAAGGTCTGTATTTGTCCCTCCGCCAACTTGGGAGAACCAATATCTGCCGATCTGCTTTGAACTTCTACTTGTTTTCCAAAATCTAAATTCATCTATGGAGCCAGATAGTTTGCCCCATCCTTCCATTTCTTGGTTGTGGAATATGTTTCCAGATGGAGAAGTCCTCAAGGCTCCAATATTTGCTATTAAATCCCCAGTTACTTCGTTAATCCCTTTGGTTCCCAATAATTGAGTTGAATTGAGATCCCCGTTTACATAAAACTTCACTTGAACATTGGAAGAAAAGGGGCTTGTAATCTTTTTTGTAAAATTGAAGGCGTAATGCTTCCAAGTCTCTAAAGAGCCAGTCCCTGCGATAGAAGAGCCAATTTGTTCATTAAAACAGCCCGCTGTACCCGATTGGGCCGTGACATAAAAAGGAGACTCAGAGGCGGCTGTGCCTGATATTTCTAGCGTTAGCCTTCCGTAATCAGCACTTGAAGAAGGCTGCCCGTTCCATAGATCAAAAATTACTTGCTTTTTAGTATCTGCAACATTAAAAGAGTCCTGCTTAAACCAGAATTCAATGGTAACGCCGTTATTTCTAAGATCAAATTTTAAGTTAGATTCTCTATTATTGGAGGTGTCATAAATGTTTGCAATGCCACCGTCTGATGGAAAAATCTTTTTTGTTTCTGACGTGTTGGGATCTTTGTTGGGGCCACCCTTTAAGGTGATATACTCATCACTATTTGACTCTCCATAATCACCTACAGTTGTTTGAAGAGTACCCCACCCGCTTGGTGAGAAAATAGCGTAGCCATTAGTCCTAGGGTACTCGTTTTCAAATATATGAAGATCCAAATACGAAGAGCTTAGTTCCCATTGTAACTTTTCTTTTAAGGAGCCGTCATATGGATATTGCGCGTATATTCTGAAGATAGAAGATTCGAAATATTCTTCCGCTGACCCAAACTTTGAAAAAGTACCTGGTCTTGAAAAATCGACTTGTGGAAAGAATCTTTTCTTATCTTGAATGGCTAATCTTAGATACTCGACTGATTCGACATCAGATGCCACTTCTTCCACACTTTTTTGGGATAAAACTTTAAGGGCTCTTTTGGGTTGAAAAAGATCTTTAATTGACATGTTATTCTACTCTAAATTTGAATAGCTCTTTTTGCTCGTGATACGCACCATTTACAAAGTAAACAAACTTAATTCCATATGCATACTCAGGCTCCAAGAGACTCATATCTAGATCGAAATAACTTCCTGACACGTCATATGACAATCTTGTGTGATTTAAACTTCCTGTGCCATATGGTATCACATCTAACTCATCAATTATTCTAAATATTTTATAATAAGCGTCTTCAACTATTTCGGTCTCAATATTCTCTGTTGCCTTTGTATAAATAGTTGGACTCCAATCTTTTTGTCTGATGTACAATCTAAAACGAGCATTCTCGTCTGTATCATAGATTGCCTTTAAATTAGTTATATTTGAAACATACTTGGGATTAGGATTGTAGCTAAGTGAAGACAAGCTATTTACTGATATCGCTGATCCTGTGAAAAACTCTGTTGTTCCGTCATGCCATACTGGGTAGATTGTTGTTGCAGATCCAGTATAGGCAAACTTAGCGGAATATATTCCAGCCTCGACTCTGCTTCCTGTGACATTAACATCGTTATTGGAAACAACACCCGATCCAACTGGTAGAGTTATTTTATCTCCACCCAGAGTTGAATAGACACTTAAAAAGATATCTCCAGAACCGACACTTGGGATGTCTTTTAATTGACCTCTTACAAAATTATATAAAAATAAAGTATTTAAATTATCACTAGCGTCGGCTAGAGAACTGCTTAAAAAGAAATTGCCTGCATTATCTTTCTTAGAATCATCCCATCTCGCTTCAATGATCGGCCTCTTATAAAAAAACTCAGTTCCCCTAGCAAAAAATTTCTTAGTATAAAAACTTTGTTTCTCGGACCCATTCTCTTGACTGCTTGTTAGGAAAACGCCAACTCCATAGTTCTTCCTAGCTTCATCGGTTGTGCCATCCAGCCACTCTTCCACTAGAGAAGTTACGTCTATGCTCAAATCTTCTGTGCCTTTTTCAAAATGTTGTGAAAATGAAGGCAAGGTTGCACCGGGCGTATAAGGCAAAGTGTGAAAATCTCCGCCTTCAGTAGTCCAGTTTACTAGACCAGAAGAAGAGCTAGAGGCGACAATCCAGTTTGAATAGCCCAGATCGGAATACTCATCCATATCAAGACCTCTTCCCTCATCCCAAGATCTTGAGATTGGGTGAACCACCAAAGTGAATTCTCTCGGCAAAGTAAAAGAGTGTTTTGCGTTATATAAATTTAGAAAGAAATTCACACTTCCACTAGCCGGGATATCTCCCGCATCTCTATCTGACTGGATAGTGCTAATATCCCATTCTGTTAAGATTCTAGACTTTTCAATTGATGAAGTGCTTTGCTGACCGTAAATAGAGAATACCTCTGAAACATCAGAAAGGCCCATATTTGAACCCGTTCCTCTAAGTATGAGGCTGGATTTAAATGCATTTGTTATAGTGTTGTCTTTAGATGCGAGGTATCTCTTGATTGCCATTATCTTATAGTTCCTTTTATATCTGCGTTTGGAAATTTAATTTCTAAAATTACGTTCTCTGGAATATCAATGTATTTTCCGTCTGGGTCTATAAACTCATCTAAAAAGAAAGTTGTATCAGAATATCTTCCTCCAACATTTCTTGTTATTGTAACATCCACAACATCAGACAAGCCGGGGACAAATTTAAGAATATCATATACATCGGAAATATAAAACCTTTCTCCAATATCCATCTTTCTTCTAGCAATTCTTTCTCTAAGTATTGCGTTTGCAGTTTCAACTAAATCAAATCTATTTGCACCTCTCATTGCGACGGCTGTATATTCTATCCCTATATTGACAATGTACGCATCAAGAATATCAACCGTATCATTAATCATTTTATATCTATTGATCCAATTTTTTAAGTTAGCCTTTATGGTCGTATTTGATCTTATAAAGTTGCCGACCGAATCTTCCGATAAAACATAAATATTTAAGTTCCTTTTAAAGCTATCTGTGTCTTGTACGATATTAACTCTCTTGATCGATCCAAGACCGCTTGGCATGCTATAGATCATGCTTTTATAGTCGTTCCTTGTAACGGCTCTGTTTTGCGCAGCATGATGTGCAAAGATTCTATGTTTCAACTCTGTAGACGAAGGTGTCGAAGTTCCACCAACAACGGGCTCTTGGTTAGTACATTCTAGAGAATCAATAACTGAATTGATTTCGGCATCACTAAGTGATTTGCCCTCTTGCAAGGCAGGGAAGACGAAATTAAATGAGGTTGGAGTATTGATCGTATTTGTCCCAGAATTTACAATAACAGACGGGTTAGATCTAAATGTCACAACCAATGTTGTGTTGACTGGTACTATTCCAAATTTGTCTGTTTGTGTTAATCTCGTTGGATCAAAGGAGCTATCTGCTGTATAGTTCTTTCCATGAACATCCATAAGAACGTCACTTGGATCTGTGATAAGGTTGCTACTTAAGTTTTCTTCTGATCCGTATCCAAATTGCAAGTAAACCCCAGTAGGCGTGCTCTCCACGGTAAACCTTCTGGGGACTATAACTGGCTTTAAAATTGTTTTTGCAGTTTCTCTGTCGCTGCCTCTATTAAGGGTCTCTATGAATACTGTATTTTGTGATAAATACTCTACCTCATAGTATGTATGGCCCTCGGAGTCTACGACAGATAATATTTCTGATATGTTTCTGGATGGGATTTGTATTCTTTTAAATCTTGAAAACCCTCCTGTTTCAATAGAAACGCTATTATTAATACCGGAAATTATCTGTCCATAAGCCCTAACTGCGTATGAAGTAGGTATGCCTGTCTCTCGGTCTACATTGGCAACAACAACTTCGTTATTACTATCTGCAAAATTAACTTCGCTTATGAGCGTATAAGACAAGCCGTTAGTTGAAGAAAAAGTAGCACCCGATCTCAATATTGGTAAATAATCAGTATCTGGTCCAAGTCCGTTCGTATTTGCTGGTACTGTTATGTATAGGGCTAAAATACCATGTGACGTAGGCGCCATCCTGTATTTGTAGCCAAGTTGCCTGCCTATTCTTTCAATGTTATCATATTGTATTGAAGTGTGTAAGAAGGATTCATTAACTTGAAAATCCAAATAAAAAGATAAGATGTCTCCGACATAAGCTACGGTGTCCAGCATTAAAGAGCCAAAGCTGGCTTCGCTGAAATCTCTGAAGGTGTCGGGGTAATATCTCCTAGCATACTCTTCTAGATCCCCTTTTATTGAAGCGAAATCTCTACTTGTGTAATCTATAGGTACTAGTTTATCTGACATGTCAAAACCTCACTAACTAGGGAAAAAGTCTAATGTAGCCATTTCTCCGATTGGAGTTATGAAATAATCTATTTGAATCCCCAAAAGATTCTCATATTCTTCTGTTTGTGGATCGTTAAAAACAATATTTACAATTTCTATAAATGGCATATACTCTTGAACTTGTTCATAAATCTTTTCTTCTATGTCGTCGAAAACAAAACTATCGAAAGGTTCAAATAAGAACCTTCTCAGCCCAACTCCAAAATCTGGTTCCATCATTCTTTCGCCGGGAGAAGTCAACATTAGCATTTTAAAATTTTGTTTTATTGCCTCACGATAACTTTTGGTAAGAAGAAAGCCATCAACTGGATCTTTGACTAATGGTAGTTTTGGAGATATACCTGGCATTTAGTTTCCCTCATCTTTCTGCCCTATCTTCTGGGCACGGCTCCTCTTTGCCCCTTCTGTAAGGCGGTAGTGCTGGGATTCTGTCTTTCAGTTTGCCCAAGAACCAATCTAACGGAGGAACAAGAGTTAAGAGTGCTTGTAGAATTTTCCAAGGAGTCATGAATAGAATACCGGGGACCGATAAATCTAGTGGTTTCTCCCATTTTTTAAATCTACGCTCTTCTTTGTGCCACCATTCCTCACTTAGAGACTTTCTTAAAGCCTCGTACATGTTGTATAGTAACTCTTTAGTTCCATCAAATAGTTCTTTTCTGCCTGGCAAACCAGCAACATACTCAGCAGTATAAATAGTTAATAAAGAAACAAATCTATCTAGAGGGAATATATAGTCAAATATTGCTTTGTATTCATCTTTGTTGAGTATTTGATTTGTCAAGTTGATTTCAAATAGATCTTCATACATTTTTACATATGGATTATGGTCCATATTGTTAAATGGATCATAAATGTTAAATGAATCATAATCAGAAGAATCAAATCCAGAACCTCTAAAGGAGTCTAGTGTTAATTCCATCTCGGCACTAACAACTGGTACTGTAAAAATTATATAATCCCTAGCAACAGAGAGTTCTTTACCTATACTGTCTCCTGTTTCTGTGATGTTTGTCACGCTAAAATCTGTCTGAACACTCTCAAAGGAAATAAAAGTTTTTTCTCTTCTTGCTTGGTCAAAAAATTCTGGCTTAAGCATATCTCTTTGCAGGGTATTTATTGCTTCTTTTAATTGCGGTAGATACTGGACTTGATCGCCATCCCCACTCAGACCTTCAAGAAGAGGGTAGACATAACACATTCTTTTGCCAAACTTTACGCTTTTATACCAAGTGTTGACTTTTCTAAGGATTACTGCGGCGACGCGAGGGTTTATTGTCCGAATATTGTCATAAGGGCTTATTGTCTGATTGACAAGAAAGTCTGCAAGGTCCGAATTGAATCGATACCAGTCCTGCAAAGAAACAACCCCTTTTAGAGTTCCATGCCTACCAAGTATTTTTTCTTTCAAAAGTTGTTTTATTTCTTTTGTCTCTGGGGTGTTTGGATTATCTATTAACTCATTCCACTCTTGTTCGCTTAAATCTCGCACCCTTACATACCTTTCGGTTATAAAGCCACCATTTTGTAAATAATCAAATTTATTATTCAATATCCTTTGTTGACTAGTGGGCACAAATAAAGATTGCAAGTCTTCCATCAAAAGGGCGAACACTTCGTCCCTGTCTTGGAAATATTCTTGTCTTCTATCCCTATCTCTCCTCCGCTCTCCTCTTGAAGCACCTACAAACCCCCCAACGAATGCTCCGACCAATGCTCCGCCCACCGTCACCGCGCCCGCTCTAGCACCGACAGCCGCGCCGGTCGCAAAGTCCCTAATGATATTTCTATTTCTATTTTCTACAGTGATGTTTCTAGGTGACATATATCTTTCGTATACCTGATCAGAAATTTCACCTCGACGATGCATTCTTGACAATCTAGAGAAAAAATTAGTATCATAAGAGCCTGTTTCCAGATAAAGCTTATACACCTCGTATATTTCTCTAAGCTCTGATTCTGCAACAGCGGCTAAACTAATTGATCCTTCCCTTCTAGAACTTTGTAAAAATAGCCTGTTTTGTGGTCTTGGATCGAAGCCATCGCCAGCATAAAAAGACTGCACGTCTGTCGTTCGTGATATTCCATTAATCATATATTGATCAATATCATTTATTTCGGTCCCCAATAAAACTTCCAACTCACCAGAAATTGCTTTAAGTTGTTCTTTTACAAAGAACTCCATAAACCCTACGGGAGTTTTACCGCCTCTCATGTCTTGCTGTGCGACACTTGTATCGTTTAAGATTTCCTCGTTACCTGAATTTACTGGCGTCCCGTCTGATGTTTCATTAAGAGCGTCGGATTCTGTTTGTGGAACGCACTCATTAACGGACTCTTCCCGTTGATCAACCCCAGCAATATAGCAATTTAAAACACTATCTAAGCCATTAGGATTGTAATCTAATTCACCGCCATCAAGCTCCTCTAGGTCAATAGTTTCTATTAGTCCTGTTGGGTCGTGCTGAGTTGATTGGACTAGCTCCATAACATACCTAGGGTCTAGTCTTACATCGACAGGCTCATTGGTAAAGGGATCAGCAAAGTCTTCTTTCTCGACAAATTTTCTTTGTGCAATTAGAACACCAATAGTAGATCTCAATTCTTCATAAAAATTTGGATGATTTACAAAAGTTTGAGTTGCTATTTCTTTTCTAAATTTAGAAAGTAAATAATGAACCATCAATTCAGATTCTAAAATGTTCTCGGCTCTAAATTGTGCAAAAGTAAATACAGAATTTAATATTTCATGTATGCAGATAACCCTGACTATTAGCATGATCACTCCGTAGTTTGAAGAGTTGACATATCTTATGGAAGGGTCTTGCTGTAGATCGTTATTGTAATAGTTAAAGACTTTAGACATAACGTCATCAAGATTTAAAAGCCCAGGTTCTTTTATTTCACAATCTAGATCAGGGCTAAATCTTATTGATCTAAGGTTTTCAAATGCTTCATCAAAAGTTGTTGCATTACCCAGCAACGGCAAAAAGTCAACTCTTCTAGAGTCTAGTAATCTAGATTTGGAGAAAATCTTTGCCAATCTAGATAAAATTTTATTTGTTTCGAATTGAAACAAGGTATTTGCATGAAACTTATTCAGACCATATGTTGGATCTTTGAGCTTGTCTTTTAGGCTATCCGGTGCCCCAGATAAAGAAGCCCACTTATTAGATAAAATAACCGATAGTAACTCTCTTGAGGGAGAGTATTCTCCACTAGTTATAAAATCTTCGTAAAGTGCTAAGATATTATCTTTTATCTTTTTCTTGCCATCGAAAGTCATCAGGTCCAATGGCCCTCTTGTAGCATCCTGCGTATCTTGTATCCTAACGGAATAGGCATCTCTTATACTGCTAAAGTTAACTGATGAAACGGTCTCTCCACAGATATTGTATTCCACTCTCAAGCTTTCTTGTCTTATTGGTGGACTGAGGTCTTGATTTATAGAGCCGTTGCTAAATCCGGGTATTGGAAACAATTCATATAGATTATCTCCAAGAGAGAAGTTTTGCTCAGAGGTTACACTTGGATATATTGATCTACTTGGAATGTCTAGAGAAGCTAAATTTAATGTATCAACATAATCCTCCCGGCGTACCGCTTCGTATGTCAATATCTCTCCAAGCCCGTCTGCAATTGTTTTTCCAAGACTCTTTTGCAGATCTGCGTCACCTTCCCCTGCGAAACCGTTGTCTTCAAAAAATTTCACAAACCCCTCACCGGTCCCCCTAGGAATCTGCTTTGTGGTGATAAGAGTGGGGACATGACTATTCATTTCTGTGTAAAATCTTCTCTCAACTCCTTTAAAAATTGAGTCATTAGCAAGATTGGTCATGTATAAAACAGGGGGAGGATCTCTTGGTATTATTCCTCCTGGGTTTGCTGGTGTCTTTATAAGCTCTGGCATTAAGGCACCCATAATGCTATTGCCAGCTACCAAATCTCTAGTTAGATTAGTTATTGTTTCCAATTTCTCGCTAGAGCATTTTGAAGCCTCTATCATGATTTCTCCAATTTGTTCACGAGTAGCTTTGCCAGAGGCAATATCGCTTCTTAAATTAGTTTCATCACAAATATAGTTTCCCGGCTCTATTGGAACAGAATCCAGTATTTGATCTAAGTTTCTACAAATATCTGGGTCTATCATGTCCCCTATAGAAGAATATAGAGTTTTTATTTTTTCATGAGTTGAGAAATTTTCTTTAAAGTCTGGGTATCTCTCATTTATTAAAAATGATACTGCTTCGATTGCAGACAAAGAAGGTTCTCCAGAGATCAAGTTACAAAATTCACGAGGCGTCAACAATAAAACAGTCTCAGTTATAAGAGAATTTATTTTATCTATATCCACAAGCTCGCTGGGCATTTCATTTTTTGATAGCGTGTCTTCTATTTCTTCTTTTGAAAAGTTTGTTTCAGCAAAAGGATAATTTAATTCAAATTGCTTTTTGAAGTCTCTTGAAACATCAGAAGATCTATCACATTTAATAGTTTCAGAGATAATTGCTTTTATCAAATCAAGCAAAAACTTAAACGCTGCTGATATAATTGCATCAATAATTGCAGCGGTCAGATATCTCATGATATCTGGTATGGAGAATTTTGCCGGTAAATCAAACTTCAAGGGCCAAGGTATTGGCAGACAACTGCAAAGAATCGGCAAGACTTGACAGGGATTGCCACACCCAGCAGCACTTGCAGTAAGCTCTGCTGCTCTAACGGCTGGGTGATCTCTGTCTTGTAAATTATTTATTAGAATATCAACTTGTCTTTGCAATTCATCACAAAGACATTGATGGAGAGTTGAGATGGCGCCTTTTATATCCACCTTAACGACAACATCTTTCATAAACTTGTCAAATAATTTATTTTCAAATTCCTCAGCGTACTCTTCTGATCCATATTTTTGCAGGCGCTTGTCTAGGCTTTCAACAAAGGGATCACCAACAAAATCATAACTTCCATCAAATTGTTGGTTTTCTCTTCTTATTTGTTCTTTAAATTCTTTTATTGATTTTTTAGAAATTATATTTTCTGCTTGCGTTCTAACTTTGGCAAACCTATCTTCGTAATTGCTCCACTCTCCACTCTCTAGAGCTTCATAAAACATATTTATTTCAGAGGAGCCCAAGTTCATTGGGGTGGTTCTCATCTCTGCTGGTAGATCTTCACACTTAACATTATTAAGGTGCCCTTTTGCAAAGTCCTGAAACTCTTTTGGCATACACTTGAAAGGATCTTTAATTGTTGGTTTACATTTTTTCTTCTTAGAGGCTGGTTGTTGGTTGGGTGGTGGGAAGGTGTACTTCTTTAGAAATACTGGCCAACCTCCTTTAATACCGTTAGATCTTTTAAATTCATTAGAAATTTCATAAAGATAAAAAATATAAGCCATTGTTCTTTGGTGGTTGAATGGCTCCATTTGTTTTAGCTTGTTAATGCCAATTTTCATTCTATGAGTGCCACTATCATCGTTGACCAACACATAAGATAGCTTATACTCTGCATCCATACCAATTTCTATTGTATCGTTTGATCTGGCTCTTATACTTTTTCTGTTTAGAGCTAATAGCCTTCTCAAGCCAGATAAAAACGCTTCTAGCCTAGATGCTTCTTCAGAAAAACTGTATTCTTTATAGAAGGGCTCTGGGCCACTGTACAGGCTTTTGGACTTTTCCCAACTTGAAGATCTATGCCAAGATCTCATTTTCTTAGCTAGTCTTTCTATTCTTCTATCTATGTTGGAGGACTCCAGAGTTGCAGATCTCACAACCCCATCTCCAACTGACGATAGTTTTGATGAGGCGTCTGGTATTGCATCAAAATATCTTGCAGGTACAGTTACAAGAACTTTCAATCTTGAACCTTGATCTTGTAGATCTAAGTTCCAACTAGTAGCTTCCGCAAATCTAAATGCGCCCAATAGTCTTTGTAGTTGCTCTGGTGATCTTTCTTTATCATAATAAACTAATAACTCTTGAACTCCTCTAGGTATCTGCTCTTGCATTCTTTGTTTTAGAGAGCCGTCTCCAGTGTCGGAATAGCCAGTTACAACATTTATTTTGTAGTTACAATCAAAAGTATCTAAATATGGCTCTGTTGTTGAATGCCAATTTGTAGAGGTTATCGAGCAAAAATCTCTATTTTTATCGTGTTGTTTTATGCATCGAAATGTAACTGGTAGAGAAGGGGCAATTCCCGGCAACTTTGTTAAATGCTCATAGTTTATATATCCCTCAAGGCCATCTACAGATGGGTTTGTATTCGTCACTCTAACATAATGATATAGTCCGCTCGGACCAACCCTTTCTCTAATAACATTAACTAAAGATTTGTGGGATAGTCTAGCAACAACTGTAGAGCTTTCCAAGTTTGGAAGATCACTATATAAAATAGCGCAATCTTTTGTAACTATATCCCAATCGGTGCCCGATAAATCTCTTCTCACTAAATGTGAAGAAGATTGCCAATTTTCTTCATCCCAATTTTCATCCCAAACAAAGTGAACAAAATGGGTTGCTTCAGTATTTCTATAGGATTCTGCACTCGGTGGTCTATCGTACCTTTCTGAGGGTCTCTCTGTGGGTCTATCTACACCATTTTCTAGTAGGTCAAAGTTGCTCATTTTATATTTTCCTAATTAGTATTATTATAAAGACTGTTTATATAGTTATCGCCCATTGGGGACAAGTTTGACAATCTCCACAAAGCCATGTTAACTTTATGAAAATAAAGACCAGCAGTACACTTTGTTACAAGATCAATGTTGGTTTGTGGATTGCTGATTTGCAGGCTGGGAGACAAAGTAACAGGAATTCCAAAAAAGGGAGAATTGTGTGTGTGAAGTTGGACTGTTGTGTTGTAGTACATCTGAGATATCAGGAAAGAATTAACTATACCTGCAAGGTCATCTAAATTTGAGGCTAGTGTTTCTAGTGCTTCTTGTAGGTTATCTCCTTTAGGTATAGGTTGCAAATCAGAATCATCATTGTTTGCAATTAAATCTATACCGTAAACAGCAGTAGATATTTTAGATCCCTGAGAGTTTATTTCCTCTGCTCCTGAAACTAATTTTATTCCTTCTCTGGCAATTATTCTAATTCCATCTGCTTTCATGGCTATTGCCGATCTTGTTGTTGCATAAGGCATTGATCCTTGTGGTAGTCTAAAGTTTCTATCAACATCTGTTTTTTGACTAATATAAATTCTAGCCGCATCAGTCTTGAAGTCTGGGTTTACATATAGTTGTTCGTATAGGCCGCTGCTGCTTTCTACTCCAGTTTTTGCCTTGCTTGCCATCCTGCCAGCAACTATATCAATGGATGCACAATGAGAGTCGCCCCTGCCGCCATATCCTGAATTGACGTGGCCTGGTCTATCCCTGCCTAACACTATGGAAGCATTATGCGCATTAGAATAAATTATTTCGCATGTCTGTGTTCCGCTATCATCAATAATATTATCTAACTTAGGGCTGTCGCCAGTATCGCACTTGCCCAGAGTCATACAGTCTCTACTAGTACCTGCAACGGCGGATTGATTTTTCTTTTTTGTTTTGCTCAATCCATCTAGAATTTTTGTCCTTCTTATAACCGTCATTTTTATTTCCTAAATCTCTAAAACTATGTTGTTCACTCCGCAGGCGGTTCTGCTGGTGTTTCTGGTGGCGGTTCTGCTGGCGGTGTTTCTGCCTCTGGCTTATCCTCTCCAACCAAAAGCTTTGCAACTCTATTTAGTTCGTCTTCAACAAACTTTTTTGCCCCGTCTTTTTTGTATGTTTTTGGGTCTGGATAACCTGCTTTAGGATCGCTGCCCTTTGATTTCTCGATAAACACAGACATCGTTTGATACCAGCACTCCGCGTAGCTCTCATCAGGATGCAACTTCTTCCGCGCACAATAATATTCGCCAAACATTCCATCTGTTCTGTTTGTCTGTTCTCTTCTATGGGCAAAGATACCTGGTTGCCTATGGCGGTCGTCTTTATGGTAGAGCGCTCCTCCTTCTGTACATGGGTATTCATGACGAAGGTTTTTACAATGTTCCGATTTTATTATTTTATCTATTAGTTCATATAGTGCTTTGCAAGCATAGAAAGTATTTGCGATAAAATAAGGCTTCGCTCCACCTCCTGGCCATATATTTCCTTTTTCTATTATAGGGTGCATCTCTAAAGCATTTTTTCCCAATGTCTGTTTGGCAAACTTCTTGGCCTTGTCTTTTGTTAGGCTTATTGGGTTGATAAATTCTAATCCAATAGATATTGGATTTATTCTACCGCTTATATGACCACACCTTTCTTTAAGATCGGCATGCTGCCTTACTCCGCCACCTCTTCCTATGGTAAAGTGAACGCTTGCTCCTTTTTCTGCTAATACTGCTATGCACAATCTTTCTTTTGATTTGCCGTTTTTCCCAACTCCGGGCGGTGCCTCAACTGTATTCCAAAAGCCCGCTGTGTCATGTATAACAATATTCACAATACTGTCTAATGATCTCTCCCTCAGTCCTTTAAACTTAACTCCTGGATCGGCTCCATATTTTGGTTCTTGTACTGAGAATGTTCTTAAATCTGGCAATACTCGTTTTTTTTCTTCTTCTCCTCCCAAAAGACTTGTTGGTGGGCATGGAGGAGTTTGGCTTGGGTTTCCGACACCCGTTCCGCCTGCCGACTGTATTATGTCCCCTCGCTTTCCGTCTCCCTTAACCCTAACAGCGTAATCATCTCCTTCTACAAATTCTTCTCCAGTACGCCAAGCCTCAACTGGTACATTGACCTCCCAGTGCCAAGCTTCATGCAAGAGCGGTGTTATGCCAAATAAGTGAGCATTTTGCTGGAGCCATTTAAATAGTGGGGTTTCTTTCTGCCCTTTTACTTGCGATGAAGCCGTTAAACCGTGGTTTCCAAAATCCATTGCTAGACCCGTTTCGTGAGGTGAATAGTAAGCAATCCACTTATTACACCTCTTGCTTTGATCAAGAGAGCCGGTCAAGCCCATTGCACTAGGACTAGCGGCGCCTGGTCCCCACGGCGACATATTCGGCAACCAATAACCTTTTCCTTTACAAAAAAGATGATAAGATTTAGGGTTTTTTATTTGAGAACCTTTAGGAAATCTATTTGGCCTAAAACCACTACAAAGCTTGAGTTCTTCTTTAGTTGGGTGGTCTTTCTGCCATTTTTCATTTAGCAGTTTTAATCTTTTTGCTGCCAAGACATGAAGGTATTGTTGTTTATTGGGGTCCACAGATGGAACTGGGACTAAAAGTTTTATCTGGGTGTCGGGGTTGACATAACTATATGGGTTATTTGGAAACCCTCCATAGCTAGGCGCACCCGGTATTCCTGTAAAATTTTTTAACCTAACTCTGCTTTCTTTATACTTCTCTGGCTCCTCTACAAGATCGGAGTATTGTGACTTTACTTTGCTTGGTGCGCCCAGTTGAGCAACTGCTTCTTCCGCTGTTTCTTCCGCAAGATTCTTAAGGTCGCCTAGGGGGCCACCGCCTTCTTTTTCGTTTGGGGGCCTTGCTTCTGTTCTAGTTCCAGATACTTTTGGTCTTTCTGGATTTGTTTTTGTTTCTCCCACTATAAAACCTCGTTATTAAAAAAATTATCCTTCAGTTTCGTCTTCTGGGGGTGGGGCTTCTTCAAAGCTTGCATTTTCTCCATCAAGGAAGCCTTCATCACCTCCATCCCCATATCCAACTCCAACTCCACCTCCAATAGGAATTTCGTCCTCTGGGTTTATTTCTTTGCCAGAGTCATTATCTACTGGCAAATCCTCTCTGCTGCCAGCATATATTATGGTATCTTCGCTGCCTATCTTACTATGAGATTTATTCAAAGGAACATAATTAATGGAAGCCGTTGTCCCATCTTCATATTCCTCCACAAACCTTTTTTGATTTGATGATGGTACTGCTTTGCCTATTCTCCGACTTATTAACTCTTGCGCAGCCGCCCTTGGAAAGGTTGCCAAGCTTTCTGTGTGGCTATCTCCTCTCCTTTCAGGAGAAATGACTAATAAGTTATATTCTACTAATTTTTTGGCTCCCTTTACATAGTACTCCCAAACTACATCGGTTGGCCTTATGCTTGGCGTTAATTCCCCATACGGTTGAGTATCTGGATCAAGCAGTTCTTGTGGAAACTCAGAATTATAGTAACGATTTCTGTCTTTATTAGTAAACGTGTTAAAGTGTGTTTTTTCGGTTCTACGATATTCTCCTGGTGGGCCTCCATATCCATAGTCTGCGTCGCCCAAGGTAATCTTATCTGGCTTTACCTCCATAAAGCCGCCCGTAGCGGCTATCATGGCCAGCGCAATACCACCTCGACTATGGCAAGTAACAGTTAGAAATCCAATTTGCATTGTGCTTTCGTCGCTTTGAGACGCACCCTTTAAAACTTCTTTAATTACAGTTAACACTTGATCATTTAAAGCTTGAAAAGACCCGCCCTTTGAAGTCCCCGCTGGCGGCCCCAGAAACACTCCCGGTTCACGATCATTTATTCCATTTACTTTTGAGCTATATAAAAAAGAATTTGGAGATTTTTGATTCCCACCCCAAGGCATCTGAGGGTATACTAGGACAAAATTTCTTTTTTGCTCGGATAGCGTCTTCATGTTTTCTAATATGTGCTTTGGTGTGCCCCCAGAAAACCAACTAGCGTGTCCATGAAAATGATATATCAATTCGAAAGGATTGTCCAAATTTGTTGTCTTGGGCATCATAACTATAACATTACGATACCCGTTGCCAGCCGCCCTCCCAACCCAAGCTTTAATTACTATGCCAGCATCTTTTGCAATCTTAGCTAAGATTGGAGAGATTTCTGATTCTGGTGCTTGAATGCCCTCGCTTTCTCCTGCTTCCAGAATTTCTGTTATTTCTCCCGGTGGAACTGTTCTAGTTCCTTTTGGATAGTTTTGGTTGGCTGCATAATTAACAGAAGGTACTGTATCTGATATTTTTATCCCTGGCATGTTTATTGCCGCCGTGGTCTTGTTGCAATTTAAAAAAGCATATTTACTTACTATTCCCTCTATTAGCTCAATAAAGTGCTGCTTTTCTGTAACTGGCCTTATATAGATGGGGTCTGTAAAATCATTTTTATTTGTATAATCAACCCAAACTATATCTCCTATAGCTGGTTGTGGAACCAGATCCGTCTGTGCAACGTATGTGGGGTGTAGATCTATAACAAGTTGATGGTCTCCATCTACGTCCCCCCAGTTTTCAGGAGCTTTAATGTGTGCGTGGAGTTCCGGTACTCTAACTTTTATTCTTACTAGTTCGGGTGGATCTCCGCCAACTGTTTCGTTGTTATAGATATAGTGTGTTGCATCATCAGGATCGTCAAACAAAGCTCCGCCTTGTTCCGCCGTTTTTGCTTTCTTTTCTGGTCCAGATTCTACTCTTAACACTATTCCTCTATAGGGACCAGTGTTCTTCAGGGCATCAACTTTATAAAACTCAGAAGCAACAACACTAAGCATACTCCAAGGATCAGAACCGTGCGAAGGTACAGCCTTTCCAATAATTGGCCTCTCAATGGAATTTAATATTCCATATGTATAGTCGCCAGGCTTTCCTGTTAAGTTTACTGAGTTCTTTTTAACTGCCACTATCTACACCTACATCAGCATTAATCATATCAAAAAGATCTTGTTTATCTTCTTGAGAGAGACCTTGGTCTCCCTTTGAATCTTTCTGAATCAGTGCTGCGAGCTTTACAAGTTGTTCGTTGGATCTCTGAAGTGTTTCAACGTACTTTGCTGCAATAAGGCCATATTCTTGTTGTGTTCCGGCTTTCATCTCTTGGATAAGCTCGGTCAACAAAAAATTGGTCATAGCTCTATCTTTTCTGATGTTGTCTGTTGTTTCTTGAATATAGGAATCTAGATCTTTCCGTCGTGCCATTTCTTTTTAAAAGTCCTGTACTTTTCCCTAAGCTTGTTTAGGTTACTTACAACTTGTTTTGTATTGAGACCAGTTAGCTCTCTCAAGTATAGGTAAATAGCTTTTTTATTAAAAATTTCTATATCATCGCAACTTTCAAAGAGTATTTTGACTGCTTTTAAGACTTTTTGTTCATTCTCTTTTAAAAGTTCTTCATCCCAACTTTGCATTTCTTCTGCAAAGCTCATCCAGAATTCCTCTTCTTCTCTTATCTTTTCATATTCATGGTGGGTTACTGCTTGAGAGTCCTCATCCTTAAAGGCATCTTCATAAGAGATTTCCCTTTGACAATTGACTTTTGTTTTTTTGACCTTTTGAATAAACCAGTTTTTTGTGACAATGCTAAAATAAGAAAAAGCTTTGTAGCCTTTGTCCTTGTCGTACTTATCCAAGATCATCGTAAGCCAGATCTTGCAGTCGTCTTTCAGGTAATCTATGTTGGGTAGAGAAGTAAACTTATAGGTATAGACTATCTTGTCAACCATTTCATTGAATGCTGGTTGAATAAATTCAACATAAAGCTCGCCACGACGCTTTTTGTCGGTTGTCTTGGAATATTCAATGATAGCCTCTTCGTGAACAGAGGTGAAATATAAATTCTTTTTTCTTTTTCTACGCTTCTTCTTCGGCTTCGGGTCCGAGTTCTCCGTCATCCTGTTCTTCCTCTTCTCTTGTTAGAGAATATATTTCTTCAAAGTCTCCTATTTGATCAACCATGAACTTTGTGTGATCAATAAGACCTTTAATTGTTTCGTCACCATAAAACACTTCCATTTCATAAAGGCTTTCAAGATGAACCTGAAACTCTTTAAAGTAGCCCATCATGTCGCCCAAGTTGTCCGAGACAAAAACTATTTTTTTAACTGCTTCTCGGTTATACCACAAGAGCACCCCATTGAATGCAATCGAGGCAATGCTCAAAATTATAAAAAACGCAAGCAACCAAGCCATTATTCGATCTCCTGTATCGCCAGTTGTCGATCCTCTTTGAGATCACGCTTGGCTTCTTCAATGTGTTTTTTCACGATATCTCCCACTCTAGGCCCACTTTCTTGTTTTTTGATGCTGCTTAGTTCTGGAATTTGTTTTGTTAAGCAGTCTTGTTCTCCGCACAAATCGCAAGTTGTTGGTGTGTCCAACATAGAATGAAACTTGTCAAACTGCTTTTCGCAACTTGTGCAGTGGTAAGTGTAAATTGGCATCAGTCTAGATTGTGTGGTTCTTTTTTGCCCAACTGAACAATTGGTGGGTTGGTTACGATTAATTCACCTGAGTCGTCTTGGACGAACTCGAAGCCTTTTAAAGTTTTTGTAATGTCTGATTGTTCCATTAGTGCTTTTTGCAGCGCCATCATAATAGCGCCTAGTGCTTGATTTGATAGTGTCATTTTTCCTCCAGTCTACCGTAATCGTCTTCGTATCTAATAATGTCGTCTTCACCAAAATAGGTGCCTGTCTGAACTTCGATAAAAACAAGGTCTGTTTCGCCTATGTTTTTAATTCTGTGTTTTGTTCGCTTTGGAATAAAGATGTCGGTGCCTGCTTCGATATTTCGTTTGCTTTTGCCGACTTCCATCACACCTTTGCCTTCAACAATAATCCAATGCTCTTGTCTGTACTCGTGTGATTGTAGGGACAGTCTGTGCCCTGGTCCTACGATAATTCTTTTTACTTTGCAATCTTCTCCATCATGTAATACGACGTAGTTGCCCCACGGTCTATATTCAATCATCATTTACAACCCTAGTTCTATCAACCTCGGACTTGATCCACTGATAAGTTTTTTTCATACCTTCCAAAAGTGGTTGAGATACTCGCCAACCAATCTCACACTCGTAAAGAGCATTGTCAGAATTCCTGCCATTGACCCCAATGGGACACTTGTAACCATATTTTTTAAAGAATTCTTCTCCTTGTATATTATTTATTGATAAATCTTTTCTAGAAATAGTAATTGCCATCTCGGCAAAGTCATTAATAGAAAGCATCTCTTCGCTTCCAATATTTACAGGTCCATTAAATTCTGAATTCATCAATCTCAAAGTTGCTTCTATACATTCGTCAATATAAAGAAAAGACCTAGTTTGTGTTCCCGGTCCCCAAACTTCAATTGAATCTCCGCTAGATGCTAGGGCGACTTTCCTACAAAAAGCCGCTGGTGCTTTTTCCCTTCCACCTTGCCAAGTTCCTTCTGGACCAAAAATATTATGATATCTAGCTACCGAGACGTTTAAATTATAATTTCTAGAAAAAGCCAACCATAATCTCTCACTAAACAACTTTTCCCACCCATACTCTGAATCTGGATTTGCTGGGTATGCTGAATCCTCCTTACAATTTGGATTGTCTGGATCTTCTTGGTTGTGTTCTGGATACATGCAGGCAGATGATGAATAAAACACTTTTTTAACAGAATTTTTAACGCACTGTTCTGCAACATTTAAATTGATAATTGCAGAATTGTGCATTATATCTGCATCGTTTTCTCCAGTGAAAACAAAACCTGCTCCTCCCATATCGGCAGCAAATTGATAAACCTCATCAAAAGAATTTTGATAATCATTTTTGTTAGTTTGATTTGGTGCTATCATAATCGAAGCAACGAACCTAGGGTCTCTCAAGTCTCCAATTACAAAATCATCTGCAATTTTAGTAATATCAAAAAATTCATGATACTTTAAATCTACACCTCGAACCCAATGCCCATCTTTTTTCAACCTTTTTACCATTGCTCCACCAATGAAGCCACCGGCCCCTAGTACTAATATTTTCTTCATATTAAAGCTCCTTTCTGCAATTATATCACAATAGTATTTAAGTTTTCGTTCTGTCAATCCAGTCTTTTAATTTAGTTTTTGGCTTCCAATTTAATTTTTTTTCAGCCTTAGTTATATCCGCTCTAGTATTTCTAGTCTCACCTATCCTAGACTCAGTGAAAACATAATCTCCGCCTATCATTTCTGCAAGTTCTAATATGCTATATTCAGATCCACAACCTATATTGTATTTTTCTCCAAATCCACTAGTAGCACAAATTGCTTTAATATTTGCGTCCACAATATCCCCAACATAAGTAAAGTCTCTTGTCTGGAGGCCGTCTCCAACTATTGTCATTGGTTGTCCATCTCTTCTCTGCTTGAGAAAAAGGCCAACAACTGTGGCATATTTACCTTTTGTAGGTTGTCTTTCTCCGTAAACATTAAAATATCTAAATATTATTGTTTTTAGTCCGAATAGATTAGTATAAACCTTACATAGTTCTTCTCCACAAACCTTAGACACCGAGTATGGATTCAGACAATCAGAAGGCATATCTTCAAGCATTGGGGGGGTATTTTTTAGCCCGTAGGCAGAAGAGGTGGAAGAGTATATCACTCTTTCTACATTTGCTTCTCTTGCTGCTTGTAAAATATTGCAAGTACCAAGCACATTAGTAGAAACAGCATCAACAGGATTATCGATGGCAGACTGTATTCTAGACTCTGCCGCTAAATGAAAAACAAAATCAACTCCATCAAAAAGCGGCCTAATTTTGGAGTACTCTCTGATATCTAGTTTATAGTTCGAAGCTTTTTCGTTCCAATAGAACGACTCGTGCGAATCAGAAGATTCATTATCAACAACCAAGACTTCGAAATTCATATTTATCAATCTATCAACTAGATTTGAGCCAATAAATCCAGCGCCACCAGTTACTAAAGCTTTTTTCACTTTATTTCCTTAAATGTTTTTTAAAGATTGGACAATTAACATTCCAAGGTTTAAATTCATGCCAATAATGATTGAGATTAATTCTATATTCAGATCCGAGTCCGGCAGACACAGCTATGTCGCCTTCAATAAACTTTGTATAGCCAGCGCAATGATTCCAGCCAAAGCCAACCAACGGATGCTCATAATCATAACCCAGCTCCTTAACATATGAATTCACTAGAGACTGGTCTGTGCCTGGGTATCTGAAAGTTCGATCTCTCTTTAGGATTTCTATCTTTTTATTAAAATTTAAAAAAGATGGATCAGAAACCACCATCATGCCGGTGTTTAAGAAGTTGTATGGTAAGTGAGCACAGTGTTTAGGGATTTTTTCATGATTAACGGCTATGAAAGGTTTATCTCTTGATGCTATCAACAAATCTTCAATATCAGAAAGTAGAAATGCATCTGCATCTATAAATATATACGGCTCAACCTCATTACACAAATTGTACATTTTAAAAAAAATGTTGTGTTGTGCCTTTTTTGATATATCAGAATTAAAACTAAATATATTATCTTTTCGATGTTTATTTATAATTTGTATATTGTTTTTTAATAAAAAATCCTGAACTACTGTTGGAACAGTGTTTTCACTTAAAACCTGTACAGTTATCTTTGGGCAATATTTTCTAATTTGTGTTGCCCAAATTATGCACATATCATTGTATCTTTTGACATCAGGATAATTAAAAATTGTTATTATTTTCATTTTAATTCTTTTTGGGGGTGGCAAACCGTGAAGCCATCTTTAACGTCTACTCTATATCCCTTACTCTTCAAAAATTCTACAACCTCTACTTCTCTCCAAGGTCTATCTGTATCATCAACTATTATTATAACATTTTTCTTGATATCTTGAAAAAGATTACAAAACCCATACCTAAATTCTTTATTGCTTGGTTTGGATGGTATGAATCCGCCTTGTGGGCCGTCTAGAATTATTAAATCATAATCTTTTGGTAAATTTTTACGAAATTGATCAACATCATACCATCCAGTTTCGTTATTTATTTCAACGTGTAAATATTCACTATCATAGTGCCCTATAAAACTATGATCATGTTCAATGCTATACATCTTATTGAAATACTGAGAGAAAGACTTTGTGCTCCTAAATCCTGCGCCTATTTCTAGCACACAAGTATCTTGAGGAAAGTTATTTAAAACATAGTTTATATAGCTACTCATTTAATGTCCTTGTAAAAATTTATTATATCATCTATTGTGCTTTTCTGTAAAAGCTCTTCAATTTTATTCAATTCCCCAGAGGTGTTGACCGCCATGTGTTTTGGCAGGGATTTATAATTCAAACACGCTATTTTATGCTTTTCATATTGATGCATAAAACTTTTCATTTTCTCTTCACTGTAGCAATTTAAAAATTTTGTAATTTTTATTATCTCTTTCTCTGGTTCTGTCATCAAAAATTCATAATTTAAAATAATTTTTTCACCTTTAAATCTTTTATAAAAATTTAAATTTTCTTTGTAAGAACGACAAATGTTCTTTAGTTTAGAAAAAGTTAAAGTTTTCATAAAATTTTTAATTGGTATTTTTTTATTTTTATGATTCCTGCTATAGTAAAAGCTAGGTAGTAATTCTACTGGGTTTCTTTGAGTCACGATTAACTTTGTTGGGCTGTTTCTAATTTCATGGTGGTGGTGTATCATAGTCATAAAAACATTTTGATTTTTAATTTCATATAAAGTATCAATATTGTTATCTTTTATGGTACTTAGAACTGACTTGTTATCATAATATCCGTCACAAACTCCTTCACTAAAAAATTCAACTATATATCTAGTCCAAGTTGAGCCTGTCCTAGGGAACGCTAATAATAAATTCATATTTTTTGACCCCTGCCGTCGATATGATTAATTTGCTTAGGGTATCTAAATGGGCCATAAATATAGCCCTCAACACCAACAAGCATGTTTTCTATACCATCGGCTCTTTTAGGTCTATTGGAAACATCAATACGCTTATTCCACCTTTGTAGATAGCTTTTCCTATCAATGATGTGAGGATTGTTAGACCTCTTGTTTGTTTTACAAAAAGCAATATCTCCGACTTGAATTTCAGTTAACGATTCGTTTAAATTTATATTCTCTCTTTTATTAAACCTAAGATGCTCCATTTGTTGCTTTTTCATGCACTCAATTAAAAGTGGAATATCATGTACTATTGATGGAAGAAATTCCCAATCATGTTCTAGTTGGAAAATATAGTCCGAGTCACAAAGCTTAGTAGATTTTAAATACCCATCTGCCAATCCATTTGTCTCAAAAACAGAACATTGCATGCCTTCTTTTTCAAAGAAAGTTTGTATCTTGCTTGAGTAAGAATGAAAGTTTTTAGATTTAGGTTTTGGGTCTATAAACACTTTAAGGGCGCTAATTGTATTTGCAGAAAAAACTCTTTTCCATGAATTGAAAGTTCTTTCTATCAAAGCCGCAGAGTCTGAGTTCTGTTCGGTGCAGTTTGTAAAGATATTAAGATCGATCATTGTTTTACAAACGCCCCCCAAACAGAAGTTTTCCAAATATATTCAAAATCATCATGATTTTCAAAACTAGATAGATCTAACTGATCTAGACTAGATTCCCACCAATACCAAATATTATTATCAACTAAATAATTAAAACCTTCTTTGTCCGGTGCGAAGTCATGAGTCATGGCTAATTCCCCAGTCTTGATTATATCCGATAAGAAATTAAATTCTTTTGCTTTATCGCCCCCGTCTATCATCCACAATGTTTTTTTGTTTTTTGTTATTTGTTCTAAATAAATCTTAGTTTCTTGTGAGTGACAATTTTTTACTATCATATTCAAGTTGCTGTTTGAAACAGGATAATTCGAATTTTTAATATCAAAAGACCATACAGAACAAACATCTAAATCAGATAAAAATAGGCTCATACCACCTTGCCAAAAGCCTATTTCAATAATAGCCTCTGGCTTGTAATCCTCGACGACTCTCTTTAGCACTTCAAACGCCTCGACCCTCTGGCCAGTTGGCACTCCGCCATAAAAACTACCAGGTGATTTATTAAGTGGACCTCTTCTAGTTATTTTTCTCACATTAGACATATTTTTATACCCTCTTTATATACAAAAAACTCCTCGCTTTCTTTAAACTTTGTTGGTTTCATTAACTTTTTAAAGCCCATGTGTATAAACATTGTTTCCCTGCCATCTTCCAGAATTCTCAACTCTCCTTGTCTCCACCTAGCAGGAACTCTCAAAGGAGGTTGCTCACTTGGTGAGCCATAGTTCTGCATGGGTAAATTGTTTCTTCCCATTCCATACAGTATTTTACTCCTATCATAATTGGCTTTTATCGACAGATCTAGACCAATTTCGTCATAGGCAACATGCGGAAGGCGAAATAGTATGTGCTCCCAGTTTGGATGATGCTTACACACATCAATATTACAAGATGTCTTATATAAATTGAAAGGACCACATAATCTTTTTTGGTCTCCTGAAATTATGTCATATTTGTCGTAATCATCATCTCCAATAAAATTAGAAATATCACCCCATACTATGTCCAAATCACAATGTCCCCAAAACTCATATTTTGTAGAGATTTCAGAAAATATCACCCCGTATGCGGTTTTCCAGTCACACAGTTTTCTTGTGTTTGGCAAACTATACTGCTTATTAAACTTCCTGCTTATTGCTTTTTCAACTTGATCTTTGTTAATCTTCTTTAAAAAAACATTTCCCACGTTATAGTCGCTATTCACATTATCATTGAAAATGTAGAAATGGTAATCTTGATTGTGGTTTGCACTCTTTATAAAAAATTCAATCCAATGAGGTAATTTGCCAAGATATACATTAAACAAGCACGCCCTAGCCATATTTTTCCTCTAGCCTCTTCTTCATTTCATCATGACGACAATACTTATCCCAAAATTCCATACCATTATTTCTAAAGTATTCAAAATTAATATTCTTACTTTTTTCAATTAAAGAATATAAATTACTTAAATCGCCCCTAATACAAAATGTATCCCAATCTACTTCTTCATCAAAGGGATAATCATTCATGCCAGTCTCAATAGGGACTGACCCAACCATCATAGTTTGATAAAGCCTGAATGAGCTGGAGCCTACACCACGGGGGCAGAAAATAAATTTTGATTTTGCGATCTCTTTTAAAAACTTTATTAATTCAACTTTTTTATCTTCTGCTCTTAAGTGAAAAATTCCTTTGGAGTTCTCTCTAAAGTAATAATTATCTAATTTTAGAGTTCTAAATACTTGCCTACCCATATAATGACATTGACCAATAAACATATAATCGTATTCTTTTTCAACACTTCTCAATTCTTGAATAATGTCTGGGTTTTCTTCCATGATTGACCACTCGTCAGTCATCATAAGCGGTACAGCAACAACATTAAATTTCTTATTTGTACTCTTGTTGTAGAGCGGTTGTGCAACGAAAGAAACATCAGATGTTGTGTATCCTAAAGATGGATTATCATCATTTAGGTAATAATATTGTTTATTATTTAGCTCTATAAGACTAGAAGGTTTGAATGGTCTCATACTTTTCTCCCAAAATGTTGTGCATATAAACTAGTCATTTTTTCTCCGAAGACATCAGTATATTCCCAGAAAATCTTTTGTTCTTCTCTATATCTTTCTACCTCATTTTTATGAGAAGTTGATAGTCCTTCTGGGTTCATATAATAGAGCCCCAGAGGGCAATCTTTCTTGATGAATTTTGACCCCCTCCTGACCATCCTAAGCCACATCTCCCAATCCCCTGCATACTTATAGTCTTCATCAAAAACACCAACTGCATCATGGACTTCCCTTCTCCACACCGGCATGCACCCAGGTAAACATTTTATCATAGCTTGTCTAGAAAAAGAAGAAACCGGATATACCTCGCCTAGTGATGAATTATAAGCAAAAGTTTCATTTGGCTTTCTTGTCATAAGACACTCAGAATATGATAAATCAAGATCGGAATTTTCCTCTAGCAAGTCAACTAGTATTTCAAGTTGCTGTTTAGATCTCCTATCGTCAAGGTTTGTATTTGATAAATATTTTCCATCAGAAAGGCTTATACCAACATTCCAAGCAGAGTATATACTAATTCTATCTTTAGTTCGATGATATTTGATATTAGGAAATCTATTCTGATATTTCTCTATCTCTGCTCTTTCGTTTCCAGGGGAATTTGCATCTACTATTATTAATTCACAATCCTCAAATATAGTTTGATCTGTTATATCTTTCAAAAAATCGCTAATAAACAAATCACCGTCATATAAGGATGTTATCAAAGAAACTTTTGGTTTTAAATTTGGTAAAATATTATAATATATCTTATCAACTGTAAATGTTTCCTTAATTGAGTCTACTACGTCTTGTCTCTTTTTCCTTAAAAAGTCTATCAATGCCGGTCCCTTAAGGTGAAACCATCCTTCAGATACGGCACCAACTAGAGAGTTTGTATGAACCTCTATTTCTAACATTCTTGCTTCAACAACCAATCTAGATAAAGTTTCTGGTGTTTTTGGAAAAAACGCCAATTTATCATTTAAAGATATCGCCTTTAAGAAATCAAAATAAGAACCTTTTATTAACTCGTATTCCTTTCCAATCTTCTCGCAGTAAGAGATAGCTCCTTTTGTATTTTTATGCTCAATCGAAGAATCCATAATAGAAAATCTATCTCTTTTTTTGATTGAAGTCAAACTAGCGATATAATCTAGTTGTTGATTGGACCATAAATTTCCACCAACATTTCTAATATTTTCTAGTGGAATGTTTTTTAAAAGTATTTCTGAGTGTAGATTACTCTGACAAAATACTGCTTTGGCATTTCTATAAAATGACACGTTTGTCAAAAATGTGTCAGGAGCCCTATACCCCTTAAACATTGCTGGGTTTCTTGTTGTCAAATATTTGTGATCATGTTCATAGATTATATACTCACAAAACTCTAAGGTAACTTTGACATCATCTCTCAACAATGCAAAATTAGATACTATAAACTTTGCATTAGAATTTTTATTTATAAATTTTAAATCTACTTCTTGTGATTTTATTTTTAAAACTTCATGGCCAGATTCTAGCAAACAATCGTATAGAACTTGATCATTTATCTCTCCACCGCCAAGAACCTCATCACAAAAAAAATCCGAAATAATTATAATTTTCATATTAAGTAAAGATCTTGATTTCTGATGGACTTTCAGATGCCGAATTTGTGCTGAAGAGTCCAAGTGCTAATGTGTCATTAAATTGTTTGTAAATTCTCTCTTCGGAAAAACTATTCTCAATATGTTCCTTTAGTGCCTCTGCCCTCTTTTTGTACACCCCATACTTTTTGAAAACGTCCCTCAAAGTCATCTTATAGGAACCTTGATCAGCATAAGCCCACATAGAATCCTTTTGAAGAACGCCTTCCCAGTGAGCTTCTTTTTGAATATGGCCAAGCGTGTATTCAACTTCAGCAAACTTGCGCTTCATTTTCTTTTTCTTTCCTTGCCGCTCAGGCACATAAAGGAAATCAACTTGTCCACCCCAAGGAATCGTTATCACAGGAAGCCCATAGCCAGCAGCCTCGAATAGGGGCAAACCATAACCCTCACCATGAGCAATATTCACAAGAGCTTTGATTTTTGGGTGTTGATAAAGTGCAGACATCTCTGCGTCCTTCATGTAACCATGAACCACATGAACGGAACACTTCCTATTGGAATATCTTTGGTCACTTAAGAGGCTTTTAATTCTATCTTTTGTAAATTGAAAATCATTATTTGAATTGTTAGCAACCGAGGTTTTAACTACCAAGCCAACTTCTTGATCAATAAACTCTTCAACAAACCACTTAATTGTATTTTCTAAATTCTTTCTTGGACTCCATTGAGAGATGGCAAGAAAGTTAAAATCATGTCTCAAGTCTAAATTGATCTCTGAGGCTTCAACGGGCCTATGTGGGTAATTTACAATCTCGATTGGACCTTTTGCAGAAACAGATTGAGATTGTCCGGTTTGAGAATTTGTTGCATTGTACACAGTTTCTACAAAGCCATATTTTGCGTGTTCTGAGACAACTATAATCTTGTCCATGAGATAGCTTTTCTCTACCCATTGTGGGGCAATCTTTGTTGTCTCAATTCCTGCGGTACAGCCAATATTAATGGGCGCTAGGCGCTCCCATTCATTTGGAATGGTAACTTGCAAGGAAACATCAAACTGCCCACCGCTTTGTCTAAAATGTATAGTCTTGTTAAGCAGGTTATCGATCCACCTTCTTTCCTCAGTGTCCTCCCAGAGCCAACTTGTTCTACCCCAATTGATATTTTGTAGAAAAATATCAAATAGATCTTCTCTTGTTTTTAGAGCCCTCAAGACAAATCTTGCATGCTCGCCGTACCCACTTTGACTTAGGGCTGGTCCCCTAACTAATATTTTTTGCTTCATAGTTCCTCGTGCCTCCAGGTATCGTAGCCCTTTCTACTATCCCAAGAACCGTGTTTCTGGTGAACGTCCTTCATAATCTTGTCCCAACCTTCTTGGTAGTTGACAAAATCATAGTTCTTTAGAACATGCTCTCTACCTTTTTGACCTAGCTCCTCTCTTTGCTCTTTTGTAAGATTATAGAATTTCTCAATAGACTCTAAGAACTGCTCTTTATTTAAGCGGTCTTCATAGATGTATGGAATTTCCTGAGACCCGATAATTGCCTTAGAGCAAGGCTCGATTCCGATTCCAAACCAGTCCTCACCATTGGTCACTTGTTCTTGCAAGCCGCCAGTCATATTTACGATAATAGGGGTCTCACAGGCTAAAGATTCAAGAGTGGCTAGTCCGAATCCTTCTGCGTCTGAAATGTTAATTGTGCAATCAGCCATGTTATAGAGCATGGCTAAACCTTCTGGTGGAATCTTATTTCTAGATATCATAACTTGTCCGTTGTGGAGGCCCAATTCAGTTATGATATGTTCCAAGTCTTGACCATGTTGATCTTTGGGGTCGGTGTGCATTATCAGACAAGCATTATCATAACCAACCTTATCTAAAAACTCCTTAAACCAGTAAATTAAAGTGCCACTTTGTTTTCTTCTTGCATTCCTGTTGTTCCAAAAGAAAACCATTCTGTTTGGATTTTTCTCTCCACCCTCAAAACTGTTCTCTCTAAAAGTTTTTACATCTTCAGGGTTCAACTTTTTAAATATATCCGTATTCACTGCGTGAGGATGGTGAACTACATCGGGAACATCTGTGACTGCATTTACAATTTCATTTGTTAATCTAGAAATTGTTACAATTGTATCATTACAATCATATGCTGGTTTGTTGTATTTGGGTGGCGGATAATTATCCCAAACATGATAATAGACAATTGGCACTAGTGGTCGGATTTCATCCTCCATTTGCCACAGCCACTGCCAAAATCTTGGATCAGTCATCATCCACAGTATATCTGGCTTCTCGCTTCTTATCACAGAACGGATAACATCTTGGGTTCCATATCCATCAACAGGATAAATGGTCCAGGCATCTCCCCACTCTTCAGTTTTCATTGGCTGGTAGTTTTGATGCTTTACAGCGCCACCTAGAGACACAACTTCATAATCACCAGTCTTTAAAAGACCTTCGATCATATATTTTGTCTGTGTGCCAACTCCAGAAGGGCTGAGTGGGTGATCAGAAAGGGTGAGTATTTTAATTTTTTTTGAATTGGTTTCGCTCATAAGTGTACCTTTAGATTTTCAAATAATATGAAAAATATAGCACACTTATTTTGGATTTTCAAATTTTTAATTTCTTTTGCAATGTTCAGTTCTGAACAATTCGCAGCCTTCGCAGTTTAGGAGGTTCTTCACATAGTTCTTTTTTTCAATATTGTGAAGAGCATTGTGAAGCATCTTTAGAGCATTCTTTGTTTTTCTTGGACCGCTTGTTACCCTGAAGATTTCAACATTATCTTTCTTTGCGGTTCTTTTCAAAAGAGCGAAGTAAACTTCAATATCCTTTGGATCAATGCCGTGCTTCTTTGCAAAAAAGTTTTTATAGTAGACTAGCTGGTAGGTGTATTTGGGATCAGTCTTTTTCCTCTGGTCCCAGCCCCAACCACAAGTCTTCCAATCTAATATAACATGCTTGCCATTTTCAGCCTTTATAATAAGATCAATAAAGCCTTTAAACTTTCTGTCTCCTATCTCTAGATCCTCTGGCTTCTCGATATCCTCATAGATCAATTCTTCGACGCCTACAAGCTCAAATTTGCCAAATTCAGCCACAAGAGCAGGAAAAATAAGGTTCGCTAAGTGTTCACCCTGCGGAATCATCTGTTCAAATAATTCGCCGTCTTGGCTGTCTTTATCTTCTAGTTCATCAACAAAATCAAAAAATTTATTTTTAAAATAGGCGGCTGAGTCCTCTTGTTTGATTTCCTTCAAAACAAGCTTTTCTGCAACTTCGTGAAGAGCCTTGCCAAAGCTTGTGAACAAATTGCCATTAAAAGATCTTAGTCCATCTATGTGATTTACTTTGTGATAGTGAGGGCAGTGAAGCCAGTTTCTCAACTCACTAAATGAAATGTGTGACATATTATGCCTCTTCTGCAATTGATTGAATCTTGCCGTAAAGAATTGGACTTATTTTTCTTACAGTTTCTGGATTATCCGCAAAATAGTTCTCGAAACCGTTTGCCCAATATTCTTGTAATGAAGTTGCTCCATAAGGTGAAACAAAAAGATCATATGAAATATTATGAAGAAAAGCATATCCCAATGTCTGATACAAAAACTCATCGAACTCTCTATTGTATTCTAATCTCATAAATTCTTGTTTATTGAAATCTAGATCAAGACTCTTGCTATCGTTTAAGGTCTTAACCCTGTTGTAAAGCACTTTTCTTCTTGTTAGAAACTCTTTTTCAAGATCAGTATCATAAATAAATGCCTCATACTCCCTTTCAACAGCGTGTGCCGTCTCGTGAAGAATATCATCAAGCAAGTCGTCGTTATCTGTTTGATTGTTTGAGATAAAGAGAGCGCCATCACTGTAAAAGGCATTTGTTTGATTTTCTTCAAATTCTCTGAAATGTCCGATATAAATAGAATCTACATTATCAAAGAAAATTTTAGGAACCAGTTCTTCTACCTTTTCTAGGACGGCTGAAAGGCTCACATTGTCAGGTAGTGGTTCTATTGTGTATGCTATGATTCTGTTAAATAGAGTGTGCTCGCCAATCTTATTTTTGGCTTCGCTGGATGGTGTAAAGTTCATTCTTCTGCTTCGGCTTGGCGACCAGCGTCAACATCTTCTAGTGCCTGGTGGTATCCTCGAATCCAATTTTCTTCTGCTACCGCAAGAACTAATTCAGGAAACTGTTCTGCAAGAACATCAACGATCATCTGAACTGTTACACTTTCATTGTCCATTTTTTCGCCAACGTAATTAACAATCATTTCTTTAATTTGTGTTTCTTTTCCAATCAAGCTTTCAAGTGTTGGATTCTTTGTTGCCTCTTTTTCGCTAATACTTTGCATCTTCTCCTCGTGCGTTGTTGTAGTATTCTGTTACAGAGTTGTAATCAGCTAAGATCTTTATTATATACTCTATCTTTCTGGAAGTAAAGAGAATAATGGTTTTCTTCTTTATAACCTCTACACTTTGAAATTTTGGTTTGCAATTAGATATATTAATAAATTTCTTTCTGGCTCTTATTAAAGCCTTTCTATCGCAAGCCTCAGTTTCATGCATATCTATTCTGACGTAGGCCGTCATATCGATATCCATTGGAATTTTAGGAGTTACTAGACTATCCTCATCGAGAAAAAAATCTTCTGTTTGGTAATCTAGCCAGTTAAATTTCATTTGTGTCATAATATCTTTGCCGCAAGTGTGGCCACCCTACTTCTCTCTCCCTTTAAAAGAGTAACGTGGCCAGATATATCATACTCTTTAAATTTTTCAACAGCGTATGTTAGTCCGTTTGAAACTTCATCAACATAAACATTATCGATCTGCTCAATATCTCCAGTAAGGACAATCTTTGTTCCTTCGCCTGCTCTAGTGATTATAGTCTTTAGCTCGTGCATTGTCAAGTTTTGAGCTTCGTCTATAATAATAAAAGCATTACTAATACTACGCCCTCTTATATATGTAAGAGCTTCTATTTCGATAACACCATGATCTAAGTAATTATCTAAAGCTTCATGGTCATTACCCATAAGATACTTTAAATTATCTCTAATAGGAGCAATCCAAGGCATCATCTTGTCTTCTAGAGTACCTGGTAAGTATCCTAAATCCTTTCCCATTGGCTGAATGGATCTTGAAACAATAAGGTGACTATAAGTGCTGCTCTTGCCCAATACCTGCTCTAGACCTGCTGCAATTGCACATAAGGTTTTTCCGCTACCCGCCTTTCCAATGAGTGATACCAAATGAATGTTTGGGTCTCTAAGCAGATTAAGAGCAAAACCCTGCTCTTTGTTTCTTGGTTTAATGCCCCAAGCCGCTCTTTTCTTGGAAGATCCGTTAGATTCAGGCACAAACATCAAAGGAGAACTTTCGTTCAAGTATCTGCCGATAGCAGTCTTTTTTTCGTTTGAAGATGAAACCATCATAACGAACTCGTTTGGGTAAAGAGCAACATCTTCCCCTAAAAACACGTCCTTATCGCCCTCATAGAACTGATCAATTACTTGGTCGTCAACAAGCACTTTTGACATGCCTGTATAGATATCAGTTCTTTTGTTTACAACTTTTTCTTTTGAATAATCTTCTGTGAGAATTCCTAGACTATCGCACTTAACCCTCATATTGATATCACGAGAAACAAGAACAACTTTTCTTCTAGTATCCTCATTCTCGGCCATGAGAGTCAGGGCTGTTGCAATAATTTGGTTGTCGGGTATTTTTATATCGAATCCGTCAGGCAAGACTCCAGTTGAGTAGCCGCGAGCAATCAACAGCCCCTTTCCTTTGTCTAGTCTTGCCCCTTTAATAATACTTCCTTTTTCCCTGAGTAGGTCGAGCATTCTAATAAAGCCACGAGCGTTAGTACCTACGCCATCTTGTCTTTGTTTGTGGTTATCGATCTCGTCTAAAACTTTAAAAGGAATAACGATATCGTTATTCCCATAAGAGTAAACAGAATTAAAATCAGTCAAGCAGACTGAGGTGTCAAACACATAAAATTTCTTTGCCATTTTGGTTCCTTCCTAGTGTTGAGTAGCACTACAACTAAATAGAATTTAGAAAAATTAGAGATATTATTAATTTTTCTATTTTTCACCTCTATCTATTAATGCGGAGGGTAAACGCCATGTTTAAAAGAACTTTTGATCTAATCTTCTTAAAGGTGCTTTTGATCTCAATGTTCACAACCTCCTGCGTCCATGCATCCAATGTGGACGCTGATGATTCCAAGTATAACACACCACTGGACAGAGCGCGAGATGCTTTTGTTATGCTTGAAACATCAGTAATTGCAAACATCTGCGACGAACTAACAAAAAGTTGTCATTCTGAAAGTATTCCTCTTGTATTTGGTTCTGGATTTGTGATCGAACATTCAGATATTCAAGGTTCTTATGTTGCCACTGCTGCACATGTCTGTGAACCTCAGAAACTTCCAAACAAATTTACTTCAAAAGGACTAAGCATTACTGCTGGATTAGAAGTAAGTGCGATCACCAAAGAAAGAAAAAAGTTTACAACTAAAGTAATCAGAATGGATAAAAAAGGTGATCTCTGTTTGCTTTATGCAAAGGATCTGGAGAGGCCGAAACTAAAGATTGCTGCTCATGCTCCTAGACCAGGAGATAGAATATTAAATGTGGCTGCTCCTGCTGGGATTCTCCATAAGAATGCTCCTTTTATTACTGATGGTTTCTTTAACGGCTATGACCCAGAAGCAAACCTTTCGGTTTATAGTTTGCCTGTTACAGGCGGATCTTCAGGTAGCGCCATTATGAACCAAAGAGGCGAGGTCGTAGGTCTCGTGTCCATGATGAACACAAGATTTAATTTTATTGTGTACTCACCGAGTTACGACTCTCTTAGAAGATTCTATGAGAGAGAGGTGTGGGACCACCGCGAATTACTTTTAAGACGAGATTTTCTTAACTAATGGAGGAGGCGGGATTCGAACCCGCGTCCTAAATACTTCACTTTGTTCTTTCATTCACAAGGTTAGTTGGTTTAGTGCTCCAACAAGCAAAGTAAACGATTGTTTACTTTTGGAAAAGGAAAGTAAACGAACCTTTATTTTCGCAACTTTGGATAATAGGGCTGTTGCCACCCCAGCAAGACCTCAAGCGGCCATTGCGTATTCGAATTGGCTTTCGTCAATTAAAATGGTTGAACTTTTTAAAGTTTGCTCAAACTTCCTTGCAAGAACTAATTCCGTACCCAGTCGATACCAAGTCACCCCCAAAATAGCCGCTGATAGCTCCTGATATTAAATACTATCTTCTCGTGTGCGGCAACACCAGCCTATCTTCTATTTAGGAATTGGATCACCCCCTTTATACCGCCCTCGTTATAGACAATGAGTGCTATTCAGGATTTATAGTATATACCTCATTTCTCACCGAGTCCACTAAAATATTTATTGATGTTATATTTTTTATATAAATACTTTAGCTTGTGAAGGTCTACTCCTATAAACCTAGCAGCCTCTTGATTAGACCTGCTCGCTGAGATTGTATATTTTAATACTGCTTCTCTACAAATATTAGGAATGGCACTCCATAAGGGAAAGCCATATAATAAACCACCGGCAACTTTAGTTGATAATTCTAGTTTAAGACCAATTATATCTTCTAGAGTAAGACTAGATAACATAATTTCAAACTCCTCAGTTATCTTACCTTCTTTTCTTAACTTGTTTGAGATTGAATAGTTTTTAGTTTTACCAAAATATCTTTTTGGAATAGTTCTATTTAACTTCTTTTTCCAAGGCATTACTTAACTCTTGACTTTTGGTAAAAAATATGATATAATCTTGTTACTTTATAGCTCTAAAGATTCTTCTTCTTGCTCTTCTTCGCCTTTCAAAGGCATTTCTTCTTTAGTATTTTCACCATGTAACTTAAAGTTTTTAGTTAACCATTCTTCATAATAATCAACTGCTTTTTTATGAGGTAGGACTTGCTTGTGTATTTTTTTAATCTGCTTAGTAACTTTAGGCCAAGTATTATCTCTGGCATATCTAAAGCCTACTTTTTCTTCATCGCTTAAAGTTAAATAAAGCTCTTGTTCTTTTGTTTCTCTTGGAGAAAGATCTTCTTCCTCATCTTCTTCTTCGGGCTCGTCTGGTTCATCTGAAATAAACATTGGGTCATCTTTAGGTCCAACCTTGACATCAACAATTCCATCGTTGTTGTCTTCTAATTCTTTAAGAATTGCTAGATCTTCATCTTCTTCTGAGACATTTGAGGATTCTTCAAACTCTTCTCCTCTGTTTTCCTCAAAATCATTTTTAAGCGCCAATAAACAAAATTTAATAAATCCATCCTGAACCTCAGAACTAGTAAATTTTGACTGATCTTGCTTGACAATTTTGATCACAGCTAGTAAAGTCTCTCTAACGAAAGAGATAGCCATATCCTCAGCCTCAGAGTCAGACATCTCTTCATTTAAGATTCTAGGAGCAATAGATTGAATAGCTTTTCTGAGTTTTTGTTCTTCCAAAAATTGACCGTATTCATTAGGGTGGTTGTCCTTGATCCACTGCTTAGACGATTCTTTTATAATCGATCTAATTTGCTTCCTAAGAATCATTTCTTGGATAAGTTCGTCTCGATTGATATGCATTTATTGACTCCATATTATTCTCCAATAAGAGAATTGTTTTTATTATTGCTAACTGGGGCACCTGCTACACTGCCACCGGCCACTGTAGAAGCTTCTTCAAGCTCCTTTTCACCTAGCAAGAGCTTTTTTATTACAATCTTTAATCTTTCTTTTATTAAAGACTCTAAAAGCTCTCTTGTTTCATTCTTCTGTTTTGACATCGACAGCCGCCTCGCTAACCTGCTCAGGCTTCTTTCTAGATCTTCTAGTTCTAGGTTTCTTCTTTTCAGGCCCAGGCTCTGCACACGCCTTGCAGTCTTGGTCTTTGGACTCCAAAACTTTATCGCATTTATCGCACTTAAACTCCTCAACTGGCGTAGGGGCAGGGGGAGTTGCGGGCAAAGTTTCTTCAACTTTAGGCTCTGGTTGTGGATTTGCTGCCTCTGCTAGTCTTTTTGCTCTTGCAAGCTTCAATGCTCTTCTTTTTCTTGGGCTAGCCATTGTTTTTCTCCTATTTCGACCACTTCTTTGCAAGCTTCTTGTAAAGTTCTTGCTGATACCACTGCTGATCTGAGATTTGAGTTTTTTCCTGCAATGGTTGTGGCTTTTCTTTATTTTTTGTTTGTTTTTGCTTTAAGATTTCTGCAATCTTTTTTTCAAGATCTTTTTTTTCTAGACTTTCGTTAATCATTCCTTTTTCTTTTTTCATCTTATCTTCAAAGTCCCTGAATATCATTAAATCGTCGCCGTTACTCAATAAATAGGCTTCCATTTCCATTTTTCTCATTTGATCGTCATCTTGAGCATAACCTTGATAAAGGGGGCCTGAATCATCGAATTCGCCACGACAGTTTTGTGCATGGTGTATTAGTTCGTGAGATATTGATCTTAAGATATCTTTTGGGTGCCTATTATCAACATAGACAACCACTTCAAGATTGTCTGGATCGTAATAGCCTGTTTTTCCTAATATCTTTTTAGCATTATCGCTATCAGATTTCAGAATAATTGTAACAGGCTTGTCGATGCTGAGTCTTTTTTGAGCATAGGGATAAAATTCATCTATAAACTGCTCAATATTAGACATATCTTTATCTGTTTTATTTAAGAATTGATATTTCAATTTTTTAAAAACTTCTTTAATAGAGAATTATATATCTTTTGGTTTCTTTTGTTAAATGATTCTTGAAGAGTTTTGCCCTCAGTCATTGTGTAATTGGATAGATCTTTTCTTCTGAAACCGCCCCCTGGATTAATTGTTGTATTAAAAAGTCCATGTAATTTGTTAGCTCTACCTTTGGCCTCATCTTTCAGGTTTCTCTTCAGATAATTAATAAAACCTCTTAAAATATTTTGTTTTATCTCTGGTTTGTTGTCATGTAATTGGTGTATGAGATAGTTTCTAAGCAATTGGATTATAAGTCGGTCTTTTTGGTTACTGTTTGCAACAAGCCACTCTTCTACAGTTGTGTCTTCAAAATTTTGTTGCAACCACTCATCAAAGATTGTTTTCTTTTCTGTTTCTTGATTTTCAATCTCAGTTTCTTGATCTAGTTCTTCACTATCGGTGTTAGTTTGCTCTTCACCAGAATCACTTCTTTGCTGTTCTTTGCTTTTTCTTAGTTGTTTCTTTGTTGAGATTAATTCTACTCTACTTGCCTTTAATTGTGCGGCTATATCTGACACGATTATTTGAAGTATTCTAGTATCCACATCAGAGTGGTTCTTCCTCAAAGTCGCCAAAAGTGACTCTTTTCCAACAGTCAAGTTTACGTTTTCTGCAAGTACTTTAACTTTATTTTTTATCGAGGGGTTGTCTTTTAAGAAGTCTTTAATTGTTTGAGAAATTTGTGTTGCTTTTTCTTTTGGATCTTCAACACCTGCTGCTTGCAGCCTATAGAGAGCAGAGGCACGAGACAGAACCTTGCCAGGCTTGGGATTTTTTCTTAATTGTCTAGCTTTTTGTGCTGGTTTGGGCTTTTTTTGTTGTGCTGGCCGATCTTGTTGTTGTGTTGGACTACCGCTTGCTGCTGGCTGCGCTGGGGGCTCTGTTGACTGTGCTGGACCACCGTCTGCTTCTGGCTGTGCTGATGGTTCTGATCTTGTTCCCGTAATTGGGGTACTCGGCGCTAGTACCCGTCGAGCACTTAGATCGAGCCGATCTCCATCAATTGCCTCTAGTGTACCATCTGGATTTTCTTGAAGATTGCTAATCAACCCTTCAAGATTTTGAATAATTTTTTTTGTTCTTTCGTCACACTGTGAGGGGTTTCTATCACACTTTTTCTTCAATGGTGCCAATTGTGATTGTAGTTTCTTTATTAATGTATTGGCGGCTCTCCTATTTGATCTTGTATTTGCTCTGTCCCCAACGCTCTTAAAGTAGTTTTGTACTGAATTTTTGATATCTCCGCCGATAACACTAACATAATCCAAAAAACCTTCTTCTAGCTCTTGTTTTTCTTGCTGTTCTTTAATGATTATCTTAAATTTAGGTTTTGAATCGCTACTCATTTGCTTATTTATCCTCCAAGACATACTATTTTTATAGATCTTAAGCAAAAAAATACCCCATTTAAGGGCCAAAAAGGGCCAAAAATGGGGCAAAATATACCTTGAAATGGGCTATTTTAAAGCATTTTTTGCACTATAAATAGCCTAAATACGACCCTTATCACCAGAAAAATAGATGGAAATGCCTGTTTCTCCTAACTTTTCTTCAAAATATGTCTTAAATGACTGCTCTGAGGGGAAACTATGCTTAATTTTGTTGCAAAACAGGCTCCAACGCTGTATTTCGCTTAAAATATCCATTTTATTGACCACCAAATGGGTTACACCGTTGATTTTAACCGCTTTTTCGAGTAATTCCCACTCCATCCAGTTAACTTGGCGCTTTCTACCCGTTGTAGCGCCATATTCTTGTCCTAATTCGCAGATTGTGTCGAAAATAGGGTCATCACCACCGAAATCCTTTGCTCCAACGTATGTTTCATAGCACTTTGCCACTCCCCAAACGTTTCTAATGGCTTTTGGAGGTATGCCATTGAGCATTGCACCTGCAACAGTGCAGTGAGAGGAGGTAACATAAGGGTAATCACCCCAATCAACGTCCAAACCAAAGCCCTGAGCGCCTTCAAACAGGGCAATAGTGTCCTTTTGATGCATTTCTTCAAAGAAATCAACCAAATAAGGCTGTAATTCTCTTACATCTTCTGCCCTGACCCCTGTTCTGGCGTACTTAGCGGCATATGCAGGACCATTACCACGCTTTGTGGTGCCAATACTAGTGTCAGATGAGTCTGAGTTAACATGTTCGTCTGTAATAATGTGTGCATTCTTAGCAATTTTAACTAAATCTTCAAGATAGGGGATGCCTCCATCCCTTAACATGTCCATTTCTTCGAAAAAACGATCAACATTAACAACACAACCAGGTCCAATGACCGATTTAACGCCAAAAAAGACGCCAGCAGGGATGTGATGGGTTACAAACTTCCTTCCTTCGTGATAAATTGTGTGTCCCGCATTACATCCACCGTTATATCTAACAACATGGGTGTATTTACCCTTCTTGCAGAGGTGATGAGTTACTTTTCCCTTGCCACAATCGCCATACTGTAAGTCTACGATAACGTCTACAATCATTTTTCCTTCCTTTGTTATGAGTAGATTGCAATTCCGATGATATGATAAACAAAAATAAAGAAATAAATAAGATTACAAGCTAAAACACCTATTTTAGCAAAGATCTTGTCTATTCCTGCTAATAATATAACACAAGAAGCTAAAGTTATGTTGGTTTTTGTTAGAATAAAAGGCAAATAGCCTAAATGAAGCACGTTAGCTAAGAATATGTTGTATTCATAGGCTATTCCTAGCTCTAGCTCGTAGATTGTGAACTGTAAGTCTAAAATACTAAGGATACACAAAGAAAAAACTAGGTACTTCCATACTTTGTTAGCTTTTTCTTGGTCTAGGCTCATTTTTGCCTCTCGACCCACACTCTAAGCAATAATCTGTCTCCTACCTCGCCTTCTCTGGCGTGTAGGACTTCTTTATTATCAAAAATAATACCTTGACCTTTCTTGAGGTTGTATGATGTTATTTTATCGTTGTATTTAATGAGGGTATTGGCTTCTCCGCCCCTAATACAGAAGAGGCCGACAACATCTATGCTGTTTTTTGAAGCTTTTTCTTTTGAGTAGTCGCCATCTCGATGAAATGGGAGCGGAATATCCCTTCTTGAGCCTCGCCCCGATTGATCAAATGAGCCAACAAGCGAGGTTTCAATAGGTTTTCCGTATTTTAGCATTTGTAGGAGGAAGTCTTCTGCTGTGGTGTCGAGAAGTTCCCAAGGTTGGTGTGGTGTTCCGATAATCATTTTTTAACCTTTCTAGTGTGAGGTATATTATACCAGAAATGAATAGAAAGGTTAAAAAGCTAAATCATTCAAATACAAAACCAGCAGAGCTAGAAGCTCTACCCATAACAACAAACGTGGAATCAGTACTGACAATCTCAAGATTATCGCTAAGGAAAGACTCAGTAGAATTTGTCTTCACAGAAGTCGCAGCATCATTACCGAAGGTGCCGAGGTCTTTGGAGCTTCCGGCACCACCATCAGTACCAAAAATTAAACCAACGATGTTACCATCGGCGCTCCCCGATAGTGTAATCGTTTGAGAGGTTGTCTCAACAACAAATCTAGCGTTCCAGCCTGCTACTGGGGTTGGTAGTGTGATAACCATCGCGCCAGTAGGGTTGAGAGAATAAATCTTTCCGGTACTAAACTCGTCAAGTGTAGTGTCAGCGGTAAGGTTTTCAAGTAAAAATAATTGATTAAAAATTTTGTTTGTGTTTTGTTGACTCATTTGTTAAGTTCTCCTTTGATCGTTTAAACGTTCACAATAAATAGTCAATAGGGGTTTAAAATCATTAAACCGCTTGTTTTTTCTTTCCTTTAAAATAGTCATGCATCCAGACTAACTGGAGATAAAACATACTATCCTCGCCAGTGTCATATTGCATGAAAGCCATTAAGATTTCTGGAAATTTATTAACTTGATGTTCAGCATATTCATTATATGTTTTAAACTCGGCTGCTTCTTCTAGGCTTGTTGGGTCGAAGACACCGCTTTCAACCAAATTCAAGAACTCTAAATATTTTGATCCTGATTCGCTATCACTCATTTTTTTCTTCCAAGTTTAGATTTAGTTATCTTCATTGACAATATTTCCTCTTATCTATTTCTGGGGTCGATATCCATATCGAAACCAGGATCAATGAGCACAAGAGTTTCTTTTCCATTTCTTATTGCTGATCCCAAGTTGTCTGGCCTCAAATCCCATAATTGAAAATCTTCATCAAGTTCGTCATGAACTCTCAAAAGCTCTTGGTAAGTACGGTCACTTGTAATTAGTTTATACGCGCTTTGCAATCTTGGTTGTAGATAATTTTCTACTTTATTTACAATTTCTTCTATAACTGCATTATTTTTATCTAAGTTTTCGAACACAAAATCCTCAAACCATTCATCATCAATAAAGCTTTCTTCTTCTTCTTCTTGTTCTTCTTTGGGATCAAACACTTGGGAGACCATAGTTCTTACACGGGAAATTATATTGTCATAAAGAAATTTATAAGAAGACTTACCCCTAAGCCCCTTATTGCCAATAATAAGCAAACTCCACGTTGCCACAAACGCGCTTTCTTTATCCGCAATGGAGTGATATGTTGAATGGATGTCTGGAATCATAAATGCTTTGTCTAATGGCTTTTCTTTAGTAAACGGAAGCAGTTTGTGTATGTCATCAAGAGTGTATTTTTGCCCTGCGGCTTCGGTTATCAGGTCTGGGACCAATTCTTTGAGTTCAGTCCTTATCTGATCGAATTTCTGGTAATTTTTGGAGAAGTTTGGAAAAAACTTTTTTATCGGAGCCCAACTTTCATTGCCGAAATAATCGTCCTTGTGTTTAAATTTAAAAATATTTACTCTTTCTACCTCGATCCAAATGCCATGTGGGTGTTTGCTGTAAACTTTCGGGAACATTGGGGATAAGGTTTGGAGTCTTAAACTTGCCTCTTTTAAGTTCATAGACATGCCTTTAGAAATTTCTACCTCTTCTTCTTCCTCTTCTTCATCTTCTTCCTGTTCTTGTTCTTCTTCTTGCTGTTCTTGTTCTTCTTCTTGCTGTTCTTGTTCTTCTTCCTCTTGTTCTTCCTCTTCATCTTCCTCTTCTTGTTCGGGTAGGTCGAGAGCAAGCTTTATAACTCTATCTTTATTTTGATTATCTAAAAACACAATCCTAAACGAGCCCAACCCAAGCTTAGTGAAACCTTGTTCTTCTAAGCAAAGCCGATCCTCGTAAGAAAAGGAGCTTTTACCCTTTGCGTATTCTTTGTTTTTGATAAGGCACTTACCAATTCTTTGTGATACGCCAGACAACCCTGCTGCCTTGTATTTTTTAAGAGCTTTAATGTTTTCATCTTCTTCGCTAGAGTAGTCGTATTTTTCTCTAAGGGCTTCTAGTATTAATTTTTTTAAAATATTGCTTGTTAGTTTCATTGTTTAATCTTTTTAATCCCGAATAGTTTTTTAGATCCATCTAGACCGGAGATCATTTCTTCAAAAGCTCCGCCTTCAATAAACTGGACAAAATCTGCCCATGCTCTTGCTTTATACTGCTGGGCTTCTGTATCAATCATAGAACCAAGGTATGTAAGATCGGCATATTCGTCAATGTCACGCTCTTCGTCCCGTATTAAAGTACCATCCAGCAACTTATCATAAAGTATGTCATGTTCGTTATAGTCATCTTCATTCGGCCTTTCCCAAGCATCGTCGGGCAACAACTCAGTATCTTCTGGCATGTATGTCTTTAATGTTCTTAGCTCTTCCACCCTTAATCCATTTCGAGCATGATCAAGCATTGCTTCTTTTGAGTACTCATTATCAGACATAAATCTGTCAACGTATTGGCAAGTTTGAATTTGTTGATCAATACTTTCTGAATTGGGGAAATCAAAATAGTTTTTTACAATCTTGTGGATTTCTTTTGGGTTTTTATTGAATCTAAATTCAATCTCGGTTGTATATCTAGGTTGGCTGTTTCTTGACGATGTGTATCCTGTTAGTTTTAATAGGCTAGGGTCATAACAAACCAGAACATGGCCATCTTGAGCGCCATGAAATATGAGACCTTTTATTGCGTCTCTTACATATTTTAGTCTGGATAGTTCAAGTGCTAGCCCACTACCAAAATATTCATCAGAATGTTTTTTGACTAACCCCGCTGTTTCTTCGTTGAGGACGCCGAATGCCTCCAACTGTTCTTCAATCGTTGTGGCACTTGATTTATAGTCTTCTATCTGGTTATCGTCATGGTTAGATGGAATCACAAGAAAACTTTGATCGACTGCTGATTTGGAAATCTCAAATTGAAGCGCGAGAGGGCCGTATTTATTATAACTAATATCTCTTGGGTCCATAACGGTATAGACGCCCATTCCGTACATTGCTCCATTACCAGGAGTAAAGCCCTTCTCTTTTATCATTCTTGCTCTTAGTTTGACACCAAACTTATCCATAAGCTCTGGGTCCATTTTGCCACGCTGTCCCGCTGATTGGCCACCCCATCCAAAAGCATGCCAGCATAGAAATTTACCACGCTTTTCAACAAATGCTTCCAATATTAATTTTTTTAGGTATTTTGATGTTAGTTTCATAACAGTATTTTATTTTTTGAACTTTGGTGGCGGATCTGGTTTGTGTGCTTCTTTTTTCACAAGCGTTAATTTATCAACGTGTAGCTTTCTTATCCAAGGCTGGCAGTTGTAACCAGACCCTTTGCAGAACACAACAAAATAAAATCCTGTTTCGTTCTCACACTCCATCAACACTATACCGTCATCATAAACATCCGATCTAAGTCTAACGTGATCACCAGGTGAGAACTTGTTCATTTTATTTACCCCTTGTGTTTAAAATATTGTACCTGCTTTTCTCTTTTCTTTGCACCGCCCTTGGTCCCATAGCAGCCAAGCTTTTTCTTTTTGCCTTTTTTTGTTTTCTTCTTGGAATAAAGACACCACTTGCTGCCTGTCTTGCGGATCTCTTCTTTGATTGGTTGCTTAGAGGTTGATCTTAATTCATCTGCGAATTGACTTATAGTGTATATCGTGTAATATTCGACCTTATCACCAACAAGTTGCCGGTTTCTGCCGTGAAATATTTTTTTTATATTGTTCCTAAGCCGTGTTGAAAAATTAACAGGCTTTGAGAAATGTTTTTGATTTAAGATCTCGCCCGCTTTTCTTGCTTCATCTTCTAGAAAAAAATAGGATGTATCAGAGTACAATTTTCTTTTATCTGGTAAGATAATCTCATAAAGCCTCTCATACTCGTTATCTGTTTTTAGTCGTTTGATTTTTATCTTGACCCCTCTGAACAAATATTTCAAATTTAATAAAAACGAATTAGATCTTGTAACATCAAATTTTACATCTAGAAAATCTGCAAGCTTAACGATATGGTCGTAGTATTCTTCTTTCGGGAGACTTCCGGCAGAGCCCTCAACGCCGGATAATCTTTTTTCATTTGGAGATAGTGTAGCGACAATTCTTGGCTTGTTTTTAGAGTCAACCAAGATCAGCATTGTTTTGTCAGAGTCTAAAGACATAACGCCTGTCGATCCACAGTTTTTCATTTCCCTTCCAACAAACTGACACTCAGGACCAACGTCAAGCCACCTATGGCCATCATCAAATGTCATTACTTCTTTTGACTCGGAAAAAGCTTTGATTCGTGAATACTTGGCGGACGCATCTTTAAAAGACATTTTTGAATATTGCTTAAATTCTTGTTTTTTTATTTTTTCACGATCTTCGACAATATCTCTTGTAAAAAATGTGGCATCATCAACGAGGCCGTCGCGTAGTTGTTTTTCCAAGTATGGCTTGGCATTCTGCATGCCTTTTTCTTTTAATCCTATCTTTGCCCATTTAGAGTCACCCCTATCGCTCCATTCGTCTACTTCTATAAGTTGATTAAATCTTTCTTCATCATTTACTCGAATGGCCTCCAACATTTTTACACAATCAAGCAGACTCAAGTCAGATGGTGATTGGTAGTGGCTTATGCCAGAATACCAAGGGCCGCCATATCTAGACTTTCCCTGATACTCTTTAAACCACTTGCCATATGTTGTGACACGATTGCCAAAAATATCTTCAAAAGCTTCCTCTAAGGATTTGGGAAACCCAAGATTGCTTGAGAGGGAACCCTCATTTAATGAGAGGGATTCTTTTAATATTTTTTTCTTAACTGATACCTTTATCACTCTTTGATCTCCACGATAAGTTTTCCACTACCTTTAATTACCCTGTGATAAGTGTATTTGGGAATAAAAAGCACATCGCCTTCTTTTAATATCTTTGGAAGTTCATTGTCCATTTGAAACTCCCAGCCACTTGACTCTAGGATGGTAACGGTTCTATCTTCACGATCCATGTGCCAGATAAGTTCTTCACTGTCAATGTCCTGACTAAACTCTCTGATAAATGTGGACTCATCTATTTGTTCTTGAGAGAAGGGCATGCTATCTGCTTGTTTTTTTTTATAACGCTCTTTATAATACTCAAGTTCCTCGTCGTAATCTGTTATTTGTTCGTCTATTACTTTACGGTGTTCCTCTGTTGGAAAGATCTGTTTTAGTCTATCAAACTCTGCTTGATATTTTTTCTTTACCTCTTCGGGGGGCAGAAGTTTATCGATGGTTGTGTGTTTATCGTAGTCAAAAAACTTTTCATAACTATTTTCATATTCGAATTTAATATCATATGGCCTGATGAAATCAAATATATTTTTGTATTGTATGAGAGTGGCCTTTTTCTCTTTTTCATCCCAGATTTCTTGTCCCAAATAGATATTTCTATGTTTTATTCTTTGAACATCCTCTATTGTGTTGTCGATGATCAATGGCTCACCGTCAGTTCCGGCCTTACTTAGCTTGTCTGCTTTGAAAACATATATTTCTTGATTAAGCAATCTATCGAAAAGAAACCCTTTAGCCTGACCGGCAAAAACATCAAGCCCCACAGGAGCTTCAAAAACTACTTTGTCTTCACCATAATGCAAGACTGGGTATGCGGAAATACCAGCTTCATATTTCTGATGCACCATGCCGCTAGACCAGTCATCAGAAGATAGTCGCTCATATTCCATTCTAGGATCGTGTATAACAGAGTTTTTTACCTCTCGTGGGTCTCCGAACCTCAAGAAGTATTCACCCCCTTGAGAAAAATTTTCTTTTAAGTGCCTCCGCCAGTTTTCAAAGATTAACTTCATTCTATATTCTCACCAGAAACGGCCTGGGACATTCTTGCCAAAGTATTTGTGTGCCCTACAAGACCAGTAGCCTGCTTTGGTTTTATCTTTTTTCTCTGCACACTTGTGTCTTTTTGCAAAAGATGCGCGAGCTTTTGGATCATTCCAGTTGCCTTTCAATCCGCCTTTCTTGTCTCCAAAGGTAACTTTTTTAACACCACCTGATTTACTTCGAACAAAGACTTTCCACTTTTTGCCGCCGCCTGTGTTTAGCGAAGGTTTGTTGAGAGGAGGGTTTTTCTTTTTCTTTTTTTTACGCCTCTTTTTAGCTTCCTCAATCGGCATCGGCATATCAAGAGGGACCATCTCGCCTTCATATAAAGCGTATTCGCCTATGTCTGTTTCGAGAATATAATATTCTTCACCTTCGTTTAGTTTGTATTGGCCTTTATTATAGAGATCTCTAACTTCTTTGAATAAAGATAAAAACTCTTTAGATCCCGGCCTGAATACATTTCTATCAATTCCAACATCGTGATCTATGTGATACTGAAGAGCCTCAGAAATAATAGGCTTTTCATTTGACCATTTTCTGAAGCCTTCAAATAAGTTTTGCATTTTCATGATTTACTACCATCATCTGGTTTAGAGTCTGCCCCATTTGGAACACCGTCACCATCTCTATCGTAATTCCTCTTTTTGTACTTTCTTGGGTTTTCAACTTTTTTGGATTTTTTCTTTTTCTTCTTTTTCTTTTCCTCTAAAGTTTGTTCTTCTTCGCTTACACAGTTGCCTTCTTCTAGTTCTCTTCCTCTACATCCTGTCTCTTCTAGTGCTTCCCTGATTAGAGACTCCAATAGACTTTTTGTTAGTTTCATTATTTTTTCCCCTTTTTGGATTTTTTGCCCCAACTCTTACCACGACCTCTTTCTTCGCAGGCTCCGGGCGTTGGTCGGCAAGCTGGATATTTTGATCTTTTTTCGCCTTTTTGGCGACCGCAAGGCTTGCATTTTTTGCGACCTGTCTTCTTATCTTTGCGGCATGTATTGCAATCAACCCAGCCCTTGGCTTTGCCTTTACCGCCTCTTCTGCCAAACCAGTCTCTTAAAGAGCTTTCCTTTGAGGATTCAGTACCGGCTTTCTTTTTACGTTTCTTTTTTTTGCGTTTTTTTTTACGCTTCTTTTTTTCATCTATTCTTTGAGTGCCATCAACATCCACCCAAGCATCGTCGTCAATGATATAATCCCCGTGCTTGTGTATCGCAACATCTGGCATCTCCTGAACAGCGGCATCTATAGTTTGCTTGTCAGAGCCGGTATGTTTTATCAAGGCATCCATACCGGCAGCGCCACCTTCATCGTGAAGAGCTTTTCTTATTTTGCTTTTTAGTGATGAAACAATTCTAATTCTTATCATTTTTCACCCTTCCATATTTTACCTTGCCTGCACTTAACTACAGCGCCAGAGGCGTAGGCAGAGGGCCAAACGTCATACTTGCGCTTTGCAATTCTCACACATCTATCCCCTGCTTTCTTTTTCTTCTTTTTACGTTTCTTTTTCTTCTTTTTACGTTTCTTTTTCTTTTCGTCTAATTGTTCTTTGTTTTTGTCTTGCCATTCTTTTGACTTTTCGTCGTTTTTGATTGGGCCACCTTTTGCCCATGTTCGGCAAGATCTTGCAGAGTGACATTTAAAATGATGCATCCAGCAATAGCCTAGCTCACCGTCGTCATCAGACGTTTCACCTGGCATACAATCTTTCATTCTTGGAGAGATATCAAATGCAACACAGTTACCACAAAGAGATTTTTTTGCAGCCTCCTCGGCAGTATCCCAGTGGTCTGCAATATCCTTCCAGTAGCTACCCGGCTCATCAACATTAAGAGGGCCATATTGTATATGATCTGCTTTTATAGAGGCGTCCCTATTTTTTGTATTTAATTCGAGATCTTGAGTTGCTTCGGGGCAAAGCTTGGCTTTACCGTCTTTTCCTCTGATTATAATCCTTATCATTTTGCTGCTTCCTTTTGATCTCTGTTATTTGTTGTTTGAGATCAAGTAGTTCTTCGTCAAGCTTTTCTATTTGCTTAACATCTATAGATTGTTCGTCTTTATAAATAGATCCTTTATTTGATTCCTGAGCTTGGCTTGTCTTGCCACTGGCCCAAGAAAGATAACTAATCAACAGGACGAACGCGATCCCTGAGAATATCCTTAATGTCTTTGAGAGTTTCATTGGCATTGTCTAGCCTCTCCTTTAGTAGGGCAAGTGTTACTTTATTTTGTTGGACAACTGCGCTGATCTCGTTTGCCTCTTCTATATCTGCCTCCATTCTTGACATGTTCTCTGCCATTACGGCGCTATTAACTTCTAGCTTGACAGCCCAAAGGGCAACAGGAATGACTAAGACAGATAAAACAGTTTTAGCGTGCTCAAAGGTGAACTTCATGCTTTTGTTTCTCCCTTACTGTAATTTTCTTATTCCAAATAATTAGTTATTTTTTTTATAAAAACAGTTGACAAAATATTGTGACTGTGTTATATTTATTATAAATGAAGATACCCTGATGGTAGGGGAGCGGCGGAAAACACGCAGAGTTCTACTGGCGACATGCATACACGACTCGGATCAAGGAATAAGACAGCCAGGAATACTTGATCTTTTACAGGTATAAAATCCTGTCTCCCTGTTCAGGTGGGCGCAGCATGCGCGGTGGGTTGGGTAGCCCACGCCTCTTAATCTCTATAAATCATTCTGCTAACAAGAATTCTATTGTGAAAGTTTTCTTGCAAATAATCTTTAAGCTCATACTTAATGTCCAAGTCCCACTTGCCTTCAACCCAAATAAAAACTTGTTTGCTGGCAGCATCATATTCATGCCACTCGACTATTGTGTCTTCAAACTTTTCTGCGAACAATAACAAATCTTTTTCCATTTTCTTTCTGTTGATCTTCTTCATTTTGTCTCCGGATAAAATAGTTGAACCAATATCATAATAATGGCAAGAACAATGCAGATCATAACCTTTGGCCTGAACATGCTCTCGCCAACAAAGTACCACGTCATAAAGGGGAACACTGTAAAGCTAATTGCAAATCCAATTAGCCTAGCAGCCCATAAAGAATTGGTGGCTTGAACCATATAGGTCCAGCCCCAATAAAAGCAAAAGGCTGCGGGAAGGGAAAATAAAACAATATTGAGTGTGGGGTGATCTTTCCACCAGTCAGAAATATATTGCAGGCTGCATTGAAACCAGACCAAGATCTGGCCTACAATTGTCAAGAGAGCAGAGATAAGAACTATTTTCCAATTCATGGATTCATTATATCACTTATTTAGCTCTTCACGAATAATTTGTTTTAATTTTAATTTAGTTATTTCTATTTTCTTTCTGCTGATCTTCTTCATTTTTATTTTTCTTCTAGTTGGTTTCTAAGAGTATTTAAAATTTTGGATACCCTTTTATGATCGAGCCTTTAGTTAGCATTTTGAAATACTTTTTGAAAAGTTCCATGTGCTCTGCCCGCGCTTTCCTGTCAGAGTCTCTCATAGCACGCGGACGGTAGCGACTGCCGTGCAGGTTTCCTTCTGGGCGCTCTATATATCCTTCACCTTCCTCTGTGTAAGGGAGCTTTCCATCTTTTGGCCAACTTTGATCTAAACCTTGGACATATATTCTTATACCTTTGAAGTTGGCCCCAGTAATGTCACTCCCAGAAAAAATGTAATTTTCTTTACCCAAAGCAGGGTCAATAGAAAAAATAGCATTTTCAAAATTTGCATTTTGCAAATCGGATTTTGAAAAGTTCACATTTCTGAGGTCTTTACCTTTAAAACCTTGTCTACTCAAATCTTTGCCTGAATATAAACTCAAGTTTCCATCGAAAGGCTCAGGATCTATAAAAAGAGAGCGATATTTTTTCTTTATTTCGTTTGCCTTTTCTTTGGCGACCGGATCACTACTTTCTAAGGCTTGATTAACAAGATCTATAAACGGTTGTCGTAGGCTTCCTTTTTCTATAGTCCCTGCTGCTTTAAATTCTTTCTCTTTCTCTTCCAGCTTTGAACCCAAGTCCCCATTGGCTTCTAAATCCAAGTCGCCAGTGGTGCTTTTCTTGCCCCCAAAAGCGCCTTTAAGTGTATCAAAAATACCTTCTTTATGGAGTTGCTTATTTAACTCTTCACGAATAATTTGTCTTAATTTTGATTTAGTAATTGAATTACTATGGTTATTTATAGATTCATTTGTTTGCAAATTTAAACCATTAAGAACTTCAATAGCACTGGTTAAAGAATCGGTATCTAATCCCTGCATTCTTTCACTGATGCCCTCTAGACCTTGTTCAAATAAGAGGTCTATCTTTTGTTGAACTCTTTCATTTTTAATTTTTTTAATATTAAAAATTCTATAGATAGAATCAACATCTTTTTCTTGCAAAGCTTTCACTACACCTACTACTTTGTCACCATGATCAGAGAAAAACTTTTTAGCGTTAGTGACAACAAACATTAATTTTTTATTGCTCTTTGCAGCATTAATTAAGTCTCCCGCTTTTTTAAGTTGGGGAAATTTATCTAAAATTTTTATAAAATAAATGCCAAGTTTGCCACCTTTTCCAACTGCATCTCCTATTGCTGGCACCATTGATATAAAAGAAAAAATTGCATTTAATACGTTTTCAAATTTACCTTCTGACTCCACAAGAGCCCTCAATAAAGAGACCACACCATTAATAGCATCTGCAATCTCACCAGCGCCAGGTATTAGCCCAACTAGGTCCAAGACACCTTGCGCAGCGTCTAAAAAACCTTCCTTTAGTAATTTTTTATTATTTATATAACGAAGATCCTCGTTTAATAAATCCAATCTTTGTTCTAAGATCTCATAAGACATCTCTTCTGAAATTATTGATTTTAATTCAGTCTTTGTAATTTTCACTCCTCAACCTCCATTGGCAAAGATTCACTGCCCAATCCAAAATTGCCATGCTCATCATCAGGGATAATTCGCATAATCTGATAAAATTTGTTTTCTGCGTCTTGCTTTGACCAAGCAGCATCTATTTCACGATATTGAACGGGCGTTGCAGAATAAGCACCGCCACTGCCCCTATAGCCATCAGCAGCCAATCGCCACATTCGGTCTTCGGCATGGTCATAAATAAATAAGCCTACATGGTGGTCCCACTTCATTTTTGAAGAGCGGCCTTTCTTTGTGCTTTGAGCCCAGATATTGAAAGTGGCCAGTTCTTTTCTGCGCTCCCAGACTTCAAGGGCATCAAGCCTGTTGTGCATAAACTTGCCGCCAATACCCCATCTTTCTGCGGTATCGCCGTTGCTTGCAAGGCGCATGCAATTGTCGCCGTATCCTCGATACTTAATCTTTTTATTTTGAGGAAGCGGGTGCAGCCCATCATCTTGCAAACACATTTTCATTTGATCTGGCATATTGCCTTGGTGTGTCCACTTATCATTATAATTGAGCAGATATCCCAAAAATAAATTTGTTAAACTAGAACAGTGCAAGCTTGGGCCTGTCTTACCGCCTTTAACTGCCCATGTTTTTCTGCCTAGCTTGCCTGGGCCATATGAGACAACCCATTTGTCTTGTTCAAAAAGGCCACGCCCCGGTCCATAGAAAACATGCTCGCCTGTATTGTTGCTACCCAATAAACAATCTTTAAAACTTTTATACCTTGACCATGCAGCGTGACTACAGGCCGAAATACTGTCGTGAGTTGGTGGAACGGAGTTCTGGCCTCTTGGAGCTTTCAAAGGGCTAGAAGGTGCTGTTTTTTGCCCTGTAGCCTTTCGCAAAGCGGCGTTTGTTTGAGGGCCAACGACACCATCCACAAGAAGACCTCGTGAAGCCTGAAAAGAACGAACTGCCCGATCTGTGTTTTGGCCAAAGATGCCGTCAACACCACCAGCATAGAAATTTAATTGTTTTAGTTTTTCTTGAACCGCTTTGACTTCTTCGCTGCGGTCCCCTCGTTTCAATAGCATTAATCAAACTCCTTTTATTTTTCTCAAATAAATAGTTTATCATTGCGAGATGAGCAAACTTTTGCTTGACACTAGGACTGCGCAGTGCTATATTGTTTGGCATGAAGACTTGGTACACATACATCGTCCAATGTGCCGATGGAACTTATTATACTGGAATAACAACTGAGCTATCAAGAAGACTCAACGAACACAACAATACAAACAAGGGAGCAAAGTACACAAAGACGCGCAGACCAGTAGAGTTAGTTTTTTATTCTGAGTATCCAAGCAGAAGCTTAGCACAAAGAGAAGAATGGAGAATCAAGAAGCTCTCTAGGGTGGAAAAGGGGCTTCTTATAATTGCAAATTTACACACAATGGAGAAGATATGAAATACGAAGAGTTGCCTTTTTATAGGGCCTTATTGTCTCACTATGTCGCGCAGCGAGATGCTGCGCTTGCAACCTTAAAACTTTATTTTGAGAACCCTGTCGGCATTGGCGAGCACAGCAATATGTTGGAGGAATATAAAAAACATTTAGAATTGCTTGCAGAAGCAGAAGATTGCATTGAAAGCCTAAAGCGAAACTTTAATGGCAGAGAAATCTGAATCGGAAAAATTTTTATTTGTCAGTACGTCAAACTCTAGCAAACAGGAAAGAAGATGATTGAGCTTGCAAAAAAGGCCGTCGCCTGCAAGGACTGGCGGTGGATGCCGGGAATGCTGGCTTTGGATACCGGCTTGCGCCTAGATGAGATGACGGATGATTGGGAGGCAGCACTGCCCGACCTCTCCGACCCCGCCACGCTGGGGTGTCTGCTTGCCCTTGTGAGGGAGGCGTGGGAGCCACATCGGGGCGACGACTCAGTTGTTAGCACTATGCAAGTTGGCGACAAATGGGGGGTCGGCGCTCGATACGGCTCTGAGGGGCTGGCGGCTATCGTCCTGCCGGCCTTCGACACTGAGGCTGAAGCCCTCGTCAAAGCATTGGAGGCCGCGCCATGAGCAAATGGACAGACGAGCCCGGCGTTTTCAGCGTCGGGACTGACAAGGGCTGGGATTATGGGACTTGGAGGCAAGCGGGGCTCTCGGGAGGTGGCTACGCCTCCGCTCA
>Ga0208162_1000002_pt1 | contig 160625 bp, 181 predicted proteins | sample CB_VirMetaG_4_FD_184539 | JGI IMG/M metagenome (GOLD analysis project Ga0208162, IMG submission 184539) | Freshwater to marine saline gradient viral communities from Chesapeake Bay - CB_1508_1M Viral MetaG (SPAdes) (version 4) | ecosystem: Environmental > Aquatic > Marine > Coastal | place... | reverse complement strand
GGTTCCGTCTTGATTCCACCTTTTGAACACACCGTGCTTCATTCCGTGGAGGTAGTGATGTTCGTACTCCTTCTGCCCGTTGCGCTCCCACGTTTCCCACTTTCCGTGCCGCTTCCCGTGGAACCAGTTCCATTCATAAGACTTCTGTCCGTTGCCCCACCAGTGGTCATTAACACTCCACCCCAGCTTTGTGAGGTGATCTTTCTCTTCCTGTGTAAGATCTTGAGGGAGTGATCCACCTTCATCGATCCACTTGTTGATCTCTGCTTTCCTCATCTTCCTGCTCCCCAGACCAAACCGATCTGATCGTCTCTGTTGTTTGTGTTTGATCTTGCCAGATCACTTTGAAGATCTCTTGCCCGTATGCTTTCTTGTCGTACATACGGATGATCACGCCCACCCTTCCTTTCCAATCTCTGACTACTTCTCCCTCTTTATACCAGCGTTCCATGTTTTTTGCTCCATTCCAACAAAGCCTGCTCTTTTGCTTTGGCTTCAATCATGATATCAACGTCAACGCCATAAGTCAAGATCTTTTCTTGAATGTAGTCGGAATGCGCCTGTGGCTTGATCTTTGAATCGTTCTGCTCTTTTGCCCTGCTCTCTGAATAATGGACAACCGGCTTGTACTTGCCCCAAGTAGACGCTGCCAGCTTGAGGGCTTCTTCTTCTGATTGCCCACCAGTGCAGAACTTGTGGTGGTGGTAGTCAAAGACGATTGGTGTGCCGATCTTTTTCCAGATCAATTCGTGCAGATCCTTTGTAGAATAAAGGGATGCTTTGTCGTCGTTCTCCACGGTCAGGCGGGAGCGCACTGCGTCTGATAATTTCTTGAAGTTGGAATTGAATGTGGCACAGGCGGATTCTTTGTCACCATACGTTGCGCCCACATGAATATTGATTTTGTTGTAAGGCGTTCTTGAAAGACCAAGAAGATCAAACAGTTCTCCGTGGATTTCCAAATCCCTGATTGTATTCTCGACAACCTTGGGCTTTGGAGAAGCTAGCTTGTTGAAATGTCCGGGATGACAAGTCAAGCGATGATTGTGTTTTTTTGCGTATGCACCTGCTTGTGCAAGTGATTTCTTGATCTGATCATAGTGCGGGAGATCTTTGAGATCATATTCGGATGCCCACGGGAAGAACTCCGATGAAAGGCGGAAGAAGCGAATGCCGTTCTTCTCGTTCCACTGAAGGATGGGAAGAAGGTCTGCACAGTTTTGCACAGCCAATTCAGAAGCATACTCAACACCTTTCTGTTCAAAGGTTCTTTTGATCATAGTGCGGTTGGTTGTGATGCGATCTTTCTTGGATCGGTTTGAGAGATTGGTGTTGATGCAGGCATAGCCCATCATATCTTTGTTCTCCTGTGTTTGTGTGTTTTCAGCTTGTTCTAAATGGTATCAGGATTTTTCTGGTTTGTCAAGTAGTTTTTCCAATTGCGATGTTTTAACTAATCTTTTTCGCCCATCCTGTAGAACAACAACACAAGTCCCAATAAGACTGCCGCGACACTTAACCACTATTCCCAGATGGGGCTTGAGTGGACACCAACGGGTTGCGTCTGTGGAGACCATGACAAGTTCTCCGACTTTGAAATCACGCATTGACCAACTCCAAGTAGTTCAAAGAGAAGGATAATTTCTCTCCGTCTTGCCAAATAACGTCAGCACTAACATACACATCAATATATTCTTGAACATTTAACCCCACAATATAACCACAACGACCGTCTCTGCCTTTAACAAGGTCTCCGACTTTCCAATATTGTCCTTTGTAGAATAAGCTCTTCATGTCAGGCTCCAATTAAATTAACCAAGAAGATAAAGATCTGATACATAACAACTGCTACCCCGATCCAGAACGCTGCAATTGCTGAAACTGCAATCCAAGCACCGATAACAGTGTCTCCTGTCCTCAACACTGTTCTCATTATTTGAGAAACGAAAAGAGTAGAAAGAAAGAAAAGTATAACCCAAGACATTGTGTTCTCCTTTTTGTTTGGGTTTTTGCCAGTGTGAAATCATTATTGCACGATCTTGTGGGATCAGTCAAGAACTATTTCGCAAGTGGTTGAAATGATTACTTTCCACTTGTCGTTCTCTTCAATTCTCATTTTTCCATCCACTGTTCTAGTTTTTGAATTGCCACTTCTTTGCTCCCAACCATCAATGAGCCAAACGTTTCCGGATGATTTTCTGAATGGCAAAGAAGCAATTCAATAACTTCTTTGATTTCCTTTTCGATCTCTGGGATCACTCCGTTGCAAACTGCCCTTTTCCTTGTGATCTTTTTTGCGATCTTTTCTGCGATCTTACACATTTCTCCTCCTTGATACCACCCATTTGCAGTATGTGTACAAAAACTTTGAAGCGTAATTGTAATACTTTTCTTCGTCAATGTCAATCTTTAATCTTTTTGCCAAAGCCAAACCTCTGTCCCAAGCGTCATATTCTTCTTTTAAGACAGAGATCTTGTAAGGACGAAAAGGTTTATCAAACAACCTTGTATTGAAATCTACTTGTGCTTTGTACTTCTTTGCGTATGTGTATATGTTTTGCTGTAGCAGGAAGTGACCGCACTCATGCAGAATAGAGAACAATTGATTCTCTTTTTTGTTGTGCTTGTTGTATTTGATTGTTTTGGTGTAGCGATCAAAAAGATCGATCTTGTCAGGGATCAGGGTGATCCCTTTTGATTCGATCCAATCGGTTAGTTTTTTGTCCATTGTTGCTCCTTTTTACAAAGGATACCACAATTTCAAGGAAATGTCAAGAATTAAAGACCGCGAAGCTGAGAGGCGAGGAAGGCTGATTTCTTTTGCGAGATCGGTATGACCCGCACAGAGGTAGGAATAATGAAGGGTCTGTATTCCCCTTTACAATATTTGTAAATATTTGGGATCAATTCTGATTTTACATATTGAATCGGTGTTCTTTCGCCCAAAACCTTTTTAATAAGTTTGATTTCTAGTTCAACATAAATGTTGGTTGACCTCTTCTCTGCTGGTTCTGAAGCTACTCGCGTAACTCCGGGAACTGCTCGAAGATAGTTATAAAGTGTTTCCAATTCAATATCCCTAGTCAGAGGGAAGTACATGATCATTTCGATTTTGAATAATTCATCTTGTGGGCTTTCGACAAGATAATTTTTCCATAATCTGTGAAAACTGGGCATGGGTTTCTCCAATTTAATAAAACGTCAAAAACATAACTGCCAGAAAAGAAACATAAGATAGAATCGTAATTCCGCAGCATTTTTCTTTAAAGTCCATTTTAATCTCCGTTGTTGTATATAAATAGAAGAAATCCCAGTGTTTTCTTAATTAATTTCGATCTTTTTTGTTGTCGGCTTGACAGGCTCCACTTTTGGAATTGAAATCTCAAAGATGCCATCCTGTGCTTTTGCCGAGATCTTTTCAAGATCAGTGTTTTCTGGGAGTGTCCAGCTTTTCTTGAAAGAAGAACAGAAGTAACTGTTTTCTTTTTCTTCGTTGTGTTCGTGAGAAACTGTCAAAACATACCCAACAACCTGAATGTCAACCAATTCCTTGGGGACACCAACGGCTGCAATCTGGATCTTGAACTGATCGCTCTCCGAAACAACCTTTGTTTGAACTTTTGTTCTTTGATAGCTTGACCTAACATCCAGAGGTCGATCAAAGAAAAGATCAAAAAGTCCATCGTTTTTTGTGGTAAGTGCAAACATAATAAATCTCCTTTTGTTTGAAATGGGCTTCTGCCCTTTTGTGTTGAAAGTATAACCATTCTGTCTTCACTTGTCAAGAAGTTTCTTTGATTTTGTTCCCGTAGTAATATTCTTCGTCAATGAGGGGGTCTCCATCTTCATCCCACTCTTTGAACACACCGTGTTTCATTCCGTGGAAGTAGTGATATTCATACTCCTTCTGCCCGTTGTACCACCAACTTTCCCGTTTTCCATGGAGTTTTCCGTGAAGGCAGTGATGTTCATACTCCTTCTGCCCGTTGTCATACCATGCTTCGTACTTTCCGTGCTTTTTCCCGTGGAGGAAGTGCCATTCAAACTCTTTCTGTCCATTATCATACTCCATCGCCATCGTCATCCATCCCAGCCTTGAAAGGTACTTGTGTTCTTCTTGCGTCAGTTCTTCAGGGAGTGATCCACCTTCGTCGATCCATTTTCTGATCTCTTTTGTTCTCATTTGAACCTCCAACGTTTGCAACCATTATTGCAAAGTTGGGCTGAAATGTCAAGAAGTTTTTTTGAAGTGGTCTTTAAGATACTGGTGGACGTGGGTGTAGAACTTTGTGTAGGAGCGATTGTAGGAGTGATGAAGGTTGCTTGGATATTCACCTGACAAAACAATTTTGTTTATATCTGATAGCCTTTCTATCTCTTCTTGAGCGGCCTTTTGATTATCCATTTGATATATATTGATCGTATCTGTGTATAGCTTTGCTCTTGCGCCTGTTGTGTAATTTAACTTGATTAGACTCTCCTCGTGATTGACCTCTGCGAACCTTTCGTTTAGATATTCTCTGACTTGATTGACTTGCGTCATATGGAAAAAAGAAGTTTCTAATGTTTTTTGATCGAGGACTTTCACGCAGTAGAAAGTGTAAGGAAAGAACCAACTATTATATCTTTTCCAATTAAACTCAAAGATAGAGTTGGCGCAAAAGTTTTTCCAAGCAATGTCAATGATTATTCCATTGATTGGTTTTTCTTCGATTCTTTTCTCTATTTGGCAAAACACGCCGCGATGGAATCCGGTTTTTGTTATGAGTTCTTTTGCCACCTCAGTTAACCATGGTGTCATTTCTTCTTGCAGTTTGGTATGCTGCACCAGTTTTTTACAAGTGCGAACATTGTGATTTTTCTTGCCGCAAAAAGAACATGCCACTGGTATAACCCTCATAGCTTAAATTGAACATACATAATCAAACAAGAAAGAAAAACGCAAATTATCGTTTTCATTTCAAACACCGATTCTCCCAAGAATACGTGGTTTAACACAGGCCAAACCAAAAAGGAAGCGGCGAATCCGATAAACCTAGCACCCCAAGAGCCGTGATGAGCATATACTAGCTTGAAAGCATACATTCCTACTAAACTTGCTGGGGTTCCAAACAAAAAAAGTGGCAGAAGGTATTTTCCTTCAAACCACTCTATGAAAAACCTACAGTTTAATTGTAGCCAAGCTAAGATATGCCCAACAGTGAACAAAAATACTGCGAGCATTAATTGCATGTGTTATCCCTTTAGCAAGCCTTTCTGTGTTGAAAGTTTTTCGTTAATTGTTTGCGGTGTTCCAACAACAACAATCGAAGATGTTGAACCGGAATCATGCAGAGAGAGTCTAGTAAAGGTTGTGCTATCCGATAATCCCTCTGGCATCACCCCTTCTTTCAAGTAGTTAATCATTGTTGGCTCTTCTCTGATAAGGGCAACGCTCTTTGGGTTAACATAAATCTTTCTTAAATTGTAGTTTCTTTTTGGAGCGTTTGTGTAATTTGTTCTAGCGAACACTTCAATCAACTCTACCAGCATTCTCACCTCCTGTTATTTTGCTGTGATTAATTTCCATACTGTCACCACCAAGAGTCCCATAGTTGTAGTAGCAACCGACCAAAGAACTTTAGAAACACCGTTCTTCCAGTTCTCTAGCTGTTTAATTCTAGTATACAACCCTGTTTCTGGGTGGTAAACAGCTTCCTTAATTTTCTGAATGTCTTGAGCAATTTGCTCTTGTCTTTTATTGATCTCGTCCATTGTAAGGGAGATCTTTTTCAATTCAAAGTCAATTTCCATATCTAGGTTTTTGATTGCTTGCATTGAGTCTTTTGAAGCTGGCATGTTAATCCCTCCTAGTTTATTAGTAACTAGTTCAAACCTCTACAATAGCGTGGTTTGATGTGATTAAAGTGCCAGCAGCAGAGACAGCATTTTGCAAAGCGCATCTAGTAACTTTCACAGGATCAATAACACCGGACTCAAGCATGTCAATTTCCCTTTCTGTTGAGTAATCAACACCCCTAGTAGCATCAAGCTCTTCAACCTTTCTAAGAACCAATTCAGGGGACAAGCCAGCGTTCAAAGCCATTTGCTTGACTGGTTCTTTGATTGACTTTAGAACTACATTATAGCCGATTCTTTCTGTTTCGTCAAGTATATTCTTTGCTTTTTCTTCCAAAGCCTGACTGCACCGAACCAAAGTAACTCCACCTCCAGCGGTGATGCCTTCCATTTGCGCGGAACGAACGGCTTCCAAAGCGTCTTCAATGCGATGTTTTCTTTCGATCATCTCGATCTCAGTAAGGCCACCAACCTTCACAATCGCAACACCGGAGGAAAGTCTAGTGATCCTTTCTTGGATCACTTCGCACTCTCTAAGGTCGTCAGTCTGGTCGAGTTCGACCCTCAAAGAATCGATCCTTTTCTCGATCTCTTCAGCAGACCCTTCGCCATTCACGAACGTTGTGCCGTTCTTGATAATGTCAACAGATTTACATGTCCCTAGATCAGAGAGCTTAACATCTGCTAGCCTTTTTCCAGAAGACCTAGTGATGAATGTAGCTCCCAAACTAAGGGCAAGATCAGAGAGAATCTTTCTTCTTTCGTTTCCAAAGCGCGGTGCTTTCACTGCTGCAATCTTCATTGTTCCTCGAACAGTGTTCATGATCAAAGCTGCAAGTGCTTGACCTTCAACAGAATCTGCCACCACAACAAAAGGTCGTCCGTCTCTTGCGACAACCTCCAAGATGGGAAGCATTTCATCAACAGTTTCAACTTTGTAATCTGTGACCAGAACCAAAGGAGTATCATAATTGATTGCTCCTCTTCTTTCGTCTGTGATGAAGGCGGAAGCAGCGTATCCAGAATCAAACCTGAATCCTTCCAGAACTTCCAAACTTGTCTCTGGTGCTTTGCCATCAACAACTTGAATTGCCCCGTCCCTTCCGGTAACATCAATTGCAGTAGAGATCAGCTTTGCGATGGTCTTGTCTCCGTTTGCAGAGATCTCTGCGATGTTTTCTACATCTTCCAGAGATTGTACAGGGATTGCCTTCTCTTCAAGAAGCTCTACAACGTCCTTAACAGCCTTGTCCATGCCTCTCTTAAGTTCAACAGGGGGTGACCCTGCCACAAGGTACTTCTGTGCGTTCTTGACCACAGAACGAGCTAACACAGCCGATGTGGTTGTGCCGTCTCCTGCTTCATTGTTTGTTTGTTCAGATGCTTGTTTGATGATCTGTGCGCCCAAGTTCTCAAAAGGATCGTCCAAGTAAACAAACTTGGCAACTGAAACTCCGTCTTTTGTGATGATTGGGTTCTTTCCCTTTTGATGAAGAATAACGTTTCTTCCCTTTGGGCCGAGTGTTGAGGAGACATTGTCTGCCAAAACATCGACCCCCTTGAGGATCTTTTCTCGAAGTGATTGATTGTTGTCGTATACTAATTTAGCGGTCATTACCCCTCCTATTTAACTAATTTCTCGGTTTCATTTTTCAAAGTGCCAGCGTTGCCGGAAGCTAGCAAGGCATGCTCTTTTCTCGTTGTTTCACCCTCTTCAGAGAGAAAATATTTATTTGTGTTTGTGGTAAGCTCTTGTAAGGCTCTGTAAATTGGAATCAAGCTATCTTGCAAATCTTTTGCATACTCTTTCGCAACAGCTTTCAATTCATCTCGACCCAAGCTTAACTCACCGATTAGTTCTGCTGTTTGTCGCACATACGCTGGCCTGATCTCAAATTGTTTTTTCCCTTTATATCCCGGCTGTTGTTTAAGTTTAGCTATCAATTCTTCTTCCTTGGTAGCAACCAAGTCATCATAAGCTTGAATATCACCATACAGCTTTTCTGTATTCGACCTGACATCTCTAATCGGCTCCGCTAAATATTCAATTCGGACTAACTCGTCGTCGTCCATGCCTTCAATAGCTTCTTTTGCTGCTTTTACTCCGGATGTGACCGGATACAACACTTCATCATTGCCTTCAGGGGCGTAGTATACTTTGCCGCCGGCGGTGGTGAGTTCCCCAACCTTCACAAAGTCTTTTTGTTTATTCGTTTTCATTCCACCACTGTAGCCGATGTAGTTCAGAAATGTACTTAGGTTAAGTTCAAATTCATAAAACGCCAGCACCCCTTCACCTTGTTTTTCAACGACCAAGTATTTTACATAGTCGCTTTTATCAAAATGGTTAACCAAGTTAAAAAACGATCCCTTGACAGAAGTATCAGGAGAAAGGACTTTCAAACTATAAGGCACTCCATTTAATTCAACGTCTACAATTGGCAGGTTTCCAGTTTCTTCATCTTTATCAGCAATCTGCAAAGATCGCGAACCGCCAAAAAGACCTGCCAAGAAAGCTTCAAACAGAAACCCAGCCGTTGAAGCATTGTACTCATCCATAATATTAGAGAAGATCTCTGTGAACAAAAGGTTTGAAAAGATCTCATTGATCTTTCTTCCCGGTTGATATTCCAAAAACTCACCCACACTGTTAAGTTTTTGCTTAACAGTGTCTCCCTTGACATTCTGCATAAGAAGCTCTAAGATTCGCCTGTCTTCTGAATCTGGCTGACCCCATGCCTCTGTGATCTTAACTGTCGGAAGCGGAATAGACATGTCTTCTTCCGCACCGGCATTAACTTGAAGCTCTACCGGCGGCGCTTTGTCTTCAAGCTCTGTTCTTTCATCAAGCGTATCTTCCTCGAAATAAAGTCTATTTTGATTATAACCACCTTCGTTCAAAATAAAAGGCTCAAACAATCTTAATGCTTCACTAAAAAGAATCTTCTTTTGTTCTTTATTCATGTTAAATCCCTCACACTATTTCATCAACAATTCCATATTCCAAAGCTTCTTGTGCTGAGATATAAATGTTCATTTTCTTTCTCATCATTCTTTGAACATCTTTCTTGGTTAAGTTTGTATTCTCAACAAGAGTGTTGATATACATCTCTTCCAAGTTCTTTGTTTCTCTAGCTTCGTTTTCAACGTCTTTAATATGACCTGCGGTTGCATAAGAAACAGGATGAATCATAACTCTGCAATTCTTCCCAATCTTTCTCTTACCTTTTGTACCGCAAGCCAGAACAGCAACTCCGGCTGACATAACCTTGCCCAGACCAATTGTGTGAATCTCACAGTCTTGCTTTACAAATTTCATTGTATCGCAGATCGAGAACATTTCGTGGGCAGAGCCGCCATGAGTTGAAACAATCAAGTTGATTGGATTAACTTCTTCATCTTCTTCGTCTTTCAAAGCTTCCTTTTCTTCGATTGTTTCTTCTCTCAGAAGAAAAAGAGAGTAAACTAGATCTGCTGCTGCTTCATCTGTGATGTCACCGTAGATTCCAACCAGCTTGTTTTTCGAGCGTTTGTCCTTGATGTCGTCTCCGCCTAGCAAAACACTGAAAACATCATTAGCAGATCCTTCTTTTTCTTCTTCTTTTTTTGTTTCTTCAGACATTATTACTCCTTGTCATCAATAATTTCAATATAATCTTCTTGTTCCAAAAGAATATCAGGCTCCGCTAAAAGCCCTTTCTCTTTCCGAACTTCTTTGATAAGCTCATAAACTTCTTCAATATCAATGTTCATAATGCTACTCCTCAAAAAAATAAACCCGTGTTACATTATAGCAACACGGGTTCTTTGAACTAAACTATGTGGTCACTGATTAACGACCTCGCTTAAGTCTTTTCCAAACTCTTTCAGTGATAACAGAAGCTCTTTTATTCAGACGCTTTCGCTCTGCCAATTGCTTTTTAAGCCTTCGGATTTTGGATTCCATCATCATTTCTTCATCATCGAGGTCATCAAGGTCGAGATCCATTTCTTCGTGCATAGCCTCATCCATATACTCGCCTTCCATCACGTCGTCCTCTTCGTAGAGTTCTTCCATCATGTCGAAATTTCCTTCAAAATCGCCCATCATGTCGTCCTCTTCGTAGAGTTCTTCCATCAAGTCTTCTTCGTAGAAATCCTCGTCCATATATTCATCGTCCATCAAGTCTTCCTCTTCGTAGAGTTCTTCCATCATATAGTCATCTTCTTCATCGAGACCATAACCTTCTTTGAGAAGCCACTCTTGAAGTTCAGCAAGCTCTTCATCTTCGCCTTCCATACCTTCGTCACCTTCGCCACCGGCGGGAAGTTCAGGCATGTCAGTCTCATCCGGAAGATCATTAGCTCCTTCGCTTTCTTCAACATCAATGTCGATGTCAACGTCGAGAACTTCAGCAATCTTTTGAACCAACTCTTGAGCCAATGTTTCTCTAGCTGCTTCCGGAATTTCATCCTCAGCCATTTCAGCACCTGCCATTGGATCTTCCGGAGGTTCCATTTGCTCATCTTCCGGCATTTCCATTTCGGGTTCTTCTTGTTCGCGAAGGACTTTAACATTCGCAAGTTTCTGGAATCGTCTAACTGTACTTTCGGACAATAATTTGGCCATTTTATATCTCCTTAAAAACGTTTAATAATAAATAGTAAGCTGCGTTTAGAATCTACTTTTTTAAACTTTTTCTTCTAAAAACGCTTCTGCAACTTTAATTAGTGCCGTTTTTTCTATTTGACACACTCTAGCTGGTGTGATTTTCAATCTATTTGAAATGTCCGTCTGTGTCAAGCCTCCATTCTGAATTGAAATCAAAGCACAGTTAAGATCTTTTTCAAAATCAATCCACATTCTACATTTATTTTGTCCACACGCCTCCTTTAATAAGACACATTTCTTACAACATTCTTTCATAAATCATGCTCCTGTTCAATAATAGAAAACAAGTCTTCTATCTCATCTTTCGAAAGGTTAAACTGTTCTGCTATCTCTCTCTGTTTTTGCCTTTCTCGCTTTGCTAGCCTTGCTTTCTTTTTCATTCTGCTCTTCTTCATCTTAAACTCATGTATAAAGTTCATAATATTCTCGTCTTCTTCCAGATAAGCATCCATCAAAGAAGAGAAAAACTCTTGTTGTTTAAGATCATCATACTTAAGTTTAAGTAAAACTCTAGCATGTGTATCGGTTAGTTGATAAAAAACAACTTTCTTATAACCTTTATACTTGTTTTCCATTATCGCAGTCCGTGAGGTTTTGACTCTGCCATGCCAGCAGAAGAGATCTGGCAGAACCTCGCCTTCTCTTGGAGTTCTTTGATGCTTGTTACGCCGGAGTAGGAAAGGCCAGAGCGAATGCCATCCACCAAGCCCTTAACAACACCCTCAACACTTCCTTTGTAGGGAGAATAGCTTGTAACGCCTTCAACGGAATTAGCCATCCCTCTCCAGTCAGTCTGCGCTTCTTTTGAAGCCATCCCTCGGAATTGTTTATAAAGTCTGCCATCCAAGTTCAAAATCTGACCCGGAGCTTCATCTGTCCCAGCGAGAAGAGAACCAAGCATTACAACGTCTGCTCCTGCTGCAAGAGACTTAACAATATCTCCTGCTGTTTTGATTCCACCATCTGCCACAATCTTTGTCCCGCCTCTCTTCGCCTTTGAAGCCCACATAATAGTTTGTAGAGTTGGAACGCCGTGACCGGTTTGAATTCGAGTTGTACACATTGAGCCGCCGCCAACACCACAGCGAACAGAACTCGCTCCATGGCTAGCATTATGCGAGAAGCCAGCCATGGTTGCAACGTTCCCTGTCATAATGTGGATGTCATTTGAAACAACCCTTTTAAGGTGGTATAGAGCCTCTTCAACCAAGATGTGATCTCCATTGGCTACATCCACACAAAGAAGCGATACGCCGGCCTCTATGAGCCTCTGAGCGCGCTCTAGGTAGTCTCCGACTGCACCCACTGCTGCTCCAACTTTCCTACCAGCCGAAACAACTTTGTCGACCATTTCAACTTGTCTTTCAATTGTGCAGTAGCGATGAAGAATTGCAATGCCTCCCAACTCACTCAGGCGAATAGCCATCTCCGAACCAGATACGGTGTCCATTGGGGACGCAATGATTGGGACATGAAGCTTAAGATCTGGTGACAATTGAACTGAAATATCTACGTCTTTTCTAGTTCTAACATGTGAATAAGCTGGAATCAAAAGAACATCATCAAAGCAGTAAGTTTTTTCTAACATTTATCTCTCCATCGTAGAAGTTTTAGGCGCAAGGTAATCAAAGCCATCAAAGATGACAACAGCAGAAGGAAAAGGAGCAGAGTTGGTTCCTGCGCCAAACTTAAGCCTTCCTTTGACAAAGCGAATCTCTCTAGCTTTCATGCAGTAGTCATGCCACCATTGAGTGCAGGTTCTGGCGGGAAGGAGGCACACGACTGTTGTCCCATCCTTGTAAGATTCCTGATAAGCTTTCTTGACCCATTGTTTGATTGTCCTGCCATACGGAGGATTCATGAAAACAGAACCTTCCCAGTCTTGCTCCAAGCCGTTGTCCTCTTCCGTAAAGAAGTTGTCGCACTTTGCATTATCTTCTGTCGAACAGGGATCAAGATCAAAGTTGAACTCTTTATCCAGCTTATCATAAAAGTCTTGTGGGGTTGACCATTCCGGTGTCTTTGAAGAGAACATGACCTTCTGCGTGTTAGCATCCATAGGTCATCTCCTTTGTCTCTTCCACGGCTTCTTCTAGATCTTGAAGCGTAGTAGTGATTCTTTCATGACATGGAGGGCAAAGCAAAGAAACTCTCCTTTCTTCTTCCAAAATCTCTACATGCCACTTTCCTGCTTCTTGTTTGTCATCTGTGTTGTATTCGGTCTTGCAAGAATCACATACATCTGGCATACCATCGATCATCAAGTCGATCAAGGACTTCATCTTTTTCTTTGCTTCTTTTCTCTTTCTCATTTCAATTCTTCTTTTAATCTGTCTCATATCAGCAAACCTCTCACTTCTTTCGGGTTATCGGAAAACATTGTTCTTTCTACAATCTTATCAAATTCTTTGATGATTGTCAACTTAAAACTTACTTCATCTGCATAAGTGAACCTGATCCCTTTTGAAAAACAAGCCCACTTTCCAACTTCTCTCATGACATCTAACTTGTTAACCACCAGATGTGTTACACCATTCATTATAACAGCTTTCTTAAGCTTTGTCAAGTCCATCCAATTGCACTGCCGTCTTCGTCCTGTTGTTGAGCCAATCTCTTGTCCAATGTTGGCAATGTCAACAAAGACTGGATCATCTGATTGGAACTCTTTTGCTCCAACATAAGTCTCATAACACTTTGCAACGCCATACACACGACGAATACAAGAATGCGGAACACCATTCTGAATGGCTCCGGCTGTTGTACAAACTGAAGAAGTAACATAAGGGTAGTCACCCCAGTCAATGTCTAGGTTGTAACCTTGTGCGCCTTCAAAAAGAACTTCTTTCTCTCTATCATCCGAGTAAAGTTCTTCATAAAGATCAATCAACATATCCTTTTGAATGATCTGGTCTGCTCTGATACCAACCCTTCCTACTTTATCTTTGTAGGCAGGGCCGACACCTTTCTTTGTTGAGCCAACATTAGAACCAGTTGCATCTTCTTTGCGATGCTTCTCATGGATGATATGGGCTTTCTTTGAGACAAAAAGATTACCACGAACTTTGATACCTTCTTTTTCCAAGTCTTCAATCTCTTTGTAAAGAGCTTGAGAATCAACAACACAGCCAGACCCAATGATAGATTTAACTCCAAAGAACACTCCTGTTGGGATTTGGTGTGTTACAAACTTCTTACCATTATGATAGATTGTATGGCCTGCGTTGGCGGAGCCATTGAACCTGATGCAATAATCATATGACTTTTGTTGTAACAGTTGATATGTAACTTTACCTTTTGCTTCGTCTCCTGCCTGAAGACCTACCACTACGTCTGCTGTGATGTTCATTCCCTCTCCTTAGTTTTGATTGAACAATTCTCTTTTCCAGTATGCTTCTTCTTTTCCGTCAGTCGAGCCAAAGCCGCCATCACCCCTGCTGGAGTCATAAAGTTCATCAGCCTCGATAAAAGCACAAGTCTCCACCTTGCGGAGAACCAACTGTGCAATCTTCTTTGGAAATTCAATGTCGGGAGATGCTTGATCCAACTTGAGAAGTGGAACAAAAAGCTCTCCTCTATATCCAGAGTCAACAACTCCAATAGAGTTGGCTTGAATATACCCAGACTTAATGATGCTGGAACGTGGAACAATCTCAAAGTAGTAACCACATGGCGGCTCTATAGCCAAACCAGTTGAAAACATTACAACACCATTGTCCAACTCTTTGTGTTTGTCAAGAACCCAAAGATCATATCCAGTATCACTAAGGTGAGCCTTGCGAGGAATCACAGCGTCTGGTCTCAACTTCTTAACCTTCGTCTCCATCTTCAACCTCCTCTGATTGCACAGAAACCAACTGTTGCAGGGAAAGAAGCTTTCCTTCTGCATCTGCCAACTTTTGAACCATCTTGTCCATCGAGTTGACAATGTTCGGATGATCCCCAACTCCAACGGAAGCTGCAAAATAAACTTCGAGAACAGCCTTTGCTTCGGCAATCTCTGCTTCATAACGGCGCACAAGCGCATCATACTTAAGTGTACTCATCTTTTCTCCTTTTAAGTTATGCTATCATTATAGCAAAATGTTACACAAATGTCAAGCTAATAATTTCAAGTTTCTTCGAACAGAGCGAGTGCTGAATCCCCAAGTGGGGTGGTAGTCCAACTTCGCCATATAAGGGCGATTGATATGAATCTTATCTTTTTCAGGATCAATACCCCAACACTTGATATCGACCATGCCTGAGTCGTCAACTGTCTTCAAGATCCAATAGACCTTGCCATTCTTTGTTTTCTTGCTAATGATCTCTCTTGGAATAAACCAAGCAACCATCAGATCCTCATCGAACTGAGAAAGGGGTGGAACACAATGCTGCTCCAATTGCTTTACAACATCATCATCCATAACTTTGTGGAAAGGATACATCCCAGTTAGACCAACAAGATATTCAATCCTTTCCTCTTCGGAGAACTCTCCCTCTGGTTTGTAAAGCTCAATGTTCTGGGCGAACTTCTTTTTGTTTCTAGGCTTGTCAACAGCAACCGCAGACCAGAAATGCTTATCACCAGTGAAGCGATCATCAATAAGTTCGTTCATTGCTCCGGCTCTAATCAAGACATCCACCGCTTTCTTGTTGAGTTTGTTGTGTTTTATCTCGTCGTGAAACAAAAGCTCATCAATTGTATCAAAAGGTCTGTGCATCAAAACCTCGTCAATTGCTTTCTCACCTAATCCTTTGATAGAAAGAAGAGGCTGAACCAGAGTCTTGTCGTCCAAGATAGCCCAATGCCTTTCCGACTTGTTGATGCTGACCTCTTGAATATCAAAGCCCAAGCCTTTTGCAATAGAGATTGCTTTCTCTTTCCTGCTTTCTGGTTCTTTATCTAGGAACGCAGCCATCCACTCAACAGGGTAATAGTATGATAGCCAAGCACACTGATAAGACAGCATAGAATAAGACACAGCGTGTGATTTGTTAAACCCGTACCCTGAAAAGTATTCAAAAGTTTTCCATAGCTTTTCAGCATCACCGTTCGGAATCTTCTTCTCGGCGCAGCCGCGAATGAACTTTTTGTAAATCTTGTCTTTTTCTTCATGACCTTTGCCTGTTCCTTTCTTTGTCAGAAGTTTGCGAAGTTTGTTACCTTCATCCAAAGAAACATTCTTGCCCAACTTGTGAGCTAGCAAAGCAATCTGCTCTTGGAAGATCAGAAAGCCGTGGGTTTCTTTTGTTACTTCTTCAACAATCGGATGAATGTATTCAACGTGCTTCAAACCTTCTTTTGCATCCACATACTCTTGATCAACGCCGGCTGATAGGGGCCCGGGGCGAAAGATCGAAGTGATAGCAGAAATATCAATGATGCTGTTAGGTTTTGCTTTGACACAAAAGTTCTGCGCTCCTGTTTCCGTGAACTGGAACGTTCCAGCGAAGTTGCCTTCGTGGAAAACATTTTCATAGACTTTCTTGTCTTTGATGTCCATCGTGTCTGGATGCAAGTGCGTGTTGTAAAACTCTTTGATATCATTGAAACAAACGTCCTTCTTTCCTTGTCTAGTCAAGATATGCTCAATGCAAGATTCGATCATCCGAAGTGAAGCCAACCCAAGAATATCAAACTTGATGAAACCAAGAGGCTCCAAGTGACGAACGTTCTGCCCTTCTGACCAAGGAGTTTGACGAACGCCACCGTTCTTGATCAGAGGCATATACTTATCCAAGTTCTCTCCGACCACCACGCCCCCGGCATGTCTTGAACATGAACGAACCTGTCCATACAATTGCAAGACGTGCGTCTTAACATTAGGATACTTCTGCAAGAAAGCTTTCAAGGAATCAGAGTATTCCATCACCTCTTCAAAGGTCGGAGTGTAAACACCCGCCTTGATGCCGTGAACTTGCTTTGCAATTGGCGTAGCTTCCTTCAGCATCCTGCTGGTAACAGGGTTGACTTCTGTGAAGGGAATGTCATAGAACTTTGCAATGTCCTTGATCAGAGAACGAAGCTGCAAAGTGTTCCAGTTTGAAATAGGGACAACAACATCATCACCCCACTCTTGAATAAACATGTCCTTCAAAGCCATAGGATCGGAAACATCGTAGTCAATGTCAGGATAGTCTGTCGCATCTTTGCGAAGAAAGCGTGAGAACAGAAGACCCCACTTGATTGGATCAATCTGCGTGATGCCGAGAACATAAGCGACCAAAGAACCAGCAGCAGAGCCGCGTCCGGCTCCTGTCAACTGATGCTCCAATGCTTTGTCAGAGATTGCTTTCATCGTCAAGAAATACTTTGAGAAGCCACGAGAAGAAATAACAGTTACCTCCTCCTTCAAGCGAGCAACATAATCTTTCTTCTTGTCCAACCCTTTAGCCTTCAAACCTTCAAAGCAAAGCTCAATCAGGGCTTGGTCTTCGTCCTTTCCTTCTGGGACGACAAAGTCTGGCAGTCGAACAGTCGCATCTGGTTCAAAGTCTTCAACCAACTCATGAGCAATGTAGTAAGTGTTCTCAATACTTTGTCGAACATCTTCATCGTTGTATTCGTGACCGGAAAGTTTGGAATACTTCAAGTAAGATTCAAAGACTTGATCTCCGTTTTTTGGATACAACTCATAGCCAATCTCATCAACAGACTGTGGAAGCTCGTCAGACAACCAGTCCGGCTTCTTCGACATTCCAAGCCAGCCGAGTCTCTTGTAAAGTTCGCGGTCTTTCCAAAGCTCTGGTCGAGCGTAGTGAGAGTCCACGGTTGAGATTAACTTGATGCCATATTCTTTCGAAAGCTCAATGATACATTTGTTAAGCTTATGTTGCTCTGGAATGTTGTTCCACTGAAGTTCTCCAAAGTATCTTTCTTTGCCAAAGATATCAATAAAGTCTTCAACAACGGGGCGCATCAAGGCCACAAGCTCTTCATGGCTAGCTTCAGGGTTGTCCCAGACAACCTGTGCAAAAGGCCCGCTGATGCAGGTAGTAGAGCAAATCAAACCTTCATTGTATTCTTTCAAAAGCTTAAGATCAAGGCGAGGCTTGCGATAAAAGTATTTGTCTTCATGAGAAGTTGAAACCAACTTGAAAAGGTTGTTCAATCCTTTTTGGTTCTGTGCGATCAAGAGAAGGTGGTTGTAGGTGCGAACACGGTTCTTTCCTTCAGAAGCTTCCATGTTAACACCCTTTGCTTTTTCTTTCTTTTTCTTTTCATTAGCAGCATCAAAAGCTTCTTGCCACTCTTCAACGTCTTTGATGTAATAAGCCTCACAGCCAAAGAGCGGCTTGAATGTTCTTCCTTCTTTATTCATCTTCTTTGCGTGAAGAAGTTGCCAAGAGAAACCATTCATGTTTCCGTGATCGGTCAAAGCCATTGCATCCATGCCGTTCTCATAGGCAAAGTCCATATGATCGCTGGGATAACCCAAGGCATCAAAGGGCGAACCAGCAACAGAGTGGGCGTGAAGTCCGACAAACTTAAGTTTTGATTCTGCTCTTTCCATTCTACTCTCCTGTGTTTAGTTTTGTTTCTATCTTTAGAAGTGTCTCTTCCATTGTTGTGACTGAAAGGTTAATTGATTCGATCTTCTTTTCGATCTGATCAATCTTTGTCTGAATCATAACCGAATTATAGCACTCTTCACAAATCAAGTCAACTAATTTTTGCTGACTCAGTGTCAAATGTGAGTAAGCTCTGGGCATATCCGCGTCTAGCTTTACCGCATTCACTACTTTATCGTAAACTTTGTCACTCAAATCAAAATTCCCCATCTTCATCTCCTGTATTGTCTCTAGGGCCAACTTCACTACCTTCTTCATTGTCTTCTCCTATAGGGTTCCATTCATTATAAGTAAAATCTTCTCTTCTTACAAAATGAGAACGCTCTGGTGAGCCTAAAAAATTGCAATAAGATTCCCAATCTCCAATATAATAATACCAATCAAGATCAACATAGTTGTCTTTCTTGCCTTGCTTAAGATGTTTAAACACATCTTTGACTGTAAAGTACCGGGCATTATATTGTTCATCCACAGGGACGTAAATTCCTCCATCTCTATAAGAGTTGATTGATTCTTCTCGGAATTTCTTTCTTAATTCCAAGTAATCATCCCCGCCGATTGTAAAACTTAAATAAGAGCCGTCCTTGACTGTGTTTCCATCATATTTAAAGTAAAAGTTTCTTTTTGATGTAATCAAAGAACGGCTTTTTCGCACCACTTCTAAATCAATCATACCATATGGAAAAGAGATATAATACTTATCCGGAATGACCCATTTGCTTATCTTAGCGCAAACCAAAAAAGCAGATAAAACTCCATACAATGCAGACCAAGACAAGCAATCTCTCCTATCTTTGTCGTTTGGATGAACTGGGACATAATACACTGGTATCTCTCTGATCTCTTTAGCTCTCTTCCTGTAATCTGACACTACTGTGACTGGATCATATATCCAATCTCCTATTCTTTCGCGTATCAAAGGTTGCATGTCCATGTGGCTGACAATCCATATTGTCTCGCAGCCGGCCATAGCACACTCCTGTACCGCGTTTTCTAGTGCTGTATAGTTTCTCCCAACAGGCATCAAAGAGTCATGCCATTGAAAGTTAAAATCTCTTGGCCTATCTCCAATTGGAATTATTCCAGCTAAATGAAAAGACCTTATATTATTTTTGCCTTCCACCGTTAACCTCAAAAAACCTTTCCTCAAAAACGTCAATATAACCTTTTTTCTTCTTCAAAGGAAGGAAATAATCTAAATCAACGTCAATGAAACTAACATTGTCAAAGTCTTCGTAAAGATCTTTTGTCAAACAAAAGACCTCTCTCTCTGCCATCTCTATCTTCAAAGCCTTTCTTATGATCCTCTCCGGATTGTTAACGTCTCGGCCATGGCTAGTTCCTTTTATTCCTAGACTTTTCATAATATCTAAAATTTTAAGCCGTGCGTATATCTCTGAATATTCTATCAATTCAAGCTCCTCCGCTTCTAAGAAAGAGATTGCTACTAAATCCTTATAAGGATGGTTGCCCATGATTCTAAAAGAATTATAAAAGATGATCTCTTTAATAAAATTATCTTTTGATTTATACTCCTCAACATCATGAGCCATCCCAGAGCGCACACTAACCCAGTCAATAACTTTGTACTTTTTCTTTGCGATGCGAACCGGAGAAGTAGGCAAAGCTACATTCCGCACATCAAAGATCAAAATCTCTTCCGCAATAACTTTGGTAGCTAAGTTTCCTGTTATCACATGCAATTCTCCATCTTCATATTCAATGTTTGTAACTTTATCAGAAAATGGAAGGTTTCCGGAAATAGAAAGAAAGAACAAAAGATGTTGAAACAGTTCCAGTTCATATTCAAAATTAAGACCAAACACTTTCGAAAAGTGCTTTTTGTACTTTAACTTCTCAAAGTAAAACGGGAACACTTGAGGCGAAGAGATTATAGGAATATTGTGGTAATAAGAATATAAGAGAGATGACAAAGTAACGCCAATAATAACTTTGTCATATTTGTATACATGATCACGTACTCTCATTTATCCTCTTTGTTGATCTCTCTATATGCTCCAACAGTAACGGGCCAAAGGTCTTCTGCAATCTCCAAACAAGCTTCGGCTGCTTTTTGAATTTCCCATTGTGCTCCTTCGTGTGTGCGAAGGCCAATGAATTTAAGAAGATTATTTAGATCGACTGTGCCATAATATTCTGTGTACATATTTTGAGGAAGCACTCCTCTTGCCTGTTCCCTACAAACGCCTTTGTCAATCAATTCATTGAAAAGTTTCAGTGACTTCTCATGATGCCTTTGAATAATCAAATTGGCAGGGGCAGCATATCCAAACTCTTTTGAGTAAACATTGGGGTTGACCAGTTCGTCTTCATTGCTAGCTTGCCTGTTAGACTTATGTTGAGTTCTGAATTGGGTCGGCTCATAAAACTCAATGTTGAAGTCTGTGTATCTTCTGGAAATCTCATTGTACTTCCAAGTACGATGGCGATGATGCTGTGAACGGACAAAAAGCGGAACTTTAAACCGAAACGTAACATTGTTGTGTTCTAAAGTGGAAGTGTGCTTGTGCTTGATCAAATACTTGATCAACTTTTGATCTTTCAGATCCATAATCTCTTTGTGTTTGCCAAAGCTCACGCGAGCAGAGTTGACGACTGTAAGGTCGGTTCCCATATGTTCAACAAATTCAACTTTGCCAATGCCGTCTCCGTACAGTTCAATTGATTTAGAATATTTCAATTTTCTTCTCCCAGTGCCATTCTCAAAAGGTTTTTCATATCTTCGTCAACAGGGTAAACATTATCACACCTAATTGGCTTTGCTTGGTAATATTCATAAAACCCCACCTTTGCTTCCTCAAAGCATTTTTGAAATTGCTTATTTGGAAACCAATCCACAACATAATATTTCCAATCAGTGAAGTTTTCTCCGTTCCAACCTTCCCTAGTGGTTGTACCGGTAATCCTCCCAAAGCGAAGAACATGCGTTGAATAGATTGTGTATACAACATCTCCCACCTTCATTGAACCACCCCCAAAAGATAATTTTCTTGAATCAGGTGATAAGTTTCACCCAATGCTTTAACTTCTCTAATCATTGTTTTCTCTACAACAACTTTAGAACCAACTGGGACACTAGTTGTACAATTGTCACTAGCGTCCAAAATCTCCACAACAACTAGGGGATCTTCTTCCTTTCTGTAATTGTCCGGAAGAAGAACAGCAGATTGTTCTTTCTTTTTGTCTTCTTTCTTAACCAAATAATGTCTGTTTAACGGCTTCATTTTTCCTCCTTGTTTGCATGAGCTTTCAATCTTTCTATAGACTTATCATAAAAGTCTTTGTTCAATTCGCATCCAACAAAGTTTCTTTTTGTTTTCAAGCTGGCGATTGCTGTTGTGCCAGAACCTGAAAAAGAATCCAAAACTAAATCACCTTCATTTGAATGTTTTTCAATCAAAGCCTCAAACAAAGGCAAGCTTTTTTGAGTTGGATGAAACCTTTCCTTCTTTGAGCCACCTTGAATCGGAAACTTATAAAGTTCATCTTCATAGTAAACAGCGTTATCGTACTTACTATTGAACGTGGGACTACCATGCTTAACACCCAACAGGGCCACTTCTCTACAGTTTGTCAAATAATTGCGACTACTGTTCAAGGGCTGGGGATTTGTTTTAATCCACTCTAGGAACCTGATTTGTTTAAATCCTGCTTCTTCCATCATTTCTTTCAATGGTGTGATCTTCCAAATGTCAAAAAAGATGATAGCAGTTCCACCTTTTCTAAGGGTTCTGTAGAAGTGTGTAACAAAGTTTTGCATTTTCTCTAGAGTGAAATCTTCATCCCACTTTCCATAGCTTGTTCGAACAGCATACTTTTCACCATAGACAGAGCCATATTTCAAAAAGTTTTCTTTTGCCTTCTCAAGCTTTTTTTCATTAGAAAAATCCAGTGATGTGTTTTTAAACCACTCATCCCACTCTTCCTCTGTTTTGATGTTCTCTCCGGACTCTTTGACTTCCTTAACAAAATCAACCCATCTATCCATGCCGGTATCTCTAGAAGTGATATAAGGAGGATCTGTCAAGATCAGATCCACAGAGTTAGTTTTAACCTCTTCCAGAAATTGTATACCTTCTTTGTGTTTTATATCGATGCTCATTCTTTTCTCCTTAAACAAAAAGACCCCTACATTATAACAAATGTAGGGGTCTTTGTCAATAGTTAAAGTTTGCTTGTGTTATGAAATTTGAGAAAAGAACTGCGCTGTTTCGTTCAAAAAGTCATACACCTTCTGTGCGTCTTCATTGTTGCTCAATGAAAGATCGTGGTTGTTTGCGTAACAAGAGAAAAGAGAATAGAACAAAGCTTTCACTTCTTCGCTTCTACCGGCCAACACCTTGTTGACATCCGAAGCCTCTCCGAACCAGAGGCAGTTAGAATTTTCTTCAAACTTGTACTCTGCTGTAGAAGGAAGGTGACTGTTCCTATCTAGCTTGAAGCTGACTACGTTTTCAGGTTCTACGCCAAGAACACTTCCATTCTTTGCCACGCGCTGTGAGATGTTCTCAAAGTGTTTTGCGGCACGTTCTGCGTTCTTGTCTCTTTTGCTTTCTTTTTCGAAATTCTCTCTTTCTTTGATGGTCGGGGCCAAAACAGTCTTCCAAACATCAATATCAAAAAAGTGCTTGGAAAAGTTCTCATCCCAGCGTACTTTGTTCTTGCTGATGTCTGGTGTCAAATAATCATCAAACTTTCCATCGACATCAAGCAAGATAGTCATGTGGTTTGTTCTTTGACCCGGGCCATGCTTTTTACTCATGAGCCCAATATTGTCCAAAACAACATTGTTCCTTCTTACAAAGATGCCTGTCTCGCCAAAGCCGGCGGTTTGGCCCAATGGCAAGACAGAAGCATGAATTACATATTTAACCCCTTTAAAAGAAACTTCTTTCTTTCGAACAACCATAGAGCCACCCTTGGGAAACACAGAACGACCCTTAACATCAACACCATTCACCTTGATCTTCTTTCGCTGCGAAGTAATCCCTTCCATCATTTGAAAGCCATATCGAAGCCCTAGCGGGCTTCTATCCGCTACGCCCAGTGTAGCTGCCCGAGCAGAAGTAATCTTTGTGTAGCACTTGTCAGACAAAAGATCAATATGAACGATCGTTCCTGACTTCTTTGCTTTGGAATCCAACCTTCTTTTGAGGTCTTTATCAATAACTGCCGAGTCAGCGGTAAAAGAAACACACCACTTTCCAATCTGGTTCATTTTCTCAATATCATATACCGACTGCGAATATGAAACATTGCCTTCTTCATTCTTCACTTTTGTAAGAATGGTCAATCTGTTTCCCAAAAAAGCACCGGAAGTTTTCAAGCCGGTTGCCCATTTTGACTGTGACTGGTAGTTTTTACCATTCTTTGAGCCGCCAATTTGCATTGCTTTCTGCAATTCACTCATCGACATTCCCTTGCCATCGTCAATAATACTGATCGAAGCCAAGTCGTTATCGCCTCCATACTGCTTTTGCGTCTCCATTGAGCCATCTTTGTTCAAAAACTCAATGTAAATATTCTTTGCTCTAGCAGCGACAGAGTTGTCGACAAGATCCATGATCGCAGTGATCGGCTTGGCCGTTGACTTGCAAACCTCATGAGTTGCTTCAGGATCGGGAGGAAGCTCAATTGTAAAGAATCCGTTTGTTGCAGTACAGTTTTCCATAATATTTCTCCTTTAAGTGTTAATTCCAGCTAATGTTAGCCAGATTGTATGGAAATAAGTTGATTGTCTACCAGACATTCTAGAGATGGCCAGTGGCTTTTCAACTTTACTTTTATATGATATCAAATATTTTTCAGAAAGTCAAGAACTTTTTTTAAATTACTTCACAAGACCCACCACCGCCGCAAGCAATCTCGCCTGAGAGGTCGGTGTTGTCCACTTCTTCCACGACTTTTGAAAGATCAAGTGACTTAAGTGTGCCAAGAAGTCTTTCATATTCTTCTTTAGTGCAGGACTCAAAAGGTGCTTGCTTGTAAGTTCCTAGGTCTTTGGGAAGCACAGAAAGTCCGTTGAAGTTGTGTCGGTTTTCCCACATCCATTCTCCAACCTTTTCCCACTCACCTTGACCAATGCTGACAGTTGCAGAAACATTGTTTGTGTTCTGTCCACTTCTGTGACCTTCTTGAACCCATTCAACGTTGAACTTGCGAACCCTTTCCAACATGTCCATAACATCTTCGTCTCTAGTAATAGCACCTTCAGGGGCTTTTTGCGGGACGCTAATGACAGCCTGTGTTGAAGGATTGAACAACTCATCTTCCAGCATTTCAGGAGCAACTTCCTTCAGGTAAGGATAGATTGCTTCATTCTTTCCAACACGAACACGACGAATGTAATACTGGTCGTGCCAAGCGTGGATGCCACTGGAGGTTCCCAGAATAATCGAAGCAGTTCCTTCAGGTTTCACGCAAGTTGTTCTAGCAGCAGGATTGATGCCAAGCATCTCTGCCACTCTTGCGTTCTCTTCTTTGACAACTTGCGCTGCTCTTTTAAGGTCAAGGTTCATCACTCCACCGGATGCGATACCGGTCATAGAAACGCCAATAAGGGCATCCTTTTCCGTAACCTTCCTCCAACTATCTCTTAGGTAGTGGAAGTCCGTATACGCCGCCTGAACCGTCCCTATGAACGCAGCAGCCCTTACTCGCTTCTCCAATTCTTCTTGATCATAAACATCAGAGACATTCACAGTTGTCAAGTTACAGAACTGGTGACTCTTCAGGGAAATCTCGCAGCAGGGGTTGACTCCGCGATCAGCATTGTTCGAAAAGTAAATACCCGGCTCACCGGAGTTGGAAGCTTCAATCTTCTCCCAGAACTTCAAGAACTCTTCTTTCTTGATCTTGTGGCGAAGAACAACTGCGGAGTTGTTCGACCTTGCTCTTTGAGGAGCGTATTCCCACCAGTTACCGGCCTTGCAGCTAATCATTTGCTCGTCGTCAAAATCAAAAAGAGAGATCAAAGCAGCACGGCGAATACCACCAGCCAACACAGCATCAGCAATATAACATACAATATCATGAACTTCAAGAGAAGTCAACTTTTCTCCAGTTTCTTTTGCTTCCAAAACCTTTCGGATATTGTGGAGGCAATCATGGAGAGGTTGTGGGCCGGGAGCTTTTCCGCCCGAAGTGATCAAACGCTCACCTTTCGCTCTGATATCGCTGTAATCAAATACAATCGTGCTGGTTCCAGAGAAGTAAGACTTCATCAAAGTCTTGACTGCATCTGCCCAGCCTTCGATAGAGTCTCCGATCAGATAACGCCGCTTTCTTTTGATCGGCTTTTTGATCTCTGGCAGCTTTTCAATGTGGTGGTTCTGCACAGAGAAGCCAACACCAGTACCACCAAGAAGAAGAAACATGATCTCGGAAAAGGCTCGCCAATCATCCATTGCCAGATAAGAGCAGTTGTATTGTCTTGCAGGGTTGATCTCAATAGGGCGACCAGAGAACTGCATTGCCCTCATTGAACCAAGGACTTTCTTATCATAAACTGTCATATAAGCATTGATAAGTTCTTCTTCAAACCCCGGAATGTGTTTAAACTTTTTCATATGCATTGCGCGGTTTCTATTGACCGCTTCGTGAAACAACTCTCTTCTTTTCTTATTATCGTCGTACTTGGAATATTTCATCCACTGCACGATATCACTCAAAATCTCACTACTTTTTTCCATTACATGTCTCCTTGTTATCATTTGTTAGGAAAAATCTATTACTCTACGAATTTCCAATAAAATACTTGTTTTTCTGCTATGCCGTGCTTGTAGGGAGTAACATTCCACTGGCCACTCCTATGGCGGGGCGAAAAGTAATACATATGGGACTTAATAATTTTGAGACATCCCAAACACGAGTCCTTATACCAATCACTGTCCCCACCAAAACGTTCATGCGCTTCGTCTGCCAGTTTTTGACTCAATTCTTCACAGGTTTTTGTCAAATCTAAGAAAAAGCCGTCACTTTCAGGACTACCAGTATAAACAAGCACCTTTTTTGGTAATTCCGGGAAGATCAAACTCAACGCTTCTTCAATGCTATGCTCTTTTTCTTCTCTACCTCGACGAACGGGCCCCAAGATCTTTCCATCAACTACGTAAAAATGGGGTATCTTCTCAAAATTTCCATAATACTCTCTCTGCTTGGCATCTTCATAATCTTTTCTAGACTGAAACATCCTAGCACCGCTATCTAGAAACCCCTCATCATAATCGTCTGCTCTTAGATAATATGATTCGAACAAACAGATATGCTCGGAGGCACCAGAAATGTAAACAGCCTGCTCTAAGAGGAACCTAGTAGTAATCTTTCGCATTATCCAGTCTGTTTGGGAATAGGCCGCTGTTTCATCAACCCCGCCTGCCAAAAACTGCCTAATGTCTCTAATTGTGTTTGAATTCATTGTTCCTCCTTATTGACTGCTCTTAAATTTCTTGTACTTTTCTCTTAACAATTCATCTTGCTTTTTCGCTGCTCTGTCCATCACAACAGATGGACTTTCTCCATTGTCATCAATAACTTTAATGCAAACGTTGGAAGTATCCATAAAGAGAGGATAAACCATTCCATCTGCTCCGTTTCGGTTCTTTGCAATAAAGATCCTTCCTGTGTTGTTGTTTTTGTCTTCGACTGTTCTTGAAAGCGAAAAGATAAAGTCTGCAACAAAACATTTGTTAAACGCTTCAGAGATTGATTCCATTGTAACAACCTCTGCGTTCAAACCAGAACGGTTTGTTTGAGAAGCTGTGTAGAGAGTTGCCTCTGAAATCTTTGCAATTCCTCGCAGTTCTTCATAAATCTCTTCCAACTCTTGTCTTTTTTCTCTTTGATGTCGCACTGGCTTCAAAAGATCAGCATAATCAATTGCAATAAAGTCCGGCTCAATACCCCTGTTCTTCAAACGAAGAAGGTGAGCTTTGATTGTTTCAGTTGAAGCATACTTTGTTGGGTATTCTTTTACAATCAAATGCCCATTAAGTTCTCTAACCTTTTCCAAAACAACTTCTTTCATATCATTAAGGTCGGTCAGGTGGACACCGGTGAGGCATGAGTCAAACCTTTTTGCAACAACGGTATCTTCCAATTCCAAAGTGTAATAAACAACTGTCTTGCCTTGCTTCAGAGCTTGTGCAGCTAGATGAACCAAAGCCATTGACTTTCCAGCGCCAGTGGGAGCCACAACAACACCCAACTCACCCTTGCCAAGACCGCCGCCAGTGATAGCATCAACTTGCTTCCAGCCGGTTGTGATTGGTCTTCGAAACTTCACTTCATACCTTTTCTCAAAGTCTTTCAGGTAATCATAACCAAAGTCTGTGTTCGACCCAAGCTTCAAAGAATCATTGATAATCTTGCTGATCTCTTCAAAAGAAGCAGAATGAATCAGCTTTGCTGATTTGATCATGGCTTCTTTCAAGTTTTGCTTTCTGCAAAAGTCCAAAGCCTTTTTCTTGATGAATGCGTCCCCTTCAAAGTCTGGCATTGTTGTCATCAACTTTGTGAAATAATCTCGAACTTGCTTCTTGAGGACATCAGATTCATCTTCGATACCAGAGCGAAGAATGGTTGCAACAATATCTCTAGAGGGATGTGTTCCAAATTCTCTTTTGTAATCGACGATAACCTGAACGAAAAGCTGAAGATATTTGACCTCAAAAAACTCCACCTTCAAAACTTCAAAGACTTGATCGCAGAACTCGCGATCATCTAATACAATTCGGCAGAGACTTTCTTGGAACTTTTTGCCGAACCGAGAGAAGTCTATCTTGTCATGTGTGTTAATCATATCTACTCCTGTTAGATTTTGTTTCTTGAGGGGGTGAGTTTAAATAGAATTCTATCAGACTTTATTCTTTAAGTCAACTACATTTTTTCTGCAAAACCTCCAAAGGTCGCTCCAGTCGTACACACCGAAGCCATCTTCATTCATCATCTTAATAATATTAGTTTTGTTAAAGTCTGGTTTAATCTCTTCAATCGCTTCTTTAATCACTGCCGAGTTGTTTGGCGAAATGTTTGGAGTGTAAAGTTGCATGAGTCCATAGTTCTTTTTGATCAGTTCTTTATTTTCCAAAATGCCATTGTGAAACTTCAGCTTCTTTTCTTCTTTCTCACATGCTTGAAAGACATCTTCAAAGGTTGCATCCTTTTCTTCTTTAAGGAAAGGAAGTCTTTTTGCAATTGTTTTCAAACCTGCTCCGGGAACACCGGCAAGGTTGTCAGACTTATCTCCTGCGATTGCTCTTGCCATTGCAAAGTTTGCTGGAGAGATCTGATGCTCTTCCAAAACAGTCTTTTTTGTGACCAGTTCTTTTTGAATTGGGCGATAAAGCACAGTTTCTTCGTCGCAAAGTTGAATAAAGTCTTTGTCGCTGGACACGATCACTTTCTGACAGCCCCTCATTGTTCTGCAAATCTTTGCGATAACGTCATCAGCTTCAATACCTTGCAGAAGGATCTGTGGGATGGGCATCATATTGATGTATTCCAACAGCCTAGTTTGCTGCCAGATCTTGTTTCTGATCTCTTCTTCTTCGGACATCAGCTTGACACCACGATTGAAGCGAATAGGCTTGCGACCAGCTTTGTAGTTTTTGTTTTGCGCTCTTCTTTTTTGAGAGCCTCCGGGGCCATCCCAAACAACAACGATCCGATCTGGCTTAAGTTCTCTGATCATCTTTTGAATGGAGGCCAAAGAGCCTTTAAGACCTCCGATTGGATCACCATTAGTTGAAAGGCTGGGGTTGACTATGAAATTCCTGATGAACAGATTCAACGAATCAATGATCACAACTCTTTCTTTCATTTTGTTCTCCTGTGTGGTGAAAAGTATGGTAGAATTATAGCAGATTATAGGAAGGAAGTCAAGAAGAAATTAGCCAAGTTCAGAATATGTTGCTTCAATCATTGGAAGGCCGAATCGCTCTTCCAGTTCCCTGCAAAGTTGGAGGCGCTCAGGGCCGTCTTCAGGCGCTTCAAAAGTAAGATAGGTCGCATCATATTGGAAACCACTCAAACCTTGAATATAACCCCCTTTGCGCCACTCGTAAGACCTAATTTCACAGTCCTTTTGGAGGTGGTCCCAAATAAAGTCAATAAACTCCATTTCAAACTCGCTGTCAGCTTTGTTACAAGAAAAGTCTCCAAAGCTGCTTTCCCAATCCATCCTAGCAGTCCGAGGCTCTTCTCCTTCTTCTAGTTCTTCTGGATCAAAATAATCAAGAAAGTAATTCATATTTTCATCTGTGAACTCAAAACCGATTTTGTGTACTGGATAGTATTCCATTTTTTCTCCTATTGATAAATTTTAATGACAAAGAATAATAATTGACAAACCTGACAACAAATGCCAGAGGGTGTGATAAAGATCGTATCGATCATCATAACTTTCAATCTTCAAACAAAACATTCCCAAAGTGAAAACTCCTACTCCAACAAACAAATAAATTGGAGGAGGAGGATCAACCACAATAAAGCACCAAAGAGCATATCCAACTGTTGTGCATGCCATCTTAACATCCAGTTTATGGAAATCTCGCTCTTTGGAGTAGTGATAAAGAAAAGACAAAGTCCAAGATATTAAAATCATTACAGACAAGTAAGGAAAATTATCTACATATGCAGAAAAAGCAGAAAATAAATAAATATTGTTTGAAATAAGAACAGGGTCATGTAAAGGTTTTCTTCTCATTTGTCTTTCCTTTTGTGATAAGCGGGCCTAAGCCCAGTCGCATTAATGATATCACCTCACTTTCGGTTCCGCGACTAGTGGGGCTGGAGGGACTCGAACCCTCACGCTCTTACGAGCACCGAATTTTAAGTTCGGATTGTCTACCAAATTCCAACACAGCCCCCGATATTTAATCTTTCAAAAGATGCTTAACATCTTCATAGAAAGAGATCTTCTTAATTTCTTCTGGAATGATGCAGTTGTTTTTTGATATATTCTCCCAAGCTTCCAAAGGACGAAGGTTCTCTAAAGACCAACACCACTTCAAATGTTGTTCATTAGTTGCCTCGAAAACAGATTGAGGTATAATGTGATCAACGTGCCAGTAACTTCCATAGTTATCCCAAGTCATATTTTGATCAAACTGGCCTTCTAGGTGCTTCATAAGTTCTTTCCTAGTATATCCGCATTGCTTAAGATACTCAGAAGTTGGCTTTTCTTTGTTTCCATTTAGGAAATGGTGAAAAGCGCGACTGATGCTCATTCTCAACCTAAACTCTGGATCGTTTTTATATCTTTGACTTTGGTATTGTTTTTGCCACTCTATAATCTTTTTTCTGTTGTTTTCGTAGTATTGTTTACGATACTCTAGAATCTTTTCTTTGTTGTTGTCGTAGTATTGTATTCCCCGCTCTCTAACCTTTTCTTTGTTGTTTTCGTACCATTGTTTATGATACTCTAGAATCTTTTCTTTGTTGTTTTCGCGGTATTGTTTTTTCCGCTCTCTTTCCTTTTCTTTGTTTTCTTTGCGGTATTGTTTAGAGTATTCTTTATAGTATTCTTTGTTGTTTTCGTAGTATTGTATTCCCCACTCTCTAATCTTTTCTTTGTTGTTTTCGCGGTATTGTTTTTGCCGCTCTCTAATCTTTTCTTTGTTGTTGTCGCGGTATTGTTTATTTGCCTCTCTAACCTTTTCTTTGTTGTTTTCGCGGTATTGTTTATTCTGCTCTCTAATCTTTTCCCTGTTGTTTTCGTAGTATTGCTTCTGACACCCTCTGCAACTGCTCTGCCGACCATCTTTTGATCTTTTATGCTTATGAAACTCTTCAAAAGGCTTTTCTTCTTTACATTTTGTACATTTCTTCATTGTATTTTCCTTTCAGTGTGCCCGGTAGGATTCGAACCTACATCCTACCGCTTATGAGGCGGCGATATTTACCATTATACTACAGGCACGTTCAAATTACTCATCTAGTATACCATAACCTGCAACAACTGTCAAGTCAATTGAGTTTCCATCAAAAGATACCTTCCGTCTGTACACTCTTGCTTTTAGATTTGCAGCTTTGATGTCTTTCTTGAGAAACTTGATGAACTTTTCTCTTTCTTCGTCAGAGTCATGAATGTGATGTGGAACCACAGCGGCTTCGACAAGGTTTTTAACGTCTGCTTTCGACCTCGGCATCTAATCTCTCCTTTTCTTTTATAGCATAATCCAAATACCACTTTGCTTTCTTAAGATCTGTTAAAGGATCTTTCTTGTGGTTGTGTCTTGCTATATATTTTACAACATTTCCTAGGCAAAAGTCAAGCTCCCAATCTTGAATTGCATCAATAACTTCAATTTTGCCTACATTATAATGCTTTGGATGATTCACTTTTTCTTTCATTTGATCTTATTCCCATAGTAATATTCTTCATCTTTAACAAGATTTCCATCTTTGTCCCATAGTCGGAAACTACCGTGATCTTTATCGTGGCAATAATATCTTTCAATCATCTTCTGTCCGTTGGGATGCCAATATTCACATTTACCGTGATCTTTCCCATTGATCGTCAAATAATGAAATAACTTCTGACCATTAGGATAGAAGCCTTTCATACCTAGCAAACCTAGGTTGCGTAGGTAAACTTCTTCGTCTTCTGTTAGTTCTTGAGGAAGATCTCCTCCTTCTTGAACCCACTTGTCGATTTCTTTTGTTCTCATTTGATTCTGTTCCCGTAGAGATATTCTTCATCTTCGGCGAGGCTTCCGTTGTCATCCCATTCTTTGAACACACCGTGCCTCATTCCGTGGAGGAAGTGCTGTTCACACGCTTTCTGTCCGTTATCCCACCACCCTTCCCACTTTCCGTGTTCTTTTCCGTGGAGGTAGTGCTGTTCATATCTCTTCTGTCCGTTATCCCACCACCCTTCTGTTTTGACAACCTCGCCGTGTAGATAGCTTGTTCTCTCCTGAAGCATCAATGTCCCTTCTTTTCTGGAATAGAAATTATGTTCTCCATGAAGTTTCTCACCCACAGTTTGATACACTACCCTATGGGGGTGGTAGTGGGTCATGTAATAGTCACTGTCTTCTTTGACGATTTTGATATCATTCTCTTTTAAAAGTTCTACTTCGGAGAGTAAAGATATTGGGAATTCACCCCCTTCTTTAAGCCACTTGTTGATCTCTTTTGTTCTCATTTTCTCCTCACCACCTTTCCGCCCTTAAAGAATCTCTTAAGCTTTCTCTGGTTTCTTCATAACCTTCTCGGTAGCCACTAATGTACTCTGGGCTAGTTCCCCTAGTGGGTTCTGGTGTGGTGCTCCAGAAGTTTCCGTCTGGTCTTACTTTAACTATATGTCCGCTTACAGTGCCATTAAAGCTCCATTTGTCGTGCCTAATCTCAAAGGGAGAATTAGCATGGCAATCATTCTTTCCGTCACTATAGCCTCGTCTATGTTCTCGAAGGTCATAAAAGTCTACAGACTCCTCTTTCGATACTCGCTCCCAGTATGCACCAATGCCGCTAAAGTTGTCGTTTGTTTCAACTTCATTCATTTCGATCCCATGGAATGCAAAAAGATCCTGTGACAGTTCCTTTGTCCACCTTACTTTTAATTGTCTTTTTCTCCATCCTAAAGCTTTCAGGTAAGTTTCTTCGATCTCTGTGTAACTTTCAAAAGATGGGAAGATGGTCATATTTTTACAACAATCATCCAACAGTTGCTTTCTGATTCCAAGATCTATAAGATGCCGCTCAACATAATCTATTAGCATCTGATCTCTCTTAGAAAGTTCGTGAACAAGCCTAAAGTCTGGAGTCTTCTTGGAAAGCTCTTCTCGAATAATAGATAAGTTTTTTGATATCATCTTTTCTTCATTTTTTTCATTTCTTTGTTAGATGGTCTGGTTTTTTGACCTTCAAAAAGACTAACTCCATGAGCTCTATATGTGTCTGGTGAAGATTAGTAGTCCATGCATTGATTTTTTATCTTTTTCTCAAACTCATCAAGGTCATTTAAGGTATATTGAAACTTGCCGAAATGAACTTCCCTATCATAGTGTACGTGGTATATTCTAGGCTCTAAATGATCATCTCCAAACTCGCCTTTTAAATTTCTAACTTTTTCCCTAGTAGATTTCCCTCTTATGTTGTACTCAAAAGGAAACGTGTGTATTCTTACATCACTCTCCCACAAGGAAACCCTTAAGCTAACCTGATCCCACCCACTAGTCTGTTGGTAATATTTATAAAAATACTCTTTCCACCTATTCAAAAACATTGTAGAACTTTCAGAGTCATTGTATGCCATAATACCACCGTTAAATTCAGAAAAAGCGTAAGGTATATTAGCATATTCAGGAACTAATTTAGAGTATTTTAATCTTTTTCTGGCATAATCATGGACTAGGCCTACATCAAAACGTTCTAATATCTCAAACATATCTGATATGTTTCTTGCTATCACAGTATCAGAGTCTAGGTATACGGTTTTCTTAAACGGTGTCTTATCAATAAAATCAACCTTAGCCCTTATATGCCTAGGTTCTATTTTGGCGTATAAGTCGACTAAACTTTTTATATCATTAGGCAATTCCTGATCAGTATATAAAGCGACCGGTTCATCATTAAACCTCTTTAATGACTTGATAGACATTAAAGCCTCTTTTGTAAAAGAATCACCGAAAGCAATATATAAAAAACCTTTATCTAATTTATCCATCTTACTAAGCTCCAATAATTAAACTATTATTTTTTTCTTTCCATATTCTCAACATCTGTTCATAACACCTCCTTGCCCACACATGAGGGTTATAATATTTTTCTAAAAACTTTTTTGCATACTCAGAAGTCTTATTTCTTTCATTATGATCACTAAATCTACTTAATGCCTTATACCACCCTAGGGGTGTATGAGCAACTGCGCCGGCGATTGAGTCTCCGAATAGATGAAAATTACTAGGACTAAAATCTGAAACAACCGGCACCCCCAAAGACATAAAAACTAAGGCTCGCCCGTTATTTGTTTTATTTTTGTATCTCATTACGTAATCGGTTGAAAATTTACCAACCTTATTGTTAACGGTAAGCTCAACATCTGTCATATCATATACACCGGGACATATTCCTATGTCACAGGATTGCAAATTTTCTTTTACTGTATTAATATTCCATTTTTTAAACAAGACTGATATGCCTTCTGGCAATCCATTTTCATGTCGCCAGTTAAATTCATTTTGCGATTTTTCAGAAATAATATGAAGTTCAATTTTTCTTTCTTTTGAAAATCTCTCTAATGCTTCCTTCAATCCGCACACAAAAGAAAAAAGGTGAGGAGTCCAGCCATGGTAGCATATCTTTAAAATATCTTCTTTTTTATGTTTTTTAATCTCACTATAGTGATAGATCGATTCTATAAGTGGAATCAAAATTACATTTTTGTAAAATGATAAGCTATCAAACTCCTCCATGGAACCTACCATGGCAAAATCAATTCCATCCGGACTAGCGTTTCTAGGAGGATTTATTGTTCCAATAACAATGCTAGAATTAACACTCTTTATGTAGCCAACTATAGAACTAAGATTATGGTGAAGACATTTGCCTATGATTATAATGTCACGATTACCTATTTTTTCAACTGCGTTGTCTTCAGAAATTAGAATTATCTCTGAGTCAACTCCGATATCTTTAAAATACTGATTATAATCATGAACCCATATGCGGTAAGAACCTGATTCTATCCTCTTACTCATAGCAAGATAGCCTATTCTTAGTTTTTCGCTACTTTCATTGATAGATAAGTCGTTTGGTTTCATCTTTTCTTCATCCTTTTCATTTCTCTGTTAGATGGTCTGGCTTTCTTTTTCTTTTTTTGACCTTCAAAAAGACCAACTCCGTGAACTCTGCAATACTCTTCAAAGAAAAGATGATGGTTCAGACTCTTTTCCAAACAAAGATCGGCCATCTCCATCCAAACAATCTGCTTATCTTCTCTATCTCCATCAATGTATTGTTTACAAAGTAAGGTTAATTCAGGGTGTTCTGTGATTTTAATCTTTGACATTTTATTCTCCTTTGTTGGAAATTAGTGGGGGCGGGTGGATTCGAACCACCGAAGGCATCGCCGGCAGATTTACAGTCTGCTCCCTTTGGCCACTCGGGCACACCCCCAAAATTTGCTCCGACAGCAGGACTCGAACCTGCGACAAGGTGGTTAACAGCCACCTGCTCTACCAACTGAGCTATATCGGAAAAATTGACCCGGAGGGATTTGAACCCTCGTCCTCACAATTATAAGTTGTGCGCTCTTACCTGCTGAGCTACGAGTCGAAAAGAAGCCCTTTCGGGCTTCAGGTTTGGAAGATATTAGTTATCTTCGCGCTCTTCTACAAAAGCTTTGATGCGATAAGCTTCGTTGAAGACTTCGTCCAAGGTGGGAAATTCTGGACGGACTGGAACATCGACCGAACGGCCTTCTTGAGAAAGGTTCCACGCTTGACGGTAGTCAGTCATACTTTCGTAATATTGATCCATTTTCCTGCTCTGGGCAGCATGAAAGATATCAAATCTCAATTCATATGGGTTTTTACTTCGCATTTTAATCCTCCTGTGTTTGTAATGCGTCTTCGTTATCTTCGGCTGGCTTATAGATTACATGCTCATCCATAACGTCAAAGATAACTTGTCTAAACTCTGGGTCTTGAAGTTTCTCGACCCACTGTTTCAATTGAAACTTAAACTCTCTTCCTTCTTTCGAAGTTAGAGTGTACCAAGCCCCTGCGGTTTTCAACCTTTCAGAGCCTCTGATGGCATCAAGCCAACTTTCCTCATCTTGAATTCCCACTTGCTGACCCCAAAGCAACTTAAAGTTGCAAGTCCTTCCGGCGGAGCCAAAGCGAGACTTTTCAAGTTTGACTTTCACTTCGGAACCAATCCTGACCCCATTGGAGTCCAAAATGTAAGCAGCCTTTGCTTTTCTGGCGGTAAGCCAGATTCTCAAAGAATAGGTGTAATGAGCAGCTTTACCTCCCGGTGTGAAATAAGGAGTAGTCAAAGCTTCTGCAATATTACTGGTGATATTCGTTTTAAGCTGATTAACAATCAAGAAAGTTGATTGTGTATTTGCCAAAGGAATCGTCACCTTAGAGAAGGCTTTGGAAAGAATCCTAGCTTTCATTGCCATAGAAGATTGAGGGTTGAAGTCACCTTCAACATCTTTCTCCGCAGGAGTGTGCGCTAGGGAATCCCAAATAAACAGCCATTTCTCTTCATCTGCCAAAAGAGTTTCAATCATTTCGAATACTTTTTCAACAGATGCTGCTTGGACATAAAGCAAGTCATCAACATTGCAACCAGCTTTTGCCAAGAAAGTAGGATCAATTGCTGATTCAGCGTCAAAGTAAGCAACTCTAATGCCCATCTTTTGTGCGTTACCAGCAATTTGTGCAGCCATGAAGCTTTTCCCACTAGCTTCAAGTCCTGCAATCTCCGTGATTTTTCCAACAGGAATGCCAGCCAATTGGCCTCTGCAAATGATAGAGTCCAACCAGCGTGAGCCGGTGGGAATCCATTCTTTGACTTCTGTTGGATTTTCTTTGTTGAGGTTGTGTGCAACCGTCATGCCCACCTTTTTATTCAGCAGCTTGCGGTACACATCCATGTCTACTTTGCCAGCGGTCATTTATCAACCTCCAAGAAGTTCGTTGAAAGCCTTTCCAACTTTGTCTTCAACATTAGAAGAGTATTTCTCAACTTCGTCTTTGTCACCACCAGCAAGATATCTATCAAGCAGTGCTTGAACATCTTGTGTGGTTTTTCTTTCGAAAAGGCCATCAAAGTCCGGAATAGCTTCCAGAAGTTGAGCGCATTCCTCATCACCATCTTCGCATGCTTTCGAAGCTCGACGCTTCGGAGTAAGAGTGGTAGAGGGGAACATTGCTCCCGGCGCTTTACCATAAGCAAGAACCAAGTCAGTTCCAGTGTCAGTATCGGTAATATCACCGTAGTCGGGGTTCAAAACCAATTGAAGCAGTTGCTCATAAACAGTTTTGGAGTAACCCCAAATTTTCACACCTTCTTCTTCTTTTCCTCGAACGAGGACAGGCGAGAAGAACCTTTGCTTTGGAAACAGCTTCTTAGCCATTTCAATAGACTCCGGAGTGCCTTCGCGATAAAGTTCGGAAGCAAAGTCCAAAACAGGGGACTCATCACCAAAGTTACGCTTCGGGCAAAGAGTCGGAGCTTTGTCCAGTCCGTAATAGAACCAAAACTCTTTGAACGGATCGCCATCCGAAGTGGGCAGAATACGAATGGTTTGCTCTCCATCTTCCGGTTTCCAGAAAAGATTGTCTTTACCGCCTCCTTTGTTTTTCAGACGGTTGTACTTTTCTCTCATTTTTTTCATGTCAATAGCCATTGTTTTCTCCTTTGTGTTGTTAACAGCTTCGAGCTTGTGTAATATCATATCAAAACGAATTCAAAAAGTCAAGAACTTTTTTCAAATTATTTCAAATTCAAATTTCCAGACATATGATAAGAAACCAATTCACCCAATAGAGTATTGTGATTAACCACTCTGTATCCATTGTTCTCAATATCCCAAACCAACTCCATTCCTTCTTGGAGCTTTGCTTTCTTTCCGCCTTTCCCTTCGGGAAGAGCTTCTTTTGGAATCTCATCCAGCTTCACAAACCTCATACTTCGAATAGAACCATCTTTCTTTTTAAACGAACCGTGATAAACATTGAACTTCATTTTACTCTCCTAAGTTTATTCCTTACAAAGTTTTTCATACCATTCCAAAACACTTTCTTTTGGATCTTCTGAGTTATAAATGCTTCTTCCAATAATAGGATAATCTGTATAAGAGTTATCCTCGCAACCTTGCGCTCCAAATCCGGGAGAATAGATAATCTTGTTCCCTTCAACATGACTTGAAACTTTTTCATAAAAGTCGTGTTTATTAGGAGGAAGCACAAACCTATTCACTCCAAAATCAGCAGCTTGCTTGTAAATCTTCAAAGAATCTTCATCAGAAAAGAAACCTCCTTCTTCTTTCGAAAACCCTTGATGGGTCATCTTACCACCAACAATTGTTTCAATGTTTCTTTTTTTCAATTCTTTCAACCAAAAATCCAAAGAGTCAGGGCCGGCAAAAGGAAACAGAATCGCTTCATCAACGCCGGCCATTTTCATAGCAGAAGCAAAGTTCATTCCCATTTGTGGGATGTCGTTTCCTCCTTTTTGATGATCATAGATCACTTTCTTGTTTGGCGCTCTGAACTTTACCTCATTCACACAACGAATCAAACCAAATGTAAAAACAAGATGAAATCCAATCTTATATCCATAAACTTGTTCCATTTCGCCTGTTTGCTTCATGATTTTAACTGCTTTTTGCAGTGGACAATCCAAAGAGATGATAATCTTTTTCATTTGCTTTCCTTTGATGTTTTAAATTGTATTCGATCTGAATCAGAAAGTCAAGAACTATTTTAAAATTTTTGAATTAAGTGAGAATTGGATATAACATAAGAGTATATCTGTTGGTGGTGAGTTCCATAGATGGAATAGGAAATGTGGCATTCTTTTTCTTTTGTCTTTTCTTTCATTCTGTTTGTGATCCTTTTGAATATTTCAGTGTCTTCTTCCAACGTTTTCATTGGAATGTTGTAATAATAGCAAAATTCTTTCGGAGTGTCAAGAGAAAAAAACATTTTCTCTAAATTATTTTCAAAATCGTATATACCAATAGAATAGATCCTTGAAAAGTCAACATTCTCTTTTGGCGTTTCAAAGATTGCTGATGTGTTTTCGAATATGTTCACAGTATGGATCAGATCACAAATAAACTCGTTGATCTTTTTGATCCTGTTCAAGATCGTAATTCCTGTGACTGTTTCTTCTACTTTATCTAATTCTAGAATAAACATCCTCTCAAACAAGCCAGATCTAGTGTATTCTTGTAGAATATTGAAGACAACTTTATTTTGAGTTTTTCTCAAAGAAGTCAAAGAAGCTTCTTCAGGCTTCAAAAAGATGATTGTTATCTTTTTGTCTTTGATCTTTTCCAAGATCCTTAAAACAGATCCTGTGATGGTTCCTCCACCATTCACAATAAAAATAACATCATCATCAACCTTTGAAGAAAAGGAAGACAAATCCGGGCATCTTTCTTCATAAAGCTCATGGGAATCTTGTTTAGGAATAAGAAAGAAATTGTTTTCTTCTAGCTTCTCTGAATTCAAAAAGAAAGTTTTGTATTGAGGGTATTTTTGGAATTCTTTTGCAATGTTGCAAGCAGTCTTGCCTAGGCCGACAACGTTCATCGATCCTCCTGATCAACAAGAAAACATAATTTTGTTTAAATTCTCATTTGAGAAAAGCGTTTTGAAACGCGCTACGGTATCATCATCACATTTTAAATGAACAATATCAAAAACAGATCTTTGTTCTTTCAAAGTTTTCAAATCGGCAACAAAAACCGCAATATAATAAATTTCTTCGTCATTCATGTGGACATTGCTAGATTCTGTATCAAAGTCATTCACAATCCAAGGATTTCTCATAGAAAGTATATCTTTCGCATTCTCTACCGAGGCTGAAAGCCGAGAAGAGAGATTGCTGTATTTATTTTTTGACATATCAACTCCTTTCAAATTGACACATAAATAAATAGCTACGAAAAGATGATTTCTTTGATTTTTCTTTCTTGAGAGGTTAGTTGGTCTTTTTTAATCATTTCCAGCTTTCTTTCATACATTTTTCGGATGATTCCCTTGAAAGGCCACATAAAATAGTACCATCTTCCGGTAAATTGAATTTCAATCCAATAATAATTGGCTTCAATCTCATTTAACCACCACATGCAAGCCATTGTCACCGAATAAGCTCTGTATTCCAACCATGCGCGGGTCAAAGAAGGAATAGGAAGCAAAAACAACAAACAAAGAAGCCACCACCAACTCAGGAAGGGGGCTAGGAGGCTCAGGAAGACTAGGCATTGTGGAAAAAGGTATCCAATGTCGAATAGAAGCCCAAAACGCTTCCTATCGCTCAAATGGACCCACTCGTGAGCAAGCACCAAAACAGCTGAATAGTGATCATCTTCTTTCCATGGGTGACTGGGTACGTAAAGCTTTGGATAAATCACAGAAACATAAGAACTCATAAACAATGGATTGAAAAAAAGAACAAAAGAAAGCATTTTCATCAAAAAAGATTCTTTTTTCGACAAGATCTCAAAGTTTGGGATGTCATCCATAATAAACTTTTCTAATTTCCAACGAACTCTTGAAAGATTGAACAACTTTGGCATTTTGAACCCTCCTATAATGGAATATTTTTCATTTCACCGAAATTCTTACCTCCTGATATGTTTACTTTAAATATTCCAAAATTGGTTTCTTTGAACGCTTGGATCAAATCTTTCAAAAGATTTTGATCTTCTTTTGCAAAATCGAGAACAACGGAGTCGTGGATTGTAAAAGCAATTTTTGATTTTTTACCGTCCAGCATCTTGAAGATCTTGATCACTTGTCGAAGAAAAAGGTCTGAAGAAGTTGATTGAATAAGATAATTCAAAGCATGATAATCATCAGATTTGATTTTTCTTCCAAAGGGTGTGGAAACAAAACAACCATCGAAATGCTTTTGCAGAACTTCCCCTCTTTTAAAGACTTTCTCTAGTTCTTTTTCATTTTTGTTTGGATCATACAACCATGAAAACACTTTTTGTTTTGTTTTTTCACGATTCAGTTCGCCCTTGAAGATCGAATCTGAAATCCATTGATGAAGATCACCTTCCGGCTGATCCTCGCCGGCCAAATGTAGAAAAGTGCGAAGCTCGGCTCCATTAAAGTCTAGCTCAATAAAAGCATCGTTGTTTGGGATGATAGAAGACCTTGCTTCTTTCGGCAAGTTCATGATTGGAAAAGAACCTTGTTTCAATCCAAATCGTCCTGTGACAGATCCATAAGGATTGTATTTAACTTTGGTTTTTCCAAGTTTAATGTTGTCTCCAACTCTTTTGAAATAAGTGTTGAACCTTTTTCTTTGGATCAAAGAAAGATCAAAGTTAAGATGCTGTTCAGCAATTTCTGCGACCAGCCAATGCAAATCAAACATAAAATCATAATTCAAAGGCTTTTCATAAGACAAGAAAACATGTTCAGTGATCTTGTCGAGAGAACAAAAATAATTCTTTAAAATACTTTCAGGGACAGCTAATTTCAGATTGATATCTGAAGGATTGATTCCAACTTTCACATAAGACTTCAAAATACTTTCAATTTTCGTTTTGCTTTTTTTCCAAGATTGCAGCATTGTCTCAGGACAAGCTTCTTCTGGGCTTTGACCAGAAGCCCAGATAGCTGCACAATCTACTTTATTTCCTTTAAACTTTTTGTTGTATCCCCATGTTTTGGTTGTGATTGATGAAAGTTCGAATGGAACGAATTTGTCTTTGAAGAACATTTGATTTTGAAAAGTTTGGAACATCATTCATCTTCTCTTTCCTCCTCGAAGAAGTCTTCATACTCTTCCTCCAGAAGCCTAAGTTGTCTGTGTGTTAAGACCCTGTTTGGATCATAGTTGAAAGCTAAACATTTTTTAAATGCTCTGTTAGTATAGCTTAGGGCTCTTTCAATGTCAAGTTCTTTTTTTCTGTTTTTAGTGAGTGTAATCAATTTCTTTTTAAGTTCAGCTAGTTTCATCTTTTCTTTCTTGTCTGGAATCTCTGCGTTTTTGATTTCAGCGTAGATTTGAATAAAGTATTTGTCCCCATACCCAAAGTTAAAAACATCTTTTGACATTGATCTTCTTCGAATTGCCCTATTTGCTTTACACATTCTACCAAATTTATCTTGAATGTCAAATGTTTTTTTCACAACAATCGGTTCTGAATCTGCAAGTTCATTGTAAGCTTCCAGCATGGCATCCCTTATAATGGGGTATTCAACAAGATAAGCAAGATCATAATATTCTTTGAAAAAGTTTGATTTAAGAACAGAATCTGTTTCTCCTGATATTCCTACTTTCTTCATGTACTCCTGCATTTCAGGAGATCCAATATCTGCCACAATTCTGTTTGGAATATTCTTATCTACTCTGAATCCATAGTCTCTGGCTAGATAACAGAAATATTCAAAGTTAGGATCTAAGATCACTTCTTCATATTTTCTTTGATCATCTGAATAATCCAATTCAAAGATCTCAATAGCCAATCCAGAATTCAATTGAGAAAAAGAATTAGAAAGAATTAAAGAAGATAAAGTAAAAGGTTTATTATTACCTTTTAAAAATTCTTTAAAAGAATTAATAAAGAATTTAAAATTATTAATACTAAAATTAATATTAATATTATCTTTAATATAATTTATATATTCTTCTAAATTGATATTTAAATATTCTTCATAATCTTGTTTTATTTCTTCATAAGCTTTAAAAGGAATCAATTCTGTAAAATTAGATTCATCAGATACTCTACCAGCCCTTAATAAATTAAGCCAGTTGGTTCTAAGAGCGTTATAAGCCAAAGCCACAAAATCCAAACAAAATACATCATCTGAGATTTCTTGAAGTTTTTCTTGACTTTTTAACAAAATTGGATTATGATCTTCATTGACCAAACCATAAAAAGGCTTTTTTTCCCAAGTATCTATAACATCAATTGACACATCTTGATATGCGACTGCTTTGTAAACTGACCTACCATCAAAGTAATCTTCGGATGATGCGCCATTTTCTGATGTTAGGTTTTCAATAATGAAGTCTTCATTGATTGACATGTGCTACTCCGATTATTTCTTTTTAGCTTTTTGAACTTTTGTTGTTTTCTTTCTTTGCACTTGTGATACTGTTTTCTTTTGTCTTTTTATATCCGGAACTTCAGTGTTCTTGCTATTGTAGACAATTGTTTTAAGATCCCGGCCGGTTGTTTCAAATTTAGCATTAAACTTTGTCTCAAAAGAACCAGCGCTGATATTTGAATCAACAGAGATTATTAAGTAATATCCTTCTAAAAGAAGTTCTTTGCCGATATTACTGGTGATCCCGGGCCTTCTTGGGTTTATATAAATGTACTGGCCCGGTTTGAAGTTTGGCTGTCCAAACGTTGTAATATTAACTTGATAAGGCGTTCCTAACTTAGAATAACCAGACTTCTGAGTTAATCTAAGTTCTTTATAATATTGCCAGTTTTCTTTTGCAAACGACATTGTTTTAAGAATACCGGTATCTGAGCCGACATAGAAGTGTGGAATGCCCGAAAAATAATCTTCTGTAACGTTTCCTGTTCTTTTTGTTACAGAATTATTACTAACGTAAAAGACAATCCAGTTTTTTGTTTTCGATGTTCCACCTTGATCTAGATTTTCATGAAACTTGTTTATAAGTCCAGAATCTAGATTTAAACGATTATACGTAGCTCTAGCTGTTAGATAAGCGGGATTAGTTCCAATGTTTTTCAAAGGATCTTTTGATGATTTTTTATTTGGCACTTTTGTTGTAAAATGGTGTATACCAACTGTGTTTGGCTTCGCACCAAAGCTCAAACCATCGTAGCATTTCCCACCCAAAGCGTCACTCAAAAGACCAGAGAATAAATCCTTAAAGAAATCATAAAGCTTGTAACGATTCAAGTTTTTCTTGACAACGCTATCATTGAACCATTCTCTAAAAAGAGAGTAAGAAATAGGAATGTCTGCCAAGTTTTTAGAAACAATTGCTCCACGACCACCGTTGCCTCTAGGATCAAAGTATTGAACATCAGAGAACATAAATTCTGTGTTTGCGAAAAAGTTTGAGTTTTCATCTGAATTTGACTTTGCGATTTTCAAAGCAGAGTTGATCAGATCACCCAAAAAGAAAAAAGACAACTCATATAAGGGTCGACCAACTTTTTTGCCTTTACCGGCTTTAGTTCTTTCTTTTTTAATAACCCATCTTATACCAGACACGTTAGCGTTCTTGTCCATGTCTAGCTTTTTCAAAGATTCTTTGATTTTTTGCTTTTGTTTGTCTGAGATGTTTTTCCTTGCAAGAAGCTTTTTTAATTTTGTTCTTCTTTTCTCTCTTTGAAGCGCGCCAACTGCTGTTAAGTTTTCATTGCTTTTTTGAATCAAGAACTTTGGCCATGGCTTTCCTAGGGACTTGATGTATTGATTTCTTATTTTTGCTGCGTATTTTGAATAAAAGTTTTGGAAAAGTTTCGGATCTCCACCGGTATTATCAAACTTAGCTGCAATTGCTTTTGTATCATAAAGACAAGTAAATACTCTTCCTTCGTCTTCAATATTCTGAATTAGTTGCTTATAGATGTGAAACTTTCTTTCTTTTTTAGCATCTTCTAATTCTTTTTTTACTTTTTTAAAGGTTTTATCAATTTTATCAATTTCAGATTTGTTTCTAGCTTTCGAAACACCTCTTTTTTTGATATCTTTAATTTTTTTCAAAGCTTCTTTTTCAGCTTTGTTATATTCATTGATTGCCTTTCTGATTTTTGAATCAATAAGGAGTTCTGCATCTGGAGAAGACATATTTGCTTCAAAAGCAGCATGATAAGAGATATTAATCTTTAAATCACCCATTTGACCAAAGTTTATGGTATGATCAATCAAGTTCAAATCCAAAGTGATCGAAGTATTATTAACTGCTTGCTTGAAATCTTCGACTTCTTCTTTTGAGAGACCAGAAAAGAAAGCTTCTGGATTTGTTGGCAAATTCCATCCAACCTCGGCCTTTATCCGGAAATAATCTGGAATATGCTCTTGATTACCACCGGGAGTGGGTGAAGTTGTTTTAAACTTTGCCATATCAGGAGGCAAAAGAAGATCTCTGTATTTAGGAGAATAACTTGCAAAATCCTTTGCGTTTTTTAGCTTGGACAATGTTCTAGAATCCAATGGAAGTGGAGTTTCAAGATCGCCTAGGTTTTGCATGAAAAGACTCAAATTAGCTTCAATAACAAAGTCTGCTGAAACTGGATCTGTACCGTTTAACTTCCAGCTAAAACTTTCTAAACCAACTCCCCCAGTGCTGGCCCCGGCCAAGATAGCTTTCTCTAGTGACCCTTCTTTCGACCCTTCTTTCGGATCAAGGACACCTAGACTAGTTGGAAAGAAGATAGGTATTTTGATCAAAGGATTCTTTTTTGAATCATACAAAACTTTGTATAAACGCAGTTTTGGAATCAAAGCTGAAAGGTGAACTGGCTTAAACTTTTGAAAAGAAAGAATGTCTTTTGCTTTGTTTTCCATAACCAATTCTAGAACTTTTTCATGTGCTCCAGATTCTAGAATAATAAAATTATTATAACCATGCAGCTTGTTTTGATCAATTTGTATTTTCTGCTTTTTGCTTTTTCCACTCAAGGAGGTTGAATAGTTTTCAAATTTACTGGAATCTCCTGACCAAAGATCCACCAAGAAGCATTGCTCTTGAAAATATCTGGCCTTTTTCTGCCATCGGCAATCATTGGTCGCAATCCAGCCGTCTGGTTGTTTTTTTGAAGTTGTTTTAGGTTTCTTGTCAGTTTTCTTTTTAACTGCCATTTTACTCTCCGACAATCTCTAGAGCGGTCTCTAGCGGCGTTGGAACATAAATCTCATCTCCAACAGAAACATGAGATTCTGTTGGTCTTTGGTTATAAAGGGCGATAACCCACCAATATTGAGGGTCTTTGTAGTAAATTTGACTTAATTTTGTATATCGATCACCAACTTTCCAAATATGCAGAATAGAATCAGTATCTTCATATTCTTCATCTGTAATCTTAGGAAAGAAAGCTGTTTCGTATTGAAAAATACCACCTAACCTCCTTTGTTTGAAATGAGACTCGTAAAGCTGATCATCATTCAAAAATGAATCTGTTTTTCTATATCTTGACATGTTTCAATCCTTTAGGTTCCTTCACCCGGACCCAGACCGGGTCTTTTTACTGGTGGTTTTTTCGGTGCCGGTGTCGTTGTCTTCCTAGGGCCCTTTCTCTCTTTAAGCGGAGGCTTTTTCCTAGTTGGCGGCTTTTTTGTTGTCTTCTTTGGACTCTCCACCACCGGTGTTTTAACTTCACAATCTTTCAAGCCTTTCGCTTCATTGTTGTCCAATCCATAGGGGAAGTTGGGCTGACGGAAAGAAATTCGCTTTTCTCCTTTAGAGTTGCATTTTTCAATATAACCTAAAGGATGAGTGTGTAATATTACAAAACTCATTGAGATTCCAATTGACTTTGAAAAAATAACACCGGGCCTAGGATCTTGAAAGCCGGCATCCCCATCAAAATTGTTAACGGCTAAACTGCTTAAAGCAACAACATAACCTTGCCCATCTCCCTTTTCAAAACCTGCGGGGCTGAAAAAGCTGTTTTCATTAGAGATTGTAGAAACATCTCTGGCCAAGTTCATGACCTTTACCCTTAAAAGTGGTGGTGCTTTAATCGTTGTTGCTGATATTTGACCTTTTGGGTATAAATTCTCATAAACTGGATATTGCATTTGAACTAATTTTTGCGCTCTTAAAAGATTTTCTTGGGCTTCGTCCAAGCTATTTGCCGGTATTTTAAAGTTCAGCGTTGCGCTTCTTTGTGTCCCGGTATATGTTTTAATTGGGTCCATTCTTCCATAAACTTGATTTGCTTGGTATGATATGGCATACGAATCGGACAAATTAAGATCAAAAGCTTGAAATCGTACTTCTTCTCCGGAAGCCATGTGTTTAATTTTGATAATTTGCTTTTTAATGTTTGAAAGATTGTATTGACCGCGCACATTGGCAGTTGAAAAATCCCCAAAGGTATCTAAACTATATTCTTTTGAAAAAGGATTAAATTTCCTTGACATTTTTTATCTCCTTTGGTTAGTTTTTAATTTTTGCCGCCAACTTTTGTATTACTTCTAGACTTATCTGAAGTAACTTTGATAGATTTGCTTCTAGGCTCATCTAAAGTAACTTTGACAGATTTAGCTAGCAGCTTCAAAGCGGCGACCAGAGGCGCTTGAGCTTTTGTCACTGTGGCAGAAAACTTTTCCGGGAAAGTTTTTAAAAGCAGAGTTTCCTGAGTCGCAACGCTAGCATTTGTTAATATCTCCATGTCTCTTAGTTGCTGCCTGAAGAAAGCCTGTCCTAGTTTTTGGCCTTTTTTGACATCCGTCATGGCAGCGGAAAAAGAGCTTTTTAAAGCATCTGAGACCATCTTTAATTGTTTGGTTTGCATGACCTCCCCAACACCTTTAACTAGCTCGGCTCTAGTTGTCGCTCGTGTCCGCAGTTCATCCTGAAGACCAGCGGCTTTGGACATCTGCCCTCTTAATTGTTTAAGTTCTAGTTCAACGGGAGACATTTCCATCAAAGATTTAAGCTGCGATGCTGATTTAATGCCAGTTGCTTGCATTAGCATTAATTTTTCAAACTTTCCAAGCTGGTCAAAAGTTTTTCCGGAAGTTCGCAAAGCCTTTGCGATTAGAGACACGTTTTGTTCAGCATCGTTCCGAAGTAGTTTCATTGCGCTAATATTTGTTCCCAACATTGCATTTAATCTAGCGGAAATTTTAACTGAGCCGTCAAATGTATCTGTCGCTTTGCCAAATGTATTAACCAGATCACCAGTAGAGATCCCGGTTGCTTTTGTTAGGGCTTGTAATTTTGCAAATCGACTGGACATTTGATCAACTCCAGTCAATACAAAACGATCGGCGCTTTGTTTAAAGTCTTGAAATGCCTTCGGCAAAGAAAGTCCTAAACTTTTTGCTGTTCCGGCCAGTTTTTTAAGAAAGTTTTCTGTTTTTGTGGCTCCAAAGCCTAGCTGCTTTGATAAGGTGTTTGAGATATCACCAGTAAGAGTTCCAGCAACTCCGAATTTTTCTAATATTGAAACATATTTCACCAAAGAATCTGCTGCTTTTTTATCCAAATATTCTGTAAAGCTTAAATTTGCTTTGAAAAGAGCATCATATGTTTTTCTTAAATCTTCATTTGATACTCCGATAGCCAGAGTGTCTTTTCGAAGTTCTATAAGTCTTTTCGATAAGTCTCCGGCTCCAATCGTACCTCTCCTTAAAGAGACAAAAAGTTTATCGATTGGCTCAAGGTCTTTTGAAATGCTCGAAACTGGCTGTTTTATTCGATCGAAAATTTTAGGAAGGCCGGCTGCTGCCCTACCGGCATCAGTTATGCTTTTTGTAATATCTGTGAACGGCTCCAAGCCTTTTTCTAAAGCTGTTCCTACGCCGGGAATCTTACTAATTACCCCTCTCAACAAGGATGGTCCGGAAAGAACAGCTGCGGACCCGACACCCCTTGCTAGATCTGACATGTTCAAACTACCACCGCTGGTGCCTAGATAATTAATGATGGATTGACGGTTGGCTTGCTGCCGCTTAAGCTGCGCTTGCAATTTTGCCCGGCGGGCGGGTTCTCGCTCAATTCTCAGATCGCTTTCAAGTTGAATAATTTTAAGTTCAACTGCTCTTAATACTTTTCTAGCTTTATTTACTTCTGCTGCTGTGGCCATTCCTCATGATCCTTCTTATTTTTAAATATAAATAGTGATTTTAAATTTTAATTAGGAGAGCTTCTCTGAAGATTCTTCGAATGGTTTGGCCTCGGCTTCTTTTTGTTCCATTAACTTTTCAACAAAAAATCGCCTCAAACCAACAGGTAGGTTATAAGCTTCTAAAAATGACCAATTCCCATGATATTGCAAAAAGAAAAATTGCTCATAAACATTTTTCATATATTCAGATGTCAGGCCAAAAAAAGCCAACACCTAGAGGAACCTCCACGTCCTCTTCATGGCCACAATTTGAGCACTTAAAGTGAGAAGTGGTTTCAATGTTGGGCTCTACATGTTTGTACAATGAACGAAGATAGACAGCATCTTTAACTGGGATATGCTCAACAAAATTTCGAAAAGATTGAATATCTGTATATTCTTCGACTGAATTTAGAATTGACAAAAGAAAATTACTTCCATTTTCTCCATCATTGTCTAGGATTTTTTGTTCCAATCTTTTCTGCTCTATAGAATTTAAAAGTTTAAAAGAAACATTAACTTTCGAATTTGGAAGTTGAGTGTGAAAAAGTAAATCTTTTTCCACGTATTGAAATTGCTCATCTTCTTGCTTTTCTTTGGCTTTCCATCCGGATATGTCAAAGAAGAAAGAAGAACTTTTATAACAATCATTACAAATAATCGATGCCTCATAGTCAACACCATACCCATATTTTCTACAAGCGATCAGCAAAGCATTTTTATCTCCTTTTAAAAGTGAATTAACATCAATCCTTTTATCGATCAAAATATTCTGAAGAAGCCTTTCTAGCGCGATCCCTCTTTCAATAAGAGATTGCGAAGACAAAATATCTTCATCTTTTGCTGTCATGTGTTTGATTTCTACCTCTTTAACCATGTGAAGAGGGTGCCCCTCTGGATAATACTTTCCTTTACTAGGAAGTTCAACAAATTCTGTTGGAACTGCAAAGGAAAAAACCCCTTGAGGCTGAGGCTGTTGTGGTTGTTGGAATTGGGTGGGATTAAGTCTTTCTTGGTTGTTTCTCATTTATTCCTCTTATTATTGTTTGTTTCCGGGGATGGTATAATCATTGATTGGAACACCTTCTTCTTTCCAAGCAGTATTAACTTGCTTAAGTTTGTGTTCATAGTTTGCGTAGTCATATGCGATCGTTAAAGTGATCTGTTGCATATTGTCACTTTCATAGTTACTTTGCGAGACTGAAAAGCCTTTAATCCATGCATTAAAAAGAGTCCATTCATCAACAGAATTTCCTTCCGCATCAATCTGCTTCAAAACAAAGTTGCCGCCTGAAGCTGGGCCTTGGCCATTAGGCGCGCCAAAGCGATGTTCGGGGTTGTTGAATACTGCTTTCGACTTCGCCAGCGAATATGGCTCATTTGCAGTGCCAGTAGTAGGAATTCTATATCCAGCAGTTTTAAGCCATTGCATAACGCCCAGAGTAGTATCATAAGGCTCGATTGGGTCGACCAATACTACTTGAACATCACTCCAAGTAATTCTACCCGGAAATTTAAACTTATGGTTGATAAAATTGTGCGGAGTTTCACCTACAGTCCAATTAGGTTTTGCCGCTGATTTAACTGCCCATGGTTCTGCGACTCCGGGCACTTGTAGTAAAAATCTAAAATCTCTTTTTGGGTCTCTCGTTCCCGGCGTTGTCTGAGTCCAGAATGCCATTTTTAAGTTCTCCTTTTAATTTTACTATTAACTAGTAAATCATTTCAATTTTATTAAAGGTCTTCGAAACTTGCTCCGGAGTTTGTAATAAAGAAGTCCAAAGCAATAAATTCAATAGCTCTTGCCGGCTTAAGATAAACCTTTGCATAAAGAATATTTCTATCAACAAGGTCTGGAGTAGTTGTAGTTTCATCCAGAATCAGTTTGTATTCTGCCAAACCAAGTCGGTTCTTGACAGACTCCAAGAAAGGCTCAACAATGCCTTTGAATCGATCCCAAGTTTGCTTAACGTTCTGGTCAAAGAGAATGGTATTTGCAATTCTAGAGATTCTCTTCTTCAAGAAGATAAGCAGTCTTCGAACGTTGATTCTATCCAAAGCACTTGGAGTTGCTTGAAGAGTTTTCTGACCAAAGATAACAATCCCTTCTGCGGGGAAAGAAGCAATGGGGTTAACATTAACAGCGTAGAGGTCGTCTCTATCATCGCTGGTCAACTTGTCTCTAACTCCAATAACAGTCAAACCAGAAGTACCTTGGGAAAGGCCACCTCTATTAAATCCAGCAGGGGCGAACCAAAGCTCGGAAGTAGCTTCAGTGTAAGCCATGGTTCCCAAAGCTGCAACCGAAGGCGGAACCCAAACATTCGAACCGTTTGATTCATCGCGAATCAAAACCCAAGGATAATAAGCAGCAGCAAAGCTGGAGTTTAACCTTCGAGACTCAATAGAAGAAGTAGTTGCAGAAACAGAGCCTGTTCTGCTGGTTTCTGCGCTGGAGGTATCTGTTGAAGGCGTATATCCACCCTCAATGTCGATAATCCCAAGAGCATCTTGCCTTTGCTCACAAACATTGATAACTTTGTTAGTTAGCTGCTCATTCCAAATCCCCGGGACAGAAAGAATATTCATATCAACAACATCTGGATCTGAAACAGAGTCAATTGCTCGAACAACTGAACTAAACGTGGAACTATTAAGTTCGTTTGAGTTTGACGTCCACTGATTGTTCCGGAACGGATTTCTTTCAGTAATATTCAACCCATCAAAACCACCAAACAGGGGCATGGTGAACTTGTCATGACCAACATCCAAAATAGCTTTATAAGAGCCTTGAGCATTTGTATATGAAGTTGTATATAACCATGAATCCAACTCCCACTCATACTCTGCCGGATCTGAAGAAATTTGCTTTACTTCGTCCAATGAGAAATAGTCCGTTGTAACTTGCGATGCAGCCGGGACAGTTCCGGGAAGTTTTCTTAAAATATCAACAACATCTTCATCAAAAACTGGACTAGTGCTGGTTTGAGACTTTCGAACATCAAATCCAAAATAAGCATCCGTCCTTTTTCTCAAGTTGAGATCGTTGTTTGTTTTAACTCGGTTTTTAAGTTTTGGAAAAGAAACAGAACCGGTAAAAGTAGATGTGTTACCAACAAAGATAAAATCCTGACCGGTATGTGTAAGATATTTGGCTTTGAAAATATCATCTGCACCGTAAGCAAAATGATATGTCGATTCTGTTCCACTATCAACGTCCGTCTGCCCTTCGGTAAATACTTTAGTAGAACCAGACATAAGGGTAAAGTTTTTCAACCTAGGGGCAGAATAATATCCAAATGGTAGAAGCTCTTGAGTTACAGCGGCTTTTTCGACATCTTCGTTCATTTCAACACGAATATACTTTGAGTTATTAGCAAACTTGCCAAGCTCGCGATATCGCCTTTGGGAATAATCCCATTCATACGACACATCTCCAATTACTTTTGCAATATACTTGTCAGATCTTGGATTAATATTGACGTTTGAGAATCTTTCAAGCTCAACTTTTTTATGATCAAAGTCGGCAATGTGGCGAACAACAACGTCAAAAGAGCCATACTGCGTTGCATCCGGATTTTTCGAGTATTTAATATTATCAATTGAAACTTTGATCTTAGACTGATCATAATCGCCGGCGTTGATCGCATGAAACTTGAACAATTTTTGGTTAGCTGACGGAATCGCCTGTGCAAGGGTGGTTGCCTGAGAAAAGACCCACCCTGTACTAGCATGGGCTAGCCCCATTCTTTTTTCTGCATAATTATAGTCAGCAGAAGCAGATTGCAAAGCCAAAATGGTTGCAAATAATTTACCACTTGAAGCGCTAGCAGCAGTAACAACCTCTTCCAAATGAGAAGCATAAGTTTCACCTAAGAAATAAGTCTTGGTAGAAGAGTTAATTGTACTATTCAGCTTAGTCGGATCAGTGTTGAAAACTTTTCGAATATATTTTGGAGAATCCTTAGAAAAGTTAAATTTAATATTTTCAGTATTGGCCCCAGAATCATCAAAAATACTAATGTCCCACTCCCCGCCGGGCCCGGCAGGTGAAGCCACTGAACATGAGACCAGAGCAGCAGTTGATTGACCCGATGCCAAGCCCATAGGAGTCTGCTCTTCGTGCTTAAGAGCAATCCCACCAGCATTAACATAAAAAACCGCTCCTAGGGCTCCGGGTGAAGTTGCGGTTTTTTTACCGGTTGGTGCACCGGAGATCAAGGAACCAGAAGGGAAAATAAAAAGACCATAGGCTCCGCCATTGGTTGAAGCTGCTGTGGTTGCTCCTTCTCCGATTTTCCACCCAGCATAAGAAGCTGCACCAGTTTCAGAACTAGGCTTCCTATCTCCTAGCAATCGAACAAAAGTGAGAGGAGCCCCATTGCGAAGGTAAGCTTTTGCAGCATATGCAGCGTAAGAAGGTACTGCATAGCCGGGCTCTCGCCAAACATCACTATAAGTGGAAGCAGGATAAGGCTCGCCAAATGTTTCAACAAATTCTTTGTAGCTGCTCACTTGGATTGGGACAAGTGCTGGGCCTTTTGTTGCAAGGCCGATAACCGCCGGGCCGATTCCATCAGCCAAGGAGGGCACTTGTGACTGATCGACTTCTCTAGTGAAAACCCCGGGGCTAATAAATTTAAATTTTCTAGATGACATTCTATCTTCTCCTTAATATTGAGAACGAACTTTAAATATAAATAGTGCTAAATTAGACCAATAGAATTAGATCTTATATTTAGATCTAGTTATGTCGTTATACTCTTGACTTTGCCTAACCACAACTCTTTCCCTAGGCATTTTGAATTCTACTGCGTTCTCTCTTTTTGTAACCTTTGGAGTTTCTTGGTTATTTCCCGAACCAAAAACATATCCCAAAGTTTTAATGTTGATATTTGTTTCAAAGTTTCTAGCTTCATCGCCCATGCTGTTCAAGTTATTTTGGCCGGTATATGCTTCTTGAACAAAGCATTCGTATCGATGATCGTTTCTTTCTAATACAAAATAGTTGACACCACCTGTATAAACCAAGAAAGGTTCAACTAATTCATTCATTTGTTGTTGATATTCTGTTCGAATATTGATAGAATATTGAATGTCAACATAAACAATCATTGGAACAGTCAAAGTTTCAAAAACAATTTTGTTGTTTTTCTTTCTTGTTTTAAAGTTGATAATTCCTTTTTTAACAGGGGCAGAAGTTTCCCCTTCAAACCTTCGAGCATCAGCGTTTGCAAAGTTCTGTGTTTTGTCTTGGTTGATTCTTCTAGAGATCTTTATTGATCCTTTTCTGTAATCATTCTCTGGCGGAATATCTCCGTAATAGATTCCTTTTCTAGTCAAACTTTTTGAAATTGCAGTTCTTTCCAAAGTGATTAGGGGATAAATCAAAGCGCCGTCTTGTCTTCTTTCTTCTGGATCTCTTTTAGATTGCAGAGTTCTTTCCGCTCCAGCCCAGATAACAGGAACTTTCTTTGCGCCTTTGTTTGAAACTGCATGAAGATCCATTTTGTTGTTCAACCATTCATAAAGGGCTGCATCAATGTTTTCAATATTTGAAGGGTGAAGTTCTTTTAACTGAGACTTTCTCCAAATTTCTTTGATTCTTTCGTCAACAACCTGATCAGGCAAGCGATCCCAATCAGATTCAAAAGTATTGTCATCTGCCATTGAACAAACCCTCTCTTGCTATTCTGCATTTTGCAGATATTTCAAATCTGTGTTCTGTTCTTCCAAAAAGCCATTTAGGTTCGGCTAGGGTTGTGATCTCATAGAAAAGCTCTCCATGGAGAATAAAATCACCTTCACGAACATAAAGATCTTGGTCTTCTGTCAATCTTCGTTTATGAAAGCCAACAGAAATAGACTCCAACCTTTCGATTCCATATCTGGTAGTTGTAGTTGTTTGGCTATCGTACTTAACCATAGCATGCACTCTGATCGGAGGAAGATAACTTTTTTCAATAGCTTCTCCATAGAGGTTATGAAACTGTGTTATGTTTTGATCAATAGGATAATAGATGATAGTTTGCCCAATGACTCTTTCTAAAACTTCGTCATTGACTTGTTTAACTAGATCTCTTTCTTTTTGCCCCAAGAAAAGAGGAGGTGGTGGAGCATCTTGTCTTTCCCATTTGTTTTTTGTTGACATTGTTTAAACTCCTTAGCCCATGAAGATTCCAACTGGAATGTCATCAAACAATTTTGTAGTGTTCTCAGACATGGCAGCTTCTTTTTCAATCAGCTTGTCATAAGTTGTTTCATCCAAGATCTTGTTTAGTTCTTCTTTTAGTTTTGTCATTTCTTCTTTTGATGAAGACAAAAGCTCTGCCGCGTTCAAAGTAACTTGATCTCCGGGAAGTGGAATAGCTCCAAACTTACCTCGAATGTGACCAAGCATTTCTTTCGTCAAAGCCAAAGCATATCTTCGAATCCACTGCTTACCAATAGAGTTGATATTTTCATATCTAATATTGGCAAATGGAAGTGTATTCAAATTGTTAACTCCATCTGCGCCATATTTTCTATCGGATGTCTCTTCCCATGCGTTATCTGAGACGTGAAACTCAAACCAAACATTGTCTGGGCCGAAGTTGTCTGGAACTGGAAACAGCCTGATCCTATTGTTTCTTAGTTCATAAGAATAATGAGACGTTCTTGTTCTCATTGCATCCTCAAAAGCTGCTGCTTGAGCTTTGTTGTGCCAAACAGGAACGATCTGGAACGTTGAATCGTCTGAATATTGACCGTATGTTGTCAAGTTTCCAACAACACCCAAGCCGCCATAGTAACCATAAAATCTCCAGATAGCTCTTGGAGAGATATAATAAACTCTTCGAACTGTGATCTTTTTGTTGTTCAAACTTGGAATGGCGACCGGTGAAACATTACCAACAGCGCGTTCTGCAATGTCTTGGAGGTCATAATCTTGAACTCCACCGGTAACTGCAATGGAAGCTGAATAGATTGTTTTGTGGTCTCCCATCATTTGTTCACTGGAAACCCCATGTGCTACCCTTCTAGAGTATCCATACTCAAACCGAGGATACTTTAAGGCAACGTTCCCGTCCCCTAGGGAGCTCGACAAGGCGTCTCCGGTGACCAACTCACCCTTGTGGTCAAATGTGCCCGTTGTGTTGCTTAAAAGGCTTGATACGGCGTTTTTAGATTGGTGTAGGTTTATAATGTAAGAGTATTCTAAGACAGATTCTTCATAAGCAGCATAAACTTGTTGTGCTGCCAATTCAATATCTAAAACGTCTCCTCCAAGCTTTCTATATGTGTATGCAACTTGTTCTGCCGCTCCGGACATGAAATCGGTGCTAGCTAATTTTCCATCTTTTGCATAAATTCCAAAAGGCAAATTAGCTTCAGTTACATCTCCGGGAGATCCTGTAGCTGGAAGGATAGATTTACTTGAGACACTGGCTGGTGTTAATGTTGGAATGGCCATGAAACTTAGCCTCCTTTTAAATCAATTTACTATAACTAGTAAGGAGGCTATGGTTATGCGTTTCATTCTTTTGAAGTTTTCTTAGGGGCTGCTTTCTTTCTTGTGGTTCTTTTTTTAGAGTTTGTTTTGGGCTTCGGAGAAGGTTTTTGACTTTTCTGATCGCAATCTTCACAATCTCCACAGTCATCACAACCTTTTTTATCTTCAAGCTCGACTTCAACTTTTAACTCTTCAGTTTTTGGCTTTTCATCGACGATAACAACCTTTGGCTGCTCATCCTCGGCTTTTTTTGCGGCTAGTCTTTCCTCAAGAAGTCTTCTTCTAGACTCTTCTTGTCTTTTCTTTTCCGCCTCTCTCCTATTCTTGCCCATTACAAACTCTCCTTTTTATTTCAATTTTGAATATTATTCAAAAACAATTCTAGAACACTTAAAGTATCCCACATACATATGTCTTGCGGCTGCATCACGAGCAACGATCCCAGCCGTAGGGAAAAGATCTTTATCGTCTGCTAGCGCGGGGCCTTTAACAGTACCAACGCCGGTTGTTACCCCTCCAGCTGTCGTGGCAGACGTCAAGCTGTATTGTACACCATTAACCCATGCAGAAGGTCTTCTCTGGGCATCAAAGGTAATTCCCAAGCGATAATTCGTATCACTAGCTAATTCAATTCCCAAGTCAGAAATATAATCGTCACCACCGGAACTAACAATACAATGCAGGTTGGCATTTGTAGTAAACGCACCCTCGGTATCATCGGTGGAATACCAAAAACAAACTTGATCAGAGTCAGTTGCATATGCATAATTATTCCCAGAATCATCTGCGAGTTTTAATCCTGCAAAGATAGTTTGCGTTGCGATATTGTCCCCGGTTCTAATCAAGCATTCAAATTCTACTTGGTTTTCAGAGCCCCACATGCCAGCCACGGCCCATTTACTTTGGTTTGAGTCTTGGTGAGGAAACAAAGTTACCGCATCTTGATCGGTTGCATCGAGATTTAATTTGAGAAGACCGGTAGGTCCGTCAAATGTAGCATCGCCAGTAGCAACTGCACCGCCCCCAGAGCTGCCAAGTAATTCCCAGTCCGGGTTTGCAACCATTCGAGTGGCCTCTGTCGCGTTTGTAAGATCGGCGTTAAGCGAGGGTCGTCGTTTAAAAAACTCTTCCAGATAAATTCTATCCGGATTTCTAATACTAAAAGGACTACCATTCAAACCATTCAAAGTAGAATGAGAAAGCATGTTGTCCAAAACAGATTCTAATCTTTTTGTTCCTAATCTTCGATTACCCATTTTAGTTTCTCCTTTAAAAATAAATTATCGATAACTTGAGTTTTCACGAAACATGCCCAGCCACTTCGAGCATGCTCCTTCAAAGGTTAGTGGCCTCAACCTAGGAGAACAATCACAAGTTAACTTTAATTAGTTGACTAATAATAAAAAAGCCCACTTAGAATTCTAAGTGGGCTCATAAAATTATAAAACAATCAGGTGATTATTATCAGCTACCGCCTTCTTCACCCAAGAGTCCGCGCACCACGACGAGACCATAGTAATCAGGACGAACCATCTTCTTGGCGTATCGGGTCATGACACCCTTGCGCGGCACGAAGTCTTCAACACCAAAGATGGTGGGAGTGACTTGCAGTGGCACGTAAGGAGCGTAAACGTAACCAGACTCAAGGAAGTTGTTTCCTTTGCGACCAACAAGGATCAGGTTACGGGGGAAGTAAGGATCAACGTAAACGTCGAACTTCTTGCTGATGGTACCGGTTTTGAAAGCACCAGCAGTACCACGGTCAACATCAGCAGTCACGGAAGCACGGAAGCCAGAGGTGAATTCCATGATGTTTGCAACTTCGGGAGAAGTAACAAGGAAGTTTGCTCCACCTCGGAGAGTTTTACGGTGAATCTGAGCGGACACGTCATTGACGGTCTCAAGCAGAGTCTCGTACCACTCGGAAACAGTACCGGTGAAGTCGGGAGCAGCAGAGGCTGCACCAAGCTCAACGCCGGTGTCACGCTTCACAAACAGACCGGGAGAACGCGACCAGTAGTAAGTACCAGCAGTTGCGCCTTTGATCAGGTCGTTCAAAAGCTCGCGGTCGATTTCCAGAGCAATCTGCTCGGAAAGAATCGAGGTAAGTTCAACTTCTGCATCCAAGTTATGGTATGCGTTGAGGTCTTGACCAAGCTCCGGAGACCATTTTGCTTTCAGCTTTTTGGTGATTGCAGTCACAGCAATCGAATCAACTTTAATGTCGATTTCGGGGATAGAGCCGCGATTCACGCCATCAAAACTAGTGTTGGCGTCAGCCGCGCCTTCAAGACCCCAAGTATCAGCGCCACGGACAGAACCGAGAGCATTGCTACTCTCAAATGCATCAACTTGAGCGAAGTGAAGTCGAGGACTAGCTTGGAGTGCGATCGAAGCGCCGGTGTCGGCTTGAACATAGAAAGAGATGTGCTGCGCTTTTGAACTGGCATTCAAAACACCATCGGTGCCGCGATAGCCCAGTTCCGTAAGGCGACGAATGACGCGAGCATTACCACCACCAAAGGTATTGGGCGCGGTCGTGCCTGCATAAATCTCAAGGGAAGGCAGCATATCTTTGTTGATTTTTGCCATGTTTGCAGTCGTAAGCTTAACAACAACAAGGCTAATAATATCAGTAGAAGTCGAAGCCAAAACATCCGGATCAAATCGGATAGCTTTCTTCTGCGCTTCCGAAAGTGCGCTAATAGCAACACCAGCGGAAGTCAAAACAGTATCACTACCGTTTAGCGCGTCCGAAACGTGATCATTCGAAATGGCAGCGGCAGTCGTTGCGCCGCCATCCGTAAGCCCAAGAGAACCAGTGGGCGAAGAAAATGCGTTGGCCAAGTTGTAGAAACCACCACCTTCTTCAGTGATGTCGGAAACACCACCAGTGATTTGGCTAGCCACAACTCCACCACCATACAGGGAATCGCCTTCGTCGACACCATTTCGCGAGCCGGCAGCTTGGGGATCTTCGTATTTAAAATCCAAGAAGAAGATCAGTCCAGAGGGGAGGCTCATGGGCTGAACGGAAACAAGGTCGTTTGCAATCAAAGAAGCAAACACGCGACGGACAATCGGGAAAGCAACAGCAGAGAAACCTTCAACATCGCCACCGGCCATGGAGGAAGCTTCTTTCAAAAGCTGTTTTGCTTGGTTTTCGAGAAGGCGAGCCATTCCCTGTCGCTGGGAATCTTTTTCGAGACCTTCCAAAAGACCAGTGCGCTCCCATTTGTTCAAGAGAGCAGCACCTTCTTTTTGGAGATCACGTTCGACAATGCCTTCAGTCAAAGTTTTCAGAATAGACATTTTTTCTTTTCTCCTTTAAAAGTTAATTAATTCCAGCCAGTTTTTTCCACCTGTTAGTTTCAGGATGGGCAGGCTGCTTTCGTTCTTGGGTTCTTGCCAAGAACAGGGAAGGTTTTCTAGATACTGCTTCGCTAAGTGATTTTGGTTGCTTTTTCTCTTGCGAACCCACTGAGCTTTGAAGGGTTTCGTAAATAACCTTCGCTTCTTGTACGGAATCAGTTTTTGAAATGGCTTCGACAATTTTAACTTTTTGTCGCTCATTCAGGGAGGTGCTACTCAAAACTTTATTCGTGTACAACAATTTTGCATTTGAAACATTTACATTGTTTAAATGTTCTTTAAGAGCAGCGTTAACTTTTTGCTGCTCATGTAAATCTGCTTGAAGTTTCTTCAAGGATTGTTTTCTTCTGTAATTTTGCTCTTTAAGATCTTGGTTTTCATCTTCCAAGGAATCAGCTAATTCTCTGATCTTATCTTTGTCATCTTCTTCTTCATATTCTCTTGGAGTTGGCGCGCCAAGATGGCCATGGGGGACTTCTTCATCATCGAAAATAAGCTCTTCCAAAAGAGCAGAAAGTTCTTCATCATCTTCCAGTTCCAGTTCATCGTCTTCGCCATCTTCAATCTCGAATTCTTCTTCTTCAAGAATATCAAGTTCTTCATCAATTTCAATTTCTTCTTCAAGATCGTCTTCCAAGATAACATCCGGCTCTTCTTCTTCCAATTTGGAATGTCCACTAGCGCAGTCTTTTTCTAAAAGATTGATTTGCTCTTCAAGAAGATCTAAATCAATAGAAACAAACTCTTGGAGACTAGAAGGGCCTTTTTTATCTTTTAAATCCAATAAAGACTCAGGGTCTTTTGGCATGGTAACTTCAAGCTCAATAGCTTCTTCGTCTTCTTCATCCGGGTCTTGCAAAGTAGCAGAAGGAAGTCCCTGCACGTTTCCGGCCTGATTAGATTCTTCAGGGGTTTTTTCGGGATTATCCTCTCCCATGGGGTCGTCTTGTTCCAACATGGAGTCAACAGCTTCTTTGATCTGATCTGCATATTGCTCAATTAATTGTTGTTCAGCATTTTTGATTGCTGTTTCTCTTAATGCTTCTGCATCGATAATAGCTTGCTCTAGCATAGAAGACATGTTTTATACTCCTAGTTAACTTAAATTTTATAAATAAATAGTTGTTATTTCTAATAAACACCACACGTTAAGGTGTTTCAATATTTAAAAGCTTTGTAGCAGGGTCATAAACCCAGACTTGAGCAGGGTCTGCCGTTGGGTTCCATGGCTCTGAAAGCCCAACCAATTCAACTGCGGAAGCGGAACCCGTTAAGCTTTGTACAAAGCGATTAGCTTCTTCCTGTGACATTATATTCATCTGACCGGACAACAAAGCATTTGTTCCAGAATCTACGACAACGTATCCTTTTTGGTGACTCATTTTATTTCCTTTTTATAACAAGAATTGCTCTAAATAACTAACTGTAACACTATAAGTTCCGGTAGCTGCCGGAGTGGTTAGATTTATTGTAATTACATACTTCTGCGTTAGAGAATCATATTGACCTGTAGTTCCGGCACGGTACTGGTAAGATGTGGTATTGTAATTAATATTTGTTCTGGTAAAGTTTGTGAAGTCTTCCAATGTAAGTTGAGGGCTTTCAGATGTCGAAAGGGTGCCATTAACAGACATCCCCATTGCGTCCCCGGACTTTGAAAAAGCAACCCAGTTGCCTGTTGTTTTTGTTGTTGTCCCTAAAGAGGGGTATGACTCGGAAGCGTTGCGTTTAGTTGCAACGTTGACCCCTGTTGCTGTTGATGCTGCTTGATAAAAAAGATCTCTAGTTTGTGTATCGCCGGCGAATGGCTTTCCACCAAAATGATATCCAACGTTATTTGCAGATGTTTTAATATGACCAAAAACTACAAAGTTTGGAGCTTCTATGGTTTTTTTAATTTCCAAATTTTGCGAAGTCGCAGAAGATGGAGAAGCAATTTGTAAAACTATAGTATTTCCAGTTTGAGTAACTGTTGCTGTACTGGATGCATCAATCGTCTCTACCGTGGTCCATTCATCAGCGTTATAATCAGTATACCCAATTTTTCTATTAAATCTTTGCCAGCCGCCAGTTAAGTTAGGGACCAAAACATCAAAAACTCCTGTTGTAGATTCTGGGAGTGATGTTCCACCACCGCCTATCAAATAAGCCATTTCTTTAATCCTTTATTAATAAACAAACCAATTAGAACCATCAGTGAAAAAGTTAGCTGCTGCATAGTTTGTTCCAATAGTAAAAGTAGCAGAGCCATCAATTGTTTCCAATTCAGAAGCGTCAACGACAATATTATTGGTCCCCGCTCCACCTTCAACATCTTTGATTAAAAGAACATAACCTGCGCCGGCATCAGCAGCAGCAGGAAGATTAACTGTTACTTCTCCACCTGCTGTTGTTGGCTTGACACCTAAAATATGATCGGTTGTTTCCACAGTGATCGAAGTTGTTTCAGCCGCTCTATAGTTTTGAATATGGCCAGAAGTAGTCGTTAATTTACCAACAACCTTCAAAGAGCCCGTGACCTGCACACCAGAGGAAGCACTAACATGAACCAAGCCCGAATCCGAATGTAGAGCAACGGAATTGGAACCAGAAAGGCCAACTTCTTGGGCAGAGATCTCTCCAATAGTAGAGCCGTTAAGATAAGCAGAAGTAGAAGAGTTAATTTGAAATCCATTTCCATCTACTTGAATATTATCTCCACCTTCAACACCAGAATAAAAATAAAGAGTTGCCGGAGTTTCAAGTTCTCCAACAACACCGTCCAAGGAAAGATGTTTATTATTAACAATAACAGATGTTTCATTTGTTCTGAAACTTTGATTCCCGGAGAGGGTTGTGGTAGATCCTTGGAATTGAATTGCTCCGTCTCCACCATCAACTGTTTGAGTTTTTCCTATAAAAACAAAAGGCATTTCACTTTCCTTTGTTAAAATGTACTACATGCTGCATAGCATCGAACATCAGCAGTTGTTCCAACAAAAGCAACGCGATCAACGCCGGCAATCTCAACTGTCACCATTTCCCTCTGATTAGCAGTCTGCGAACCTTCAGCAGTATGGGAGTCTGCGACGGTTACAACAACGGGTGTACCGTCAACACCGGTTTCAACACCCAAGGTGTTTAAAGGTGCCCACTTTCCAAAAGCATGATTGTATCCATAAACCGTAACACTCAAGTTGGTGCTGTTGTGCTTGTCGACCAACATTACATGAAGATATCTTTGATTCTCTGTTTTATATCCATCAGTTGCATCGGTCAATGTCCCAACTGCAACAACATCCACTTCTGCCCCTTGAGAGCCGGCCAAGTTTTTTGGGCTTCTTGTTCGACCCCAACTATTTGGAGTTGTATAAATCGCCATTATTATCTCCTAAGACAAATCAATTGTTTTGTTGTTTTCGTTTTTCTTTTTCGATTCTTTTCTTGGCTCTTTTAGCTTTTTCTCTTTTAAGATCACTTTTCTTTGTGTATCTCATTTTGTCTTTGATCTGCTCAATAAGCCTTTCTTTCTTAACTTTCTTCATGAATCTTTTGATCATTCTTTCATAAGATTCATTTCTTTTGGGTCTTACTTCAACGTTGACGGGCATTTGTCTTCCTTTCTTATTTAATCAAATCTGACCAGTTGCTCATACCGGGCAAAGAAGATAAATCCACGCCAGCATCGTTCGGGTCTGTACCTTGGAGAGCGCCATGACCTCCAGAATCTCGAATAGGAGAAGTTCCTTCAAACAAATCAATACCATTGTAAGCATCTTTTCCAATAGATTCTAACATTCTTTGTCTAGCTGCTTTGAGTTTTTCTTGGTTGTTTTCTTTCTTTTCTGCCTTAACAGGCGCTGGTGTTTCAACCCTTTTAGCTTCAGAAAGAACTCGTGCAACCAAACCTTCTTGGATTAGAATCTCTGTGATGCATTCAGAGACAATTGGCTTGATCAGTTTTTTCAACTTTTCTTTTTTCATTCTTCACCTTTTTTTGTCAAGACTCTCATGAACTTCTCATACCGTCTTTGAACCCCCGGATCGTTAGCGATATCACGGTCGTTTCCAGCATGTGCCATGGCTTTCATGAGGTCATGAAACATCTTTATTTCTGCGTCAGATAATGTGACTCCGGAGAGGAGCGGAAAAAGGTTGTCGATCAACCCTTGAATAGAGACCGGTCCCGCTTTTTTTGGTTTTTTCTTCTTTGGCTCTTCCACTTCTAGGAGATTCAACTCTTCAGCGATGATTTGTTTTAAACGTTTTTTTGAGATTTTCATTTTTTTTGTTTCCTTATAACAAAATATCATCCAAAGCTCGACTGATCTTGTCTTCTTTGGAGTAGGTTTTTACTTTTTTGTTTTCAGTTAAGCTTAAGAAAGCTTTGTTGGTGCTAGGCTCTTGAACAATGTCAAAGCAAATAAGCTGAAAGTCGTCTTCAACAATTGTCTTTCCCATTTCTTTCCGAACAGAACCCAAGCCACGAGAAGAGATCCCAAGCTTGATTCCACTTTCGATTAGAGATTTAAGAATCTTTCCAGAGGGAGTATTCAAAACTTCAATCTTTCCAAGAACGCGATTGTTATCCCACCAGCAATCCAAAACAACATGAGAAACATTTCGAAGGTTAACAACAGAATCATCTGGATGATCCAATTCACCAACCGACCTTCTTTCTTTACAAAGGTTTTTGTAGTTTTCAATTTCTCTAGCTAAGATATTTTTTGGATAAACTCTTTGGTTTCCATTCAACATGTCAGCAGCTTGGATTACACCGGTCAGGTAAACAACACCTTCGTCTCTGATTTTTCTTTTTTCCGACTCTGTTAAGAGATCTTGGCATGTTCCATCCGGACAAAGCTCAAAAAACTCTCTAATCAAAAATTTATCCATGCTTAGTCATTCCTAATAAAAAAACAGCGGGATCAGCCCCGCTGTTTTGATTAAATGCCGCCGTTAGCGGCGCGAGCTAACAACCACCTTTGCAGCGTCTTACAGGCTGAAGCATCCACTTCTTGCAAAACATAATTAACTCCTCTCTAGTCTAAAACCAGAATCTCCAAACAAATTGCATAATGCGTATGAAGTTCCAGAACTTAAGCAACCAAAATAGAAAATATTTAACAAATTCCATTTAAAATTAAATAGTTGTGAATATGGATTCGTTCCAAATAAAAAACAACCAACCCAAAAGCCAACACACATAGAACAATGAAAGAAATGATAACTTGGTCTAATCTTGTCAAAAATCTTTCCATAGACCAAAATCTGTGTCATTCCATAAGAAATCAAAACAAAAAGAAGAATATCTTTCACTTTTGTTTTCCTTCATAGATGTAGTAGTAACCTTGTCCAAATCTTCGCACCAAGCCGGGAACGATAGAGCCTTTTGCTTCTTCATGTGGAATTTCTCCAAGCTCTGTTGTTTCGTGGTCTTCTGGTGCGAACAATCTTTTTTCCATTTCTTTCTTAATATCGGAAGTATAATTGAAGAAGTCTCTTTCTTTAACAATAAATCTAGCAACAGTTAAGAGAGTTTGCTGAAGAGAATCTTCTGAATCCAAAATAGGTTTTCTGATTAGAGCCTCAAAAGAACCGAAGACATTAGAAGCCTTGATAGAATCAGGTTCAATAATTTTTGCTTTGTGCATTGCATTGAAAAATTCATCAGAATGACCATAAGATTCATAATCAAAACCTTCTTTGTTCATAGTCATGATCTTATTCTTAAGAGGATCGATAACAATATCGATTTCTGGATGATCTTTCACTAGGATCTGCCCATCGATTGTCCTAGCAATGTCAATCTCAAATGGAATCTTAACTGTGATAGAAGGGGCAGACTTTTTATAGATAGTAACATCGATAGGTCCATCGCCTTTTACAACTTTAACTTTAATTGACATTTTGCTTAACCTCTTTGATCAGATTCTGAACCTTCAAAACCTTTGAGATTGTTTCTTTGTTGATTGGCTTTGTTGCCAAACCTTCAACAACTGTGTACACTTTTTTGATTCTTTCTTTTGTTACCAAAGTTAAATCTACATTTTCCAAAATAAAGCCAATCTCTTCTTTGATAGTTGAAATAACGCCGTTCATGTGAATTTTAAATTCAGGATTATCTTCGCTGTAAGAAAGAACATACTGCTCTAAAAGCTTTTTCTGAGAATCGTCCAATTCCTCTCCGTAAGACTCATTAAACTTCTTAAGGAAAGTTTTAAAGGCTAATTGAGTTACTGGTTTGATTTCTTTCTCTTCTTTGATCAGAGAGATCGTTGACATTCTTCGTACCGTTGTTTGCTCTAAAAGAACACGATCAGTGATCGGAAGATCTCCAAACATTTGCGAAACTGTTGCAATTGAACGATAATTTGGAATAAAGTTGTTGAATACCTTATTAGACAAACTTGAAGCGATCATTTTGATCAATCTTGTTTGTTCATTGAAAAGTTGAGTTTTGTCAATTTCAACCTTATGCTGCTTTTTCGCCTCAGTCAAAATCTTTTCTGCACTGGCAATATCAACTTCTTTTGTTTCATAAAGAGCTTTGTAAATGTCAAGCTCTTTTTTAAGCATGGTGCCTTTTTTAAAAAACTCTTTCAAAATAGAAAGAATTTTCTTTTTGCTTTCAAAATCTTTCTTTATAACCGACTCTGTTAATTCACGAACCAAAGCCTCATAAAGAAAAGCGGTATTTCTTTTCTTATTATGTTTATGACGAACTTTTTTCATTTTTTAGTTTTCTCCAATTGTTCAGTGAGTTTAACTAGTTCCTTGCTTGTAGATAAGATCTTCTCTTCTTCGGAAGCCATGGCATTTTCAAAAATGCCCAAACTTTGCTGAGTTAAGCCAGAAAGTCCGGGATAAAGATTTCGTCTAGTTGATTTTGTTGCCGATTTGTTGTAAAGCTTATCAAAGCTTTTCTTCCTAGGCGCAGAAGATGTTCTTTTATCATGACGAACTGGAGTATACTTTTTACCTTTTGAGCGATCATAATCTTCGTCGTCTTCATCCAGCATTCTTCTTTTCTTTGACAAGCCAGAGATTGAATGGTCATAGACTGGTGGTGGAATATCCCTTTTTGCTGGTGGCGCTGCGAGAAGATCAGTTTCTCCACCAGCTTCACCCCCTCCGGCAGCTTCACCGCCTCCGGGCTCGGGTGTTGGAGCTTCTCCACCAAGATCTCCTCCTAGATCACCTCCGGGTTCGCCTCCCAAGCCTTCTCCGGGGCCTTCTGCGCCAAGATCTCCACCCATGTCACCTCCTAGGTCACCTCCGCCGAGATCGCCTCCCATATCGCCTCCAAAGCCCCCTCCGCCAATAGCTGAAGCAGCTTGTGTTTCAAGTTCCAATTGAGCAGATACTTGACGGTCATAGAACATTTCGCGAATGTTTCGAAGGTATTCACCCTCACTCATGCCAAACATATTTGTTGCAACCCATCTTTTTGAAAAGAAACCTTCGGTTGCAGCGGCAGCAACATCAAATTTGGTTCTCCAATGTTCCAGTTCTTGAAGTTCAGAAATCTTCGAAGGGTTGTTCAGGGCAATTTTAAAATTGATCAGATCATCTCCGCGATAGCCCAAAGTATAAAGATGAACAACTCCAACCTTTTCTAATTCTGAAATCACAGATCTTTGAAGTCGTTGAATCGTTCTTGCAAATCGAACATCTTTTTGAGCCAATGTTGTTTTGTCTTCTTCAGAACCTTCACCTCTAGAAAGATAAGACTGCGGAACCTTCAAGGCAGAGAAAAGCTTATCTCTAAGATATTTTACATCATCAATATCGCCAGTGTAAGTTCCGCCGGCCAATGTACCAATATCAGAGCCAACTCCATTTCTCATAGGAAGAAAGTAATCTTCTTCAACAGAGAGAGGGTTATAACGAAGATCAACTCGACCGGTAGAAGAATCAATAATTGAATTTCTTTTTAATTGAGTTTGAACTCTTTCCATGTATTGCGGAACATCTTCTGGTGCAATGCCACCAACCTCAATCTTGAACAATCTTCTTTCTGGAGATCTAACAATCCTATATGCCATCATTGCATCTTCTAAAAGAGTTAGTTGTCTCCAGATTCTTCTTGCTGGCTCCAAGATAGAGGTGCCATAAGGAGCGTACTTGTCGTTTCCTAAGATTCGAAAATGAGCAACCTGCCAATTTTCAAAAGTCATTCCACCTTGGTTCCACTGAAACTGAATATAATTTGGGTTTGTTTCATCTTCGCCTTCCAATCTTTCAACTTCCATGGAAGGAAGACCAATAACATTTGTAACGCCCAAGGCATCATCAATATCCAAATAAAGAAAGAAATCTCCATACTTACACATGGAGCGACACCACCCAAAAAGGTTAAACTCAACATTCAAAACATTATCATAAAGGTTATTCAAGATTGTTCTGATTTCTTCATTTCTACTTTCAATCTTCAGCATTTTTCCAGTGAGTGTGTGCGTTGTCATTTCATCTGCATAAATGTCCATTGCCGAAGCGATCTCCGGAGTGTATTCCATTTGATCAAAATCTGCATATCTTTCAGAACGGTTTTGGTTTGAGATGTAATTGATCTTTACATTGCTAAAGGGATCGTATGAAGATTTCTTGAACGCTTGACCGCTCGCTGATTTGAACAGGGAGCCGTACTTATCCATTTGATGAGGCTTTTGTTTTCTATAATCTTGCGCTCTGTATATATTCAGAGGGCCAGACAAAAGGCGCGTGAGCCTTTTATAGAGAACAGAACTAGCATTTCTAGGGTTGTTTTCTTGTTTGTTTTGTTTTTTGTTTTGATTACTCATTTATTAGCCTTTGTAGATCCAAAAGAATTCTTTTTGATTTTTCTTTTCTTCAATCATAGTTGAGATAAAATCTTCTTTTTTATTGTATCCATCCATGCCTTTAATTTGAGTGTTTAATTTTGTGTTTGAAACAAACAAAGCATCTAACATTGCTTTGTTGTAATCTCTATCTTTTTTGCTTTTAACTAGGGCAGTGTCCCTAATCCAACAAGCAATTGCCAAAGACATAACCAAATCATCGTTATATCCTCGCATTGCTTCCGGCCTTCCGTTGTTCCAAACAAACGTTCTCAACTCTTGCAAAAGGCGCATAGACTTAAGATTAATTAGTTTGTTTCTAACGAATTCTTCCAGCTTCGCAATAATTAATGGTCTTGTTTTCATACTGGTAGTAAAGCCCGGAACTGAATTTGAGTTGCCAATTGCACTAACAGCATCGATATATTCGTGAGTTGATTTGATAGAGTAATAAAGGTTTGGATAATCTAAATCCATAAGCTTTTCCAAAACACCATATCCAATGTTGTTGTTCTCAACAACCAACATGCAATTCCCATATTCTCTCCCGGCAGAAGCTAAAAAGGGAGCGTATTGATCTGGTTGCATTTTTCCTTGATATTCTGCCACAATCTCCATTGTGTCTAATTTTATAATGTGAAAAACAGAAAAGTCTTTTCCATCGCCTCTAGAAACGTCAGCAGAAAGAAGATAAGTGTTTCCTGATTTGTATTCTTCCCAGATCCAATAATTCCGATCAAAGCCGGTTTTGTATTTTGGAGCGCATATCTTTTGTTCAATTAATTCTAGGTCATCTGAATGAATCACTGTTTCACCAGAAGCATTGAAGTTGCAAAGCAATTCCTGTGCGATCTCTCTTTTTGTCATGTTTCTGGTTTCTTTTTCAAACCACTTTTGGTCTCTTTCAGGGTGAACATCCCATGGAAGAGTTGTTAAATAAAAGTCGTTTTTTTCTTGCATTGATTCTGAGCAAGTTTTGTGAAACCAGTTTCCAACACCTTTTGGAGTTGAAAGAGCGATAACGCGACCACCAGTTGAGATTGTAGGATAAAGACCAGCCCAAAGCTCATCCATGTTTTCAATGTGTGCAGCTTCGTCAACAACCAAAAGAGAAAGCGCTTCAGAACGCCCAGCATCCGAACTAGTCGATGTTGCTTTGATCTGCGAACCATTCGAAAGCTCAAACGAAGCTTGGTTGTCGATCTTGATTGTTGCGATCCTTAACCAGTCCGGAACGTTTTTCATTATTTGCTTTACTTTGCGAACCAAGTTCTTTGCTGTTTTGAACTGCGTTGCAATAACCAAAACGTTCTTTTCTTTGTGAAACAACATTAACCAAGAAACATAAGCAGCAGAGATTGTTGAAATACCCAACTGCCTAGCTTTTAGGATAATATTAAATCTGTATCTGTTAAAGTCTTTTAAAAGCTGTGCTTGGAAAGGAAAGGTGTGGAAAGGGATCAATCCCTTGAGGGGGTGAGATATTCTAGCGTAGTTTTTGATAAAGTAATCTGGATCTTTTCCGCATTTCAATATCTCTTGTTTGACTTGTTTTTTGGTTAGTTTGTATTTTCCCATTCAAGTTTAGTCATTCCTTGTAAATTTTTTGAACGATTCCATTAGATTTTGAAGTTCTTTGTCATTGGAGAATTTGGATTCTTTTATTTTAGATTTTTTAGCAGTTTTGTAACCTCTCGGTTTGATACTAGAATCATAATTAGAGGGATCTTTTAGCATATCATCAACTACGATGATTTCGTCTGAAATCTGTTGTATTAACGATTCTCGATTTTCTAATTTGTTATCTGCTACCGCTTTCCTCTTTAATCTTTCGAGGCTAGCTCGTATTTCGCTCAATTCTGACCGGACGCCAAAGTCGGTGACCTTGTGAATCCCATTCATTGCTAGAATTTGAATTCTAGAAATTCTTTTTTTCCAACGCATAAATTGATTATAATATGCATTAAAAGAGGCTTTAGCTTTTTTAGGCTTTGATTTACTTGCACCTTTTCTGGCATTTGCCTGCTCTTCTTCGCGAAGATAATCGGCTAATTTCATGACCCATTCTTTTTTAAAACAGCCTACATTAATCTTGTATTTAAACCTCTTGACGAATGAGCTCATCTTAAGCACACAAGCCGTTTTAGGCCCGAACCAACCATCTACTTCACGACCTCTAAGACCCAATTTTTTTTGTAATTTTATTACGCTTTTTTTGAGTTTTTTATCATAAGTCTCACGTTCTAAGTCGCGATATAGACCTTGAGAAGGATCTTCGAAGATACTTATTCCTTCGCCATATTTGTTTGCAATGTCACTAACCGCTTGGACATAATCTATGTCTCGATATCTAGACTTTTTCTTCCGTGCTTTCTTCGGTGCTTTCTTGGCCGGCGCTGCTTTTGCGGGCGCTGCCTTGGCCGGCGCTGCTTTTGCGGGCGCTGCTTTTGCGGGCGCTGCCTTGGCCGGTGCTGCCTTGGCGGGTATGTTTCGTTCGCCCTTGCGCGGGGGTCGGGCCAGCCCGGGAAATGGCTGCTCCAACATCACTTCTTCACTAAGGATCTCTCTAATTTGCTTTCTCAAGGCTTCTTCTAAAATGTTCTTTTTCATTTCTTTCTCCCTAATTCAAGAAATTTGCGGATTGAATCTTCAATCTTTCTTTCGTTTTCTTCTTTGGACTCTAAATGCCCATATTTCAAAGTGTTTGTCAAGCCACCAATTTTGAACTCTTGGAAAGCATGAAGATCAGAACGAACACTTGAAATTCTTTGAATGTCAATCTTTGGTTCGCCCATTGAAGTTAAATTAAGGTTTTTCTTTGTTACTTTTTTGTATTCTTTTTTAAGGAAAGAAGCAATTGAATTCATTGTGGATCTGATTTCGTTTTCAAATCCTTTTTGATGAACGTCTTTTAGTTTTACTTCTGTTTGATATTTCAAACAAAGGACCGGACCTTTGAAGGAAATTTTGAAGCCATCCATGTGTCGGCTGTCAACAATGGGATTTCCTTCGTCTCTTTTCAAGCCAATTTTGATTGGCTTTCCTTCATCGTCCAAAGCTCCATCGTAACCCATGGAAGCTGCTTGGGCGATTCCTCTGATGATTTCTAGTTCTTTTGCTTGCATGTTTTTTTTATTTCCTTTAGTTATAAGTCCATACCCAGATTCGTGGAGACCTTCTCCGTCTGCGTGGAGATCAGCGCCGCTGCTTCTGTGCGCGTTGACGGGCGAGAAGATCATCAGCTCGCTTGGCATCTTTCTCCTTGGGAGGTGGCGGGGGAAGTGGTCGTCCTGCCGCATCCACGCCATGCGCGGCATGGAAGCCGAAAAGATCACCAAGTTGTCTTGCCTTGCCATCTTCCTTGTTGAACGGGGGCGGGCCGGCTTTCTTTTTTTGTTTGCTGCGTTTCAACATGTCCTCCAGCGCGGTGTCAAAGGCTAATGTTATAACCCATCTGGGACTCTTGCAATTTTCTGACCGCCATTTCTTATCTTTCGTCTGATATTCAGAGTCATGTGTATATTCTCTTTGCAGAAGAGAACTTAAAGCGCATGCAGTTTTCGGTCCGAAGTACCGATCGGGCTTAACTCCCAATTTCCTCTGAAGTGCTTTAACACCTGTCCTAGTTTTGGGGCCATAAGACCGGTCAACTGTTAAGAGTGGAGTATCAATTTGTCCAGCCTTAACAAACAAATTAACAATTTTTTGAACTGCTCCGACGTAGGCTCTATTTCTGTACCTGCTTGCAGATTTCCTGACTCTCTTGCGTGGAATACTAGTTTTCCTGCGTGAAGTATGGGAAAGATGTTTAGCCACATTTGGATCTTTTACAATTTTAGACAAAGGAAGCCCGGCTTTTCTTAAAATATCAAAAAGAATCACTCTACCTCTTTTTGAAATCTTATTAAAAACATCTGTGAAATAATTTCCCCCATAATTCAGAAGGTTAAAGCCATATATAATATCTGTTCCTTTACTTTGTTTGATAGCGCGGTTAAGATGGAATAAAGCAACAAAAATTAGTTCAACTTCATCCGTCGGCTCTCCGTAGACCAATTTATACCCCGCCATGGCCTCTAAAATCTTCGAGCCGCTTAAATCATTAAGCATTTTTGTTTTTAAATCTTCCGGTATTCCGGTGGAGCCCTTTGGGACGGTCATAAGGTTGCCGATAAAAGAAATTCCACGGATATTCTTCACGGCCAGATCACCGACAAGGCGGTCTGATTTGGCCCAGGTCTCAGGGTTCTTCGACGCGACCGCGGCGGCGTAGTCCTTTTCCCTCTTCATCTGCGCTGGATCTTTCCTCCTAGCTGTTTTGTTTGGCGCTGCTTCCTTGATCACTTCTTCAATCATCTCTTTCAAGATTTTTCTTGTCAATTTCATTTGTTTGGTCTCCATCCTTTTTTCCACCTTTCTTCTCTTCCTTCAACCCATTGAATCCAACATTTCCAACAAGTTCCAAACTTTGAAAGGTAAAGGTTATCTTTGTTATCAAAAGAAAATATTCCACATGCTTCACATTCTCTTTTGTCTTTCTTTTTATTAATTAGATTTGATTTAATTAAAAACCCGTTCTTTTCTATTTCATGCTCGTTATCAAAGTTCTTCTTTTCTTCAAGTCTTTTCAACTCTTCTAGATATTCTTTTTCTTTTTCTTTGTCCCAATTTGCTTTTGGGTTTTGAATAGCTTCTGAGCCCCATTTTTCTGAAATAGCTTTTTCTACTTTTACAACATAATTTTGATCTTTCATTAAACCTCCTTAAGTTTCTTTTGAATCAATGGCCACAATTTTTTGTAAAGATGTTTTAAATAAGGTTGCTTATCTTTCATTGTGTGTTGATGCATTATAGATTTTATAAATCTGGGATCTTTGCCTATCGCTCCAAGCTGTTGACTAGTCTTTAATATAGCTTTAAATAATTGTAATTGTTTTATCGCACCATCTTTATAAAGATTAAGCAAAATATTCAAATAATCTTTGTCCTGCTCATCTTCCGAATTTAAAAAGTCAACAACCTGTTTATATATCTGACTAGAAAAAGCTAAAATTTCTTCTCGCCTAGCTAAGTAAGCTTTTTTCCTGTCTTTTCGTTTAAAATATTTTGAATCTATCAAGTGAATTAATTCATGATTAATCATGGTATCAATACCGTCCTCTATATCATAATCTTCCTTGTTTAACACACACATTGCTAAGTGGTAATAGCCAATACTGGGCCTAGCATCTAGATATGCAACAGCCCCTTCCATTCCTCTTGGTGGCCGACCAACGGAAAGCATCAAGTCAACAACCTCCTCCTCTCCGGCAACATTTATAAATTCAAATTTCTCAACATTCCAATAAAGGCTTTCTTCTCTATCGGAAGTTAAATATGTATTTAAAAGGTTGCGAAACGTATCTTCAATCAATTTCAAATTTTCATTTGAAATATAATCTTGAATCCTTAAAACACCTTCTTTCAAAAGTTCTTTTTTGATTTCTTCTTTCAAAATTTTGAAGAGAAGATTCTTTTTAATTTTTATATTGCTATTATGACTTTTCATCTATAACTTCTCCATTGGCCTGTTGCTTTAAAATGTGCCGTAATCACCATATGGATTACTTGGAACTGTTTGGATTCCTACTGCTTCTGCTCTTTTATTCTCTTCACTATCGTCGTCATGATGCAAAGTCACACCCAAATCTTTCAAAGTTGGGGCTTTCCAATCTCCGTCTGTGTAATAAATGCCGTCAACTTTTAATTTATATTTTTCTACAAACTCTTTAACTTCTCCCATGCCACCTTGCTTTCTGCTTGTTACAATATAAACGACAACTTCTGGATCTTCAATATAGCCTCTAATCTTATTCAGCATTTCTTTGTGAGGCCCTTTGTAAACAAAATCTTCTTCTTCTGGATCAAACGGAGCAAAGGTTAAAGTATCATCAAAATCAAAAGAAACAATCTTGTGCTTTTCTTCTTTTGAAAGCTCTCTTTCGATCTCTTCTTTGATGATCTTGAAAATGGTTTCTTTTCTGATCTTCACTTTTGAATTCCTTGTATTCCATAGAGAATTAAAATTGTTGTACCTGCTCCTGCGACAAAGCCAATTGTGATCCAAAGTGGTGTCCAATTGTTTTGCGGCTTTGCAATCTTTCTTAATCTTGTGATCTCTTCTTGATCAATCTTTCTTAAGTTTTTTCTCAATTCTTTTTCAATTTTGAAATCTACTTTGCATTGATCAATCTTCAACTGAAGCTTTGCTTTTTCTTTTTGTTTTTGATAAGAACAATCCAGCTTCAAGCTTTTTTTCAAGTAATCTTGTTTTGCCAAAATCTTTGCCACTGCTTCATCATCCAAGAGCGTTCCAGAGAAGGGCGCTTTTGCCCCTTTTTGGAGTCTTGTGGACTTATTGGCATAGCAGGGCGAAATTGTGATGAAAGTGGCTAGAATGGTGCTTAAAACGCGTTTAAAGGTAATCATTCCCCCTCCTTGTAATCAAGACCAAATTCGTCTGCCAATCTTTTGGACAATTGGGAAGGATCTTTCTTTGTTTGTTTCAAGATCTTTTTAACTTTCTTGTCGTATTCTTTCTTGGCGTTTTCTTTTCCAATCTTGTATTCTTTTCCAATCTCTTCCAAAATCTTCTCATGTTTCTTTTTTAAATCTTTCTTTTCTTTTTCTTTTTGATTTTGCTTTTCTTGGATCTCATACAATTCATCTTCTCTTCTTTTCTGCAAAGACCTTATGATTTGTCTTAATCTTTTTTGACCATCGCTGGTGGTTAAAAGAAAAATAGCAACTGTCAAGAAAACAAAAACAATTGCTATAAAGTATTTGGACTCTGTCCACTTTCTTTTAACCTCTGCCCAAATCTCACTCATTTTGTCACCGTATCGCCTGTTGTATCAGAAAGGGGAACTTTTCCTTTCTCATCTTTCTTGTCTTTGTCGGATAAGATTGTTTTCACTGCTGTTTCAACTTTCGTTGTAACGTTAGTCGAACCTTTCATTGCTTTCACCGCATCAATAACAGATTGCCCACCAATGTAAATAGCAGAGATTACAAGCCAATCTCCTGATTTAAGATTACCAGTTGTCAAGAACACGACCGTTGCGACAATCCAAACCAACAATTTTTTTGAAATAAACGATGATAAATATTTATCAACAAAAGCTGTTTTTCTAGCCATTTTAAACTCCTATTTTAATTTATCCAATTCCCGCAGAGCCAGACCAGTTTGTGCCATCTGGGCTAATATTTGTAATTCTTTCAACGGGAATTGCAGTTAAAGCGGCATAAAGAGAGAAGTCAGCAGTATGTGAGCCGTCTGACATAAAATGGACTTCTGTGCATTTAATGTCAAGCTCCAAATAGCCGTTCCCATCTTTCTCTGCGTGGACCACAAAGTAATTTCCAACTTCATCGCGAACACCTCTAGCAGACATTGCAAGGCGCATATCTTCGTTTGCTGTTTGTTCATTGTTTGTCAATACGAGCTTTTTCGTGACAAAGGGAAAAGTAATCTTCAAGGGTGTTACTGCGGAACCAGATGCCGGAGCAGTTGAAGATGTTAAAAAAGGTTTTCCAGCAACTTGATAGCTTCCGACACTCCAAAGGCCGACTTCTTTAGGGTAAGGCATGTTAAACTCCTATTTTTGAACTAATCTTGAAACAAAGAACTTTCTTTTAAATCCATTCTTTGTTACGTTTAAACGGTAATAATCAAAGCCGTTCCCTGTTGGATAAGGATTTTCAACGCCTTTTTCTTTCATCCAAGTTTTGTCATAATAAGTAGTTGAAGAATAAACGTTAACAACATCATTGCCTTTGTACTTGTCCAATCCCAATCCAACTGTGGCGTGACCGGATGAATAATCTTCTGCAAACTGCATTGAAACCCAATCTCCGAATTTGATCTCATAAGGATCATGTGTTGTGAAGGTTTCAATCCAATCAAAGCGTTCTGGCCTATTTGCCAACCATTTAAACCAACCCATTGCTCCAAATTCGTCTGTTCGCATTCCGTCGATCTCTTCGTCTTTATAAGCAAAGAAAAAGGCTCTTGCAACTTCCCAAGCTTCTTTACCTGTGAAGTTGCCTTCTGGTGTTTCAAGATAATCTCCTGTGAATTCCTTCCAAGCACGGAAAAAGATTTCAGAAGTGCATCCAACGCAGTAGGTTCCTTCACCTTTTCTCAAGATTCTTCTTTTATCGTAATAGATATCTTCGGTTGAGCCACCCCAAGTGCCTCTTTTATAAGGCATTGCTTTGGCGTGAATATCAATGATTGCTTTTTTAATGCACCATTGCCAATCTGAAATCTCTTCGTCGTGTGGTAGAAGAGGATATTTTTCGTCCATCTTCATGATCTCAAAATCCTTACAACAAATCTTCTTTTGCTTTCTTTGATGAAATAATCTTTGGAAGATGTTGCTTGAGGGTCGAACCTGCCCAGAATATAATCAACAGCCTTTTCTTTAGAGAAGTCATCGCTCAAGTACATAAGAATTGAGTCGTGAAGGTTGTTGAACTTTCCGGTCGGCATTTGAATAACATTATTCATGACTTCAAATGTTTTAAGTTCTCCGTATTTATCTGCATTTTGATATTCTTCAAGTGGCTTCTCCACTTTCTCTTTTTTATCTTTCTTTTTTGCTCCCTTTTCTGCTTTTGGTTTGGGAGGTGGATTGGGAAAGCCGGCATCAACTTCCCCTTTCGGGCCGGAGGCTGTGATAGAGCGCACACCGGGAACAACAGTACTCTTTTCCTTTTTAATTCCCAAGATATAATCAGCAGCAACATCAAAACCATCTGATTCAATTTTATCCAAAATAACTTTAAGCCAGCTTTGATCTCCAAACTGTTCTGTATATTCTTTGTCCATATCCAACTCTTCAAGATAAGGGCCGACCAATTTCTTGTTAATCCTTTCCTCTTCATTGAATTGTTGTTTAATCTTCTCTAGGTTGACAATGGATTGTTTAATTTGGTTGATTGCAAATTCAGTAGTAACACCAAGGCCTTTCTCTCCAGTCTTTCTGATTTGAGAAGCAACCCATACAATAGCTTGAAGTTCGTGAGGTAAGAGACCCAGCTTTTTCGCTTCCTGTGCGACTAGTCCGGCCATGTATCGATAATTAACAACATTGCCCATCATCTTGCCTTTGATTGTTTCCCATTCTTTTGCTGTTGTGACACCTTTGACATTTGGATAAAAAGCATCAATCATCCAAGTGTCGATTGTAGAGTTCCACATGTAAAGCTCTTTGTAGTTGATTCTTCCTTGCTCATCACGGCCTCCGGCCAAATCTGGAGCGATCAGGTTTAGAGTAAAGTTTGGAACTTTGTGTGCGTTCGTAAACCCTCGAAACTCTCCCTGTTCTTTCTTTTTACCGCCCGGAAAGATGTTAATATATTCTCTCAAAAGTTCTTTGTTGTCTTTTGCGTCCATTTCAACTGCTTTAAACATAAAAGCAGCTTCAGCTAAGTTCAAGGCAAATTTTGCTCTGGGGCTATATGTCGCAATAAGAAGACCAAGCAAAGTAGCGTCTTGATCGTTTCCAGTCTCTTCATCGAGGAGATCTCTAATTTTATGATACCAATCTCTAGCCTTTTCAAAGAGGCTATCGACTTCACCGCCTTCTTTCAGTTCATTAACCATGGTTTGAAAATCATCTAGAACTTCTTTAGAAACCGGAATAACATACTCCCCTTTTTCAAAATCTTCCGGAGTCATACCTCCCAGACCTTTTTCTACGCCTCTGACTGCTCCGATTTTCTGCTTAAGTTGATTATCCGGAGTAAAGTATTTGTATCGATCCAACACCAATTCTTTTTGCGCATCAGACAGCTCTTCCCATGAATTGACTTTAAATCGAAGGAAAAGGTTTCTCTTCTGTTCTTCAGAGAATTTCCCTTCCAATTCAGACCACTTTTGATCTAGCTCGACATTTTCTGATAAAGTTTCTTGACCCGAAGATAAAGCTTCGGGATTCAACGTTGGAATGTCAACAATATCTCCGCCGGTAAGTTTTGCAAAAGCAGTATAAATCTTTTCAATTGCAGCGTTAATTTTTGAGATGTCTTCTGCTGAAGCTCGAAAACCGCCCAAAGAAGAATCATACGACATAACGCCGGCTTCTCTTTCTTTGAATTCTTTCATTGCTTTACGAAAGTTTTCCATGATTAATTTCATAATTATTGTCCTTCTTGAGTTTTCATTCTTTTTTTAGCGCCAGCAACGATCCCTTTCGCGGCGTGTTCTGGCTTGTTATGCGCTTTCATTATGATTTCGACTACTTTTTCTTCCGGCAGACCTATTTTAAGCTTTTCCATAGCAAAGTCCATTACACTGAGCTTGCCTTGATTGTTTTGTTGTTTCTTTTTCTTTTTCGGTTGTGGCTGTACAGCAGCATTCAATTGATCAACATATTGCCTAAAAAGACTATATTCGTCAGTTGCTTGACTACCTTTATTAGTTCCAAACTGTTTAATCGCTTGTTGTAAAGAGATTTTGTCATCTTTTCTTTTAACTGACTTGAAGAGTGTTGCATATTTGCCGCTTTGCAATTGTGACACCACCACTGAATTCTGTGTATTTACATAATAAGTGTTATCTCTCCCTGAATAAGTCCCCTTTACTTTTACAGTTGGCCTTTCTTCTAGAATCTTTTTCAAATCATCGTAAGAGTCGACTTTTTTGTCAGAAATGTCTTGGGCTTTGCGTACAATTGTAAAAAGTATTTGATTATGGTAGACCTTATTCATTGGTTCGATAAAGTTTTTAAAAATAGTTTCCTCTTCTGGGCTCAAGTTAGGACCCTGAAACATCTTATCGTTGATCAAATCAAACATGTTTAACACTTGACCCCTTGTGATTTGGTCCGGATTGATTTCTTTAGTAGTGCTGGCACCATTAGCCTCTGACTTATAAACTGGCATACCTTCGTCTTTAATATGCTCAATCGCTGCATTGATATGTGTATACACAACATCTTGGTTTATTTCCATTAAATGTTTAATATTATGACTAGTCAAGCCATGCGTGTTGCCTTCCTTTTTATATACATCACCCTTCTTCAAAGAAATAACTTCTTTACTTTGAAGACCTGATGCATACTCAGGTGGACTTGCTGCTGGATAATCGTTATCCTCAGAGTCATACCAATCTCCGGCGTTTTCTTTTAAAACAAACTTTCTCCAATTTTCCATTATTAATTTCATTTTATTAGCTCCTTTTTTATTTTAACAATAAGATCGCCACTACCCTTAATCACCCTGTGGTAAACAAAGGCTGGAATATAATATGTCTTTCCTTCTTGTAAATCTTTTGGTACTTCATTATCCATTTGAAGTTGCCAACCAGAAGATTGCAAAATTGTAACTTCTCTATTTTCTCTATCTCTATGCCAAACAAGTTCTTCAGAGTCAACATCCTCTTTAAACTCTCTGATCACAATATTATCTTCTAGTTTCTTTTCTTTGAAAGGAAATTCCATACTACCACCAAGTAAATCTAGACTTAGAGCCGGTCAAGTGTGGATAGCGCCCTACGCGACATGCCCAGTATCCTGCTTTTGTTTTGTCTTTCTTTTCCTTGCATTTGTGTCGTGCTGCGAAAGACTTTCTTCTTTCCGGGCTAGCGACCTTGACAGACATTCCTTTGGAGCCAAACGAAACTTTACGAATGTTTCCAGACTTTGGATCTCTAACATAAACATAAAACTTTTTAGAACCGCCTCTTTGCGGTCTGTTTAAAGTTACTTTCTTTCCTTTGTATTTTGCTTCCAAAATCGATTCGCCCTCAACCATGGGGAAGTCCAAAGGAACCATTGTATTTCCATATCTTCCAAACTCTCCAATGTCAGTTTCAGAGATATAATACTTTTCACTTTCTGATAAGACCACCAAATCTTTTTTGTACAAGCTTCTAGCTTCTCGAAAAAGAGAAAAGAAGTTTTTAGAATTCAAGCGATAAATATTCTTATCAACTGGAATGTTGTTTTTGATATGATATCTCATGCCTTCAGACAATTGACCTTCTAGCATATCAATTCTTTTGTCTACTTCAGAGTTCAAGGATTTTTTCAAATTACTTGGATCTACTCCAAAAAACTCTTTAACCTCTTGATCGCTCAAAACAACTTCTAATTCTTCTTTGATAATTTGTTTGATTCTTTTTTTAGAAATATTCATTTTTTCTTTCCCTTTTTAGCAGATTTCTTACCCCAAGACTTTCCTTTACCCTTGCTTCCACAAGCAGCCGGTGTTGGACGACAAGATGGATATTTTGCTCTTTTTTCACCCTCTTGCCTTCCACAAGTTTTGCAAGTTTTCTTTCCGGTCTTTTTATCTTTCCGACATGTGTTGCAATCAACCCAACCTTTGCTTTTTCCTTTGCCGCCTTGCCTTTCAAACCAACCATGGAGACCTTTATCTTTTTCTTTGGAAAAGTCAGTTTTTACTTTTTTTTTAGCTTTCTTTTTCTTTTTTTTCTTTTCCATCATCAAAAAGGCTTCAACCTCTTCTTGAATGATTTTGTCCAATCTTTTAACTTGGTCTGCATGAGCTTTAGAGCCGGCTTTCATTTTTTCTGCGGCTTTTTCCAATTCAACTTCAAACTTATCTTCCAATGCATCAAGCTCATCTTCCAATTCTGACATGATATCCGCTAGTTTTTTGTGGGACTCTGATGCATTCCCAAGTTCTTTTTGAATCTTTTTAATTTCGCTTTTTTCTTTTTTATCAAGCTCTTCTGTGATACCTTTCCAAATCTTTCCTTGGCGACATTTAACAACAGCGCCGCTAGCGTAGGCAGAGGGCCACACATCATATTTTCTTTTTGCAATACGAGTGCAACGATCGTCTTTACCTTTTGATTTCTTTTTAACTTTAACTTTTCTTTTTTTCTTCTTTTTCTTTTTACCTTCACCTAAAGGAGGGGCAGACTTTGATCTTTCAAAGGGAGGATCTTGAGTGAAAGGAGAAGACTCAGGGCCATCACCTGATCCGATCAGTTCTTTCTTTTTCTTTTTGTGGCCTTTGCGAACCTTTTTTTGGTATTTAGAGTTTGGCAAAGGATCTTTTAATTTAAGCTTTCTCATGTTGGATTCCTTGTACAATATTTGTTGCATATCATCATATTTTTCTGATGTGTTTTTCAATGCTCTTTCAGCCTCTTCAAAAGATATGATATCAATATCATATATTGGAAGTTCTTCTTGATCCCATTTAACTTCTTCGACAAAACCATACTTAGGTGGATGATGCGTTCTGAACTTGACTGCTACAATATCCTCACCAAGTATGTGGTTAACTTGAACTGTTGGGACAAACTCTCCCCATATCAAAGAAACTGCATCAATGGTATCCGTTCCAAACTTTTGAACATCTTGCGGAGACTTTAAAAGCATTTTCATGTCTTTTATCTTCTCGGCTCTTTCTCGCGTTGTAAAATGTAAGAAGACTTCATCTTCTACATCTTTTATGATGGCTTCTTCGTTCTCTTCTTGCTCGTTTAGTTCGGCAGCATACAAGGCTTTTTTGTAGTCTTCCGGATCGTCTGTGCAACCGACACGCTTGCCGCTCTTCTTATAAGCAACATGAGTTCCAGAAGAGCCATCTGCTTTTTTGCACTTTATCTTTCTTATCTTATAAGGCATTATTTTTCGCCCTTTTTCTGCCACTCCATAGACACTCTATCTTCTTTGATCGGCCCACCAGCGGCCCAAGTAAAGCATGTTCTGGCGCTATGACATTTAAAGTGATGCATCCAGCAATAACCTAAACGACCGTCTTCGTCAGAAACTGGTCCCGGCATACACTCATCCATTCTTGGAGAAATATCAAAAGCAACACAATTGCCGCATTTAGACTTCTTAGCAACCTCTGGTGTTGTTTTCCAATGTTCTGCGGCTCTTTCCCAGTATTCCTCATCAGAAAGGTTCAAAGGGCCGTACTGAATGTGTTCTGCTTTGATTGCAGAGTTTCTATTTTTAGTGTTGAGTTTTAAATCTTGTGTGGCAGGGGGACAAGCCTTCTTGTCTTCTAAAATGGTAAGTTTTCTGCGGAATTTGACTTTTATCATGAATGGACACCTTTTATAATTTATATATAATTAGGTGTCTTTCATTGATTTACCTTTGCATATCCATCAACTTTGTCGATGTCAATTGTTAAATCAACAACGTCCTTAAGAGAGTCCATATGACTTATAAGCAAAACAGTTTTGAAATAGTTTTTGATCATCTGAAGGATTCTTGTAAATCCTTCCAAATTGCTTTCATCCAAAGCTGTTCCCGGCTCATCTAGAATAAAAATATCGCTTTTTGGCAAAGATGATATATTCAAAAGAGCTAGCCTTATCGCCATGGCTGCTATAGACTTTTCTGCTCCGGAGCCCAACTCCAAAGGTCTTGCATCATAACCCAAATGTTGAATGTAGATGTTCAGCTTTTTTTCCTCTGTTTCAAAGAAAACATCAAAGTCAACAATTCCTGTTAGAATCTTTTGGATCTCTTCGTTGATCTTTGGAAGTCTCTTTTTGATAATTTCATATGAGATTCCGGAAGTATGATAGCAAGTCATGAAAAGATGATATGCTGCAAACTTCTTTTTGTTTTCTTCATACTCTTCTGATTCTTTCTTAACAGAATCCAATCTTTGTTCGATCTGACCTTTGACAGTATGAAGGTGAATGTATTCTGCTTCGCATGTATTGTATTCATTTTCTTTTTGTTTAAGGTCTTTTTTCATTTTGTTTTCTTGTTTTATCAAAGCTTCCAAGTTTTCAATTGCCTCTTTGTTTTCTTCGTATTCTTTGATATCTGCCTTCAAGTCTTCGATGATCGATTCTGTTGAAGTTATCTTTGTTTGATTTTCCAAAACTTTGTTTTTGATTTTCAAAAGATCGGAAGAAACAGAATTCTTTTTCTGAACCAGCTTTTCGTAATTTTGAACATACTCCTCTGCTTTTTTATATTCTTCGCTGGATATGTACTCCTCTGCTTCTTCTTTTTTCTTTTCCAAACCTTTGAGAGCAAGTTCCAATTCAGAAACTGTTGTCTTTGCCCTAAAAGCATCCTTGATAAATTTACAAGTTTTGAATTGATCTCCACATGGAACTTGATCCAAAAGAGAGATCTTTTTCTTTTCCATTTTCTTTTTGATCTCTTCTTGTTGGATTTTATTCAAAATCAATTTGATTTCTTTTGCTTTTTCTTTTCCAAGTTCGTATGATTCATAATACTCATCAGGGTTGAAATCAGAAAGAAAGTTCTTGATCTTTTCTAGATGCTCTTCTTTTTCTTTCTTGATGGATTCTTTTTCTTTCTGTGACTCTTTCAAAGTTTCCAGTATTTCCAAAGATCTTTTCAATTCTTTCTTACACTTTTTAACATCGATGATCTTCGCTGGGACTGACTTTATCTTAAATCCCAAAAGAGAAAGTTCTTTTTCCATTTCTTTCTTTTCATCACTGAGTCTATCGCAACATTGTTTCTTCTCGTCTAGATCAAGCTGATTGTAGATTAGAGCGCTTTCTTGTTGAAAGATCTCATCTTTAAAGTCTCTTTCTTCTTCTTTTTTGATCAAAGCCTTGAGATCTCTGGAGTCTTCTTTTGCGGCTTTAAACTTATCTTCAAAGAAAACCAAATCCAAAAACTTTGCTAGAATCTCTTTTCGCTTTGTCGAGCCTTCATTAACAAATTGCAACGCCCCATGCTGTGCTGACATCGATGTAATCAAAAAGTCTTCAATAGAACCAATGTATTTGCGAATGTTTCTATCTGTCTCTGCTCTTGTGTTTCCATTCAGTTCTGTCGTCTTCTTCGCCACTTTGTCATAGCTAGAAAACTCAACGTTTACTCTGGCTTCGTCTGTTGTTTTTCCTTTCAGCTTTTTAACATATTTCTCGATACTTCTAGAGATTGTATATTCTTCCTTCCCAATGTCAAACTTAAGCTCAACACTGGCTTCTTCTTTGTTTTGGTTAACAAAAGAAATATTCTTTTTTGCCGGCTTTGAAGTTGTATTAAAAGCTCCAAGAAGAAAAGAATCAATAATGCTGGACTTCCCGGAATAATTCTTTCCAAAGATTCCAACAATACCTTTTAACTTTTTAAAGTCCAAAGAGTTATCTCCCCCATAATTGAAAAGGTTTTCCCATTCCATAGACTTCATCTTCCAATTTAGATTTCGAAGCTGATCTTCTTTTGCATCAACAAGGGAATTGTATTTTGCATTAAGCTCAATAACCTTTTCCATAACATCATCTTCAACTTCAAAATCTTCCAGATATTCTTTCATAAGCTTTTTCTGGACTTCAACATCGCGAAGGTTCTCTACCTGATCATCCTCTAGTGTAACGCTCTTCTCAATTAGATCGGCCTTGTTAAGATGTGTAATCGATTCTGGTTTGAAATTGATCTTTGCATCTTCCATGGCTTTCTTAAGAACGTCAAGTGTAATATTACTTTCAGACACTAGTCTAATCCTAGATCCGGGCTTTGGCTTGGCTGATTTTGGAATTTTGCCTTTCTTTGTTAGCTTAATTGTAACAAAAGGCTTTGGGTTTTCCAAAAGAATATGCCGAACAGAGAACTTGTCCTTATCTTCAATCTCCCAAATCAAAAAGCCCTTGTCATCTGTCTCACCAAAGTTCTGTTGCACCGTCGATCCGGCATATCTGATCTTTCCTTTGCGATCGATCTTCTGATTTGTCTTGTGAATGTCTCCCAAAAAACCATAATCAAACTTTTTAAGATCTTTGATCTCAACATCGCCATGTTCAATAACATATCCAACATCTGTTTTTGACCCTTTGACTGCTCCATGGTAAAGAGCAATGTTGATGCGATCTGGATCTTGTGTTAGATCCCAATTGTCTTCGTCAAAGATACTCAATACATTCAGCGTAAAAGGCTCTGGAAGCCTTATTTTAGCCGCGTTCTTGATCAAATGGAGGTTAGCTATACCTAGGGCATCTACAATGGGAGAAATGGCATCCTGACGGCTTTTATTGCGTAGGTTTCCATCGTGGTTCCCCAAGATAATGTAAGTTGGCGCAATTGCTGCCAAGTTCTTAAAGAAATCAGAGCAGATTTCAACAAATTCTGGTGAGATTTGAGTTTTGGTATGAGCAATATCGCCACAGTGGATAATATAATCTGGCTTTTCTCTTTTCAATTCTTTGTAAAGTTGCTTGAAAACTAGATCATATTCATAGTGATATTTAAGGTTTTTAATGTGGGTATCTGCGATGTGGGCGAATTTAGTCATCAAACACTCCTGTATTGACTGCATCATTTATTTCTTTTCTAACAACTTCAAAGATTGGGGGAGCAACGTCAGCCATGGCTGCAAATGCTTTGTCGCGGCGTTTGTTAATCTGCTCTTCCCTTTCTGAGAATTCTTTTTCTAAGGCATAATCTGTGTAGTCTGGATTATTCTTTTTGAACTCTTCTCTTTGAAGCTCTATTTCATCCATGCTGTATGAGTAAGCTCGCAAAAGCAAAGACAGTGATGCATACATCGTTGCTTTAATAAGCTTATAAGCCGATCTCGCTCCAACAATGAATTGCAATGTCATGTAACAAAGAACCCCCGAAAGGAACCAAACCAATTCATAAACGCCTTCTTGTTTCAAAAATTCAATCATCTCTGCCTCCTATATGTTGATCATTTCAAATAAAGTGTCAAATTTAACTTGCTTTGCTGTCATTTTCAATCTTTGATATTCATATTTTGATATATCATTCAAATCTTTGCCCTCCGGAACTTCTATTTTCCATACACCTACTCCATACTTTATAAGATTTGATACTATATTCATTTCTTTTTTGTAAGCGTCTGGATCTAATGCAATATAGGTTTTGGGGCTTTTTTCAACAATTTTTTGAAAAAGCTCTGTTTTTTCTGATAAAGTCGAACCCAAGATTGGAATCATGTTTTCCTCATGAATAGAATCGAAAACGCCTTCAACCAAGACAATTGGCTTTTGCCAATCAATCAAAAGATCGTTGAACACGATATCTTTTGAAACTCTTGGATTTTTGTATTTTCTTTTTTGTTTTGTATAAGTTCTAGAAACAAAATAACTTACATCGCCTTCTTCATCAAAAGAAGGAATGATTATTCTTCCTTTGTATTCTCCGGAAGCGCAATAGCCTATCTTGTATTTGTAAATCTTGTCATGGCTGAAGCCTCTTTTTGTCAGATAGTTCAATGGTATTTGTGAATAAAGATCAATAGAGCCTGTAAACAGTGGTTTATATTCCTCTGGAAGATCGATCTTTTGTTTGATCTTTTCGTTGGAAGCTGATCCTGTTATGATCAGTTCAAAGTCGCGAACATCGATCTGATTTGTGATCTTAAGCCACTCTTGTTGATTGTCAAACGTTCCAAACCTTTTTAGAAGGTAGTAGACGTTTTTACCGCTTGTGTCACAAACCCAGCATTTGAATACGTTTTTAGAGATGTTCACAGACATTTTTGGCTTGTGATGTTTGCAGAAAGGACAATAGAAAAGATGCTCACTTCCTTTAGAGTAGGCATGATCTAATGTGTTTTTAAGGATGGATAGTTCTTTCATGTGTGGTTTCCTTTGAAAAAGTTACACACATTATATCAAGAATGAGGGGTGTTGTCAAGTGATTTCTTAAATCCTGATTTTGCAATGACAATTGCGTCAGACATGTCATAGTAGATGGGCTTGGGATTGCCCTTCTTCGTATATTCTGGACTGATTAAGCCTTCTTTCACCAAGACTCCTAAAACAAAGGGCTTTGCCTTTTGACCTTTTGGAACTTTGATACCGCAATCTTTTCTTGCGGAGGAAGCCGAAATATACTCTGGGGGCATTCCATAGATCTCATAACAGAACCAAGATACAATCCCATTGAAAGCAGATAATGTTGAAAGAACTTTCGCAGAGGAGAAGCCTGATCTAAAAGATTGTAAAGACTTTTCAATATAAATGCTATTAATATCATATTCTTTTTTTAATTCTTCAAGCTTTTCTTTTACTTTTTCTGCTTTTTCGTACATATTTTTGTATTTTCTAGTATCTACAGCAGAATTATAAACTATATTCTCTTCTTTGTCAAGTACACAAATTCCAGTTATGCTTGTGCTAACATCTAAACCTAGTATCATTTATTCCTCCAAATATAAAAGAATATTATATCATATATCATACTTGATCTTAAATGTTAATCCTCTATTAGCTGTTTTTTTAATTGGGACGGCCATGCTGGTGATTCCAATAAGGTTCTTATCCTTATCATAAATTCCAATTTTTGAGATATAGGTTGTTTTCTCAAAAGAGCCTGTGACGTTTTGATAAGAAGCTGAAACAACATTTTTGATTTGAATGTTGTCCAATTCTTTGTATTGATTTCCGGAGCCGGTTGTAACTGTCATATAATTGTTGCCGGAGCCTGACAAAATATAAGTTGGGTTGTTTGAGTGATTAAGCTCGCCTCTTTTCGCATGAGCGAACATTGTGATGTTTTCAATATAGGAAGTTCCGCTAAAGGCTAAATCGAAGCTAGAAGAAGGCACTCCGGTTCCAGCCGTTGCAGAGCCTGTTGTTGCAAAGTAAATCCATGCAGGAGCTTCTGGTCCGGTTCCTAGATAATTCTCTCTATGCGAGCCATGCAAGGAATCTGAGCCGGTCAGGAGAAGGAAACCTTCATTGTATAAAACAATGCCTTGTGTCGATCCAGAGCCTAAACTTCCTTCTGGGCCTGTTTGAATTAGTTCTCCGTTTTGCTTTTCATCTTTAAGTTGTGCTAGCAAAGTTCCAGAAACTAGAAACTTTAAATCAACTGTTCCTTTTTTGATTTGCGAGCCATAAAATATAGAAGGAATGCTGATCAAGTTGACAGTTGAGTTAGCTATGTTCCTATCTAGACGATCTGCCCCTGAATTAAATTCATAATGCTGGCTAAATCTTCTATAGAAATTCATGGTGTTTTTAAGCGCTGTGATCTTCTTATGTGTTCCTGCCAACCTATCAACTGAAAGCGAAGCGGACATTGGGTAATATCCATCAATCTTATCGCCGTACTGACCTTGATTGAATGAGGTTGCTGTCACCGATCTGAAAACATTCAAATCAGAAGTTTTGTACACAAAAGGAGAGATCAATTGACCAGAAGGTCGATCAACATTCAACTCATGAAGACTAATGTGTCCATTTGGAACCCCACGAGTCGAGGTCGTAGAGCCTGTCTCTGGAATTTGCTGATTATAGAACACATATTTGTTGTTTATGAAGAAATTAACTTGAGGGTATGATTTAATGGTATTAACCAAAATATCATCTTTATTGAACTTGTAAAAAGCCATGTTTAGTAATCCAAACGCACTCTTAGGGTTACTTCGTTCTCAGGGGTCTTCTTGATAGGCTCAGACAGCTTTGCAACCGCCAGAAGCTCATTGTCAGCAGAGTAAAGGCCAACGGTTGTAAAGTAAGAAACGGGAGTGTCAGTGTCATCTCTTTTAACTCTAATTTTACTATCAGAGACATAAGTTGGGTTTGAACTATAGTTGAATTCATTATGATTTACTCGGCAGAAGTAAATTGTCGAATTCAATTCAGTTGTGTTGTTGAACTGAACGTTGTAAATTCTGTTCCGAATAGAGTCAGAAATAGTTTGAATATTGTTCCCAGTCAAAGCTTGTTCAAACGTTACAGTTCCGGCGTTCGTTGGTGAAACAGCGGGATCATTAACGTTGTAAATAGAAGAATTGAGCAGACCACCGTCTGTATTGCTAGTAAACACAGAACCTGAAAGAACTGCAATACCGGCTTGATAATACAACAAACCGCAAGGTCTATAGCCAGAGTTTGCCAGAAGTTGACTTCCATCACCGGAAGTGGCCGAAGCTGTTGCAAAAAGAATTCCATACTCGCCGGCGGGGGAGTTGGTATAGTACCGATTCGAGCCGCTAGCGTCTGTAATGTTCAGGATAAAGTCGTTTGCAAAGTTTCCACCGGTTCCAAAACGATCTGCACCTTGTGTTCCGGAAAGTCCAAGCTGGAGCTGGAAGGAGCCTTTTTGAATTTCGTCTTTTGACAAAAGCCTAGCAAAGTTCAGGATGAAAACTTCCTTAAGTTTGCTTCCGCCGGCTTCATAATCACCGTCTTCATCAAACTCTAGAATTGAACCGGTAACATCGTTACCAGCCAATACCTGCGCCATGGAGTTGTAGACATTGATCTTTTTGGAGTTTTGTGTACTCGTCGAAGCAGATGCGTGAGACGTGGAAGCATAACCAACCGTAACATCAAAAATATGGTTCGCAGACGAACTGAGATAAGGATAGTCATAAACAGACTGGAACATGCCATGGCTGAAATCTTTAATGTTTCTAGAGACACCGGCAGCAGTGTCATATGTTCCAGAAACAATAGAGCCTGTAATTGGAATCGACTCATGAAGCAAAGTTCTAGAGGTTGTCTTGTCATTATTCAAGAACGTTTTAAAAGTTGTTGCCATTTTATTTTTCCTTATCTTTTCTTAATATATCTAACAGGAATGTCAATTGAATAACCGGTGGTTGCGCCAGTGATTCGTACAGTTGTGTCTAAGATGTAGACATTAACCGCGTCGATGACTGCTTCTCTACCCAGCCTAGTAAAGTAGAAATTACTGGTTTGCAAGTTGATGCTAGGTTTGACGAACAAAAGCAACGCAGTTCCAAAAGGCCCTTTAATTGGCCCGTCTGGTGTGGCGGTGGTGTCCGTCTCTTTAAGCTTTCTAGCCCATGGACTATAAGTTTCGCTATCTTTAACAAAAGAATCGTTAACACCCAGACTCAAATAATAACTGGCAATATTATCGTCATCAATAAAAGAAGGAACTGCCGATTGTCGATTTCCATTCAGTCGATCTCCAGAAAACAACTTTCCTAATCGATCGTCCATTTCAACAATATATTGAGTTTCAATAAGATCGGATTGAATAGTCTCTCTCCAAGAAATCTCTGTCGTGTCTAGACCCTGCTCTAAAATGATAACTTCACCAGATTCATCATATTTCATATATTGATCTTGTGAGTTAGTCGCTGCCAACCCTGTGACTGTTGCAGAATCAACAAGAACTTTTGCAACTTCATTTGAAAAGTTACCATGAGGAGTGGTGCTAGACGCATTTGAAAACCACTGGATCGTAGGAAGATAAAGAAGATCGTTTCTAGAATAAGAAACTAGCTTGTGTTTCATCGAAGAAGCATTGTTTGTAAAAGCTTCTAAAACTGGTGTTTGTAGAATCTCTAAATCAAAGTACGCTGACCCTGATGTATGAGCGTCATTATAAGTGGAATAGTCGATTTCATCGTCGCCAAGAGCGAACTTTACGATCTTAAAGCTGCCGTCGCCCTTTGCTAAACGCATTCTACCTGTGTCGGTAAGAACCGCATCAAGTATGATGTCTCCGGAATTGTCTAAAAAGCCCATATTTTTTTCCTCTTTTTAAAATAAATAGTCTTTTACTTAAATAGTCTTGTTCAGCACAAATCCTTTTTTTGCTCTTCAGGCTCATAAGGTTTAAAAGACTTTTTGCATTTAAAATTAAAATCTATAATTCTTCCTGTTTTTTTGGATTTGATTCGTAATTTAAATCGTCTATTCCAAAGCTGTTCGTTATCTAATGTGTATTCGCCTAATCTAACATTTTTTAAATCTTTGGCTGACACCAGCTGATCTTCCACTCTGGTGTCAAATGATGGATCAGATACTATTGGGGCATTAGACTCTCCTAGGAGAGCAGATGCTTCCTGAAGTGGTATATTAGATTCGACCGTTTCTTTATCCCTTTGTGCTCGGGCTACTTTTTTTCCTAATTCTATAGAAGATTTTATATTAACAGAATCTTCAAACTGTCTAGAATCAACAACGGTATGTTGGTCATCCGGACGAATATAAATATATTTTTTTGCGGAGCGGCTAATCTCTTTTTTGATCTTATTATCCAACTCTACATTCCGAACAATTGAATAAACATATCCACTATCGTTGATTAACTGAACTTCATAAACCGGACTAGGGTTTGAGATGTGGCCATGTCGGTCTATCGAACGAAAAGTATAATAATATTTTCTATTCGATCTTATTTTTTTATCGACAAACGAAGCTGCGTTTGCAATGCAATTTGTCTCTATTGTTGCTAAAAGTGAATTTGAAAAATCCATATATGATTTTGGTTTTTTTTCTGTTCTAAATATTTGAAATGCCTTGAGTGGCTCTCCAAAATCAGATTTAAAAATTAGCCTTCCATCTTTAACTTTTTTATCAAACTTTTCAAACTCTGCTTCATCAGAAGGTAAAATTGATATTGGCATCATTTCCATGGTTTCAATTCTAGCATTTAAATTGAAGAGCATTCTATCATCTTTGTTAACATATGGAACAACATCCACATCCGGTGGCATGGGAGGGTTTCCAATGATAAAGGTTTGATCCTCAAAATAAGGGACTTCAATCAACTGCAAAGATGGGGCACAATTCACAACATATGGAACAACCATGTTATTCAAAACATCACTCGGAGATGGTAGGTTTTTATCTTTTTTTAACTGGTCATGCCTATCACTAGGCTTTCTGGTGTCAAAACCCATGGGATCATCCGGGCCGGGTGAAGCCGATGGATCTGCATCTGCTGTAGATTCCTGATCTTCAAAAGACCTCGGCTCCCTTTCGACCCCTTCAAATTCATCATCCGGTGGTTGGGTTTCACTTCTTACCACCGGAGCAATACTAGGTCTATATAGATCGTTGATAGTCTCTTTGGGGGTTATTTTTGTTTCGATGGACTGCTTAAAGTCTTTCTCGATTAATTTAATTACTTCTTCTGCGCTTGGTCCAACGGGGCCTTCAACGGGCAATTTTTTACTAGTACCATCTTCAAACCAATATTTTGTCCCCAACACAAAACAAAGAGCAGAAACCTTATATTTATAAAGTTTTTGATATTTAACTTGAGCATCCATGTATTCAAAAATATCAGTTTCAGGTAAGTTTTGTACATATAATGTTTGTAACAATTTATTTTTTTCATCATATTTTTCAACTTTATAAGCTATAATTTCAGAATAAGCCGGCACTCCTTCCATTATCTCTTTGAACGAACGAAAGTGTGTTTTCAATAAAGATTTTATTTTGTTATTGAAAAGATCTACCCCTGAATTAGCAGAAAGCTGAAGTGGTGGTATAAATCTTAAAAAAGTTGAATAGTTTGTTACCTCTATACCGTCTGAATATTTGAAGTTTGTTTTTCCCTCTTGCCTTTGAAACCCGCGATTTTCAAAGGCATTATAAACATCAGATAAAATATTTGACTCTTTCAATATTTTAGTAATATCTTTACTACCATCCATTCTCCACTTAAGAGCAGAAGACATTGGATAAATAGCAGAAGCCTTTTTTGGCAGTGATCCGGGGACAATTGACTTCGACTCTTCTCTTGTTATAATACGGTCTTTTAGTTTTTGATACTTTGGAACGTTAATCAAATTTTCAATGACAACGCCATAATTTGAAAAATAATCATAATCTCTTTTGCTTTTAATTTTACCTGATGCATTCTTTCCAAATATTTCAGCCAACAAGTCGGTAAGTTCTATAGACAGCTTAAGATCAGCATAAACCTTCGGCAAGATTGTTTCCGGAACTTTGGGATCTTCTATGGCATTTTCATACTTTCTAACAAAATAGTTATAATCTGATGTTAATTCATAATAATATGGATTTTGTGGCCGGTTTCTAGTTTGATATTCTCCAGAAGCTCCAAAGGGATTAGGAAAGTTGAAATAATGATCAAAGTAAGAGTTTGCCTCGCCTAATTTGACACCATCGTCCAGTGTTTTAATTTCATTATCTTTGTCATTTGACCTAGGCTTATAAACCATCTCCTGTGTGTACACACCATATGGATATTTTTTGTCGGCTGACCCTGCTTTAAACTCTTTGAATTCTATTCTATCAAACGAAAGCGGCATGCTTCCCTTTGCTATATCCGCAAAATGTACAATTGTGCGCTCTTTTCCGGGAGATTCAACCCAAAATCTTCCAAAAAGAAGTCTAAATTTATCTTTTACATCAGCTTCATCTAAATTATATGTCGACACAAACCTTTTTATGGAGGGCTGGAACAGTTCCGAATCCACCATTTTTGCAACATACTCTGCGTTATAAAAGCCTTCTTTTCTTCCTTTTGGACTTTTCATCTAAACTAAATCCCCATGATGATGAAATATTTATTATAAATAGGTAAATCGTAATTATTATTTTTACTAACTTTGGAGATCCTACATATAACAAATTCTGAATTGAAGTCATCGATTGAAGTTAGATTTTGCCAAGTTGGTCTTTTTACAAAATCTTTTTCCCTGCTTTTCTCAAATCCTGCAAGATACTGAACTTTTATCATGTTTTCTTTATTCAGGCGAAGATAAGAGCGTAAAGACTTTTCCGACTGTTCTTCCATCTTATCACCGATTTCTAATTCCAAAACTTTTGTCAACAATTCCAACTCATTTAACCCAAGCGGAGCTTGTTTAAAACTTTTCTTTACTTTATCAAATGAAGTGATCGAATCAACAGCTAGTGTATCCGTTGCCGACACCATATAAGAATCATTAGTTAAATCATCAATTAGTTTTTTATTTTCAAAAGTTGTGGAAAACCCTGTTAGGCTTGAAAACAAAGATTCCATATGCCTTGCGTCAGCATTGACCAAATTTTTATCCAAAATAGAACTATAAACATTAATATTGTTTTCTTTTTCTGAAATTTTATTTGAATAGACCACTTTTAACTCTGTGTCATAATATTTTATACTATTTGAACTTTCTTTAAAAAAATCTATTTTGTTCTCCGGGCTAACCATAGCATATGGTGTCAACATTTCCGGGTCAAACTGCGTTGCAATGTCTTCATCAAAAGAAAACTTTTCTTCTTCCTTCTCTAGTCTCCTTTTCCAATCACTAGCCGAGATTGTTGGAAACTTATTTAAATTAAATTCATTTTGAGAGTCAGATACACCTAGAAAATCATAGCCATACAGTTTCTTGTCTTGTGTGTTTAGTATTTTTGAAAAATTAACTTCTATATTAAAAGTTCTTGTTGGCGCGTTCGATTTTGACTTTTCCTTTTTTGGATCGGCAGAGCCGGCGCGATCTTTGTTTTTATTTGACTTTGTCTTAAACAGAGAAGACAAAATACTAATCAAATTTTTATAAAGATCTTGCAACACCATGATACCACGAGGAGTTCCTGTAATTGGCGAAGTTAAAATAAACAAATCCTTATTTGCCATTTCTTTTTTAATAAAACTTGTGAAAAGATAAGACACGTTTGTATAATAATTAATTGCCGGCTCAATGTCTTTTTCAAATAATTCTATTCCGTTTTCTGCCCATGTCTCTGTAAACCTATCAGCAATTGGATCATAATGTCCTTCCAATTCTGCTTGTGTCATGGCTCTATCCTGCTTCTGTATATATCTGTTTTCATGATTTGAATCCGAATCCAGCCCATTGTAGGTTGTTTTAAAACCTCCAGCTATAGAAGACAAATTCAAATAATTTTCAATCTTGCTTAAGTTGTTTTTTAATGTCGTCAAGATCCCGGACATATATCTGAAAATAGGATCGGACAAGCTGGCGCGCATAGAATATTGATAATATCCGGATTGTTTTTGTTTGATATCTTCATCTTTAAACTTCATAATTAAAAAGTTGTCTGGGATTCCATACTTACTTCCCTTCTCCACCATGACTTTTGTCTTGACACCTTTATCCAACACTAGTTCCGGAATGGCGTCTCTATCTTGTTCAATGTTGTCATTAGAAAGTGGAAAGGAAGTTCCAACTTCGTTTTTAACTTTTTTTCTGTAAATGCTTATATCTAATACATCTAATACATTACTGTTCAAAAATAATTCATCTGCTTTTCTACTTTTGACCATTTTCTTGATCAAACCGGAAAAGAAACTATTCTCCGCTAAAACCTCATAAGAATCTAAAATAAAAGAAATTCCATATGAATTATCAGGGTTTCTAGACATCCAAAGTTCAGTTGTATATGATGGCTTGATTGTCGTCTTAACATGTTCTTGCGAACCTAATCTTTGAATTCCGGGAGATGGAATTTTCTCAATTAAATTGAAATCTAATTTAAATTTTTCTATTTCTTGTTTAATTTTAAAATTAGATACATTTAAAACTTCCTGCCTTTCCTCTGTTAAGAATAGGCCGGAGGGTGGCGGGACAGGAGAACCTGCTGGATATTCTAATCCAGAAATAACACCGGAATAGTTTTGATTGTAAGATTGGATTGCACTTTCTATTTCTCTTCTTGTTGAATCGCTTAATTCCTTACTAGTCTCTTGCTCTATGAAATCTTTCTTTTGCTCATATGTCAGTTTTGAAAAATCATGATTACTAGTTTGACCATGGACATCATTACCCTCACCATCGACATATTTAACTTCTTCTGCGACTGTCTCTCCATTTCGAACTGCGATCAACGTAGAAATTGGACCAGCAGAGGAAGCTTCAAAAACCGGAGGTGCTGTTATATCTCCGCTAGCTAAGATCTCGTTTAAATTTAAATATGAAAAAGAAAATATAGTTAAATCGTTCTCTACTTTCATGAAAAAATTATGAGATAAATAATTGATTTTGTATTTCTCTCCGGCTTCGCCTTTTACAATCGACTTTGTTTTAGAATAGTCGTCAAAAGAATATTTTGCAATCATCACACTCTGTTGATTGTAATTGCCCATTATGACAGATTTTTTAAACTCTTCTTCGTTAAAATTAGAATCTTCATAGTTTCCTTTAAAGGCAACAATATATGTGCAAAAAACCTTGTTATAATCTTTAGAAAAAGATTCCAGCAACTCTTTGAAGCTAGCCTTTTCGTTTTCTAAAATAGCCGCTCCAACGTTGACAATCTCCTCTTCAATTGAAACACTATCGATAAAAACAATCGGAAGCATCGATTCGATTGGCATAGATTTTACTTTATTAAATGCAAATTTAGATGTAATTGACATATATTGTTCCCTTTAGTCTTCGCAAATATCCGTGCCGTCTTCAAAATCGCTGTTATATAAGTTCTCAACTTTTGTCAACTCATCTTCCTCAATCGCATCACAATTGATGGCCTGTTTATTGAAAACTTTCAAACGACCCTGTTCATTTGGCAAACATAAAATACTGTCTGGTATTTCCTTATCTACCAAAATTTCGAAATAATGTGCAGCAAAGGTATTATCAATTGCCTGTTGTTGCCTCATGTTGATTAACTCTTCGGATTCATCTTCTTGATCGATTAGTAATCCATGATCATCAATTTCTAACTCTCTTTCTTTAAAATATAATTGTTCCCACACTTCTTGCTTTGTTGTCTGCCCCAGTCCGGGAAACTTTGTCGCGCTTTTAAAAAATTCAATTTCAATATTTTCATTTTTAAACTCAGAATTTAATTCTTCAATGTCAATTAAAATATAATCATCTTGGACTGAAATGAATGATCCATCGTTGAACGGTTGAAGTCCTAGGATATCGTCAAAAGGATCTTCACACTTATCAAAGTCTAGATTTGGGTTTCCTTCATCTTCCACTTTTGCGACCACCAAGATATCTTCCAATTCAACCTGTGGGATTCGAACAGAGGCATGTGAACCGGTTATTTGTTGTGTATTACTTTTTATTCCAATATTAGGCATGTTCACAGACCAAGCCGGAGCATAATCATACAGTTGATCGGATGTGCCCATAGGTAAAGGTAAGACATAATTTCTTTCAGAGTATTCTTGCCTAGCTAGCTCTGTTCTGTCCACATCTGCTTGAACACGCGACCGTGAAACATTGTTTGACTTTCTAACCCTTTCCTCCGCCGACATGTTTGAAGGTTGTGGTTTTTTTCTGGCCTGCTCTTTAATTCTATCATGTATATCTTTTTGTGGCTCATAGAAGCCGGCCCAATTTGAGTCATAAACAATATCATCGTCAAAGAAGGCATAATAGTGCGGTCTTAGCTTGCCAACAGAAAGAAGATATCTTCCATATGGAGTTAGCTCCATTTTCATTACTTCTTCTTTTTTATCAAAAAATGCCATTATTCATCTTCTCCAAAAATTATGCTTGGAAGACTAGAAACCAAAGCTGTTTGAATTGTTGGCTCTGCAACAACTGGAATCTGATTTGCCGGCTCAAATGTAGCTACTTCTGCCGGTGGTTGTTTGATCAAATCCTCTTCTGGTTGTTTAATTGGTGAAATCTCCTGTAAAGTTCCCAATTGTTCGAACTTGGGCTTTTCTTTTTTAGGATTCATTTCCATGTCAACGCCAATCTTTGCAACTTCAACCAAAGAGAAAAAGTCATAAGGCCAGTTATAATGAATGTGATCCGCACTAGTGTTCTTAACCAGCTTCTTCTCTCCATCAATATATTGAGGATCTGCTATGTTTGCATAAAACTTTTCTGCTCTCTGTTTAACTTTAAATACCAGCCACCTTACTTTATTATCCTTTTGCCCGAACAAGAAGTTTTGATTTCCTTCATAAAATTCGAACTTTGAGAAGCCATGGCTAATTTCAACTTCTTGAAGTTCTGCTGCAAAGCCATTGTTCTTTCTTGGAGCCGGCATAACTCCTTGCCAAATGTCAGAAAGATCTTGTTTGTTAAGCTCTGCTTCAAATTCAAAGATATACATTACAAATGGATCAATCGAATCAAAATTCAAGAAATCAAACTGTGGCGGAATAACAAACTTATTCATTTTCTTGATCATGTTTGATACCGAAGTATTTTTGATATCTTGTTCCAAAGTCTCTCCTTTAAATGAAAATCCTTTTTTCAAAGCAGGGGAGTTGAAGTCCAAAACGTTTCTTCTTTGCACGTTAAAAACTTCTTTGTTGATTCCAACAAAGTGACGACCATTGTATTCATCTCTAGTGACAGTCGAAAACATAGATGAAGGTGTTGAACTTTTTTGTTCCAAATTCAAGCTAATTTGCTTGATTTCCTTTTCAAAGAAAGGAATTGCAACAATTGCTTCTGAAATTTTCTTTGATTTTGCCACCCTTCCTATTCTTCTTTTCAATGTTGTTGCGTCAAAACCTTCATTCCCAAATTTATCATTTGAAGAATCAAAGCCGCACTGTTCGATAAGAGAGCCTGTATTCTCTGCTACTAGACCCTTAGTGTAAGTGTCTCCTAATTCCAAAAAGATTCCTTGGCCGGCCAAAGGTTCTGTTCCGTAAGAAGACCACATCCCCACTGCACCGCTGTATTCTGCCGGGTGCTGTTCTGGCGAACCTGAGAAGTTTAGGGTTGGGCACTCGAATTTTGGAGAGATAACCCAAACATCATCTTCTCCGGGAGTTCCATCTAAGGTTTTAAACGTGATTGTGCCACCGGACGTGTCTCTCTCTTGTTTTGACTCTATCTTTCGCCCTCTAAGATTCACAGATGAACTAATATTCATCATAGCCTTTTGAGCCGCTGAAACATAATCAACCGGCGGGTGAAAAGAGCCAGTCGCCTGCAATCTTTTAAATATGCCAACGTCCGAGCCGGAACCGGCGTAATCCCCATTCAAAGCAGAGTTTGTATATGTATAAGTTGCTTTTGAAAGAATCTCTTCCACTGTTGGGTTTTCTTTATCTGCTGTGTATGCAACTGTAACTTTTGATTCTCCATAGAAATAAGGAGGAGTAAAAGGTGCATATGCAGGATCAGAATACTCCAAACCTCTATGGACAATCACTCCTAGTGAGTTTGTGTGATATTGCATTGGCGGGCCGAAATACCTACCATGATAAGAACGGGGCCGATCATTGATGTTCCCATCTGTTGGGTTAACAGCGTCTAGTGAGTTATAAACAACTCCAGAAACTGCACTCCTGATCATGTCAAAATTATCTGTCTTATACAGCTTTACATCCATATAATATGTGTTTCCGGAAACAAAAGGTTTAAACTCTTTGTTTCTTTTTGATTTAAAATAGTTTAATTTTCCACCGTCCAAAAAGAACTTTGGCACCTCTCCAAAAAAGTTTTGTGAAGCTAATTCAAAGTTCGGCCTTCTTTTACTAATCCTTTCTTTGGTTAGCTTGAAGAAGGGATATCTTAAAAATGGATTATCATTTGCAGCAGCAGTCGGATCTTTTGGATTAACCTTGTCTGGTGCAAATAAATAAACTTCTTCTTCTGGTAATGCCTTTTCAAACTCCAAGTCTGTCATAATTTCAAATGGAATTCTATAGTTTGGTGCTTGTGTTGCTATGAAGGATACCGCGAACAATGCCGGCGTTTGTATCTGTTCCGTATCTAAAAGATCCAAAGAACCGGTATATGAAGGCCAATCACAAGCGATTCCGGATTTGATTGTGTTATACATAATGCCCGGTGCGAAGAAAGGTTGCATCAACGACTGCACAGCCAATGCACCGCTTAACGGCCTTTCTGTAAAGGCAAACTGTGCATTTGGATCTGCATGAGCACTACCATAATAAGAACCTGAAAGGTATGGAGCTACCGATTGAGACAACAAAGAAGCCAATTGTGTTGTTCTAGTAACAGGATAAAAACCGTTATAAGGCAAAATCTTTTTTACACCTTTACACTTAAGGGTTAGTTTTTCTAAAGAAAAGTTAGAAAAGTCCTGTTTTACGTCAGAAAACTCTGATAAAAAGTCAGAATGCGAATATTCTTTAAAAAATCTTTCCAATTCTGTGCTACCACTAGCATGTGCGCTAGATGTAACATCACCTGCCCCTGCCAATGTCAACATTTTATTATTTTTAAACAAATTGGCAGAATCTAGAAGAGTGTCAATGTTTTCACTCATTTTATATTCTGGTAAAATAGAATAGCCTTTACCTAACCTTCTCAATTCGTCTGCGTAATCTTGATATGTATCATACCACGGATATCTCCCTGCTTGCTCGTGAACCCGGTGTGGGAATACAAACTCAGCAGAAGACGAAAATCCTAACTCCGGAAGATAAGAATAAAAAATAGACGCTGTTGGGTATTTATACGCTAGCAAAAGCCTTTCATCTGAACCTAGCGGCGACTCACCACCATGGTAGTTGACTGTTCCAAACATACCTTTCAGGTTTGGATCTAGTATAATATTGTTTCCTGTAACAGCTGGTAAAGGAGAGAGAGTAAGCTGTGCGCCAGATCGGTCACCTGCTCCCAAGGAGATATGCAACTCTCCAAAAGCACCGCCGGCTACCGTTTTTAGGTTTCCTGTTACATATGCAGCCCCAGCAGCGTAAGAGTGATATTCTTGTATAGCCGGCGCTGGGGCCGGCAAGAAACCTACAAAATCATCATACACAGTTCCAGTTGGATAAACAGAAAGCTCCAAAGGCCACACGCTAGAGCCATATTTGTAACCCAAGGAGTTTAAGTACGAGCCGGATGCTGCATGTGTATGAGGCTTTCTGGTTACAGTTGATTCGCTAGTTCTTAAGCGATCATCGTCTGCACCCCAAAACTTTCTTCTATCCAGAGAAATCCTGTCATATCCGTTAGAGCCTGTTCCGGCAATTTCGGCATAATCTTCTTTATCCCTAGTTCTATTCAAGCCGGCGTTTTCTTCTTTGGGGAAAACACCTTCTGAATATACAAGTTTTGTAATCGCAACTTCCGGATCTTGAGAAAGCTTTTTGATCGTCTCATACGGCTTAACTTCCGGATCTAGATTGAAACTAGGATTAAAGTTTTTGAGTCTTTTGTTAACTTCTGCCGACTTAAACAACTCTTTAAAGTTTCCATAAGAAAACTTAAAGTTATAATCACTATCTCTAAACCTAAGCTCAACTTGCATTGGTCTATTATTAAAAGATACTGCTGATTCTGTGAAGTTTGTTATTGTTTCCCTAGCCGGTTTGAGGATATATCCATCTCCCGACACAGTTACAGGATCGTCCGTTAAAGAAAAGACGCTCTTTTTATTTTGCTCTCTAATGATAGCATGCTGGCCCTGCCGGACTTGTTTCCAGCTTGGATATCCATATGGGCCTCCGCGATGCAAAATAAGCTTGTTTATATCGCTTTCAGAGGGTAATTCACCAACCGTGTTGGTTTCCGTATCAACTGTTTCATATAGAAATCTATTGATCCCGGCAAAATCTGGTGTCTCTTCTCTATCGCTTCCGGTCAAAAACTCAATAGCCGGAATCTCACCAGCAGTTGTAATAAAATAATAACCATCAGCAGGGGCGTGTCCTAGATATCTAGAATACTCTGCCGAAGCTGTAATCCAAGAATATTGCAAATCGCTTCTTGGAATCGGATGAGTAATAAATGCGTTATCAAACTGGCTAGCTGAAACTACGGTTGTTCCGGCAGTTCCGCTTAAAATAAGCTTTCTTCCTCGGTTTCTATTAACCTTGTGGAAAGAAGCAACTTGACTCCCGTCCAAACTAGAAGTTGAAAGAAACTCTGCTGCGGGATTTGGGAATGGCGCATATATATTCCCACCTTGGTTAATAGCTGGGAAATGACCGCCCTCAACGCCGTTCAGCCAATTCAAGCCAAAAGGCCCAGCATGCTGAGAAAGAAGTTGATTTAAAGGTTGCCTAACAGTCAAGTTTCTATAAGGAAGTGCGTTATATACAGAATACTCTTCAGCTTCCAAGTCCAAGAAGCCTCTTGCATTCACTTCCGGACCGCCGGGAGCAGAGAACCTACTAACAAAAACAGATTTTGTTTTCTTCGAAGAGCGATCAGGTAGTTCAAAATCAACAACACCTGTTAAATAAGCAGAAGGAGAATAGCTAGCTGATGCGCCATTCAGCCTGAAATACAAGTTATTTTCTTTTCTACCAGTTGTGTTCACAACTTCGTGATTGGAACGATAGTTTCCTAAAATTGCCGAACTAGTATTATATGAAATATTTCTAATGTTCAATGGTCTTTTCGACAATGTATTTCGATAATAAGTCGAAAAGGCTGTATCGACATCCGGATACAAAGTATCGTCCAATGCGGGATAATCCGGCCCAACTAAGCCGATCAAGCCGGTTTCACCGGTTGTTGAAGACTCTGCGCCAAGAAGAAGTTTGAACGCTTCCGGCCTAGTTCTTTCATCATCTAAGCCGTTTGTGGTTGTAAAGTTGTCGTAAGAGCTTGAACGGTTCGGACGGACATGTCTGTGCTTTCTACCGCCAACATGTGCAAATGTAAATGGCCCTTGAACCGGCGTTTCGCCATGCGAGCCGTAATCGTCAGAATGCAAGTTTGTCAAAACAACGCCTGAAGCGAATTCATCAACAACTTCTTTGTTATATCCAGTTTCTACAGTTCCACTAAAAAGGCTAAATGGTGCAAAAATATCTCCTTTAGCCGATGCATATGACTTGTCTGTGGAATTTTCATCTTCTCTTTGGTTAATTGCTTTGAATTGAATTCTTCTTTTTGCATTTGGAAAATCCAAAGCAAAGTCAGTATTGGCATTAAACTTGTTCAAACTGGCTGTAATACTGCTAGATGCAATTGTCATAGCATTCAATGGAAGTAGCATCCCGGAGACATCAATTGCCGGACCATGGGGCCTAACCGCAGATAAGATATAATCCGTCTTTTTAGCCAGCGGGTAGTTGATTCCACCATGGATGGAATATCTAGGCGAAGAGTGATCTGAGACTTCAAAGTTTTTAAGTAAGGCAGTGTCTTGCCTTTCCATGGTTTGTGTTATAGAATCTCCGATGGTTTGTCGATCTGCGTCGACAACAGCATCTCCGGATGAGTTACCAATGTCTGCTTTTCTCGCTTTGTATTTCCACCAGTGAAGGTCTTTAATTTGCGAAGGGAAGCTGCCCGGGTCAATGGGAGAAGTCAAAAAAGACCTCCCCGGCCTAGACAACTTAGGAACAGCACTTAAAGGCTTTTTAGGCAAAGCGTCCTTCATAGAAGGAAACTTGTTATGATATTTGTTTCTTTCCAGAATGTGACTCTCAATCACATCTCCAAATTCAGCAGAAACTTGAGCCGATGCCGGACTTAACTGGGAAACCATGTAGTTGACAGAAAAGTCCAACCACTTGTAAAAATCCAAAAACTTGTCAATATCGGGTGTGTTTTGCACTTTTTCGTAGAACAAATGCCTTATTTTCGAAAGTGCTTTATATTCTTTTCTATATCGGTTGACGGGTTCTCCAACAATATTGTTCAAATCCTTCATACTTCCAAAGTATTTGAGCATTTCATTTGAAACAACGCGGTTCATACTTTTTTCTACGGTAACAACGTGTTTTACCGGTCGAGAGTCTCTTGTAAAAAGTTCATCATCTTCCGACAAAATATTAACTGTTGAATCTGAATTCACCGTTTCAATTGGTTGCTGCTCATGTACAAAAACATATTCGTCTTTGAACATTTGTCCGGAGCTTCCAGAAAAACCAAAACCACGCCCTGTATGCGCCCTATTAAGGATAGCGCCTAAAAACTTATGCTGAGTATCGTATTTTGTCTCAGTTGAGCCAGAAGACCAATCTAAGATGTCTTCTATAACACCTCCAGCAGAGGAGGTCAGGTTATTTTCTTTTTGAAACTCCCAATTCATGACCAAAGTTTCAATCTGTGGGATATTCGAACCCGTAAGGGAATCATCTAAAAAGAAAGCATTTTTGGAAGGGTTCAGGCTTCCAACATTCCTAGGATCTCTGGCATGTGCCTGAACAGCTTCATTATCTAGATAAGATTGCCAGAATCTAAAGGAACCAATCTTGGCATCAGAATACTCTTGCACTGAGCCAGTGAAGTTTGTTCTGTGAGCCCCGATATAAGGTCTTTTCGGCTTTCTTAAAATGTCTTGAACTGGCGTTCCCAGTTCAATACTAGCTGACTTATGGAAGCTTTGTCTAATAAACCCTGCTTCAAAAGCTGCTCCGTAAAACTCAAGAACATACTTCTTGCTAGGATCTACAGTTCCATCAATTCCATTTGTATAGGGAAAGTCCTCATGTTTTAACCTGACTGCAAAGTTCCATTTAGCTTCGTCATAAACATCTAAATAAGTGTCTGTTTCGATTAAAACAGAAGAAGCTCCGGACTGTAAACTACCGGTCAAAACAAACTTAGCATTTCTAGAAGAGCCACCGGAACGGACAGCATATACTCTTAGATCTTGATCGTATGACGGCCAAGTCGTATCGCTTCCGTGCGTATCCGGATCTGCCAAGTGTAAACCAAAAATAGAAGAACTTAGAAAAGTGGAGCTTCTAAAGCCCAACTCTCCAAGTTGCGAAACTTTTCTAGGAAATATAACATCCGATTCCATGGAGAACGGAATGTAATACATTCTATAATCATTTGATGCAGAGATGTATCCCGGCCCGGCGAGGGCATCCGTTGCGGACGCGGTAAGGTAAACGGTCGCTGCGTAAGAATCGAATGTACCAGCGCCATTAAAATCTAGATAAGTTTTTCTTACAGAGTTTGGTTTATAGTTTTCTTCAAAAGTATATACATCGTTATCAGAATAGATATTAACGTTTAAGATCTCGCTATCAACACCAAAACATCGAATCAAGTTTCTAAAAGAGTTTTCTGTTCCTTTAGATTTATAAATGTTGACCAAGTTGTTGTAGATATTTTGATAGATCAAGTTCTTTACTTCAGAAAGATCTTTTTCGTAAATTACCTTTTCGTCGCGAGCTTCAAAGATTTCTATCAATTTGGTATCAATAAAAAGCTCCGGTGCATCTAAACCAACGGAATCTAATAGCTTTTCTCCGTAGGGTCTCGGCTTGAAACTAGCAGAAGGATAAGTTGTATCTTTAAGCCTAGGAAGTGCTTCGACGTGTAAATGAAGATTGTCAAAGTAACTACCAATAATTTGCGTCAAGCGATACAAAGTTGATTCACTGTCTTCCTGAAGCATCCAACTTGGAAAATTATTGTAAAGAAGGGCTGTATTTTGCTGATCATGCATTCGCCCTTCTGTTTTCAATTCATCTAATTTTGAAACAACTGTCGGATGAAAAGAATAAATGATTGGATCTTTAAACTCGGCAACATCATTAATTGAAGCATTATCAATGAGAGAACCGGTGTCTCGGCTAGATTGAGCATATCCTGTCCAAACTCCGTTTGAAACGCGACCGGAATAATCCAAAACAACAGAATCAACGCTTGAAGTCTGCGTAATTCCTTCATTAAATTTAAAGTAAACGCCCAACTCCACAGGGCTGAATTTGTCATGTTTGTCAAAATCTGTGTTTGTTCCACCGCCAACTTGGGTTCTATAATATCTTTTGATCTCTTTAGCGTCTCTTTCAGATCTCCAGTATCTAAACTCATCCAAAGAAGCCGACAACTTACCCCAGCCATTCATAGTCTCAGAACCAACTACAGAGGGCATATATGCCGTTCCGGAAGGAGAATGGACCAGTGACCCGATATTTGCTCTCATCGCTCCTGTAACGGCATTTATGCTCGTTCCTAGGAGCTTCTCTTCGTTAAGCTCTCCATTGTGATAAAAGCTAACTTTGATACTTGAATCTTCGTTCTTAAAAGCAAAAGCGTAATGTGCAGTTGTTTCAATAACATCGTTTCTGGTTAATGTTCCAATGTCTTGGCTAAAGAATCCAGAGGCCGGAGAGCCGGACTGCGCCGTAACTTTGAAAAGTGGATTTGTCGTGTCGACTGTTTGCATTTCAATTGTCAAACGGCCATAGTCGGCAGATTGCGAATTATGACCATTCCACAGATCGAAAATAACTTCTCTGTTTGTTGTAGAGTTGGATACCATGGCTTGTTTGTGCATCCAAAACTCAACAGTAGAGCCGCTTTTCGCGCTGCTAAGATCAAAGTTTAAGTTTGAAGATCTACCTTCGTCCAGTTTAAATCGGTTTGCATTATCCAATTTCAGATAAGTTGAAGCAGGAAGGTCTCTTTCTCCCGGCGGTTCAAAATATAAATTAGGACCACCATTGATTCGAATGTATTCATATGATGCAGTTGGAACGCCACCATAATCTGATACGGAAGCTTCTAGTGTTCCATATTCTTCACCGAGCTTTACATAGCCAGTTGTTCTAGGATAGAGATTGTCAAAAACATACCGATCCACAAACAAAAGAGAGTTGTCCCACTCTGTTTTTTCTTTGAGAGAGCCATCATAGGGATATTCTTGATAGATATGCGTAAAGGCATCTTCATAATACTTTTCTGCTGATCCGTACCTAGCAAAGTTCGATGCCGAACTAAAATCAACATGAGGTATAAACTTGTTATTTTCTTCTGATCTTGCTTTTATGTACTTTAAAGATTCTACTTCACTCTTTACTTGATCACCGGTATTCGGCAAGCTGTTCTTGCTATAACCTTCGGCAAAGTATTTTTTTAAGCTCATATTTCGTCATCCACTCTAAATTTAAAAATGAAAGGTTGCTCTTCCCAAGAGCCAATAGAATCATTGTAAAATGAAAACTTTATGCCATATGAAAAGTCTTTTTCCAACATGGACATATCAAAATCAAAATAACTACCAGATAAATCATATGAAAGTTTTGTGTGCAAATCAGAGCCAGTCCCATAAGCAACAACTTCATAGTTGTCAACCACTCTTAAAATTTTGTAAGAAGCGCTTGGAACAATTTGAACCGGCGGACTCAATCTAGCTTTAGTATAAATTGTTGGACACCAGTCTTTTCTCCTGACAAACAATCTAAATCTTGCTGTCTCATCTTTTGAGTAAACTTGCTTTAAGTTTGTAATGTTCATGACATATTTGTCAGTTGGGGCAATTTCATAGTTATCGAAACTTTGAATTGAAAAAGAGCCCGTTTTATACTCTACACTGTTGTAGTGCCACACATCATAAAGCGTAGAAATTGAAGATGGTGAACCCGTAACTGCAAAAGAAGCTGTATAAACACCGGTTGAAATCCACCCCCCAATTATGTTTGTATCCAAATTAGCAGCAACGCCACCGCCAATTGGAAGCTCTAATTTCGAACCAGAAGGCGCTGTATCATCAGAAGAACCGGAGTACAAACTAACCCAAATCTCACCGGTATTGATGCTAGGAATGTTTCTCAACCTTCCACGAACATAGTTGTAAAGATAAAGAGTGTTTAAGTTTTCAGCGGCTGGTGCATAAGAAGCAGAAAAATAAGCATTTCCTCTGTCGTCTTTTACAGAAGAATCCCATCTAGCTTCCAAAACCGGCCTTTTAAAGAAAAACTCACTACCTCTAGCAAAAAACTTCTTAGTATAATAAGATTCTGTTGCGCCTGTTAAGTTTTGCACAACTGCGTTTGCGATGCTGCTTGCGGCATATGCCTCTTGAGAACCGGTCAACCTCAGACCGATTCCGTAGTTAGTTTTGGAACCTAGGACATTTCCCGGGCTGTTAATCCATTGTTCGGCTAAAGTTGTAATATCAACTTCGATATCTTCAATGCCCGATTCAAAATCAATATGAAACACAGACTTGGAATCTGTGAAATAATCTCCACCCGGAGTTGTCCACTGGCTTCCTCTCTTTGCGTTAACCCAGTTTACGCCGGCTCCATCAAATGTCTCATCTCTATATTCCGTAAGATCTAATCCTGTGCCTTCTTCCCAGTCAGCAGAAACCGCAGCGGCAGTAAGAGCAAAGTTCCTAGGGATTGTCTCGTTGTGCTCCGTATTGAAAAGCTTCAAATAAAAAGACACACTTCCAGAAGCTGGGATGACTCCTGCGGTTCGATCCGCTGCGATTGTAGCCATAGGAAATTTCAAAAGGGATCTTGCCAATTCTTGGCTATAACCACTAGCTCCCGAAGCTTGGCCGTAAATTGAAAAAATCTCCAACACGTCAGATAACCCGGTATTAGAGCCCGTTCCTCTAGTGGATAAATCTTGTTTAAATGCGTTAACGATTGTCGCATCAGCCGAAGCCAAATATCTTTTTATAGCCATTATTTAACAACTCCCTTGATGTCTAAATCTGGGTATTTTAGCTCTAAAATAACATTCTTTGGCACTTTTAAATATCTTCCATCGTCAGACATGTTCGAATCAAAATCATAAGTTGCTGCGGAGTATACTCCACCGGTTTTCTCAACCAATTGAACATCGATTGTGTCGACTACACCGGGAACAGCATTCAGTATTGTATATATGTCAGTGATATAAATTGGCTCTCCAATTTCAAAATAAATATCACTATATCTCCCTCTTAAAGCTTCGATAGCAGCATCTAAAACTTCAAACCTATTTAAACCTTTTTGAGCCAATATGGAAAAATTAATCCCTAAATTGACCACTTTTGCATCTAATAGGTCGATTGTATCACTAATCATCTTTTTGCTTGAAAGCCATGTTTTGACATTTCTTTTGATCAAAGAGTTTGGAGAAGTCAAAAGCCCATCTTGGTCTTCTGAAATCAAATAGACGTTAATATTCCTATAGATAGAGTCCGGGTCTCTCATGACTGAAGCTCTTTTGATTGCTCCAAACTTTGCCGGCATTTGGTAAATCAAAGAAACATAATCTTCCATGGTAACTGCCCTATTCTGCGCAGCAAACGTTCCTTTGATTCTCGCTTTAACTTCTTCTGTGTCTGGAAAAGAAATGTCGCCAGTAATCGGCTCTTCGTTTGTACATTCCAAGCTAGTCTGTACTGCTAGGATTTCATTGGCAGACAAGTTTTCTTCGTTTCTGAACGTAAACTCCAACTCTTGAGGATTGACAATAGAGTTTGAAGCGGCGTTAACATCATCGCTAACGTTCTTTCTATATGTGATTGTCAGCGTTGTATTTGAAGGAACAATTCCCAATTTATCACTAAAACCTAATTTGTTTGGATCAAAAGAACTATCTGTTATGTAATTTCGACCATTAAGCTGGAGGGTTAACTGCGAAGGATCTAAAACTCCTTGAAGTTCATTTTGTTCTTTTCCTTGCCCAAATTGCAAGAAAACACCATCCAAGTCATTATCGACAACAAATCTTCTAGGAACTGAAATTGGAGACAAGATAGATCTAGGATTCCCTTCTGTTCCGGAATCTGTATTAGAAATATCTCTGTATACGGTGTTTTGTGTTAGATAATCAACTTCAAAGTACTGATTACCGTCGGAGTCAAAAACTGAAATAACATCTGTAATGGTGTCATCTTCCATTTCAATTCTGAGGAACTTCTCATATGCGCCGACCGTTGTTTGTTGTTCAAACAATTCGCCGGACGCAACAACGCCAAAAGCCTTGACCGCATAATCTAAAGGGCTTCCGTTTGTTTCGTCGACATTTGCGACAACAACGTCATTTAATTCTCTTCCAAAATCAACATCTTCAATTAAAGTAAAGGTGTTTCCATCGTCTGTTGAGAACGTAGAACCTCTTTTCAAGATCGGCATGTAATCACGGTCAGGGCCGACGCCGGCAATTGCAGCGGGAACCAACACAAACAAAGAAACCAAACCATAGGACGAAGGGTTTGTCGTGAACTTGTAACCTAATTGCTTACCATGCTTGATAACATTATCATACTCTAGAGCCGTATCCAAAAAAGATTCATTTGCTTGATAATCAACGTAAAAAGATAGAACATCTCCAACATAAGCAACAGTGTCAAGCATCATAGAGCCGAAGCTAGCATCTGTAAAATCTTGAAAAGTATCAGGATAATATCTTTTAGCATAATCAACAAGATCTTGTTTGATTGTATTAAATTCTCTGGAGGTATAATTTATGGGAACGTTCTTGATTTTTGGCATTATTTATTTTCCTTTTGAAATAAATAGTTTTGATTAAAAATCAGATATCAAAATTTCCAATTCTTCTGAAACTCCTAAAGAGGGAATGCTGTAGTTTATAATTAAACCTAGGAAGTTTGATTGAATCTCATTATAACTATCTTCTTCGTCGGAATAAAACCTTAAACCGTCAATCTGAACATAAGGAAGATATCTGGCTACTTGCTCATTAATTCTTTCTGCTAGTTCTTCACGAACTTCAAAGCCATCAAGCTCAAAAAGATAATTGTACAAACCAACTCCAAACTGAATATCCATGATTCTTTCACCGGGAGAAGTTAATACCAAGTTTTTCAAGTTTTGCTGAATAGCTTCAGAAAAGCTTTTGTTCAAAGTGTAAAAGCCATCTACACCTGAATACGTTAATGGAAATTTTGGAGATATTCCACTCATTTTTACACTCCTTAATCACATGGGTTTTTGTTTGGTTTTGGCGCTTTTGGTTCTTCATCGACTTTGTCGTCGTCTTTTTTAGAGTCCCTTTCCGGCTGGCAAAGCCGCTCATAGGCTTCAACATCGATCCCATAATTAGACATTTTATCTACAAAAAGTTTTTTTGCTTTTTCTGCCTTTTCTTTTAATTTATCATCCTTTTGAATATTTTCCGCGTCCAACCCTTCAATTAACCCAAGAACTTTTTCAATTAGATCTCCGGCCCAATAGACAAATGTAATTGGGGTTGGTATAAGACCAGCAAAAGAAAGCGGTACGCCGGGGACAATAGCCGGAATAGAGTTAACAATCAATCTTATTAACTCATATGTTTCTTTTCGATCTTCAAATTTTGGAATATCCTCCATAGCTTTAATTGCAAGATTGATAGGTATTTTTGTAGGGTCCGGAAGCTCATTCCAAGTGCCTAGAGATTCAAAGACCCCTTTTGTAATCTCTGCTGCTACGCCGGCTGTTTCGATCGTTGAAAAAGCAAATTCAGACACTGATATTCCTGCTTCGACTGCTGCAATTGCTATCCTAAGAATGCTTGATGCCGCAATTGTATTTGGATCAGTTGCTTCAGCCAAGTTTTTAACAATTATCCATGGAGCTTTCAAGATCAACGGCAAGATAAGAGCCGCTATGTCAATATCACCTTTAAGGTTTGCAGAGACACCGTTCTTGACTAAAGGATCTTGATATGTAAAATCTTTGTTTTCCAGAGCCGAAGTTCTAAAGATTCTAATCATAGACTTTCTAGTCTCTGAAAATACCGAACCAATTTGAGAATCTACTGTTATTCCCAAGATATTTAAAGCTAAAAGATAAGCATTTAACTGATCAAATCCAAAAGCTTTTGATAAAAGTGTGTATTCTGGTGCTTTCTTTGCCTTTTCAAACAACTTTGGTCTCATGGTTGACCAGTCTAAAGCCTTAGAATGCTCAATCTCCTCACGCACATCAATCAAAGGAAAAGACATAAAGTTAGAATTAGCCCATGGAATAGCTCTCAACTGTAGTCCTGCAATTGTTGGTTTTTTTGGCGCTTTCGAAGAACCTTGTTTAAATATTTGAACCCATTCTAACCTAGGATAGAACGATTTTTTATCTTTATAAAAATCTGTTGAATCGATTATCTTAGTGTCTGCTCCTTTGGAATATGGAAATTCTTCTGAATCAAGCAAATACAATCCGACACCGGTCACCCTAGGTATTCTGTCGGCGACTTCTGCTACCTCCCTTCTCAATAGAAACTTCAAACTATCTTCTTCAGAAAGCTCTTCTAGTTCTTCTCCAAACAACTTTGTACCTTTAAATTCTTTATCATAAGTTTGCTTTGCTTTTCTTAGCAAAGATTGCAACACAAACAATCTATCTTTCGGGCTATTCTCTAGAATATCTAAATTAATTTGATATTTAAACATTCCATACAATAGCTCCGCTACAATATCATCTCCTAGGATATTCTCCTGAATTTTTAAGGAGGTTGTAGAAAAAATACCTCTAAGCAAGAAATCAATAACATAAATTCTAAGGGTTGCTCTAAGCATGTTTTCTGCTAAAAGCTGCTCGATCCCCACGCCGTCTTTTGAAAACCGAAGATATTTTAATTTAAGATCTTGTTTAAGTTGCGTAATATTTAAAATTGAAACATCACAGCCTTCTATAGCTTTTTGCCTAGGTGTTGGAATTGGATCTAAATCAATCTTTTGAATTGGGGCAAAATAAGTTGTTGACTTCTTCTTCTCTTCCTTTTTCTTCTTTTCTTTCTTTTTAACCTGAAATTCCTTTTGCCCTTCCTCTTTAACATCAAAGAGCGGAGAGTACATAACTCTCTCTTTAGTTTGCTTTATAAAATTTCGCTTAAGTTCATAAAACATAGCTTCGGACTCTTCAGAAAAAAACCAATCGACTGCCCCTTGATCGTCGGGGAAGGGAAAATTAACCATTGCAATTTTCAAAAAAAGATCTCTTTGAAAATCCATTGAAGTTTTCAAATCTAGATGATATGGCCGGCCCTCATCTTGTTTCAAAAACTTATTTTCTTTCTCTGTAAAGAACACTTTTTGCTCAAATTTTGGAACAATATCAACTTTTTTCTGCTTAAAAGCAGGCCCAGTGAAATCAAAATAAGTTAAATTTGTTGAAAAGTCGTACTTATAACCTCCCGGTATATATTCAGGAAATCGAGAAGAGTTAATTTCAAACCCAAGCAGAGAACTTGAATCGCTATAATTTAAACTAGTTGTGTTTCTTTTAGCATCAGCTTCCAACCTGCTTTTTAACCTTTTTGCCACTTCTGGCTTTGGCGGAACACCTTGAGGATCTTCTTTACTAGCTTCATATGTGATCATGGCCGGTACAAAGGAGTCTATTTCTCTATCATAGTTCATCTTAACAACTTCAAAAATAGTGTCCAAAGTATTATCGATCAGAAAAGATGTAGAAGTTGGAATCGGAAGTTGAGCCTCGACATCCGGAATAAACTTATTAAAAAAGTCCTCATCATAAATAGAATTCATCAATTCAGCCAAGCGTTTCTGCCTCATTTCTTGTGTCTTCTGAATTAAGCAATCTAACTGCTCTTGATCATATCGGTCACAGAAGATTTGCAATCTTAATTTATTCAATTCTTCTTCGTTGTCGTTCTCACAGAAAAACCTAGGCTTGTCTGGAAATGGACAGCCGACGGCCTCTTCTGCGAACTGCTTGAAGAACTCTAAAATAGACTCTGGATCTCCAAAGATGTAGCTGCACTTTGGATATCTTTGCTTTGCATATCTTTCAATCAAATCTGTTAAAGTTGTTGTTTCAAATCTTGCAAACTCTTTCACATTGTATTCATGCAAGTTTAAAATAAAGCCATCTTTATTAACCGGGAATGTAACAGCGGATATTTCACCTTCCAAAAGAAGACAGATTTCACTAGGTGTTAAAATCAAAGAAAGCTCATCTAAGATCTTCTCTAAGCTGCTAGCGCAGTCGGCATATTCTGGGAATAGTTCACCCAATGGAATTGGATTCAAAGTTCGAATATCCACTTCTCCGGGCAAATCGTCTTGACATGTTTGATTTAAAAGTTGAGCCAACACTCCAGCTAATTGCCCAGCCAACTCCAAACCCAGCCTGATCAAAGTTTCTTTAAGAACTTTGTCCCATTTAGCATTTGGATCGATAATTCCAAAATTGAAATCGGGCAGTTTTAAAACCGGTATCGCCGGAGCCGACTTCCATAACTCTTCCCAAGAAAACATCGTGATGAATTGCAAAACAGCTTCAGCAAATTGTGAAACATTGTCAAACAAAGATTCACAAAGCTCTTGGGCATCGTAAAGCTCAAAAAGAGTGTCTGCTAGTTCTTGCCTAGTTTCAGAAATTCTTAACAAAAGATTGTTTTTATTTGGCGCTTCGCCGGACAGATCTTCTCCAAGCTTACTTTTCGCAACAGCCACAGCTACAGTGTAAGCGCCATCTTTTTTCTGAATTTCTATCATCTTTTCTAAAGAAACTTTTTTTATTTTTAAAGTACCCTTTAGAAGATTGATATATTTGTCAACTGGGTTGTCTGGCGTTCCCAAGCTGAATGGTTTTTGAAAATTGCTGACGAATCTTCTATTCGCGTATACAACGGCTGGGCCGTCTTCTGGTTTTGAATATTTGACTTGTAGCCCATTTTCATCTAAAGCAACGCGGCTCTCCAAAGCCTTGACATAATCTTCATTCAACTTTCCGTCTTTAAGTTTTGGAATAGCTTCTTTTCTCAGGGAATCCCCTGATAAAGAAAACTGAAGATATGATAACTTGATCAAGGCATTTAAGACAAAATCGTTTGCTAGCGAATTTAAAACTGTTTTGCAAAGCTGCTGCACCCACTTCTCATAGCCTATCTTCTTAAGCATGCATCTTATTGCTTCCTCAAGCAAAACTCTAATTGGAACAAGGTTTAAAATCTGCTCATAAAAGAAGCGAAGCTGTTGAATTGACTTTGCACCACTTTTTAATAACTTTTCAAACTCTTTTAGTTTTTTCTTGAAATCTTCTTTTTTAGGATTTTTATTTTTGTTTTTCTGTTCTTGCTCTTTGCGAACCTCTGCTAGGGGATTCCTTGCTTTTGTTAAATCTGAGTTTAGAGTTTGCACTCTGTCCGCTGTCAAGAAAGAAAACTTGAGACCTCTGTATTCTTTATTCAGCTTGTCTAATTCTTTTTGAAATTGTTCGACTGTTCTTTTAGATGCCTTTTCTAACTCTTTTGATATTTTAGACTGGTTTGATACCAACTCTTCTCTAGTTTTTTTAAAATCTTCGAATTGCTGCTCTGTTTTTTCGACCAGATCTATAAAAGATGCAACGCCCGAGGACATGCCTAGAGTTTGCAACTTTCCAAAAGCATCTTCTAATCTTTTTAAAGCTTTCTTCTCTTTTCTCAAAAGCCCTTGAAATTCTTTGCTTTTATTTTTAGCATTATTTTTTGTTAAATTGAAAATGGTCAAGGTTTGAACAGCATTTTCTATTTGATTGATAACCTCTAAATATAACTTAAAAGATTCAATAAGTTCTCTAGAAAGCTTGTTTTTCTCTTTTCTTTTGATAATTCTCTTTTGCTTGTTAACTTCAATCTCAAGATCAACAGCCGACAAAGCTTTGAAATAATCATCTAAAGCTTCTAAAATGTTTTTCTTTTTTTGAAAAATATCTTTTCTTTGTTTTAAAAGTTCTTTTAAGCTCATTTTGTTTCCTTAAGATTCAACAATTTTCAAATATTTACTTTGAAGATCGTTTTCTCCGCCTCTATCTACAGCGGTTATTCTTTTGTTGACTTTTTTTCTGATTGTGTTAACCGAATTATCCAATTTTACATCTTCGATTGCTTGATTTACACTCTCTGTCATCACCTCTATAGAAGGGATTGTTGGTTTTCCTGAAAATCCATAATGAACATGACTGGAAATAGCTTTGTTCATTTTTGCTATTTTCATGGTTAAGGCGGAAATTTGTGCCAATGTTAAATTAATAATTTCATAGCATTGTTGAAACTCTTCCACAACCCTATTTCCTAAAACTAAGCTGTTCAAAGGTTCGCCTTCTTTTTGATCTAAATTACCCGGGTTGAAGATGATCCTACCTTTTGAAATATTTCTTCTTTTGTAATAATCCACAGGCTCTGTGCCTGTTGTGAAATACATATCACCTGTCGAAGCAACAATCGCAACGCTATTGGATTTTAAAATTGCAGCAGCTTCTGGAAGTCTTTGTTCTTTGAAAGTTTTGACTCCGTATTCCAAAAACCTATGGTCTGTCTTTGACATTAAAACCAACATTGAGCCATCAACAGATGGGTTTGGCCCAAGCATTATTTTTTCTTTTGTTTTTGAATCTTGCTCTTTTACATCATATCCGCCTCCGCCTGAAACTAATCTAATCTCATGAGCGTTTGGGCCTCCAAATTCATCTGTCGGAGAAGGGCCATTTCTTTGTTGACCCATGGTGATGTAGCTTGACTTATACTTACCAACGGTTATAGTTCCTTTTGGAACATAGAGATCTGGATCTGGATCTAAGTTTGGACCTCCTCCGACACCATTGAAAAAGTTTTTACCCTCTTCAGTTAGGTTGTTGTATTCTTTTTTTTGAGCAGAGGTCGCATCTGCTGTAATGTCGTTGAATGTTTTTCTTAAATTTAATTTGTTTTTCATGCATTCGCCCCGGATATGGCTCTCAAAGATTCTAGGCTATAGCTTAACCTTTTTCTACTGATTGCTGTGTCTCCATATCTCGAATTCAATTGATTCGCAACTCTTATTAAATAACCTGCTTGCCCCTCTCCGCTTCTTTGAGGGTACCTCTTTAATAAGGGGGTGTTGTTTTTTATATTTCTAGGTGTGAATTTTGAATTTTCTATCCACCTTCCACCAGTATTGACTATAGTGCTACAAACATTCGCTATAAATTTAGAATCCTTATTCTCTTTTAGGTACTTCTCAACCGCTGCGGCACATGTTAGTTTACTTCCACCATTCAACCTCACTCCATTCGGCCCGCTCACAACAACTGCGTGATTTTGAAAATACCAAAAAGAAGATAAAACAGCCAAATCATAACAAACATCTTGATCGTAATTCCTACCCTTCCATGTGTTTTGAGACCATGGCGTAACTTGTCTGTATATGTCTGGGTAATTCTTTTTCAAAAAAGCCTCAAAATATCTATGATTTGCCTGTGTTGCTAAGTGTATATGCCCTATTTCTGTGTATCTGTTTGAATTGGTCAATCCGAATTGAGTTCTAGCGGCCTTGTATTGGAGCTTGAATGGTGTTATAAAGCCAGACTCTGCGGCACACTGCCCCATATAATATGAGAAAACTTTAGGATCACACATTTTAGGAAATTTTGGTAAATATTTGTTAAAAGAGTCTCTAATCTTTTGCTTATGCTCTGATAGATCTCTGCTAAAATTTCTATATTTTTTCCCAGCCCACCTATCAATAAATTGATCAATCTTGTTAGCCAAGCCCGGATTCAATTGGCAGTCTGCCTTTGACGCTGCTGTTTTCTTTCTTTGACTGTGTTCTATGACTTTTTGAGTTTTCTTGCAAGGATCGTCTGCAATATGCAAAGAAGGGCTTGGTTTGTTTAACTTTTTAACAAAGTAAAGCCGATCAGAGGGGTTTGAAAATAAAGATAAGTGAGGAACTTGCAGAGAATCTAACTCTTCTCTAGTGGCTACAAAAACATAACCACACCTAGACCAACCAACATTTGAATAATCTTTTGTTGTTGGATCTTGCACAACTCTGGAAGGGATTGGATCGCCGGCATTCAAAAGGGGAAAATAAACCAAACCTGTCCCTAGGCCGTCTTTGGCTAAATCATAATCCATTCCCATCTCACGAGAATAAGGATTGTTTGGATTCCATCTTCCGGGAGGATCGACTCTAACAACCAAGCCAACTTTTCCTTCCAAATTGACTTGCTGTTCTAAAGCTTTAACAAGAAGAGTTTCTAATGCGCCTTCAAAGTTATCAGCAGCGGGGTTAAAATAAAAAGACCCCCTGTCAACATAAGCATCTAACTGAGTTACATGGAAAATAGAGTTATGCTTCGCCATCTTTTTCTTCTTCCTTTATAAGATCAAAAAGCTCATCCCTGTCATCGTCAGAGAGTTCGTAATGCTCTTCTCCTCTTTTTTCCATTAAAGAAGCGATTTTAACTAATTGTTCGTTGGATCGTTGGAGGGTCTCTAGATACTTTGCGACAGTCAGGCCGACTGTTCTGTGGTTTTCTTCGTTCTTTTTAAGATAAATCATGGCATCAGTTAAAATAGACTTTGTTGTTGCTCGATCTGAACGGATATTGTCGATAACTTCTGCAATATAATCTTTTGCCATTTTAATCTTCCTCTTTTTCAATAACTCCGGGCTTTTTATCTTGTTTTTCTTGTTTTCTAAGAAAATAAGTGTAATAACTTGGAACTCTTTCAACTTCACAATCCGGGTGACTACATGAAGGATGCTTCTCTAGGTCTTCTCCACACTTATGGGAAAAAACTAATCCACAAACTTTACAACAGTAGTCTTTTTCAAATCCCGGACTCATCCATTGTCATCCCAATCTTCTTTAAATACACGGTATTTTTTTCTTACTTTATTTAAATTTGTAACTATCTGTTTTGTATTTAAACCCGTTATTTCTCTAAGATACAGATAAATAGCTTTTTTATTAAAAATTTCAATGGCATCAGCTTTTGAAAAAATAATTTCGACGGCGTCTAGAACTTTCTTTTCATTTTCTCTTTCGCATTCATCATTCCAAATCTTGATGTTTTCTTTCAATTTATCAAAGAACTCTTGTTTCTCCCTTAGATCATAATAAGGGTTATAAAGAGCATGATCTTCGTCGTTTTCCAGAGTTTGATAATCTTGAAATTCAGTTTCTGTTTTCAGCCTTTTTCTATGCTTTTTCACTTTATGAAAAAACCAGTTTCTTGTAATAACTGAAAAATAAGAAAAAGCTTTTGATCCTTTGTTTGGATCGTATTTGTCTAGGATTGTAACCAACCAAAGTTTGCATTCATCTTTAAGCTCTCCGATATTTGGAAGCGTTGTGAACTTAAAGGTGAACACAATCTTATCAACCATTTCGTTGAATGCCGGCTGAATCCATCTTACATATAAGTCTGTCTTTTCTCTAATATTATCTGTTTTACAATATTCAATAATAGCATTTTCATGCTCTTTTGTAAAATAATGCTTTCCGCTACCCTTGCGTCTCCTCGCCATATTCTACTTCCTCCGTTAAAGCTATAATCTCATCAAACTGACTTACTTCTTCTTTAAAGTCAAACGCTGTGTTTCTTAAAGCTCTCACGGCTGGTTCATCGGAAAAGATCTCGATTGAAAGAAAATTCTCAATATTTTCAATAAAAATGTTTAAATTTTCTTTAAATTCAGACATTTTGGAAGAAACAAAGCTTAAATCTTTCAAAAGATTCTTAACATACCACCCCATGAACAAATTAAAAGAAAAAGAAACAAAAAACAAAATCACCCAAATCATGGCTCATACTCCTTTTTCATTGTCCGCCTTTCTTGCTCTATATCTTCGCGGGTTTCTGCTATATGCTTTTTAACTAGGTCTCCAGCCTTTGTAATGCCTGTTTTTGGCTTTCTAAAGGATAATACAGGTATCTTATCCAATTTGCAATCTTTGTCGCAATCTGGTGCCTTTAAGGGCTTTTCTGAAATAGAGTGCCTGATTGTGATCTCTTCGCTGCATTTTTGACAACGATAAAGGTACTCAGGCATCCACATCACCCTCTTCAAGTTTGAAGTTGGGAGGATTATCGACAATAACCTCACCTTCTTCGTTGAAAATCAATTGAAATTCTTTCAAAACTGGAACAATGTCTGATTGCTCCATCAAAGACTTTTGAAGCGCCATCATGACTGCTCCAACTGCTTGATTGGAAAATGTGTAGTAATCTTTTTCATTAAAAATCTTCATTTTTGACTCCTTTGAAGCATTTTCTAATTCCTTCTTTAATATTGACTTTTACTTGCCACCCTAGCTTTTTCAAGCCGGAAGTATCTGCTTTTGTGTACATAACATCCCCAGCGCGAGGATCGACATAATCAAATTCCACGTTTGGATGGTACTCTTTGACAATTTCTTTAATCTCGTTAAGTGAGATGTTCTCCCCAGTGCCAACGTCAAAATGTTGTCCATTGAAGTTTTCTTTTCTTTCCATACAAAAGATATTAGCTGAAACGGCGTCATGAACGTTTAGCATATCTCTTCTTTGTTCTCCGTCTCCGGTGATATACGGCCTTTGTCCTTTTTCGATTGCAGACATGAAAGAGGCAACTGCTGTGCCATAAGCTCCATCCGGGCGCTGATCTGTGGAATATACGTTGAAATACCTTAAACAGACCGTATCCAACCCATAAAGTTTTGAATACATTTTACATTCCATTTCCGGCACCAACTTTGAAAGAGCGTAAGGGCTTTCTGGGCCTTCTCCATTTCCCACAACAGAAGAAGAGCTAGAATAAATGACTCTTTTCGCGCCAACCTTTCTAGCATAGTTCAAGACAATCGATGTTGTTAGGATATTGTTTTCCATTACTTCAACTGGAAACTTAACACTGTATGGCACTCTTGGGATCGCTGCTAGATGGAAAACATATTCCGGCTTAAAATTTGCGTAAAGGGGATGAAAATTACCACTATTATCACTATATTCTCTGAGATCTTTCAGAATATCTGAGCCGTTTTTAAGATCAATCCCTATGACTTCATGTCCTAATTCTACTAATTTTTTATAAACTTTACTCCCAATGTAACCTTTATGACCGGTAACTAAGCATCTAGCCATTAAAACCTCCTATTTTTTTAAATATCACTTCGTAATTCATGCCCGAAAAGTTTGGCTTTAACTTCTCAACTCTAATAATTTGAGCTTTTTGCAAGTTTGGTAAAACGTCATATTTTACATTATAAATGTGGTTTTCTGAGTATTTATCCGAATTTACGTTTACTTGTAGGTGAAATACTCCAACCCCACCCTTTTTCAAAACTCTCATAACTTCTTGACATTTTTTGACCGGATATAAAGAATGATCGTAAACATTTGAAAATACAAAGTCAAAAGAATTATCTTCAAAGTTCAAATTGTGCATATCACCTTCTACCACTAAAGGAGGACATGGGACAATATCGATACCAACTGCTTCGATCTCCATATCTAACAAAGCCCTTACTTCTTGTCCAGTTCTGGCTCCAATGCAAAGCGCTTTGGCTCCAACATTCAAGCAATCATCAGCAAGATATCCATGGAAAAACTGCTTGAACCCACTTAGTTTAAGTTCCCACTCCTCACCAAGCCACTTCTTTCTTCTGACTGGATCTGTTGTTTTTTCTTTTTGATGATTGATATAATCCTCGTAGCTGTCATGCCTTCCATACATTAAGGTTCTCCTCTAAGAAAAGTTCATATTTATTTGCAACATTTTGAATGCTATAGCATTCCTTGATATCTTCATTTATAATTTTCCTACTAGTAATACTTGATGTGATGGGTTGCCGCTAGCAACCTCCCCAATATCATACACTTTGTGATTTGCATTTTTACTACAAAGATATGCAATGTCTTGATAACATCCAAATCTCAAATCAAAATCATCGAAAACCCATATCGGGGCTTCAGATTGATTATCTCTAAGGTTCAAAACATCTGTCAAAACACTTCCTTTGTCATGAGCGCCGTCGATATAAAACATATCAATTTTTTCCTCACCTAATGCTAACTTCAATTTTGAACTATCACCTAAGCAAAACGTGGCATTATCATACCTATTAATATATTTTTGATTCCTGACGTCTTTTATATCACAACTCCAAACGTGACCACCGGTACCCTTAAGGTGTTCAGCAAAAGTATAAAATTGCCAACCCTGTGCGGTGCCAACCTCTACTATGTTTTTTGCGCCGATGAACTCCGCCATTCTAGTTAAGTAATAAGCGCGCTTGGACAGCGTTTGTAAGCAATTCTGCCTTCTTTTACCTAACATACCATGGTTATTGGCTTTTAACTCCTGTATTGGTAAATTAATATCTGTCCAAATGTCGACATATTTTTCTGGTGGTTTTACGTCTTTTAGATTGCCGATAAACATATCAAATTCATTTAAATAGATCGACTGCTTCTTTTGAGATTCCCAATGGTCATAGTAATTTTGATAAGAAAAATTCATATTCCTTTGAAACACCTTTCATTGTATAGGGTTCTTTGTTGTTTTCATTTATAACTTTCCTAGAAAAGTCAAGCTCTGGTGGCTCGTAAAGCATAGTAGGCTTAAAGTCCCATTCTTCTTCTTGGATAATAATATCACCTTTGCGAACCAATTCTGGAGTTCCTCCGGACGAAGAACAAACAATTTTGCAGCCGGCAGCTTTTGCGTCAACAACAACATTTGGGCAATTGTCTAACCATGCCAAATGTAAAAAACATTTTGATGTTTTATAAATCCTCAATAAAGTTTCATAATCAACATTTCCTATGCAATATATGTCTGGATGGTTTATATTGACATTATGGTTGCTTCCTGCAACAATCAAACAATCATTTTGCCCCCTGTGTTCAAGAAAATATTTAACATTCTCATTTAGTCTTTTATGCGGCCTCCAAGCTGCCGCGCAAGACCAAATATTGTCATATTTTTGGACTAATCGATTATCCAGAGGCTTTACAGAATTGATAAGTTCTAGCTCTGCTCCGTTGTGGATAACTTCAATGTTTGGATGTTCTCCAAAGTAAGCTTCAATTAACTTTTTATTGAAGCCTGACTGAATGATAATACCATCTGCTCTCTTATAAGACTCATGAATTTCTTTGTTCATTGCTTCCCAATTCTGAGCTAGATTGAAGTATATTCCATCCAATCTGAGAATGTTTGGCTTATGATGTCTTCTATGAGATTGAATAAAAGAAAGAACAACATCAGCTTCGTCATGTGAACAAACATTATGACCATTTTTTTGAAACTGCTTTGCTAGTTTTCTTCCAAAAGAGTTTGGGCCACTATTGCTATTAAAATTAACGTTCTCAAAGAATACGTTCATATTTTTCCTTTGTTCTTATGAAATCTGCTGTTCTTTTCTGCTCCATGGCTTTCAACTTATCAACGTTCAAAGGGTTTTGCCTATTGTAAACATGCAAGATCTTTGGACAATAAAATGCTTTATTTCCAGCCATCTCCAACACCGGGAGCATCACAGCCTGATCATATGCCATTTTAAAATATTCACCTTCCTGATCCCGAAGATCTTCATCTTTGATTCTTTCCCATAGATGATTCTTGAAAGTTCTAAGATGTGAAGCTCTCCAAACATCTTTTCTATAGTCATTATTGTCAACAATCTTGTCAGGGTACTTTGAAGGTTCTGGGCCGGGGATTCCGTGAGGATGCATCACATAACTTCCATATGTAGTCCAATACTCTTTTTCATCGTACATATAATCCAAATAAGAAAGGACATAATCAGATGCAAACCAATCGTCTCCATCCAGCAAGATAACAACGTCTTCTTTGGCTGCTTTTGACATTTTTATCGCGTCTGCAATTCCATTCAAAGCCCACTTTTTTGTCTTATTTTGTACTAATGTAAACCTTTTGTCGTTTCCAATCTCTTTTTTAAGATTGGAAACCGATTCATCTTCTGACATATCATCAATCAAATAACACTCAAAATTTGAATAATTTTGAGTTTTGATTGTTTTAATACACTTTTTAAGCCATTTTCCAGCATTGTAAAAAGGAACAATAATTTTAAAATGTGTTTTTTGCTTAGTTTCAAACGAAGTTAAGAAATCCATATGTTTTTCAACTTCTCTCCAAAAAACATCCGTTCTTTTTCTTAAATGCTCCAAACAAGATTCTTTTGTTTTAAACCATTCTTCACCTTTGTGTTGTACGTTCTCATTAAGATCTAAGTCACAACCCAAAAGCTTTGCTTCCATTGTAATCCTAGGGCACGTATCTTTTCCTAAAGGTTTGAAAATAAGACCTTTCATTTTTGACATGGCTTCTAAACATTTATCATGCGTCAACCCTGAGAGAACTTTATATTTCAAGCCTTTTTTCTTTGCGTAATCGATTGCTTCTTGCACCCCCTTGATCCAAGAGGTTGAACCAATGATCCCCCAAGTTTCGCTTTTATTGTCACAGTCCATGGCCTCAATTTTGTCTAGAGTTTCCTCCGAGAGAACAGAGTTCAAGACAATATTATTGCCATCTTTCAAGAAAGGAAACTTGGAAACACAATAATCCAATTGAGCTTTTGACATCCAAAAAGCTGCTCTAGCTTTTCGAAGAAAGATAGCAGCTACTTTTCCATCTTCTGTTTTTTCACAATCGCACTCTTTGTTTTCAATCTCTTGATGAAACTCGGGGGAGCGATATTTGCAATATTTATAATCATACTCTAGAACTGCATAATCAACGGTTTTAGCAATATGAAACTGAAGCTTCTTTTTCAAGCCTTTGTAGTTTCCAAAAATCCAGAAGTGATTCTTGTATTGCTGAATTGTTCTGATTGTTAGATTTAAAGTAGAAAGCCTGACAATTGGAATCTTACTGCTTTTGATGATTGCATCAGAAGTTAGTTCTGCTCCGCCATTAATATGTTCCACAAAAAGATCAGAGCAAAAAACAATCACTTTTCAAATTCCTCTACTAAGTTGTTAAAATAATCATCAATATCATTTGATGAAACTTCGGGACCGACAACATCTTGAATAATTTTGTTCAATTTGGAATATTGATTTTCCTCTTTGAACTCTTCTAAAATATGATCTCTCAAATCTCTCGCTCGATTAAGATGCATATTGTAGTTCTTAAACATGTCTCTTAAGGCCATTTTATAAGACCCTTGCTTTGGATAGCACCAATTAGAATCTTTAATCAAGATATCTTTCCAAACAGCATAAGGTTGGATTTTTGCAACATCAAAGTCGACTGTTTTGAAATAAGGACGAACTTTGTTCTTTTTGTTTTGCATGTTCATAAAGTCTCTCAAGCCGCCCCAGTTCGGGGCAATAACTGGAAGTCCTGAATATGCTGCTTCAAAGATTGGAAGGCCAAAACCTTCTCCATGAGCCAAGTTGATCAAGCATTTAATATCGTTTCTCTTGTAAAGAGAGTGCATTTCCTCGTCTGATAAATCTCCATGGAGAAGATAAATGTGACACTTCCTATCTTTAAACTTCGAAACAATGTCTTTGATCTTTCGTCTTGTTACTTCAAAGTCCAAATTAGAGCCATTAAGGTACATAACCTTCAAAACCAGCCCAACTTCCTCATTGTCATAAAACTCTTCTAAAAACCACTTCAAAGTGTTTTCGATGTTCTTTCTAGCACACCATGTGGCGCAAACAAAAAAGTTGAAGTCTGTTTTCAAATTTAGTTCGACTTCTTTAGTTTCGATATTTTTAACTGGATATCCAACATGATCAACTTTTGTATTACATTTAAAGTCTTCAATCTTTTGTCCAGTAGCTTGATTCATTGCTTGATAAACCGACTTTAGAAAACCATCGGAAGTGTGCTGACTGGTTGTGATGATTTGGTCCATCATGTTTACTTTTTCAATCCATTCCGGCGAAACTTTATCAGTTTCTGTACCGGCGGTGACTCCAATATTCAAAGGAGCCATTGGCTTGAAAAGAGAAGGGACGTCAACTTGAATTGAAAGATCGAATTGTTCTTTTCTTTCAATAGCACCCATCGTTTTTTTGATCAGATAATCAATCCATTCTCTTTCTTCGTCAAATTTGTGAAGCCAAGACATTTTACCCCAATCAGTTGGAATAACATGAATATCGTACTTTTCTTCTTGAGAGCGCAAGGCGCGAAGAATAAATCGAGCGTGTTCTCCATACCCTGAAAAAGATAAAACCGGACCTCTTAATAAAATTCTAGTTTTCATTTAGCAACCTTTAAAATTCATACAGTTTGTAGTGCTTATAGTTTTTTCTGTTTTCCCAAGAGCCGTACTTTTCATGAACATCTAACATAATTTCAGCCCATTTTTCCTTCAAATGGTCAAAATTAAAGTTCTTTTTAACGTTTTTAAGGGCCGCTCTACACATTTCTTTATAAGCAACTTCGTCTTTTGTCCAAAGAGTGAACATGTCCTCCAAAGCAGAAACAACATCTTCACTAGCCAATCGATCTTCATAGATATAAGGGACATTCTGCGAACCAATGACAGCTTTTGAGGCCGGCTCAATAAAGAAACCTGCTTCAAACTCTTCTGACATCTGAGAAGATAATCCACCAGTTTTGTTAACAATAATAGGCTTGCCACAACTCATTGCTTCAAGTGTTGAAAGACCGAAACCTTCAGCATCTGAGATGTTAATTACACAATCAGAAGCGTTATAAAGAATTGCCATATCTTCTGGTGATACTTTTTGGACTGAAATAATAACTTCACCATTTACAAGACCCAACTTTTCCAAAATAGCTTGAAGATCTTGACCGTTTGGGTCATTTGGATCTGTATGCATAACAAGTGTTGCTTTATCATTCCCAACTTTATCCAAGAAATCTTTAAACCAGAAGATCAAAGATCCGGATTGTTTTCTTCTTGCATTTCTGTTGTTCCAAAAAACAACAAACTTTTCTTTGCCATCTGTTAATTTTTCTCTTACCTCCCTTACTTTAGGGTTATAAAAAGGCTTAAATACTTTGTTATCAACAGCATGTGGCAAATATCTACAATCAACATCCGGTGCAACTTTTCGAACCACATCGTCAGTTAATTTTGAAATTGAAACAATCACATCGTTTGAATCGTAATACTTTTTGTTAAAATCAGGTAAAGGATAGTTATCCCAAACGTGATAATAAACCATAGGAACGTTCGATCTAATTTCATTTTCCATACCCCAAAGCCACTCATAAAACCTTGGATCTGTCATAAACCAAAGAATGTCTGGTTTATGATTTGCCAACATTGAGCGAACCATATCTTGGGTTCCATACCCATCAACGGGAATAATCATCCAATCATCGTCGTAACCTTCAACCAAGATCGGCTCATAGTTTTGATGCTTAACTGCCCCTCCTAAGCACAAAACTTTAAACTTACCGGTTGCTAGAATGGATTCAATCATGTATTTTGTTTGAATACCGACACCAGACGGAGATAAAGGATGATCACTAATGACCATTACTTTAATTTTCTCTTCCACTTTGAACCTCATTAAAAACTTTTAAAGATATTATAACACAAGATTGAAAAAATATTAAATATTTTTTTCATTTAATTCAAATATTTTTTCATAAAGACGTGGGCTGACTTGTTTTAGGTACTTTTTATTGCCCAGATAAAAAGTCTCAAATCCAACTGCGTAATACTCTCTAAGAGAAGTAGCTGCGTAAGGGTTAACAAAAATGTCATGTGCCAATCTGTATAGATTTTGATACCCTATTTTTGTCATCAAATACTTATCAAACTCCCAAGAGTATTCAGTTTGATAAAAAGATTTAATAGATGCAGACTTATCAATAGCTTTTACATTTTTGTAAAGCTTTTCTCTTTTGTTTAGAAACTCTTTTTCTATTTCACCATCTGCATAGATGTGTCTTCCATAAACTTCTTCTAGAGAATGAGCCAGCTCATGAACGATATCATCTGTCAAATCATCTAAATTGTCTTGATCATTGGTGGTGTAAATAGCAGAGTCTCTATAGAAAGCATTGATCTTTCTTTCGTTGAAATCAGGATGTTCACCAATGTAAATGTAATCTACATTTGTGAATAAATGCTTAGGTATTTTATTTTCAATATGTTCTATAAAATTATTAATATTAATATTATTATTCTTAAAATTATCTTTTAAAAATATAATAATACTATCATGTAAATAATATTCTATCTTATTCTTTTTCTTCATTAGATACTTCTTCATTTTCTTTTAAGATCTTTTCTCCTTGTTCAACATCGTGTAAAGCCTGATAATAACCTCTAATCCAGTTTTCTTCAGCTACAGCTAGCATAAACTCTGGAAATTCATCAGCTAATACTTGAACTACCATTTCCAAAGAAACCATTTCATCTTCAGGACTTAACTTAGTTCCAACATAATTAATAATAAACTCTTTAAGAGGATTATTAACTTCTACTTCTTTCTTTAAGTCTTCATTTTTAATATCAAAATCATCTTCTACTTGAATACTCATTCTAACTCCTTTTTAAGTATTTTAAATATTATATCATACTTTTCTTCATTTATTAAATTTTTTAATCAAATATTTTGTAAGGTCCGTTTCTGTCTATAAATTCAGCACCAACAGATTCAGCAGCTAAGTTAAGATCAGGAGGTTCAGCAGAAGCAATAGAAGCTACAATTTCAGCATTAAGTTCAACATCCCAGATAGCAAATTCGTCGAAATATCCAGCAAAATCATCATTCCCAGCACCATCAACACCGATCCTAATAAGATCAACATCGTTAACATCAAAAAAGAAAGCTCTAACTTCAGAAGAAGCAATTTCCACACCATCAATATAAATTTTTGTTCCACCAGAACCTGCGGTAACAGCGACATGGTACCAAGTGTTTTGAGAGATTGCTGGATCAATTTCTCCAGATAATTGTAAGATTTCACTTCCTCCTTCGTATACTACATAATTCAAAGTATCAGGCGTTAAATTTGTATCAATAAACAATTCTAACCTAGAATCATCTCCATCAGTTTGATCTTGAGCATGGAAAAACATTCTTTGACCGGTGAAGATAAAGTTAACCCAAAAAGTTATTGAGCCGTTTTCCAAGTTCTGAACAGAACTAACGGCATTTTCCAAATTTAAATAATCATCGGTAGCATCAGGAAGAACGAGTGAGTAAGCTCCTCGAACTTTTTTTACTTCAGATAAGGCAGCTTGATTGACAGCCAATCCAGTCGCAGAACCTCTAGAGATAGCAGCATTTTCAAAACTTCCTTCAAAGTTGTAATAAACAACTGGGTTTGTAGGTGCTGTGGTTTGTCTAGATTCTGTAAAATAAGAAGTTGGATTTCCTTGTGTGCAAAAATAAGGAACTCCCCTAGATCGGTTGCTAGGGCCGACACCAACAGAGAAAGGAACTTGATTTAGATTTGGATATCCAGCGCCTTTCTTTTTTTGATTTGACAACTTTTCTATATCGTTGTTTTGAATCACAAAGTCATTTCCAAAAGAATTAATTTTCATTTTTTTTCCTTTTTTACTTAACAAATCTAAAAGTCTGTGCTATAATGATTCTACTTTGTACCTAAAAACTTTCTGACTTTATTTTGATAATAGTTTGGTGTACCTGCGCCGAGATTGGTATTGTATCTTGTTTTCCAAAAGTTTGCTCTTGAGTTCATAGAGGATGTTGATCTTAGCGCGCCCCTGTAGATCAAATAAAATAAAGCGCCGGCCACATTTAAAAGAAGCAGTCTTTTGATCTCAGAGGTGGATTGCTTCCACCAATATTGCTTGAATCGACCAGCTTTTATTGCGTTTCTTTGAAATTTTAAAATATACGGCCTTACTTTTTTGTAGCCGTATTGTTTAGTGCCTTTAATTTCTTTAATTGCAATTGGTGTTAGTTGAAATGGATTTCCAACATGGAATATGCTACCAGATGATTTTTTATATCCGGATTCTACTATAGAAATCTCTTCTAAAAGGGCGGCTAAACCGGTATTGTTAGATAATCCTGAATATGCTAAAACATCTTTTATGGCCTGTTTTACTTCTTCATGAGTGTGTCTAAGCCTAGGCTTCCCCTCTAGTAAAATCTGTTGTCTGATCTTTTCTTTATTAAATTTCATTTTTATATCCTTTTATTTTTCCACCAACTGACCTCTTTCTCTAAGTTTTTTTGTAATGTTGTCGTTGTTTTTTCGATAGATTTTGGTGATGGACAGATCCATCCACTTGTCAAATCCATTGGGCTTTTTTTCGTCGCTTTCAACATAATCATAAGCACCACTGGACTTTAAAGCGCTGTCTAAGTTGTAATCATCTTCCGGATCATCAGGAGTTCTCTGACGAACATAGTCAGAAGCACCGTCACCAGCACCATATTCAAACTCTTGTTTATCATAGTCTAATTCAATAGATTCAACATCATCACGAACATTGTAAATATCCCAGACACCCTGAGCGTCATCTGAAACATCAACAGAATCAGGCTTAAATCCAAGGCCGTCTTTTGAAGCATGCTCTAAAGCCAACTCATAAAGTAAAGGGCCGTAACCCCTCTCTACTTCTGAAAAAGCTCCTTCATACGCATGTTTGCCTAGGATAGGCACCTTTTCTACATGTAGTTCCCCGACTAGGCTGTTCTCATTTTCCCCTACCTTTTCAAATAGTGTAAAGTGAAGTATAGAGCCTTCCCAGTGTTTTTCAATATACATGCTTTTGGGTAAGCGGCTAGCCATCCTCTCCACTTTATACCCTAACTTTAATCGCTCATTTAAAGTAAACTTTCTCCAATTTTCCATTATTAATTTCATTACAAAATCCTCGCTGCTAAACTGGCGACTTTCGATCTTTCGCCTTTTTGTAGGGTGATATGACCAGCTAATTCAGTTTCTTTAAAACTTTCAACTGCATACGTCAACCCATTAGTTGTTTCATCAATATAAGCATTATCAATCTGCTCAATGTCTCCTGTAAGAACAATCTTTGTGTTCTCACCAACACGAGTGATGATCGTTTTCAATTCGTGTCTAGACAAGTTTTGAGCTTCATCGATGATGATATAAGCATCAGAGATAGAACGACCCCTTATATAAGTCAGAGCTTCTACTTCAATCAAGCCATTTGAAAGGTATTCTTCCATCAGGATCTTATCATTGCCCATAAGATACTGCAAGTTGTCTCTGATCGGAGCCAACCATGGCCTCATCTTCTCTTCCATCGAACCCGGAAGAAAGCCAATGTCCTTTCCAAGAGGTTGGACCGGTCTAGAAACAACAAGAGTCTTGTATCTTTCTGTATTTAAAACTTGCTCCATTCCAGCAGAAATAGCAGCAAGGGTCTTACCAGACCCTGCTTTCCCAATCAAAGTAACCACGGGAACGTCAGGGTTCATTAGAAGGTCAATAGAGAACCTCTGCTCCTTGTTACGGGGCTTGATTAGCCATTCGTGACCCTTGCTATCAAAAACATGTTTGAGGGGGCTAGAATAGGCTGTAAACCGCGCTAACGCAGTCTTCTTTTCGTTTGAAGATGAAACCAGCATAACAAACTGATTTGCAAAAAGTTTGTGTTCTTCCTTTTCAATAAAGACATCTTTCTTTGCATAAAACTGGTCTACGGTCTCTTCATCTACAAGGATCTGTTTCAAGCCTGTATAAAGCTCGGAAGAATCTTTCACAACCTTGGAAGCGACGTATTCCTCACATTCAATACCAATAGCGTCACATTTAACTCGCATATTGATATCACGAGAAACGACAATAACTTTCTTTTTGGGATTTTCTCTTTTTTCGGTGAGGGCCACACAGATAATCTGATTGTCGGGGTGTTTAGGGTCAAAACCTTCCGGAAGATACTCAATATTATACCCCTTGGTGTAAATCAAGCCTTTTCCTTTTTCAATTCGGACACCTTTTTGAAGTGAACCTTTTGTTCTTAATTCATCTAAAATTCTGATAATCTGTCTTGCCTGCGCTCCAACTCCGTCTTGTCTTGTTTTGTGTTTGTCAATTTCTTCTAGAACTTTCAGCGGAATGATAATGTCGTTCTTTTTGAACGCTTTGATCGAGTTTGCGTCTGTGAGATAAACTGAGGTATCTAAGATGTAAGTTTTCTTTCTCATTTTAAAATCCTTGCAATAAATTAGAGTTCCAACTCTATGATTAACTAGTTTCAAGCAGTTAAAGAATAAGCAAAACTACTTAAAATTATAACCCCTAAACTGGAGGGAAACCCATGAGGAAGAAATTAGTTTACTTTTACCTTTTCTTTATTCCGCTTTGTTTCCATTTCGCCGGCTGTTCTCACCTTACTTATTTCCGTTCGTTTGCAAAAAACAATCCATTCAAACAAAGAGCTTTTTTCAAGTTTGTTCGAGTAGCAAGAATTCAAATTTGCAAGCCAATGAAATTTCACATTGCATGTAGAACTAGGCAAGTAAAATATGAAGGTTCTGCTTTTCATGTTTACAGAGGGGTAAAATGGAGCTATGCCCTAACCGCCGCCCATAACTTGTACCTTGATCCAGTACATCCAATGCACAGAAGAATGTTAAATGCAATGAATTACAAAGTTTCTGTTTTAAATGACAAAACTTATTTAATTGATTGGCACAAAAGAAAGCATGATATTTTAGAGCAGAAATTGGTGAAGAAAGCTGATTTGGCCCTAGTAAGGTTCAAACCAATCAAAGATTTACCAGTTTACAGAATCGCCACGGAAATGCCTGAAAAAGGCGAGAAAGTTTATAATACAGCCTCACCCCTAGGTTTCTTCTCAGGAAAGGTTCTAGGGCTATATGAGGGGCGTTATCTGGGCAAAAAGATGGTACCCATCAAGGGATATAAGTCTTTAATGTCTGTGTTCACGATTCCTGTGGTTGGTGGCTCTTCTGGTTCTCCGATTTTGAATAAATATGGGGAAGTGATTGGGATTGTTTCTTCTGTACACAGAAGATTTCATCATATCAGTTTTGGTGTGAATTTAAATGAGATTAGAAAGCTTCTTTATTCTTCCGGCTCTTCAAAATAACTATAAGGATTGTATCTTTGTTTAGCTTCTCTTAAGGTGTGGTTATTAAGTCCGAGAAAACGCCAACTTTCTGCTTTTGTTCTAGTAGCGGAAATTGAATACTTCAAAGCAGCATCTTCTGCGATATATTTCAAAGATCTCCAAATTTGAATTCCATACATTGCTTTTTTGCATGCTTTTGAAGCTATTTCTAACTTCAAAGCAATCAACTCTTCAAGAGTTAGATTGTTCAGCATGATTTCAAAAGCTTCATTAATTTTGTTTTGCTTTTTCAAGAGGGTTGAGATAGAGTAAAATTCATTTTTGCCTTTTACTTTTGTTTTTCTTTGCCAAGACGTCATCTTTCACCTTCTGGTGCTTCCGGCTCTTCTTCTGGAAAATCCATGTCTTCTTCTGGGGCTTCCGGTTCGTCTTTGAAGTTGACATCTTTCATGGGTTGTTTTTCAAACTTATCACGTTCGGATTCAATTTGATCAACTTCTTCGCCCGGCTCTCCAAATTCCTTTTCTTCAATCAATTCAAAGAAAAGCTGGAGATTCAAGAAAAGGTAATAAGTGAAGATTTCTTTTTCTGTAAGATATTCCGTGTCCGGATCGTTGGGATCTAAGGGGAATTCCTCATCTCCATAAGGCATTTCTCTATATCTTGTCATTTCGGCAGAAATTCGTCCAAAAAGATCATTAGCTGCTTGACGACCCATGGGGTCCAATCCTTCTAATCTTTCTTCTTCCGGAAAGTCTGCAACATCTTCCTCGGCTTTTTCCTTTTCTAATTCTTTTTCCAATTCTTTTTCTTCATCGTCCGGCTCTTTTTCCAAAGTGCCATCTTTGCCGATAGCAACCTTAAGATCAGTTTCTTCTTTAAGCTCTTCAGGTTCCTCAATATCTTCAAAATCTTCAACTTCCATGGATTCGGGCTTTTCTTCTGATTGTGGAACAGAAGCCAGTCCGCCTTTTTCTTTTGTTTTCTGGGCTAGGAAGTTTTCAATCGAATCCAAGCTATCTTGAATCTGGAAAGAGTTGATCATAGCATTAAAAAGATGCTTTCTGAAAGATTCTCTTTGTTGCGGAGAAGAAGTCAGAGTTGTATAAAAATCTTCAATAATAGCTTTATGATTAGCAAAAAACTCATCCAATTTGTTGATAGAGGTGAGTCGGTGCTTGATTTTGTTTTGCTTTTTCTCTAAAACCAAGATTTTTTTAACCATGTTGCGAAGTTTTGCTTCTTCTTGCAAGATAAGGCTATTTTTGGCTCTTAAAAACCTTCGAAGCTTCTTTCTTAAAATGGATTCATTTCTGATTAAGCTTAATTCTTTCATTTTCTTTCCTTTATTGTGGTGACCCATATGTCCGGCAACAGCCCCTCCTGCCATAGAAGAAACTTCTTGAATGTCATCAATGCCTTTCAGAACACTGAAAATCTTTTGCAAATTAGCATCAGAGACACTAGGAGGATAAAAATCACGAATATCTTCTGGCTTTGCTTCATCTGATACTAGAATTGATCGAATTGTGCTAGCACTAAACTTCACATCGCTCTCTTGCCGCCTAGAGGAGAAAACTAAATCAATAACTTCGACTTTTGTTCGAAGTTCCTTTTCAATCAAACTTTTAAACACTTTTGCATAAGAAGAATCAGCTTCAGAGCAAATAATATTGACTTTTGCGACTTCGTTCTCTTTTAGTTCCGGAACAATCTCTGTTTCGATAATTGCTTTGATTTTTCCAATTGGACTAGTAGACATGATTGGATTGCCCACTTTGTTTTGTCTTCCCGTGTCGTATTCGTCAATATAATCTAAGAAAACTTCTCCCGGAGATTGTCCAATTGAAATACCAACAGAATCCAGCATAATCCTAAAAACTTCCTCAGCTTGTTCCCATCCAACGGGGATTTGCTGCTTTTTGGCTCGAACATTCTTACCAGAAAGAACGCGAAGGTTAAGGTTTGGATAATTTTTCAAAGCAGTTTGAATCAAGCTTAGATGTCCAACATGAGGGGGTTTAAACCCTCCGGGAAGCAACATAAAGTTAACAGCGGCTTTTTCTTCTAATTGTTCAAAAAGATTCATTTGCTTAGAAAGATCAATATCATATTCGCTGCCTTTTAATTTGACACCTTTTCTCCCAAATTTAAAAAGACCGCTAAGTTGGTTAAGTGGGGCAAAAGAGCCGGTATATTTATAAACACTTCCGTTGAAAGAAAACACAATTCCTTCCACCGGTGTCGACATTTTGATTTGATCTCCGAATTTTTCCAATTGCATGTCCAAAACAGGCACAATTTCTTTGTAAGCATCTTTCGCACTGTTTAGGGCGTTGACCATTGTAGTCAACTTTTGGGTTAAGTCTTGAGCAGCTTTCTTATTGTCGATAATAAAGGCGCTTTTCATATCTTTCAAGACGTCGGTTGCAAATTCATGCACAGCCAATTCAATAGGCCAAATAGCTTTTTTGATAATAGACTTAGCCAAGGTTGGTTCCCTATAAATCCTGTCTAATTGGGTCAAAGTCATAGATTTTCCGGATTCTTCCAGATCTTTGTCATTTTTAACCTTTTCAATCAAAGGCTTAATGTCTCTTTGAAGAACTTTGCTAGCATTTGTGTAAGGAGACGCAATAGAAGTAAAGACACCGGCCAATTCAGAAGCAACTTCTGCATCAAAGCTGAATTGTTTGACAATAGCTTCTTCGCAACGTCTTTGGACGAAATCAGCCAAACTATCTGAATCACCTAGGCCATAATTAGAGAATTGCCTACTTAAGAAGCTTGCAATCTTTTCATAAGCCGGTTCCAAAGTGGAATCTGCTAATCTTTTAACTGCATTGACAACCAAAGGGTATTCTTTGTTTTTGCTTTTCTCTAGTTGGTCTTCCAACCTTTGAAGAGCCCCTTCTGGGAAATCAGATTCTTCCAGCTCTTCAAATTTGTTCTCAAAAGCGTCCCATGAACGATGGTTTGCTCTATGAATAACCAAATGATTTCTATCATAATTGATAACGTTTGGCGTTGTAGTTGAAATAATCTCTGTTGCCAAGAACACTTTCTGGTTATTTGACTCAAAAAACACATCTTTGAGGTATTCTTCGTTCATATTCAAGCTTTTGACTGCTTTATCAAAGACATCAAAAGCTCTTTTGTAGCTTTCGCGAACAACTTCGGGCTTTTTTTGCTTTGTTTTTGGGTTGATCTGTTCCGCCCATTGATGAAATTCTTCCCTAGAAAGACCACCTTTTTTCATATGACCGGCGTTATAAGCGGCAAATGTCTGTCTTTTGATTGGATCAAAGTGAAAATAACAGCTTTGTCCGTCTGTTTTCTCGGTATATTCCAATCCGCCAAACACGGACTGTTGGAAAATCTGCTTTAATTCAGATAATTTCAAACTGGTATCTTCATAAGGGTGCATAATATGCAAAGCACCTTCAGAAAGAGTTCTTTTGTTGTTCAAAGACATTATTATTTACACCACTTGTTCATAAGTTTGTTGTGAATTTTATTGAAACGAGATTCAAAAACAGACTCTAATTCCTCTCTTTTTTGCTTTTTCACGATGTATTCATGAAGCTCTTCTTCGGCTTCTTCGTTAACACTACCATCGAGAGGGTCTTTATCGGCTCCGTTAAGCACTCCATCGCCGTCGGTGTCGGCTCCGGCCTTTGCTCGCGGTCCTTTTATGTATTCCCCGGGATTTTTGACTTTTCCTTCGGTCAAAAGTTCCAAATCAATTTCAAATTCTTTTGCTTTTTTCCATTCAGACATTAATTTCGCTCCTTTTTTATATTGGTCTTCCCAATCTCTAAAATATATGCCACTACCTAATAAATAGGCTTCTTTTTCCATTTTTCGCAGGTGATCATCCGTTTGAGCGTAATCTTCACCCATAGCTGAAACACCATCAAATTGACCTTCTAAATTCTGATTATGATGCACCATTTCGTGCGACATTGACCTTAAAATGTCTTTTATATGCCTTCCATCAACAAAAACAGTGATTTCTAGATTATCTGGGTTGTAATAAGCTGTTTTTCCTAAAGGATTTTGCTCATTTTGCTTATCTGAAAGGAAATTAATCGATGGAGGTCTTTTAAAACCAAATTTTTCTTGACAAAACTGACAAAAATCTGTTATAATAGGTTTAAATTTCTTGATATGATCACATTTATGAAAATTCATCTGATAAGACATGAGAATCCCTCATTTTAAGGTTAAAAAGAAGAAAAACTGAACAACCAAAGCCCAATAAAAGCAAAAACAAACATAAGATCCGATCTGAGCCGCTAATTTTGACTTATATTTAAAAAGAAGATAAGCTCCGCCCCCAACTAAGATCGTTTTTGTCAAAATAAAAGGCATGATACCATCCATTTTGAGAAAATAATTCATAATTGGGTTATTTTCTTGATATTTTCCATATTTTATGAAGAAAATTGTCACAAATATGTCAATTACATTGAAAACTAAAGTAAAATAAACCAAAATAGAAGATATTTTTTCATTTCGCATGGATCTTTCTCATAAAATCAGCAAAATCTCTTTTTGCTGGGTTAAGGGACATTAATTTGTCATATGATTTCGTTCTGATGTCATACAACTTGTCGATAAACCCATTTTTTCTTAGCAATTTGAAGGCTAAGTTTTCAATCGAGTATTCGCCAACTTTTTTGAGGCCGCATTTTCGATAATTTCTTATCTTTTTTTGCACTTTTTTGGCCAAATCATTAGCCATGTCGTACTCTTGTTGATAAAAAAGGTTTTCAACTTCGTTGATCAGATCAGAAAGATGGTCAACTTTTTTTCGAACTCCCGGAACATCAATCTCTGGTGTTTTTTTCATTGGAAATTTGTTCCATTTGTTTCGAAAAACAGAATAAATCCCTGTTGAGGCATGAGGTTCAGCAAGATCTTGAACATAAATTTCAACATCATGATTGAAAATTTTGATATCGTGCATTAAGTTCCAAAGTTTTGCTTTTGTTGCAAAGTAATTTTTAGCCAAACTTGGATTTTCGTCAATGTTTTTAAAATCTAAGATGACATGAAGGTCAATATCTGACGTTGGAGTCCAGTTGTAGTTCGCCAAAGAGCCTGTAAAGGTAATATCGACTACTTCCATTCTTTTTAAGTTAAACTGCTTTACAAAATCCAAAGCAATTTGAAGCAGCTTTTTTCTTATTTCTGGCTTTAGAAGGTTGGAGCCTTCTTGCCATACTTTATCATAAAGTCGATCAGAAGGTTTCATGTCTTCAATTGAATAAAAAAAGCTTTCGATTAGTAGTTTGCTTTTCATTTTTGATACCATTCATTATCTTTGAGAATTTTTTTATACCACTTATCTCGTTGTTTTGAGGTCATTTTATCTAAATTCGTAGTACCTTTGATTTTATTTTGCAAATTTGTTGCTTTTATCTTAGACAATGTGCATATGTTTTCGCCAAAGAAGGCTTTGAAACCAAATTTACATAAAACACTTTTAATCAAGCCGGCAATTTGTTCAACAGTTTTTCCAGACCAAAAGCTTTGAAAAAATGTCGCAATTGTAATAGCGAAAAGAGTTGCAAAGATAGTGGTATTTTTAAAAAAATTGAGCGCTTTGTCTTTTGCATCTTTAAGGGCTGGTCTTAAGTTTTTGTAGTCTTTCAAACCCTGCGCGAAGTTTTCGTGCTTGGACCAAAGAATCCTCCATTGTTCGTCTGTCATGTCTATAAAAAGGTTTCTTGCAGCAGCTTCAGCGCCCTCGCCAACGCGGTCTGCCTTAAGAAATTGAGGCAGGCGTGTTGCTGCTCGTTTGAATTGATATGGTCTATTTGGACCGATCAAATTTGTTAACTCTACGAGCTCGTTCCGAAGTTGACTTCTAAGTGTATGCAGATCTTCGCCCGTCTTAAAAAATCGTCCAATAGTCTTCTGAATCAAACTTCTGGATCGAAGGTCGTATGTTTTTTTTATTCGTGCCCATGTTTCGCGGTGTTTTATCAGCCATTTAAAAAAATTGACAGCGCCCTGTTTGCTAAATTCGAATACTTTCATCACCTTGCTAGCACCAGCCCACCTGCTTAGAGCTTGGGCGGTGGCAGCGTCGGGCCCAGTTATATTAGCTGGCAGCTCCGGCAGCGAAACACCGGGTTGTCTGGGTCGATTGACTAGGGCCAGCGTCTGGGCGATCTGTTGGCGTTCCGGGCTATCTACAGATGTGTTCTTTAATCTGGCAAAAAGAGCTCTAAACTTATCCGGAATTTTTGTAATTGGAATTTCATCTAATCTATTTACCTTAAAACGATCTAAAAGCCTTGCGATTAGCGCTGCTCTATTTGCTTCTATGATCACGCGAGACTCTAGAGTTAATTGATTTAAAACAATCTCGTGAAGTTGTTTTTTTGCTATATTCATCTTATTCTCCAATTTAATTTCACATCAAATCGATGGCTTCATCGTAATTTCCAGCCTTCAAAGCTTTGTCGATTTTTTGATTAACTTGTGAGTTTACTTTTTCAACTTTGTCTAAAACAAATTCTAATCTTTTCCGGGCCATTCTAGAGCGATAGATTTTGTCAATAATTTGATTTTTTGCGTTGTCACCGCCGGAAGCTTCCCACCTTGTTACAACATTACATGTTGTTTCAAACTTTTTCTTTTTTAAGAAATTACTTCCAAAGATTGAATCAATGTCGGCAGATGTGGTCAAGATCGCATTTTCAATTAAATCTCGCTTTTTATTAGACTTAAAAAAGCCATATATCATTTTAATTCCAAAAATAACCCAGCTGGCAATCGAAGCGGCTCCGGCAATTGCGGCTGCGGGGCCCGAACCCGCAGCAGCGGCGGCAACACCCACTGCCATTCCGCCATAAAATAATATACTGTCGATCTTATCTATAAAGGTATAAACAATTGATTGAAAGTTACTCAAGCCTTTTGTTTTTGCTTTAAAGAAAATCCAAACATATGAGACAATATCATACAAAACAAAAGCTTTTTTTCCAACTTTACGAACACCTTCCAAGGCGGGACTAGTCGCGATCCAAGTTAAGAAGTTCTTGATTGCGGATTTGAATTTTGCAAAGAAAGCCAAAAGATAAGAAAGGGCCACTCCAATTTTTGTTAGTTGTTTTTTTGTTTTTGGATTTTTTTCTTTTTTAGCCATGGCATCAATTTTCTTCTTTCGATTAGCGACTTTGTTATTTAATTTAGACATGTCTCCCAATTTTTGAATGTCTTTTTTTAATTCTTTCTCGCCATCTCTAGACATAAGTTGGCTAACTGGGACGATCTGATTCCAAAGTTCCGTTCTTTCTTGTGGTGCCATGAAACATTTTAAATTTTCATTTTTCCACCATTTAACTAATGCTCGCCTAGTGTTCTCGTTTAAGAGCCTTCCGTTTGCAGTTGAATTTGAATAATAAACAATACTAGACCATTCTTTTTCTAGTTTTTGATTTTCTTGTTTAAGTTTTTTTTCTAACTGAGCTACCGTTGCCATAAAATAATCTCCAAAAAATGATTGACTTTTCAATTTAAATTTGCTATAATTTAATCATAAATAAATAGTTTGAAGATCAAACAAGGAGGACACAATGACAAACTTTTTAAAAATCGCGATTTTCACTATAACAGCATTTCACTTTGGTTTTGCCCAAGCTTCACAAGAAACTTGGATAAAGAAAAGTCTGATCATTTGGGCTTGTCCCAACTTTAAGCATGAGATTCCAACCTTGAAAAAGGCTGCAAAAAAGTGGTCCAAAGTCACCGGATTAGAATTAACTGTAACACATGAAAGCAAAGAAAAAGCAGACATTAAAATTTGCTTTATCACGTCCTTATCTCAACTTTTAGTAACAAAAATTGCGCATGCAGAAGCCGAAGTAACAACTGTCGGTGATAATATTATTGTAAGGGCTGAAATATTTGTTAACGGAATCACTTACAATTGGAAAAGAAGGCGAAGAAAGTTCAAAAAAGTTCTTTTACATGAGTTGGGGCATGCCTTGGGGTTTGATCACAGAAAAACTTACTATTCTGTAATGAATCCACATTCTCCACATTTCAGAATTTTCAAAAAAGACAAGCAAATTGCTAGAAAAAGATACAAGCACATTCTCAAAAGATAAAACAAACACAAAGGAGACCAAAATGGTTCAGCATATTTCATTTTCAGGGTTCAAAATTTGGGATGAGTGCCCTCATCGCTTCAAGATCGAATACATTGACGGTCAAAAAGGCTTCACGGGCAATATTTTCACTGCTTTTGGAACAGCAATCCACGAAGTTTGTGAAAAAACGCTTCTAAATGAGTGGAAAACCGGCGAAGAAGCTCAAAATTTCTCACAATCCTTCCAAAAAGAGTGGGAAGGTCTTGATGAAGACCTAAAAGTTGAAAAAGATTTGGATGTTTTCATGGAACAAGGCAAAAAATTAGCTCCAATTTGCATTCCAGAGCTTAAAAAAGTCTTTGAAGGTTGCGAAGTTGTTCAAACAGAGATGGATCTTTATGAAAACATTGAAGGAACTAACTTAAAATTCAAAGGATTTGTGGATCTGATCTTAAAAAATCCAAAAACTGGTAAGTATTACATCATTGATTGGAAAACATGTTCTTGGGGATGGGATGCAAGAAGAAAATCAGACAAGATTACAGGATATCAGTTGGTTTTTTACAAAAAGTTCATTGCTGAAAAGCTTCAAATTGATCCAAAAATGATTGAATGCTTCTTTGCGCTCTTAAAAAGAACTGCAAAGAAAGACCAAGTAGAGTTTGTAAGAATAACAACTGGTGATAGGAAGATGAAGAACGCCCTAGAAGGGCTCAATAAGGCCGTTCACTTTATTGAGAAGGGGTTCTATCCAAAAAAGAAGACATCGTGCCTTAAATGCCCTTTTAAGGGCTCGCAATGGTGTCCTTAGAAGTGAAGCTTGTGGCTCAATTAGGGGAAGATCTTCGAATAGCCTGAATTAGCTCTTCTTCTTCTCCATCTTTTCCTTGAATATGAGGCGCTCTTTGACGACGGCTTTGTCTGTAATAATAATCTCTAATATATCGTTCAAAAGCTTTCACTTTTTCTTTCGAAGACATTTCAGAAGCGGCAGGCTCCACTGCTTTTAGAAAGTTATCTCTTTCATCAAACATCCATGGGTAAAAACGGCCATAGTGTTTAAAGCTTTGCAAAAATTCCCAAACAATTGCATCAATGTATTTTGTCTTGTTTTCTCTTTTTGAAATTGGCGGTTGCAGCCCTCGAAAATTTGGAGGCACCCCTTCGTACGCATCAGTATTGTGAATCTGATAAAGAAATGATTCTTTATTTTTATCTACCCCAAGAAGGTATCGACCTCTAGACAAACCTTGAGCCCATTCTCCTGTTACCCCTTTTGCCTTAAGGTTTTTGTACTTTGGCTCTTTGTCAAGTATATTAATATATTTTTCTTCCACTTCTGTGAATGGTGTCTCCGGAACGAAAACATCACCATCTTCAAAATATTTTTGAATTTGTTCCAATCGATCATTTGGTATATCTTTTTCTAAATTTGCTTTAACAAGAGCCAACTCTATAGGTTTAAGTGGTTTAAGCATATAAGGAATTGGCTTGTTGTCAGCTAAAGCTTGTCTGATGTGAGCTATGCGCTCTCGATCTGTCATATCTAGGGCTAGCCGGGAGCCCGGGCTCATATGTGAAGATTGTGTCATCTCTTTGAGAATCTCTTCTTTGATGATTTTGATTAGTTTTGATTTAGTGATTTTCATTACCTATCGATTCCTCTTCTTAGTGTTAATCTTTTTGTTTTTGGTATTTCTGATGGGTTGGTATACCTTTTAAGATAGTCGAACATTTTTGCTTTCAATTTAGGCAAAAGTTTATTTCTTCTGATATAGTCGTAAAGGTAGTCGCCCCCTTTACCGGTATAGATAGACCCCATTGTTCCAATGCGCAACCTGTTTTGAGAACCCCTCTCTAGGCCATGATTCTCAATTTTTTCTTTCAAATCAGGAATTTCTCTTAGTTTCTCTTCTTCGACAAAGTCATTCCAAGCCAGACGTATTGTCCAAACTGCGTCAAAAGGAAATTCAAGAAACGGATAGGTGGAACTGAAGTATTTTCTGACTTCCGGAGTCTCTCCTTGCATATGCATAATGTAATTCTTCTCTATGTCTGTCAAGTTTACAAGTGTTTTTATATCCCCACCAGAAAAAAAGAGGCGAAGTTTTTGAAGCCGATCATCATCAATCATAACGTTGTAGAAGCCTCGTGGGTTGGCAGGATCTCTTTCTTTGTAATCCATGTATTCACTTTCTCGAAGGATCTCTTCTTTGATGATTTTTTTTAAAGTTGATTTTCTAATTTTCATTGGGAGCGCCTTTTTTGTTTATTATAAATAGGTCAAAACAATTTCAATTTGCGCTTAATCTATCGAGGATTTTCATGACAAGATTTTGATCTTCGGAAGTTAGTTTGGCTAGCTTCTCTTCTAAGGATGCTTCCTGCGGCACTGGATCTTTAACCTTTTCTCCTTTCAAATAAGGAGGGGGCATTTCTACCGCTTCTTTTTGAAGTTCTTCTAGAATCAGTTTTTTCAATAGTTTTTTAGTGATTTTCATTTATATATTCTCCTTTTATTTTAAAGATCACTCAAAAGAACCGCATCGTCAGGAGCACCCATTGGTCCTACTTCGTCCGTTCGAACCAACTCGTTTTCGTCCCTGAATCGTGCAGCCTGTGGTCTGACATAAGTGCTGCCGAACCAAAAATTGTTAATCATGGTTTTAGAATTCCATTTAGCTCCTTTAAAAATGCTTCCTTCGAGACCGAGGAATGGGAGCAAGCGAACATTTGCTAGATTTGCATTTGTAAAATTAGTCTTATCTAATCTAACATTTGTCATGAATGAGTTTGTCAAGTCAGCACCGGTGAGGTCAGCTTCAAACAAAAAACAGTTAATAAGGTCTGCACCGGTAAGGTTAGCATTTCTCAATTTTGCACCGTTCAAGTTTGCACCTCTCAGGTATGCACCTGAGAAATCCAATCCAGAAAGGTCCAACCCGGATAAGTCAAGTTTTTCCCCACTTTTGGGGTCATGATTACTATATCGATTTGCTAATTCAAAAGCGCCCTTTCCAAGATATTGTATAAAATAGTCACTTGCTAGGCTTTTTTCATTAGGATCTTCTATTGAGTTTACTATCTCATAGGCTTTCAAAATGTTATCTAGCTTTTTATACTCCGAAGAACTAAATAGTTCTCTGATTTGAGCAAATTTCTCGCCGCCCATCATCTCTTTGAGGATCTCTTCCCTAATGATCTTTTTGAAAATTGATTTGGTGATTTTCATTTTTTTTCCTTTTATTGTTCTGGGACTTCCAAGATTGATCGATCGAAATCTTCAGGGAAGATTGTTTGATCGTTCCATGTCGCGCCCTCAAATCTACGTCTGAAAGTGCTGACTTCGACCGGAATTCCTTTTGCTCCGGTGAAATTAACTCCTTCAATATTCGAACGTACAAAGTTAGTTACAGTAAGGTCTGCGTTGGAAAAGTCCGCATTAGAAAGGTTTGAATCCTCAAACTTGCATCCTTTAGCATATACACCAGAAAAATTTGCACCTATAGCATTTATGTTTTCCATGCTCGCTAGTTCAAGATTTGCTCCAGATAAGTCTGCTTTATTCAAGCTTGAGCGGTAGAGCAATGCCGAGTTGAGCTCGGCACCTTTCAAAACTGCATTAGAAAAATCCGTTTCCGTGCAATATATAACGCTCGCTTTTGCGTTGTTAAGCTTTGCCCCTTTTAAATTTAAATAGTTAAATTGAGCATTAAGCATAGAAGCATTATTCAAGTTGGCCCCTTCAAGACTTCCATATTGCAGATAGGCTCTATCAAGGACAGCGCCTTGCATGTTGGCATTGGAAAAATTAACCAACTTTGCGAGCTTCGCCGAGGGATGGTTTATCACAGGATAACCAGCGGCGTACGTCCGCCCGGGCCATATCCTTCTTTGCTCGGGAGGCACATTCCCTACGCTTTCTCGCGGCGGCTCACTAGCTTTGAAGATCAATATTGTTCTATTATTATGGAGGTTTTCAAAGTCGTACCCTCTTAAATCTTCTCCACTTAAATCAAGTATTGCTTGTTTATTTTTACTCCATCGAGCAGCAAGATGCTCGGCAATTTTAAGACCAACCTCTCCAAACTTTGATATAAAGTAGTCGTACGCTACACTTCCCTTTTCGGGTTCTTGTTTCTTTATTTTTTTTACTATCGAATAAGCTTTTTTAATGTTAGTCAACTTTTTAGGATTTAGGGCAAGTTGTCTGAGTTTTTGAATAGCTTCGTTGACAGCAAGAGATTCTCGAAGAATTTCTTCTTTGATGATCTTTTTCAAGATTGATTTAGTAATCTTCATTTTTTTTCCTTTAATTTGAAAGCGCTTTTCCTAAAGTAAGAACGGGATAGAGAGCCTGCTCAACTTCGTCCGTTTGAACTAATTCGTTGGCTTGCAAGAATCGTTCAGCGCTTGGGTTCATGGGTCCAGTGCTGCTGAACCAAAGAGAGTTAATCAAGGTTGCAGAATTCCATTTAACACCTTTAAAAATACTTCCTTTGAGCACCCCTCCTTCTTGGACGGCTGGATGCAAATTAACATTTGCTAGATTTGCATTTGTAAAATTGGTTTCATTTAATTTAGGATTCACCATGAATGAATTTGTCAAGTCAGCGCCGGTGAAATCAGTTTTAAACAAAACAGTGCGATTAAGATCAGCGCCGGTCAAGTCTGCGTCTTTCAAGTTTGCACCGGTCAAATCTGCAAGGTGCAAGTATGCACCTCTCAAGCTAGCACCTTCCAGATTAGCACCAGAGAAATTAGCGTAACCAAAAATACCACCAGAAAGATCAAAGCCAGAAAGATCAAGACCGGTAAAGTCTTGTTTTGGCTTATCACTTCTTCCATAATTATCATATTGCCTTGCTATTTCAAAAGCGCTCTTTCCAAAGTGTTTCATGAAATAATCATATGCCATACTTCTCATTTTAGCATCTTCTATTGAGGCTAATGCATAATAGGCTTTCAAAATGTTAAGTAGGCTTTTATTTCCCGGAGGGTTAGCTAAGTGCCTGATTTGAGCAAGCTCCTTGCCACCCATCATTTCTTTTAAGATCTCTTCCTTGATGATTCTTTTTAAAATTGATTTAGTGATCTTCATTTTTTTTCCTTTTATTGCTCTGGGGCTTCCAAGCTTGATTGGGCGAGACGACGTACGTGTCTCCCTATTGCTCCGGTGAAATTAGCTCCTTGAACGTTCGAGCCTCTAAAGTCAACCCCACGGAGGTCTGCGTTGGAAAAGTCCGCATTCGAAAGGTTTGAATTTTTAAATGTGCACCCTTTAGCATATGCACCAGAAAAGTTGCAACCAGAAAAATCTGCATTCTCAAACTTGCAGTGGTGATCAAAATTTGCACCGGCAAAGTTTGCACCTGACGCATCGCAGTTTTCAAAATCCACGAAGCTGAACTCCGCCCCGGACAAATCTGCACCACGCAGGCTCGTGATATTGTCACTAGTATTCCCCCCCTCGCTTCCAAAGCCCACCGCTCGTAAATATGCATTTTTTAGTTTAACACCAGAAAGGTTTGTACTCCGAAAGGATGTCAATTCTATTTTTGCATTGTTAAGTTTAACGGATTGTAGATCGGAAAGGATGAACGCTGTCTGCATGAAAGTAAAGTCATTCATAATAGCTTTATTAAAATTTCCAAAATAGAAATAGTTACGATCAGATTTGCCACCAGTCAGGTCTGCTTCGCTAAAATTAACTGTCTTTACTTTTGGTTTGTACCTCTGTCTGGCTAGCCCCCGCGCAGACCGAAAATCCATGGAGCTTATATCATATCCTCTTAGGTTTTCCCCGCTTAAATCAAGGTTTAATTCTAGATTTTTGCTGAAGCGCGTAGTAGAATAATTTAAAATCTTATGCGCCACCACTCCAAAGTGTTCTTTAATATATTCAATTGCCCCCTCTTTCAAGAGAGGGTCTTTTATTTTTTTCACTATCGAGTAAGCTTTTTTAATGTTAGGTAGGCTTTTATTTCCCGGAGGGATGGCTAGCCGTCTGATTTCAGTAAACTCTTCGCGACCATATGCTTCTCGAAGGATTTCTTCCCTAATGATTTTGGTTAAGATTGATTTGGTGATTCTCATTTTTTTTCCTTTTATTATTCAAAACCTTCCAAGGCTGAACGATCGAATCCTTCAGGGAAGATTGTTTCACTATTATACTCAACATTGCGCAAGTTTGCATATTTCAAGTTTGCACCGGTCAGGTCTGCGCCGGTCAAGTTTGCACCTGTCAAATTTGCATATTTCAAGTCTGCGCCAGTTAGATTTGCATTGGATAGATCTGCCCTCATCCCGTCTGCATTTCTCAAATTTACATCTGCGAGAAGCGCACCAACTAGTTTTGCATCTGCGAGCCATGCACCAGCTAGATTTGCCTTGGATAAATCTGCCTTGGAAAAATTGCTGTCCCCTAATTGAGTTTGTTTCATTGTTGTCCCGATCAAGCTTGCTCCAGAGAAGTTGCTCCCATCCATATAAGCCTTGCTAAAATCTAAACCAGAGAGGTCGATCCCGGAAAAGTTTACATCATTGAGGTTGAACTTTTCTAGAGCATCATTGCTTATAATATAGTCAAGCTCCATTCGTGTTATGACTTGCTCTGTTGGAGTTAGAATATGTTTATAAATCCTACCCCCGTGCCCTTCAGCATCTATAACGTTCGGAGGATAAGGTATTTTCTTAAGAGGCTCTGAAATAACTTTTCTAATTTGAGCCAAACGATCATCATCAATCCCAACGTTGCGGAAGCCTCTTTCTAGAGGGGGTGGTTTTTCTTCGAATCCCATGTAGCTACTTTCTCGAAGGATCTCTTCTTTGATGATCTTTTTTAAGATTGATTTGGTGATTCTCATTGGGGGTTCCTTTTTGTTTACTATAAATAGGTCAAAGGATCGGACATTTTTTTCAATTTTGGAATTTTTTTTTGGGGATTTTTTTTGATTGGCCCTCTTTTGGAAAGTTTTGGATTTTTTGGAAAGTCATTGGAAAGGATTGGAATTTTGGAAAATTGGCGGCGATTTGTGTGTGGGCTAGGCCGCCCGGCGTAACCCCCTGATCTTACTAGGGTTTTACTTTCCGGAGAGGCCGAGGGGGAGGGGGGGGGAGACCCCCCTCATGCAACTATTTGTTTTCGTTCTCCTTTTTCAAGATCGCATTTTGCTCGCGGCGAATCTTCGCGGCTTGTTTGGGATCGCGGAACGGATTCCGCTTTCTTCCCAAGGACTTAGAGTTGCCGGCAGCGTCCAACGCCCTGCCCATCGCGCTCTGGAGAACGGGACGTTTGAAACGCCCGACCCGCTGGGGTTTTTCGTTCTCCTGAATCTTGACGATGCAAAACCCTTTCAAGTTCAAGTCGTTACGCTGCATCAGGGCGAACTGACGGCGAACCTCCGCGAAGCTCGCAGCCTCGAAGACAGCCTTGCCAATTCTTGAACCATTCTCGATAGTTACAGTGAAAGCCTTTTTCATTTTGAAACTCCTGAAAAAAAAGTGAAAGAAAACAAAGGGTTAGGGTTGACGGTCAAGCGAAGGTCTGGCAAAACCCGCCGACAGCGAACCAAACGATCGAACCGGTCAGAGACACCGAGAACAAGAGGAGGATCGAAGGGGTGGCTTCGATCACCGCCCAGCCGTCGACCTCTGGGGAGCCCATGATCGCTCGGATATACTGATCGCACAGAACGAACATGATCACGCCGTAGAAACCCACGGCAGCGAGGGAAACGAAGAAGAAGAGATTTGCCAATGAAGACAGGGAGATAGCCATGATTGTTGCTCCTGAAAAAAGGGAATAAAAAGAAGGGGTTGGGGAAACAACCGCCCCGAAGGGCGGCTGCTCCGGGGTTTGCGGTCATTCAACCACGTTGAAGGTAGACCGCACGAAAGCCTCGAAATCCTCGAAGCTAGCGAAGGTGAGGCGTTCCCCGTCACCACGGGCTTCTTCGAGGGCAAGAGCAGCTTCGAGGGCTGCAATCTCCTGATCCACGAACCTTTCGATCGTGGGGTGGACGTAAGACCCGAAGCCGGCGCGGTATTCGCGCACAGCGTTCAACTGCTCCGAAACCTCGTATTCAGCGCGCATTTCGGCAGAGTAGTCTTCCACCGCCTCGTTGACGGTGATCAAACGACCCTCGATCAGCCCCTTGTTGAGGGGGCTGAGGTCGGGGAAGGTGCGGAGGATACCTTGAAGCTCGTCTGCTTCGCGCAGGGATTCAGCGAGAGCGGGAATCACGGTATATTTCAGGTAGTTAGCGTTTGCCATTTTGATCTCCTTCGATCGTTGTTGAGGGCTTCCTTGCCCCTTCTCCCCTATTATACGATCCAACAGTGTCAGATCGCGTCACATGTCCGCATTAATTGCGCAGACGGCGCAGGTCATACGCCTCGCCCATGCGCTCCATCATAGCCCCCGCAGCCTCGGGGCTGGAGGCCAGAGGGATGCGGAAACCCCCTTCCCGGCGGAGCTTGCAGCGGAAGAAAGAAACCTCCGCCTTGATCGCCTCCTCCTCCTCTGTGGAGGTCTCCGCGAAGCGCATGCGCGCCTCTTCCTGCTCCGCTAGGCGGAGGTGATCCGCCGTTGTGAGCGCGTCCAGAGTAGCCTTGCGGGCTGCAACCGCGTCTGTGAGGGGCGTGAGGATGGAGGCGAAGAGAGCGTCCATTTCGGGGGACAGCTTGCCGGAAGCCTCGACGTGGTCGCGCATTGCGACGTGTGCGTCGATCTTGCGCTCCATGTCTGCGATTTCAAAGAGGAAAAGGTTTTTCTGGCCGTAGGTTTCGATTCGCATGTTTGATCTCCTTCGATCGTTGTTTGGGGCTTCCTTGCCCCCTTGCCCTCTATTATACGATCCAATTGCGTCAGATCGTGTCACACGTTACGAGGGAAGCTGGAGAAAAAAGAAAATCAGGGCGGGAGCGAAGTAGAACAGGGAAGCAATCAGGACACCGGCGAAAAGCTTAATTGTTTCAGACATTTAGCACCTCTCCAGAGGAAAAAAGGAAGAAAATCAAAGGGTTGGGAAGGGAACCGCCCAAAAGGGCGGTGGTGAGGGTCAGAAAGCAACGTCTTCGTCTGTGAGGCCGTCAACGTCGACCTCTTCGGCATAGTCGAGACTCAGGTCGTCGAAATCGACGCTTTCCCCGTGACGCTCGGCCTCAAAGGAGAGGGAGCCGGAAAGGCCGCGCTCCTCGCGCTCTTCGGCGCGCATCTTGCGAAGCACGATCTTGTCTAGCTCGCGCATCAACCAGAGGTAGGAGTCGAAACGCTCGCTGTTCTCGGCATCAGAGAGCTTCGGGAGACCCCTGGAATCTCTCCACGCCGAAACGAAGGAAGTGTCTGATTTTGCTTTGTTTTTTCGCCATTCGCGGTATTGCATAGTGATCTCCTTGGATCGGTTTTTGGGGCGGTGTTGCCCTGTGTCCCCTATTATACGTCAGACCTGTGTCAGATCGTGACACAGGTTGGATCAATCCCTCCAGAAATCGTTGAAAAGCCAGTCCCCACGGGCATCAGAGAGAACCTTGTCGATCGTTTGGTCTGGTGTCCAGCCAGCTTCGAAGCAATCGCAGAGGAGCATTTCTGCCTCCCTGCGGGAAAGAAGATTCTCGATCGGGTGATCCATGCTTTCGAGGGTCTGACAGACAGCGGCGACAAAGTATTGAAAATGCATAGGTTTTTCTCCTGAAGGAAAAAGTGAAAGGAAATCAAGGGGTTAGGGGTTGGGGCTACCAAGTCTTGCGGGTGAGAGCCACCCAAGTGCCTGATTTGTAAGGGGAACCATCCATCAGAGGCTCCCAGTTTTTCTGGGAGAACGTGACCCACGGGCTCAAACGCTCGCGGGTGGTCATTGACCAGCCAAAACCCCCGTCAGAGACGAGGACAGCGTCAGGGGTGACGCGCACGATCTGGTTCCCGTGGAGGAAGACCGATCCGTCAGCGTCGACGCGGGTGTTGGATTTCTTGAATGATTTCCCGGACTTCCAAGCGGTGAAGGCTTCTTGCGTGATCTTTCGCATGTGATCTCTCCTGAATTGGTGGGGCGTTGTTGCCCTGTGTCCTCTATTATACGATCGGGGTGATTCTTTCTGACAATTTTTTTCAACTATTTTATAAATCGTTGATTTTGAAGGGGAATCAGACCCAACTGGATTCCTGCCAACCTTCGCATGCTGCCTCAATATCGTAGGTGATCGGGGATTCAGGGGGCAGATCGTCGACGTGGATCTCTCTGATCTCGATGGAATAGGGGACAGGAAGACGATCGAGATCCCCGAAGATCTCGTCCCTGCACCATTCGACGGCATGGGAGCGAGTGACGAACCAGAGAGGCGCACCTTCGGGGGAGCGATCGAAGAGGCGGAAGGTGCGATCGGGGGACTGAGCGAACCAGACGGTGAAGACTTTCATGAGCGATCTCCTTTGATCGGTTTGTGGTTGGTGGGCTTTCTTGCCCTCGTGCTACATTATACGATCGACCTGTGTCAGATCGTGTCACACGGTTCTGAAAAGGATTCCAGGGATCTCCAACCCCTTGATCTCAAAAAGAAATCGAGTGCCCTTTAGGAGGGGGGTAAATCAAACCCCCGTGTTTCTCGGGGTTTGCGGAAATTGGGGATCTGGCGTGTTCCCTCGTGGGTGCGCCATGACCCGTGTGAAATCGAGCGCGGTTTGTCTGCGCTGCGGGTGCAGGACAATCGCTGCCGCCCACAGGGGCGGGGGTTGCGGGCGATCACGCTCACATGTGGGCTGGTGTGTGCCTCCGATCTTGGCTTGCAGGTCTTTGATTTCTTTGGACATTTTTCGAGTCTCCTTTAGGGGGGGGTTAAATCAAACCCCCTATTTCTCGGTGTTTGGGGAAAGGCCGATCTTCGCCTGATCGCCTGCATGTGCCTGTTTGCAAATGGATTTTTCTGCCAACCTCCTACACGCGCCCACATGTGTCAACGCAAATGGATTTTTCTGAGCCCCTTGTACACGGGGATAGGCGCAAATGGATTTTTCTGAGCCCCACACGGGGGCGCACGGGGGTCACACAAATGGATTTTTCTCCTATCTTATGGATTTTTATGGGTTTTTCTGATGTCGATTTTTCTAATATATTGCAAAAAAAGCTGTTTTTTTAACGATTTTTGTCGTTTTTTCTTGATTTTTCTGTGTTTTTGGGCTAAATACCCCCCCACCTTACGCCCTATTTCACTAACTTAAAGCTGCAAGGATGGATTTTTCTAATGGATTTTTCTGTGGCATCTCCCCTCCCCCACATATACCTACATGTGAATGGATTTTTCTTTTTTGTTATCCTCGATTCTTTCGAGAAAGCGAAGATCAAACAAGTAAGGGCTGGGGGCTCCTATTAAAAGAACCCACGCACATTCGATCGTGGGCTTGCGATCGGGTCGAGGGGGTCGAGGGGGTCGCAATAGTTTGTGAGGCTCTGAGGCTCCACACTCTGAGAAGAATGTAGTTTGGAAGCCAACCACGATCCCTTTCTCCTTCCGGTGGGTTGCAACCCAATCTCCTTTGTTAAAGTTCATTTTTGTTATCCTCTGCCCTCCGGATTATCCGGAGGGAATGCAGGTGGGCAGGGCTGGGGGTGTCTCTCCCCACGAGAAGCACCCTACAGGTGCAACCCCAGTCGTCTGGGAGATCCATGAATCCCACCAAAAGACCCTCCGCCTCGTGGTAAAGAGAATAAACCCAATCTCCAACCTTTGGTCGCTTTTTCATTGCTCTGCCCTCCTTTCTGCACCTATTATAGCAAAAAGATCAGGATCGATCAAATAAAAGATCCTGAACAAAATCAAGGGGATGAGCCTTTGGTTGACTCAACCCCCTGATCTTGCTAAGGAAAAAACTTTCAGTCTTTGGCTTGGTCTGCTACACCTCCGTCAACCTCCTGTTTTTCTTCTTTTTTCTCTTCTCGTGGCTCCGCCACCTTTTCGCTGGCTGCGTCACCAGCGACGGTTTCGCCTCCTTTGTTTGTGCTGCATCCGATGGACACGAGGGTCATGAAGACCACCATAATCAAAATTGCTTTTCTCATTCTGTAACCTCCTGTTTTTGTTGAGAAACAATGTAATCAAAAGCCTTCTCTGCCTGTGAAGCAGCAGAGAAGATCTCTTTCCCCTTTTCTCTCAGGTACTTACACCATCCTTTGACGTAAGCAGCCGAGTTCTTTCGGGTTTCGCGCTCGATTCCTGCGTGAGCGCAGAGCAGGGCGGAGCAAAACTCCGCGATCAATTCTTCCTTCGAGTATTGGTGCGATCCAAACTGGATCGGATCGGTCACGCCGACCCTGTTGAGCCTTTGCTTCGCACCAGTTGAGTGTGCAAGCTCGTGGAATAGGGTCGCATAGAACCCCTCCACGCTCTTGAAGGTCGTTTTGTTGGGCATTTTGATCACATCCATCGCGGGGATGTAACATGCCCTGTCTCCTCCTTCCCCGATCTGCGGGATGTCTGCGTATCCTTCGATGATCATGTCGCACCGCTCAAGCGGCTTCCATTCGAGGGTTTCGATCTCCTGTTCTGGAACCTCGATCCCCTCGCACTGATCGACGTTGAAAATCTTGAAGTACTTGAAAGGCTTCCAGATTTTATCTTTCACCTCTCCGGTTTGCTTGTCCTTGACCTCAATGCAGCCCCATTTGACGATCTTTGTCGCCTTTTCTCCTTTCTTGATCTTGCCTCCGGCCTTCTTGACCTGCCCGAAGGTCAACCAGAAGGGGCTGTTGTAGCCCCTCACGGTCGCCGTGAGCGAACACATGAAGCGGTTGATCCCACGGTATGGCTTCTGCCATACCATGTTCTGCGGGGACGATGCTGCCGCATTCCACGGCTTTTCCCACGGCAACTCCTTGCTTTCTTCGATCAGGTCGATGATGTCGGCGATGATGATGTTTGTGATCTTGCTAGACATGGCGTTGTCTCCACCTTCTTGGGGGCTTCATTGCCCTTGTGTCCTCTATTATAGCAAAAAGATCAGGATCGATCAACAAAAAAGATCCTCAACGAAACCAAGGAGTTGAGGCCGATGCTCTCTCAACCCCCTGATCTCATTGAAGAAAATAAAAACGTTCTCCTATATCTTGCCCACCTCGCGGGTGGACATCCAGATAGGCTCCTTCTCGCCGTCGATACGGACGGCAACAGCGTCCCACCTTTCCAAATTGCAACCCGTGTAGAACAGGCCAGTCCCTCGCTGGACGATCCTGCCCAGCTTGCCGCGCTCATCGCCTTCGGCGTAGATGCGAACGCGGTCGCCAAGCAGCCTCGCGGCTGCCTCTTTGGTTTTTCCGGTTTCTTCGGCTAAATCGCCAAAGATCCCAACGGCTTGGGCGATCAAGTCTTCCTTTCTCCGATGGAGGTCTTGGACAGCCTCCCTCTTCTCCTCCCGCCCCCATCGGCGGGTCGTAGGTGATTGTTGCACCTGTCGCTGCTGGAGGGCAAGCTCTCCGTAGGAAACCAAAAGCGATCTGATCTTCTTGTCTAGCTTGGACATGTCGTCCTCCTTGTTGTTTGTTCCCTCACCAACGCCGACCATTATAGCAAAATGATCAGGATCGATCAAGAAAAAGATCCTCAATGAAACCAAGGGCTTGGCTTTCTTTACAACCTAAACCCCTGATCTCATTGAAGAAACTTTTTTATCTGGACAAAAAGAAAAGGGAATTGAGCCAGAGAAAGACCAGCAACATCCCGATAAATAAAAGGAAATCCCCCCACCATTCCCTGTCTCTCATGGCGATACCTTCCACAAAGCTAGCTCGTAGTGGGGCTTTAGGTCTTCCACAATCCCCTGCCAAGCCTCTGGTGGGAGGTTGGGGATCAACCCTTCCTCCAAAAGCTCTTCAAGCCTGTCGCCCTCGGCAAGAGCGAGAAGGTCAGTCCATGTCGCAGTCACGAACATTTGGGGGGAACACACCGAAATATCACGGTATTTCTCGTATGTCTCTTGTGTCAAATCTCTCATTGTCCGACCAGCCTCTCGAAGTCCTCGCGGTAAGAGGTTTCGAGGTCTTCTCCCATCCCCGTGTATTCGAGGTATTCCTCGTCCTCTTGCCATTCATCACAGCCGCAATCCTCGTCGTCGAGGGGATCGTTGTAGTCTGGGACTAGCAATTGCTCCACATCCTCGATGGCAACGGAGCCATCTGACTCCATCGCGAAGGGAAGATCCCACACTTCCCTAGCTAGAAGCACGAGGTCTTCGAGGGGAAGAACCTCTGCCAGCATCTCCAAAAGAGCCTCCTTGTCTAGCTCTTTGAGGTAGTTCTGCTCCATATAGGCGCGGAATGCGCCGCTGGAAATGGATACACCTGTCATCATTCTCTCCTCTTTCTCGTAGTTTGCGAAGCCTTCTGCTACTCTCTCGTCGAAGGCGTGGGGTTGATACATTCTCTTCTTTCCTCTCAATCGTCGATAGCGACGATTCTCTCGTGGGTTGACCAGTACACTCTGCCTTTGCAGTCTTCGGTTGTGAGCCACATTCTCTGACACTTGGAACGCCGTGGCTTGGGAGCCTCCATGTCCGTCAGGATGATGTGACCGTCGAAGTTACGATCGTTCACAAACGCGGTGGGAGCGTCGAAACAAGTCCCGCCGTGGAGGTAACGCTCCTTCTTGTGGGTCATTCCCTTCTTCCAGACGAAGACGTGTTCTTCTTCCACCCTCGTGTCGAAGGGGATCACAGTGAACGTTGCCAGTGTGGACAGCTTGTCCAACTCCGCGTAGAACGCGGCTAGCATCTCTTCAGACACCGATCCAGACTGATCAATCGAGATCGCCACGTTGGCAACACGGTCTGCTCTACGTCCGGCGTGGATGTAGGGAAACCGCTTGTTGATCCTTTTGATCGTGCTTTTCTTGTGAGCGTTCTGCGAACACTTCACAAAATAGCGGAGAACCTTGCGCCAGTCCAGACGGCTCTTGAGAGCCTCCATAACGGTCTCCCGCACGGAATTGGACACAGACCCCCAGTCACGCTTCGCAGCCTCTTCAGCAGCCCCTTTAAGGGCTTCCTTGAGCCTCTGCTTGGCTTGTTCCTTCTTGTCTTCGCCGTCCTTGTCGCCACCCCAGCCGGAGTGATCGTCCATGTTGTCGGGAAGACCGTCTCCCTCTTCTCCATCTTCCCCGCCACCACTGGACTGGGAGCGTGGATCATCTTGCAGCATCTTGAGATACTGCTCGGAAGACAGGCCGACAGGATAGTCCTTAAAATGCCCCTGACCGGGAATGCAGCCATTCTCCGGTAGTTCACCGATCAGGTGGCTGTTGATAGCCAGATCGGTGGCAATGTTCCAAATCTTCGACATGCCCCCTTCGGGGAGTCTCTCCTCGCAGTGCCGAAAGATCAGGTGGTAGAACTCGTGTTTGAGGACACCGCCGATCTCTCGGTCTGTGAGAGACTCGAAGAAGTCGGGGTTGTAGACCATCTCGTAGAACCCGCGCTCGTTGACACGAACGCCAGCCGTCGGGATGTCCTTGTTGACTCTCTTCTCCACCCTGCGGGACAGGGCAGCAAAGAACGGCTCTCCAACCAAAACACGGGCGGTGTGATCATTGAGATCAAACATAGCGATCCTCCAAGAAACGAAAGGGGTTTTGCCAATGTCCACACATTATAGCAAAAACCCCGATCGTTTGTCAAGCGGAAAAAGGATTATTTGTTTTGAGAAGCGTACATTTTGACGAAAGCCTCGGAGACACCGGCTTCCTTGTGGAAGTTAGTGCTGTTCTCCACCGGACGACCGGACGAACCCATCTGCGCCCACAACTTGACCGCCACCTCGGAGGGAAGCGTGACAAAGTATTTGGCGAGGTTCTTCAACCTCCCCGCAGGAAGGATGGAGTCAAACACCTTTGCAGCGTCGATCTTCTCGATCATCGCGCAGTGGTCGTTGATGCTGAAGTCTTTGGTAGCCTTCACATCGCCCTTGTCGAGCAACTGCTCGATGGTCACGACGCTTTTGTACTGGTCGATGAAGTCGTTGAGAGCCACGCCAGCTTCAAACCCGACGTAGGCGCAAGCCAACTGAAACAGAACAGGCGAAGCCTCGTTCAAGAGGTCTCCTTTGACCAGACAGTCGGACAAACGCTTCCAAGACCTGCGAGAAGGATAGACTTTGTTTGGTTCAAAATCTTCCTTGTGTTCGAGGTGTTGGCGGTTCTGGTTCACGAAGTCCCAGACCTTCTGGTCAACGTGATCCGCTGCCCATGTGAGCCAATCCTCGACGGAAGGCTCAACATCGAAGACCGTCCAGCGATCCAATTCGGCAGGGTCAAACTCGCCGACTTGGTACTGGGAGCCATGCTCCCCGCCGTTGATGGCTCCAAATATGACGGTCTGCTCGTGGAGAGCGTGACCGTTGAGCTTGCGCGAGTCGGTCAACTCGAAGATGCCCTGACGGACTTCGAGCGTTGCCCTGTCGATCTCATCGAGGAACAAGACGACAGGCTCCGAACAAGCAGTCTTGAACCAGTCGGGAGGGTTCCACGACGTAGCTTCCCCATCCACGACGGGCAGACCGATCAGATCGCCCTCCGTCATTTGAGAAGCACGACGCTCCACGACGGGCAGACCGATCTTTTCTGCGATCTGGTAGACGGTCTCGGACTTACCGACCCCGTGCCTACCACGGATCAGGACGGGCTTGAGGTCAGAAACAACGAAGGGAACGACGGAATTAAAGGTTTTGAAGTCGATAGCCATGATAGATCTCCTAAAGTATGGCTTGAAAGAAATGGGAGGAGACAATCTCTCTCCCGACGATGTGCAAACATTATTGCACGATCTCGAAGGATCAGTCAAGAACTTTTTTTGACTATTTTGTAAGCTCTTGGTTTACTTGCGTTTTTTGAGGTTTCGCTCCTCAATCAGAACAGGCTCTGATCCGATCGGAAGCACTCTATATAGCTTCGCGCCCTTCGCGGGGGACATGGGTGTCTCCGCGTTGACTTCGAGAATAAAAAGAGGCGTTCCTCGCAAACCTCTGATTTTGCTGAAGTATTTCCTCGTTTGTGTAGAGGAATCCCCCTTTACGTTTGTGGTGACGAAGACTTGATCGCCTTCTTTGTATTTGGGTTTGGCTCTGTGAGCCTCGACAATAGCGCGAGCGTATTTGTTCTCGCACATAGCCTTGTATTGCCCGAAGGAAAGCTCTTTCCCTTCGAGGGCTTGCTTGGCGAGGTCATAGAAGTACTTCTTGCCTCGCAGGTAGTAAGGGGCGACGATCTGGGCGATCGCCTTTCTTTCTTCAGTGTAGCCGCCGCTCCTCTGCCAGTGAGCGAGACCATTCATACGCTCTGGGGAGGTTTTCTTCATGATTCTCTCGAAATACGGCTCCTGCCGATAGGTCAGGGAGTCATACTTGGAGGAAAGAACAGAATCACAGAAACGCTGCTCCCATTCGGTGAGAGCCTTGTAGCCACCGCGATCCTTCATCTCTCTGATCTTCTGCTTCACGCTCATTCTTTCCTCCTCGTCGTTTGTGTTTCTGACCTACGCCGACCATTATAGCCGATCTGGCAGGATCGATCAACAAAAAAGATCTTCAACAAAATCAAGGGGTTGATGTATTCTGGTTTCCAACCCCCTGATCTTGCTGGTGAATCTTTTTTTATGAAGGTTTGTTGCTTTTGTTTTTCTTCCTACGTCTGACCGCGTTAGACTTCTTGAAGCACCTCTCTGGTAAGATCACTGGGGCAGGATACCCCGAAATCTCAACCTTATAGAGACGGTTCCCTTTATAGCCGCCCTCCGGGACGATCTCCGGAACCTCGATGACAAGGGCGGGCTTGTTTGCCAACGTGCCAGCCTCCTTCTCTTTGGCTAGCTTCTCCTCGGCTTTCTCTACTTCGTTGAAGTTGCCCCAGCGCGACAACTTCTGGAGGATACCGCGCTTACCCTTGCGAACAGGGGCGTTTGCCTTGAAGTAGATCGTCTGCCCCTGTTTGTATTTTGGCTTTGAAAGCTGCTTCATCCACCCGTACCTGTCGGTGAATGAGTCGGTGGCGCAGGAGTTATACTGGAGGAAAAGCCGCCCTCCATCACAGTAAAAAAGCCTATCATACTGCTCTTTTGTTGGCTCCGCCCCCATGTTCTCGAAGAGGTTGGGGGCTGCAAAGCCGCCTCTGGGTACGATCGAACCCTCCCGTGCGGATCTACGGAAAAGATCCCACAGGGGGATTATTTGATCCCAGTGTGTTTTATTTTTGAAAGCCTCCTCTGACTCAATGAGTCTTCGTAGGTCTCTTTCCGACGCTTTACAAGATTCTGCGCTGAACATTCTTTTCTCCTTGTCGTTTGTGTTCTCACCAACGACGACCATTATAGCCGATCCTGTGAGATCGATCAACAAAAAAGATCTTCAACAAAATCAAAGGGTTGACGCACTCTGGTTTCCAACCCCTTGATCTTGCTGGTGAATCTTTTTTTATGCAGGAAGGTTGCTTTTGCTTTTCTTCCTGCCTCTGACGCTGTTGGACTTCTTGAAGCACCGCTCTGGCAGGATCACCGGAGCAGGATACCCCGGAAGCATCACCTTGTATAGACGGTTGCCTTGGTAATCACCCTCCGGCACAATCTCTGGAACCTCGATGATAAGGGCAGGTTTGTTTGTCAGCGTACCAGCCGCTTTCTCTTCTGCCAGCTTTCTCTCGGCTTTTTCTACTTCAGTAATGCTGCTGTACCAGTAGCCGCGACCCTTGCGAACAGGGGCGTTGGTCTTGAAATAAACGGTCTGACCCTGATTGTATTTTGGCTTCGAAAGACACCTCATCCACCGGTACTTCGTTTTAAACTGGTCGTTAGCCCAAGTGTTGTACTTGAGGCACACCTTGTCGCCATCGTAGTAGAAAAGCTCATCATGCTGCTGCTTTGTTGGCTCCGCCCCCATGTTCTTGAATTGATCACCTCCGGGTTTGACGGAGCCTTCACGGGCTGATCTTTTGAAAAGCTCCCAGAGGGCGAGCATTTCTTCAGAATGTGTTTTGTCTCTGAATGCCACCTCCGACGCGATCAGCTTCTTGTAGTCTTCCAAAGACTCTTGAAGGCTCCCTGAAGCCTGATCAATAGCGTTGCGCATTGCATATCCGATCTCCATGTAGCGTTTGTGCAGGGGTGGACACACGTCCTCCGAGTATGTCGCAACGTTGATCCTGTGATCTGCTGGTGCGATAGCCGCCAGATCGCGAAGAACCGAGACAGCCTCCTCTTCTTTGAGGAACCTGTATAGCCCATACGAAGCCTCTTTGTTGAACTCCTTGTTTTCATTGTGAAAACGGAGAAACTCCTCGATGATTGCGACTCTTTTTTCCAATTCCGACTTCCAAGTCATGCTAGGCATAGCAGCCTCCTCTGTGTTTGTTCTCACCAACGACAATCATTATTGCACGATCTGGTGAGATCAGTCAAGATCTTTTTTCGATTATTCTGTAAGTGCCAGATTTTGAAAGGCTTTTTCCATGATCATCATTGCCCTGTCGGACATGACCACATAGTTTTGAATACCTTTGGGCATGTGCCACCACACGCCTTGTCTTTCGATCGCTCGCGCCATTGGCTCAAAGCGATCATCCAACGGAAAGTCTTCGTCACTGTATTTGATCCCGTATTCAAAGACGAGATCGCCCCATTCCTCCATGAATGCGTTCAGCTTTTTCATGCTCCCAACTCCTTGTCGTACTCGAACAGTGCGCCATCATAGCACTGACCAAACTCCTCATCGCACCATTTGTCGAAGTGGTGATACCACTCCTCATCTTCGATCAGATCCCATGTGTGCAGCCAGCTTGCGAAGGCGACGATAGCAGGAAGCTCGCGTCTTTCTGGCTCTCTGTTCTCTAGCCACACCTCCACCCAGTGATCTTCAACGATCCGATCTTCTTTGATCGCATCGAAGATTCTCTCCAGATGGGTGTCTGCCAACTCCGCGTTTTCCGCAATGAGAAGACCCTGAAGACAGGATGCGACCACTTCCAGATCGCCGTATGCCCCCTCTTCACATGTGGGAAGCAATTCTTTGACGTGTTCTACCAATTCCATTTTGTTTTCTCCGTGAAATGTGTTTCTGCCAATGTGAGATCATTATTGCACGATCTAGCAGGATCAGTCAAGATCTTTTTTCGATTATTCTGTAAGTTGTTGAAATGGTTATCTGATCTTATTTCCGTAGAACCATTCTTCATCCAATATAAGCTGGCCGTTTTTATGCCATCTTCGGTTCACTCCGTGTGACACGCCGTGGAGATAGCCGATCTCGTACTGAAGTTGACCGTTTCTATGCCACCCTCGATTCGCTCCGTGGTTCATGCCGTGGAGATAGTTCTCCTCGAACCAAAGCTGACCGTCT